>Ga0210403_10003831_pt1 | contig 13109 bp, 12 predicted proteins | sample IncBWC19MmetaG_FD_150863 | JGI IMG/M metagenome (GOLD analysis project Ga0210403, IMG submission 150863) | Forest soil microbial communities from Barre Woods Harvard Forest LTER site, Petersham, Massachusetts, United States - Inc-BW-C-19-M | ecosystem: Environmental > Terrestrial > Soil >... | reverse complement strand
GAAGCCATGCGCCGCTACTCCTTGCCCTTCGCGGGTTTTGCGGGGGCGGCGGGTTTTTCGTCGTCCTTATCTTTGCCACCTTTATCATCATCCGCGCCGCCTTTTTCCGGCTCAGCCGCGGGCGTGGCTTCGATCTGGATTTGTGTCCCGTCGGGCAATGCATAGCCGCCAACGCTAATTACCGAATCGTTTTCCTTTATCCCGGACTCGATTTGCGCCAGTTCTTTCGTCTTGATTCCAATTTTGACTTTGGTGAGATGCGCTTTCTTATCGGAGCCGGCCAGCATCACGTAATCCCCGGCTTCTTCCGATTTGTACACAGCCGAAGCGGGGACGACCAGCGCGTCTTCCTCGCTCTTGGCAATCACATTCACGCGCGAGCTCATCCCGGGCTTCAGCGCCGAATTCGGCTTGGTCGATTCCACCCACACCTCAATCGTCGTGCTACCGGGATCAAGCGCCGGGCTCACCAGGCTGACTTTCGCCTTGATCGGTTCCTCAAGACCCGGCAACTCGATTCCCGCTTTGTCGCCAACCTTCAGCAGCACGGCTTCGCTTTGCGAAATGTGCGCTTTCGCAATCAGTCGCGAAGTATTCATCACTGTCAGCAACGGCTGGTTCGCGGTGGCAAGCTCGCCCTGATACTGCGGCCGGTCAGTGACAACGCCGTCAATGGGGCTGCGAATTTCGGAGTAGCTGAGCTGCGCCTGGGCATTCTGCAGTTTCCCCTTAAATGCGGACAGCTGCCCGGTCGCCGATTTCAGGGCTTGCTCCTTCCCAAGCCGCTGCAAGTCGGCCAGTTGCTTCTGCGCCTGCTCGTTCGCGCTGCGCGCCTGCGCCAGCGCAACGTCGGCCATGTCAAAATCCCGTCGCGGAAGCGCACCCTGTTCATACAACTGCTTTCTCGCATCGTAGACTTTTTGCTGCGCATCAAAAGCCAGCTTCGCCGCCTTGGCATCCAGTTCGGCTTTCTGAATCTGCTGTGGAAGGCTGGCGCCAACAGTGGTGGCGTAGCTCGCTTCGGCCTGCTCAAATTCGCCCTTGCTCTGTTCGGCGGCGCCGGCCAGATCCTGGTTTTCAAGCCTGGCCAGCAATTGCCCTTGCTTCACCCGGCTGCCGCGCTGCACGTAAAACTTCGCGATGGTGGAAGTTATTTTTGGCGTAAGGATCGCCTGCTGCAACGGGTAAACAACCGCGTCGGAACTGACTTCCAGTTCGATGGGGCCACGTTTCGCCGCCACAACCTGCACGGTTACCAGCGGCGTAGGGTCTTTTTCCGACGAGCCGCACCCATAAAGAATGATTGCCCCGCCGAGAAACAGCACGCTCCGGGCCAGAATCCGCGATTTTGTCGCGCTAACTTTGCGTTCTAGGTAGTTCATGGAGTTGTCAGCACCCCTGTCAATGTCTGCAGATTCGCAAGCGCGACGCGATACCGCACGGCCCCATCCTGATAAGCGGCGCTGGCTTGCGCAAAGGTGGTTTGCGCATCGACCACTTCGAGCACCGTGGCTTCTCCGCCCTGATAACGCATGGTTGTCAGCCGCAGACTCTCTTCAGAAAGTTCCGCGGAGCGTTGCAAGCCCGCCAGCTCGTTAAGCGCAGTTTCCGCTTCAGAATAGAGCGAACGCATTTCAGCAAGCAGTTTGCGCTGGGCAAACGAAAGCTCACGCTTCGCCTGCGTGCGCTGCAACTCCGCCGAACGCACACGGCTTTGCGTTGCTCCCCAGTTCCACACGGGCAGGCTCAGCGATGCGATCGCTGAGGAACCCAGGTTCGAGGTTTTGCTTCCGTTGATAAGCGGCCCGTTCACCGCGTATTGTGCGGCGTCAATCCCGTAAAAGTAATCAAGACTGATCGAAGGGAGATAGCCCGCGCGGGCGGCATTCACGTCGTGCCCCGCCGCTTGCACCGTGGCCAACGCCGCGCGCACATCCGGATTGCCCTGCGCAGCCTGCGCTTCGAATTCCGGCTGTGGAGGTAGAGCAACGTTGCCGTGCAAATCGTCACCGATTTCGAAATGGTCGTTGAAATCGGGGAACAGCAAAACGGCGAGATCCAGACGCGCGTTCAGCACTCCCAGCTTCGCTTCCTGAAGCTGCCGCCGCCGCTCCTGCGCTTGCAAGTCGGCTTTGATCACGTCGGAGTGCGCGACTTCCCCTCCCTTCTCCAGCGCCTGCGTCAGTTGCAGGAATTTCTCCCCGGCTTCCGCAGTGCGCGCGGCGGATTCGAGTTTTTTCTCAGCCGCGGCAGCGGCAAAATAATCCTGCACGACCGTGACGACCAGGCCGCGAGCAGCAACTTCCGCTTTCGCCTTCGCAGCGGCCGCTTGCGCCGCGGTGCTGCGATACGTTTCCCAGGAAACAAGGTCCAATTGCTGGTGCACGTTTCCCTGGCTGATGTATTCGTGCGGCGCGTTGTTAGCGATGAATGTCACCCCGTTCGATGTGTTCTGGTTGCTCTGCGTAGTGATGAGAGCGGTGTTGAAATTCACGCTGGGAAGCAATGCATCCCTGGACTGCGCCCGCGTTTCGCCGGCGACACCCGCGGCAGTTACAACGGAGTTGTAGGTAGGTTCATTCTTGCGAGCAAGCGCAATGGCGTTCTGCAAGGTAAGTCGTAGCGGCGCGCCGGGCGCCGGCGAAGTTGCGGTGGCAGCCTGCTGCGATTTAGCCACGGCCTGCGGCTGTGGCGCGGGCGCGTCGGGTTGCTGCGCAAAACACACGTCCGCAGTCAGCGACGTGCAGCCAAAAAGTAGCGCGATCATTCCGAATTGAAGTTTCTGTTGCAAATTGATTCCCTCAATCCTTCCATATTCAATCTATACGGAATTCCTGGCTCCAAAAGCCACTATCCGCGCAGCAATTCTATTCTTGTTCTCTATATCCAAGCTATCGGGAGAGAGATAAACGCAGGATTAACCGGAAATGGCGCTGCGAACCGGCGCGGGGAGGTAGGCGGTAAAGGTGGTGCCCGAGTTATCGGATTGCGTGAGTTCTAGGCGGCCGTGGTGGGCTTCGGCGATCCAGCGGGCGATGGAAAGGCCCAGACCCGCTCCACCGGTATCGCCTTCCGCACGCGAGCGGGCTTTGTCGGCGCGGAAAAAGCGTTCGAAGATTCGAGACTGGAGTTCCGCCGGGATGCCGGAGCCGGTGTTGGACACGCGCAGGACGTAAGAGTTTCCATCGAGGCGGCAATCGACGTTGATCATTCCGCCCGCTGGCGTGTACTTGATGGCATTGTCGAGCAGATTCAGAAGCAAGCGGCGGAGAAGATCTTCGTCGGCGCTAAACGCAAGCTCCGGCTGGATGGAGGACGTGAGCGTGACGCCTTTGGCGATGGCCAGCGAGCGCGTGCGGCGCAGAACGTCGGTGGCGAGTTCGTCAAGATACAGGTCGCGGGGCTTCAGCGGATACTGCCCGGCATCGGCGCGCGTGAGCGTGAAGAGATCCTCGATAATATGCGCGAGGCGAAGTGATTCGTCGCGGAGAATGGAAAGCGTTTCGCGATACTCCTCGGGCGTGCGATCGGGGCGGGAGAGCGTGACTTCGGTTTCGCCCTGCAGGATGGCAACGGGAGTCCGGAGTTCGTGCGAGGCGTCGGCGACGAACCGGCGCTGCTGCTCGAATGATTTTTCCAGGCGGTCCAGCAGTTCGTTGAAGGAAAGAGCGAGCGTGCCGAGTTCGTCGCGGGGATTGGAAACTTCAAGGCGTTCGCTGAGCCGGGCGGCGCCCATGCCGCGGGCTTGCGCGGCCATGTCGGTAACCGGCGCAAGGCTTTTTCTCGCCAGAAAATATCCGCCCGCGCTGGCCAGAAGCAGCGCGATCGGAATAATCCAGTAAAAAGTGTGGCGGATGTCCTCCATGATCTCTTTTTGTGGATGGAGGGACTGCAAAATCACCAGAGACAGCGTGCGGTCGTCCGGAAGCAAGTACCGCGAATAACCTCGAAATCCATTGCGGCCGCCGGGAACGTTTTGAAACTTGCTTGGAGCCGCGCCCGCCGCCGCGCGTGCAAGTGCCAGGAATTCTTTCGACGCAAATATATCGGAGGTAAAAAGCTCGTGGCCGCCGCGAACCGCGGGCAAATCCAGCGAACTAAGCATCACGTGGCCGCGGTCATCGACGATCGCAAAGATGACGTCGCGGAAGCGATGTTCGATCATGGCTTCGCGAGCCGCGTCCTGGATGTGGTTGTCCTCGGTGGGGTCCTTCAGCTCGGTGTTAAACGTGATGACGTAGGCATCGCCCAGTTCCAGCAGGTTGCTATCGGTCGTGTCCCGCGTGTTGTGCCAGTACAGAAAATAGGTGAGCGCCGCGAGCAGGATCAGGAAAAGGCCCAGCAGGCCCGTATACCAGAGGGTCATGCGGGAGCGGACAGAATCAAGCATGAGATTTTTTCGCTCCGCTTGAGGATTGCCCCGCGTGCTTTTTGTCGGGGGTTTCGTTGTCGCAGAGGACGTAGCCGCTTCCTCGGCGGGTCTGCAGCAGCGGCTTGCCTGCTTCTTCCCCGAGTTTCCGGCGGAGGCGGTTTACGTAGACCTCGATGAGGTTGGAGAAGGGGTCGAACGTTTCGTCCCAAACATGTTCCGCGATTTCAGAGCGGCCGATGACCCGGCCGGCGTTGCGCGCAAAATATTCGAGCAGGGCGTATTCCTTCGCGGTCAGCGGGATGGAACGCGTGCCGCGTTTTGCGGTTTGCGAAGCGGTGTCGAGTTCCAGATCGCCGACGATGATTCGCGGAGGGCGAAGTTCGTTGGGACGCCGAAGCAGGGCGCGGAGGCGGGCGAGCAGTTCGCGGAACTCGAAAGGCTTGGTGAGGTAATCGTCGGCCCCTGAATCGAGGCCTTTGATGCGATCTTCGACGCCGTCTTTCGCGGTCAGCATCAAGATGGGTGTGCGCTTGCCGCCGGCACGGATGGCTTTACAGACAGCGAAACCGTCCATGCCGGGAAGCAAAACGTCCAGGACGATCACATCGTAATCGTTGATTTCCGTTTGATAGACAGCATCGTTCCCATTCACGACGGTGTCGACGGCGTAGGACTCTTCGCGTAATCCTTTGGCGACGAATCGCGCGATACGCGCGTCGTCTTCGACCAGCAGAAGTCGCATGCCCGTATCATACGGCAATTCTTTCCCGGGCAAGCAAGCAGCCTTTTGTGGAATGGCGCGGCAAGTTCGCGGACTGCCTGCGGCTATTTGTGGCGGATGTCGACGGGGGCGCGGGTGCGATCAAGCGGGAAGACTTGTATTTCCCATTTGACCGGGACGGAAATCGGTGCGTAGCACATGGTTTTGTCGCACGCCTGGTATTCCAGCTTGCCCGTGATCGGAATGCTCTTCCCGTCTTTCCCGAGCGATCCCCAGAATCCCGCGCTGGTGTTCACATTCACTTCCTGGCTGATGCGGAATTTTCCTTCAAACACCGGCACCTTTTCCTTGATCGCCGGCAAATATAAGGTCAGGGAGGATGGATATTCCACCGGGCCAAACATCAGGTCCGGCGTTGCGTCCAGCACCAGTTTAACGGTCTTGTATCCCTGCGTTCCGGGCGCGTAAACGTGCACGTCCGGCGGCAACTGCACGTCCGTATACACGGTGATGCGCGTTCCCGGCACGCCGGTGCGGTCGGATTGCTCCAACGCCAGCTTCAGGTGCGGGGCGTCCACCGTGTCCGTGACTTCCTGGCCGAGTTCGGGAAAAAGTCTCGCAATGATGCTGTTGCCGGTGAGTCGTTCGCGGTATTTCGCTTCGAAGAATTTTTCCTTGATGACGCCGTTCGCATCAATGAAGTAGTACCCAGGCCGTGCAAAACCCTTCTGCATCCCGGTGGCTTCGTGATTGAACACGCCATAGGCCTTGATGATTTTGGAATCGGGATCGGCGAGCATCGGATACTCGATTTTGTGGCGGTCGGCGAAGAATTTCAGGATCTCTTCGGAATCGTAGCTGATGGCTGCAAGCTTCACGCCCTGCTTCTCAAATCTTGCATACGCGCTTTGCAGCTGGACCAGCTGCCCTTTGCAGAAGGGTCACCAATCGGCCGAACGGAAGAACAAGAGGACGGTGCCGTTCGGCCCTTTCAAGGATTCCAGCGTTTGCACGCGGCCGAATTCGTCGCGCGCAGAAAAATTGGGTGCCTTCTGGCCGACGGCAAGCCCGATGGCCATCGGCTCGGCCGAGGTGACCTGGATTGTATCTTCCTCAAGTGTCCCGCGGACGGTGACCGTGTCGCCGAGATGGCCGGTAACTTTTTCCTGCGGCTCAAGCGAGTACATCACACGGTTGGTATCGTCGTAGAGTGCGATCTTTGCGCCTGGAACATTTTTCAGGCATTCGGGAGATTCGTTGAACGCTTCGTCGGCGTTACAAGCGCTGGTAACCAGCACGCCGGACCAAGCCCCGGTTTTTTCGGGATTGTTCTGTCCCCCTAGGGCGAAGGGCGTCAGGAAAAGAGTCACGCCCGCATAAAAGATAAGGCTCTTTGTGGTCGAATTATTTGCAGCCTTGAGCATTGCTTCGGGCCCTTCGATTATTTTTGCGGTTCGACGCACTCTACGCCATGCAATCTCGCGACGCAAGATCCCTGCGTTGTGTAGTGAGTCAGTCTCCGGGAGCGCAGTCTGCGTGTTAGGGAGGGGTCGGCATGTCGTGGCTGGCTGTCGCGACCTCAAGGAAGACTCGAAGCATATTGCCACCCAAAATTTTCTTGATATCGTCAGGGCAGTATCCGCGTTTCAAAAGCGCTTGAGTAATCCTTGGGAAATCAGCGGCGGAATCAATATCCGCCGGAAGAAATTCCCTCCCGTTGGAATCAGACGCAAGACCGACATGATCGACACCGACCACTCTCACAACGTGATCTATCTGGTCAATCAACGAGTTCAATGGAGCCCGCGGAATCTTATTCCCGTCTAGCCATTCGAGATCAAAGCGTTGAGTATCCTCTAAGCTCACAGGCAGACCGGCGGCAACCCGTTTGGAGTTGTGTTCCTCGGCAGCGGCCAGCATGCGTTGGTGCTGAGCAAAAGCCTCTTCGTTGAACCGTTTATCCACAAAAGCAGAGGGAAAAGCCACGTTCACAACACCACCGTTCTTAGCGACCGCGCGCAGCATGTCGTCGTCCATGTTGCGGGGAACATCTACCAGGGCACGCGCCGAAGAATGCGAGGCAATGACTGGCACTTTTGTGGTTGAGAGCACGTCCCAGAATGTCTTATCAGAGACATGAGAAACATCGACCATCATTCCCAACCGATTCATTTCTAGCACGACCTGTTTCCCGAAAGCTGTCAGCCCGTTGTGATGTGCTATTGCCGAGCTTTCGATGTCTCCGCTGGAATCAGCCCACTCGTTCGTATTGTTCCAAGTGAGAGTCATGTATCGCACTCCAAGACGATAGAAATCGCGCAATAGAGACAGATTGTTTTCGATAGAGTGCCCGCCTTCGATCCCCATTAGCACCGCAAATTTATGTTCCTGGTGCGCGCGCTCAATGTCAGCTACTGAGAAACACATCATCATCCGATCTGAATGCTTGCTCGCCTGACCATAAACGGAATCGATCAACTCCAATGTACGCTTAGCGAAATGGCCCTCGTTTGTTGCCGAGTAGACCCAGATGGAGAAAAACACCGCACTCAAGTTCCCTGCACGCGCTTTATCGAGGGTAATAAAGTCCGGATCTTGTGGATCGGTCGAGCCGATATCATAATTTTCGTCAAGAAACTGTTGTGGAGTATCCTCGTGTGTATCGATAACGATGGCAGAATCGTGGATGGAGCGAGCCGATGCGGTCACGGAATTCCCTTGGCCGAGGCAGAGGCAGGGCCAAATCAGCGCACCGGCGAGGAGAGCCCAACAAAGCAAACGATTCACATGTGCCATGGTGCCCCAGCAAAGAGAATATTCCAGGCCTGAATAAGAAGATACAGTAGTGAGACGCTTAGGCTTGCTGGACAGTTGCGTGACACTGACCTGCTGCTCAGCCCTACTTTTCATTTGGTTTATCCCATAATTGTCATCGTGCCGCAGCGAAATTTATGAAAATCCGCTGCAGTGGCTCAAGATGAAAGCCGATAGATTCGCCGGCTTCGACCCAGATTGGCGGAGTGATTGAGCCGGCGATGATAATCTGGCCCGCGCGAAGGGTTTCTCCAAAATGCCCAAGTAGATTTGCGACGTGCCCGACGATGGTAATCAGTTCTCCGGTCAGCGCTTCGAAGTCGGACGTATTGGCCATCTCTGCCCCGTTGCGAAAAACGCGTGCGTTCATCCCCGACAAAGATCCACCGGCGTACTTCGTGTCACAACCGCCCAAAACCACGTGGCGCTGATAAATGTTTCGCGCCAGCGTGCCTTCAACATCGTCGGAGGGATGGTCCACATCGGCCAATTCGATCGCAGCTCCAAGTCCCGCGATAGCGTCCATCGTTGCCTTACGCTCAGAACCCGAAACCAAATCTTTACCCATATAAACGGCGAGTTCGGGTTCCGCAGCCGGCTTTTTCCAGCCGGCGAAAGAAATCGTGGAGCCCGAAGGAACTACAGTGTTGGCCATCAGAAAACCAACCAGCGGCGCGTTGATATGCAATCGCTCGAGCGCCGCCAGGCCGCCGAAGGCCAGCTTCCAGCCGGCCGGCTTTTCGCCCACGGCCATCAACTCGCGGCGCCGGCGAAGCTGCTGCTGCATTCCGCTTTCGATGCGCGCATCTTTCCAGGCGGCCTGCATTCAACAAATCCGTTCCACGTTCAGTAGCCTTCCGGTGGAATTTCATAACCGGCGGCTTCCAGCGATCCCGCGCCGCTCCATCCCCAAACGAGCACGACGTCCTCCTTGCCAGTGTTGTCGAATCCGTGCCAGTGGCCGCGCGGCGTGAAGATGACATCGCCTTTGCACGATGGCTCGCGGCCGGTGTCCGTGTAGATTTGGCCGCTGCCCTGGATCACAACGAAAAATTCGTCGCAGTTCGGATGGCGGTGCTTGTCGTGGCGCGCGCCCGGCGGCAAAACCGTCCAGCCGATCAAAAGTTTGTCGGACCCGGCGGTTTTCTGGTCGATCAGAAATTGCACCTGCATGTTGATCCAGCCGTCTTCTTCGGTCAGGCCGCCGACTTTCGGCACATCGCGAAGATTGGTGCGGTAAGGTTTCATTTGGACATCCCTCCCAGGCGGCGATAGACCTCATAAACGGTGACGAAGTCATGCTCGGCAAGGCCCAGACCGCGGCAAGCGTTGAGCATTTCGTTCGCGGCCGCGCCGAGCGGAACGGGAACACCCATCTTCCTTCCGAGGTCGAGCGCAAGTAGCATGTCTTTCTGCTGGAGATTCACGTCGCCATATGTCGCGTCGGAAATGTGGCCTTCCAGAATCAGCGGCGCGCGATAAGCCAGCACCGGCGAGGCCACCACGCTTTTCAGCATCGCATCCACCGCCACCTCGCGCGCCACGCCGCCTTTTTCCGCCAGCGCCACGCCTTCGCAGAAGCCGATCACTTCGATCACCAGCGTCATGTTCAGCGCAACTTTCAGCTGCACGGCAAGCCCCTGCGCCCCGATGTAAGTCACTTTCGGCCCGATCGCCAGCAGCACCGGCTGCACGCGCTCAAACGCCGCTTTATCCCCGCCGACCATCACCGAAGCGTTGCCTTTGCCGATCGTCAACGTGGTTCCGGAAATCGGCGCATCCATCATCGTCAAGCCGGCCTTCGTAAACGCCGCCCCCACTTCCCGGCTGGCGTCAGGATCAATCGTGCTCATATCCAGATACATCGAGCCTTTGCGCAACCCGGAAACGATTCCGTTTTCACCTAACGCGATAGCTCTCACCGCCTCCGAATTCGTGACGATGGTAAAGATAATTTCGGATTCCGCCGCAAGCTGCTTCGGTGAATTGGCCCAGCCCATGCCCAGTTTGAAAAGCGGTTCCGCCTTTTCCTTCGTGCGATTCCAACCTGCCACCGGGTGGCCGGCGGCAAGCAAGCGCGGCACAATCGCCTGGCCCATGTCGCCCAGGCCGATAAATCCGAGTTTCACGGCACACCCCCAGTTCGCTGTTTGCTCAGGCCGCTTCGAATCCCCGCCCGGCGCTAGTGCTTCAGATGCTTGTCGAAATAATCCATGAAGATCTGAAAGGTCTTCTGCTGGATTTCATCCGGCTGATACGATCCGTCCGGCTGATTCATGATGAAAACGTAGCCATGCACCGGGTGATTGAAGCTGGCCCATTGTACGTCTTTGCCCGCTTCTTTCATCCATTCGTAAGTCAGCTTGAAAATTCCCTGCTGGTGGTCGGTGTCGCGGCCGAAAATCAGAATCGGCGTGTGGATTCGCTGGATGCGTTCCATTGCTTCCGGCTTGTTGGCGTTCTTGCGCACCACTTCGATGTCGTTGTACTGGATCTCATTGTCTTTTCTGGGCGCAGTGGGCCCTGTGTTGACGGTCAGAAATTCGTGGTCCGCGGGTTCGATGCACACGCCCGCCGCGAAATCGTACTCGCTGGACGCCTTCATAATCATCTCTCCGCTATGGCTAACGCCCATCGCGCCGACCGCCTTTTTGTCCACATACGGCAGCGTCTGCAAATATTTGATAATGGCGATCAGATCCTCGTGATCCAGCGTGGGGCCCGACTTCAACATGCGCCGGTCCCCGCTGATGCTGTCGGGAAGATTTTGCGGCGGCTTGGCACTCTCGTAAGCGTAAGGAATCTCGTTCCGGTAATTCACCGTAACCACCACGTAGCCGCGCGCAATCATCCTGTCCTGCATCTGCGTCAGCCGCTCGGTCAGCTGCTCGACTTTCTTCATCCCTTCACGTCCTTCGCCCCAGCCCATAGTGATCGCGGGAAAGGGGCCATTCCCCTTGGGCTTGCGCACAAGGATCGGCACATAAATTTCGTCGCGGGTCAGCACAAAGGTGTAGTCCCCGGGAACTTCCGACCCCTTGATTGCCTTGGTCGCGACCACATAGCCGTGCGAGGGGATCGCTTCGGCAGCCTCCCGGCCGGTGGCAAGCTGCGCGCGGGCACTGACTTTACCTAAAGGAAGAAATAGCGGCGCGGCGAGCATAAGCCCGAGCCCAAACAAGACAGTCTTCAACGGAATACGCATCCTTCACCTCGGTTCAAACTCAAGTGCAAGTGGCTGGTCTGGCAAACAACGCACTGCGGATTGTGGTTCTACCACCGGACCTTTTGCCACGTCAACTCTTTTTGCGCTATCCTCCTTCCCCAGCACCTGGGCACGGATCGCGAATCCTGACGTTTCTTGGAGGCACCTTGAACTTATTCCGTCCATTCTTCGGCTCTCTATTGTTGTTGTTTTCAACCTCTCCGGTACTGCTTGCGCAAGGAACGGCGTCTCCTGAAGGGCCCCGGCCGCTGGTTCTCACCGAGGCAATTGCCACCCCCGGCGTGCAAGGGCGCTTCGATCATTTCGGTTTCGACGGCAAGAACCAGCTCTTCGTCGCCGCGCTCGGGAACAACACCGTGGAGGTAATCGACATCAGCGCCCGAGTGCGCTCGCACACGATCACGGGCATTCCCAATCCCCAGGGCGTAGCCTATGCCCCAGACGCGAAAAAACTTTTTGTCGCCAGCAGCAAAGGCAAATTGCGGATCTACGCCGGCGAAAATTTCGATCTGGTAAAGGAAATCGATTTTCACGGCGACGTGGATAATCTGCGCTACGACGCCGCAACTCACCGCGTCTACGTGGGCTTTGGAGAAGACGAAACCGGCGCCATCGGCACGGTAGATGCCACCACCAACGAGCGCCTCCCCGAAGAATACAAGCTGGGCGCACATCCCGAATCATTTCAGCTGGAAACGGCCGGCCCCAATATTTACGTAAATCTCCCGGATTTAAAGCAGATCGCCGTGATCAGTCGCAAGACCGGCGCGATCGCGCGCTGGCCGCTGACGCTGGAGCACAATTTCCCGATGGCGCTCGACGAAGCTGACCGCCGCCTCTTTGTGGCCACGCACGAGCCGGCGCGCCTCGCCATTTTTGACACAACCACCGGCCGCACGGTTGCGGAGTTACCGTGTGTGCAGGACGCCGACGACGTTTACTACGATGCTGGACGAAAAAGAATTTACGTTCCCGGCGGCGAAGGCTACATCAGCGTGTTTCAGCAGACAGATCCTGATCACTATCGGTTGCTGGCAAAAGTTCCCTCCACGCTGGGCGCGCGCACGGCCGGATATTTTGGAAAAGGCCACAAAGGCTTCGACCGTTTTTTCCTGGGAGTGCCCCCGCGCGCCGATCATGGAGCCGAGATCTGGATTTACACCGTGCAGGACTGAATTCTTCGCGAACAAATTCACCAAAATTGTCCCGGGAGATTACGTTCTGCCGGAGCCATCTCCCCCAGTGCAACGAACCCAGAGAGGTCTGTTATCTGGACCAATTTCAACCGCTGGGCGAGGCCGCTGGAGGCAGTCCTGCCAGCAGTCAATCCCGCCGCCCTAAAGCGTAAGCCAAGCACCTCTTGATCGGGAAACCCGACATTAACACGTATTATTTCTAACAAGTTAAAGCCATGCTTCAAGCGAACCGGGCTTAGCGAATCCCGAGAGGATGAATAATTTTGCTGGGCCCAAGAAAGGAAATGGTTGACAACCCGCTTCGTATGATGGTACAGCGGCTATACCTATTGTGCGGGGTCTGCTCCCGAGCAGGGGATTTTACAGGGGTGTGGAATGTCGAATTCTGTCTATTTCCGGAAGTCCTTTGGCCTTTTGGCCCTGATTTCAGCCGTGCTTCTTCTTTCCTTTCCGGCGTGCCCTCAGGGAAACACCGGCCGCATCCTCGGCGGCGTATCCGACCAGTCGGGTACTTACATTGCCGGAGCGATGGTAACGATCACGGACGTACAACGCGGCGTCTCACAAACGCTGAAGACCGACGCCGACGGGGCGTACGTCGCCATCAATTTGTCGCCCGGCACATACACGGTTCGGGTCGAAGTGAAGGGCTTCAAGATTTTCGACCGCAAGAACATTTTGCTGGAGGTTGGCAAGGACGTACGAGTTGACGCAGTCCTGCAGCCCGGTTCGGCGACGGAAACGATCACGATAACGGAAGCAGCGCCGATGATTGACGCC
>Ga0210403_10003830_pt1 | contig 13111 bp, 12 predicted proteins | sample IncBWC19MmetaG_FD_150863 | JGI IMG/M metagenome (GOLD analysis project Ga0210403, IMG submission 150863) | Forest soil microbial communities from Barre Woods Harvard Forest LTER site, Petersham, Massachusetts, United States - Inc-BW-C-19-M | ecosystem: Environmental > Terrestrial > Soil >... | reverse complement strand
GGAAAGAGGCCTCTAATTGAGAATGGCAAAAATCTTTGCACTGGCAACAGCTTTGCTTACAGTTCCATTTGTCGCCGTCGCTCAACAGCCGGGGAAGCCGCAAAGCAGCCCCTCGCTGGACGCAGCAATGCGAAGCATGTTCGGCACCCGGGCTTATCTGCAAGCTGCCATCTCTCCCGATGGGAAGCGAGTCGCGTGGGTGGAATCGCTTGCCGGGGCAGATAGTGAGAGTACAACCGGATCGGCGATCTACGTTGCGGAGTTGGGCGCGACCGAACAGGTCAATCGAGTAACCGCCGGGGATGGGAAGCACAATTACGAGGAACATGACGTGGCTTGGTCCGCGGACAGCCGGCGGCTCGCTTTTCTTTCCGACGCCGCGTCCCCCGGACAGATGCAAGTATTCGCAAGCGACATCGCAAACGGCAAGGCGAAACAACTGACGCAGTTGAAAGGCTTCCTGTCGGCCCCGGCCTGGTCTCCCGATGGAAAGTTGATCGCCCTGCTTTTTACAGAAAATGCAACTCGCGCGGCCGGGCCACTGGTTGCAGAAACCCCGGACGAGGGTGTTGTTTCCGAAGATCTGCACGAGCAGAGACTGACAATTGTTGATCCCGTTTCCATGCAAGTCCGCCAGATTTCTCCGGACGATCTTTATGTGTATGAATTCGACTGGGCTCCGGACAGCAAGCAGATCGTGACGACGGCGGCACACGGAAGCGGGGATGACAACTGGTACATCGCAAGTGTGCTTGCTTTCGACGCAGCCTCGGGGGCAATGCGGACAATTATTGAAAGGCCGGGAATGCAAATTTCACAACCGCGCTGGTCACCGGATGGGCGCTCGATCGCATTGGTTGGCGGGCTGATGAGCGATGAGGCGATCGTGGGGGGCGATATTTATTCCGTTTCCGTCAACGGAGGTGGGATGAGGAATCTCACCGCGGACATGAAGCTGAGCGCGTCCTGGATTGGGTGGTCAAGCGATTCCTCCAGAGTGAATTTTGCGGGAATCGCCGACGGCGGCACCGTGATTGCCCAGGTGGAATGGGGCAATCATAAAATCAGTGAAATCTGGCGGGGAGAGGAACGCCTGTCAGACGCTCCCTACGATTCGAACATCTCTCTTGCGTTAGACGGGAAGACTTCGGCGGTGGTTCGCCAATCGTTTACGCAAGCCCCCGAGGTGTGGGTGGGCGCGATTGGCAACTGGAAACAGCTGACGCATCGGAACTCCGGATTACAGCAGGCGTGGGGTAAATCGGTCAGCCTGCACTGGACGACCGATATCGGGGTGGTGCAGGGATGGCTGACCTATCCGAAAGATTTTGATCCAGCAAAGAAGTACCCGCTGGTGGTGCGGGTACACGGTGGACCCTCGTGGGCGGTGATGCCGTACTGGCCGACGCGATGGGATTTCTCCATGGCGCTCCCCTCCCAAGGGTATTTTGTGCTGCAGCCTAACGCGCGGGGAAGCTACGGGCAAGGTGAGAAGTTTACCGCGGCAAACCGGAAAGATTGGGGCGGCGGCGATTTTCGGGACATTTTGGCGGGAGTTGATGAAGCAATCAAATCCGCGCCCATCGATCCGCAACGCGTCGGCATTACCGGATGGAGCTACGGCGGGTATATGACCATGTGGGGCGTAACACAAACGAACCGTTTTCGCGCGGCCGTCGCCGGAGCCGGCATGTCCAACCTGCAAAGCTACTATGGCGAAAATAAAGTGGACCAGTCGCTGATTCCTTTCATGGGCGCCAGCGTTTACGACGATCCAGCCGTCTACCTGAAGAGCTCGCCGATCAATTTCATCAAGAATGTGAAGACACCCACGCTGGTTGCCGTGGGCGATAGCGACGGCGAGTGTCCCGCGCCGCAATCCTACGAATTCTGGCATGCGTTGAAGACCTTTGGGACTCCGACGCAACTCGTGATTTATCCGCGGGAAGGCCATCATTTCTCGGATCCGGCACACAGCCGGGATCTCATAGAACGGGCGGTCGGCTGGTTCAACTTGTATATGCCTGCATCGAATTAGCGCCGACAAGCCGCGTTGTTGAAAAGAAAGTTAGCTCCAGGAAACAATCGGCAGGCTAGCGCAAGGCTCGAAAACTCCCGGGCACGCTGCCGCCCAGCTGCCCAGCGCCAGGACTAACCCACTGCGCCCATCGAAATCCCAACTTTCTTCCGGCTCCGACACGATGTTGGAGCCGGAAGCGTTATTCCGCGTGTGAAACGGAGCCGCTCTCCCCGCTAGAAAAGGTGAAACTTTTATGCGGTACCAGACTCCAATGGAGCGGACCCGACACTTTTGTCAAATCGTATAAAGCCGCCACGAAATGGCAGCAAAACCCAACCTGAGCGAGCCGGGCAGCCACTTCCGCGATGCCCACGGCGGATAAGGCGTAGGGCAGGTGTCTGGCCCCACATTCCAATCGACAGGAGACTACCAATATGACCAAGACTACCAAGGCTCTGCTGGCTAGCGCAGCGTTCGCGGGGTTGTTCGCCGGGACCGCTTCGGCAGCAAAGGCGTCAACTCTGCTCCCCTCGCTGAAGACATCTTTCAGCGCTCTGGGGCAGAGCCAGGACCCGGACAAGAAGGACGACCAGAAGGTCAAGGAAAAGCACGCCTGTAAAGGCCAAAACTCCTGCAAGGGGAAGGGCGGCTGCAAAACCGGCGACAACGGTTGCAAAGGCAAGAACTCTTGCAAGGGCAAGGGCGGCTGCGCGACCGACGGCTCCAAGCCACCCGCGGCCTAGACTGGTTGCAGCCACGAGTTGATAGGAGGGTTGGGAGAGACCTCCTGACCCTCTATCCTTCGGGAATGGAGCAAGAAATATGCCGGGAAATCGCTTCAACGGGTTTACTGACTACGGGATAGGAATTGGCCTGCGTGCTCCGCACTACGACCATATTCTTTCTCGCAAACCGGTTGTCGACTGGTTTGAGATTATCTCTGAGAATTTCATGATCGATGGCGGACGCCCGCTGCACATCCTCGATCAGATCCTCGAGCAATACAAAGTCGTACAACACGGCGTCTCCATGTATTTCGGATCCGCGGAGAAGCCGAATCGCGAGCACCTCCGCCGGTTGAAGCAGTTGGTGAAGCGTACGAATACTCCGTGGCTCTCCGACCACCTCTGCTGGGGCAGCGTAGACGGACGCTACACCCACGATCTGCTTCCCATGCCTTACACCTTTGAAGCCGCGCGCCTTACGGCTCAAAGAGTCCGCGAAGTCGGGGACTTTCTCGAAATTCCCATCGCAGTCGAAAACGTCAGCAGCTACGCCGAGTTCCATGTTTCCGAGATGACGGAGTGGGAGTTCCTGAATGAGGTTGTGGAGCGGGCTGACTGTGGAATCCTCCTGGACGTGAACAACATCTACGTTTCATCACAAAACCACAATTTTGACCCGCTTACCTATGTCAACAGCATTCCCGCGGAACGCTACGTTTCATCGCAAAACCACAATTTTGACCCGCTTACCTATGTCAACAGCATTCCCGCGGAACGCGTGGCTCAGATCCACATCGCGGGTCATTCCAAGTTCAAGAAATATATTCTCGATACGCACGATCATCCGGTGCTCGATCCGGTGTGGAAACTTTACGAACGCGCCATTCAACGGGCGGGGCGCACCGCCACGCTGCTCGAATGGGACGACAGCATTCCCTCCTTTCAGGAAGTTCACAGGGAAGCCATGAAGGCCAACCGTTTCTTAGCGGCCAGATCGCTGGCGGTGGCGGTATGAAGCTCATTGCCCTGCAGCGGGCCGTTGCTCGCGCCGTTATGCAACCCCTCACGCCGTCTGAACGGATGCAGCGTAAGGCACCCGGCGGCGGACGCATGAGTGCTTACGCCGCCCGGTACATCAAGCCGAACGACCGCTTGACTTCCTTCGAACGCCTCGAAATTTACAATCGGCAATACTGGTTTCGTGTGCTCGGCAGCCTGGCGGAGGATTTTCCTGGTTTGCGAGCGGTGCTCGGCGGGCGCCGGTTCGAAGCCATGTGCAAGGCTTACCTCACGAAATGCCCTTCGCGCTCGTTCACTCTTCGAAATCTGGGCGCGCAATTGGAAACATGGTTGCGGCAGAATCCAGGCTGGTCGGGCGACCGGCGCGCGCTTGCCCTCGATATGGTGCGTCTCGAATGGGCAGATATCGAAGCGTTTGACGGTCAGGCGAAGCCGCCACTTCGCGCCGAGGATCTCCAGGAGCTGGAGGCAACGAATCTACAGTTAGGCATGCAGCCTTATGTGCAACTCCTCGAATTGCATTATCCGGTGGACGACCTGCTCCTGGAAGTGAAACATGGGGACGCCACGCGTGACAGGGCGAGCAACGCCGTTCAGGAGCGCAGAAAACGCAGCAGGGTCCGGGCCGTAGCGAGGCTGGCGCCCGCCCAAATCTATCTGGCAGTTCATCGGCTGGACTTCTCCGTCTATTTTCGGCGGATCGAGCCGGAAGAGTTTGCACTCCTCAGCGGGCTGCGAAGCGGAAAAACGGTGGAACGGGCCATTGAGTTGGCCTTTCGCAAGAGTTCAGTCCCCACGGTCGGCCGCGCGGCATTTGTTCAACGCTCGTTTCAAACCTGGGCGACTCTCGGCTGGTTTTGCCGGCGCGACGAAAAGGAAGGCGGCAAGAAAGTCCGTGAGGAAAGAGCATAGCTGGAAATCATGAGCAAAGTAGTATCGAAAGCCCGGCCCTGCCATTGCCACTTCTTCACTATGGTTTCTGACCCCAAATATTTCGCTACCCGCCACTTGCCGATGCCCATGTGTGCTCAAATCGCGCGGGAGACCGGGCAGGGACTACGATTTTTGACGCATTGCAGCAAACATTTTCTGAAGACTTTTGGCGAGCTCGACAATTTCTCCTTTGCCTTGTACGTCAAATTCAATCTCGTAATTTCCTTTCGCAGCTTGGTCGACCGCTTCCTTCAAGCTAAGGAGTGGCTTGATAACCTGGCGAGGCAAAACGTAACTCACCCAGATGCTGAGGATCAGCGTGATCGCGGAGACGATGCCGAGCGCAATTTCGGCTTGCAGCAGAAGGCGGCGCGCTTGCGCATGATCGTTTTGTACTCGAGCCCAGTTTCTTGATTCCAGCTCCGAGATCACGCGGAAAATTTCCTGACTCGCGGCCTGGAGATCGTCCGTAACTTTTCCCAGTTCAGGATTACCGGCCTGAACCGTCGCTGAAATTTGCGAATCGAAGGAATCCACAAGTTTTCGCAGTTCCTCGAGGAATTGCTTGCGGTTGCGGTGCTTAGAGTCCTTCAGGAAATTGTCCAGGTCCAGTTCGTACGCCCGGATGACGGCGAGGACGCGGTCGGTGGGGTTTTGTCCATGTCGTTCGAGTACGGGCACAGCAGAGGCGAAACGCTGCTGGTAAAGCTGGAGGGCGTCTGTAGCCGCCTGGATCGCCGGCTGATCTTCGGGCTCAAGCTGCCGGATGCGATCGAAGGCTTCTTGCGCGCGCTGCACGGCGCCGCGATTCGTTTCAAGATAACTGGGATCACGGAGCAGTAAATAATTGCGCTCCGCGCGGCGCGCCTCGAGCATTTCGATCGAGGCCTGTTGAGCATCGCTCACGGCCGGTGCGTCGACGCTGACAATCTGGTCGACAATGGAGCCCATACGGAAGAGGTAATAAACGGCGAGAACAATCACCGGCACAAGGATCAGCCGCACCAAGGCCAGACTGTAAGCGATGCGCTTGCGTAACGAATTTCCAGGAGCAAGTATCTTGAAAGATTTGGGGAATCTGACTCTCATGAACGCGCTCCGCCCCCTCGGACTGACCGGCGTGAAGGCCTGGTGCCATCACCCCAACACTTGTTATATCCCAAAATATGCCTCGGAATCTTATGGCCGCCATGCCGTTATGCGATGAGGCCGGACTGGCCGCCGAACGCCCGCTCTTCCGGCCGATTGGTGTATGTCGCGCTCCTTTCGCCGGGTCAGGAATTCCTGGATAAGGTGGTTCGGGAACGCCTGGACGAGTTGCGGACATTCGGCCAGACACTCATGATTGCGATGGTGGGGAACCGAGAAAGCGCTATAGTTCACTGTCGCTATAGCGTGTAACGAGAATTAATTAAGCACACCGGTATGCTCGCCTAAAATCAATTTGTTACGCTCTAAAGATGCTTCTTGAGGATCTGGGACTGATTGGAAATTGTCAGTTGTCTGCTTTGGTGCACCGCAGCGGTGAAATGGTGTGGTGTTGTTTGCCGCAATTCGACTCAGAACCGGTATTTTCGACTCTGCTCGATGAAAAGGAAGGGGGCCGATTCCTGGTGGGCCCGGCAGGCGGGGAGGCGGGCGAGCAGGCTTACCTGGAAAATACCAACATCCTGGAGACCCGGTTTCGCACGGCTTCGGGTTCCTTTCGTGTTCTGGACTTTGCGCCGCGGTTTACGCAATACGACCGCACTTTTCGCCCGACGCAGATCTTCCGTATTGTGGAACCGACGGAGGGCTCTCCCCGCATCCGAGTGGCGTGCGACCCAAAGCTTGGGTGGAGCAAAACGCTTCCGACTCGCGTGCACGGTTCGAATCACGTGCGCTTCGAGGGTTTCAAGAGTCAACTGCGGCTTACGACCGACATTCCGGTCTCCTACCTTGGGGGCCAATCGTTCACGCTTACCGATCGACGGCAGATGGTGCTGTCGTGGGGCACGCCCGTAGAGGAACCGCTCAGACCTCTTGCCGATCGTTTTCTAGCCGAAACCCAACGATATTGGCAGCGATGGGTAAAGCAGTGCAGTGTGCCGCCGCTCTACCAGGATGCCGTGATTCGTTCGGCTCTCGCGCTCAAGCTGCATTGCTTTGAAGACACGGGCGCGATTATTGCCGCGATGACGACTTCAATTCCCGAGGCCCCGGGAAGCAGGCGAACATGGGATTACCGGTATTGCTGGCTCCGCGACGCCTACTACTCGCTTGGCGCGTTCCGTTTGCTGGGGCAGTTCGAAGAACGCGAGAGCTTCATCCACTATCTCTTGAATATCGTCGGCGGCGCACCGGACCTGAATCTTTCGCCGCTCTATCGCATCGATGGCACTTCCGGGCTCGAGGAACAAATTCTGGACAATTGGGCGGGTTTCAACGGAGACGGACCGGTCCGAGTAGGCAACGGCGCGGCGGCGCATGTGCAAAACGATGTCTTTGGAGAGATGGTCTTGGCCCTTGCGCCGATCTTTCTCGACGAACGCTTCAGTGCGGAGCGCTCAAAGGCGGCCCTGCAATTGATCGAACGCTTGGCGCGGAAAGCCATTGCCGTTGCCGGCCAGCCCGACGCGGGAATATGGGAATACCGCACGGAATGGAAACCCCAGACGTTCTCTAATCTGATGTGTTGGGCCGCAGTTGACCGGATGGCGCGTGTGTCCTGTCTGCACGCTCAAAACCTGGAGCATGAGTTTCGCGCCGCCGCGGAAAAAATTCGCGGGGAGATATTTGCAAAGGCATGGTGTCCGCAGATCAACAGTTTCGCGGCTAGCTATGGGGGGCAGGATCTCGACGCTTCGCTCCTGCAGATGGCTTACTTGAGATTTCTGCCGTTCCAGGACGTTCGGATGTCCGGAACGATTGATTCCATTCGCCAAGGGCTGTCAAATGATGGCTGGCTGTTTCGGTACAGATTGGATGACGGGTTCGGATCGCCCAAAGTCGCTTTTATAATCTGCACCTTCTGGTTGGTAGAAGCGCTTGCCGACGCGGGCCGAACCGAAGAGGCCAGGGAAATCATGGATCGTGTCCATTCGGCCATCTCACCTCTTGGTCTTATTTCCGAAGACTACGAGACGTCGAATATGAGGATGTGGGGAAACTTCCCGCAGGCCTATTCTCATGTTGGATTGATCCACGCAGCTTTCGCGGCTTCACCGCGTTGGACCGACGTGCTTTAATATCCGACAGGTCTTCCAGAAATTTGTTTCAGCTGTCACCTTCCAGAATTTACCTGCCAAAATCTCAAGAAACACCCATGGGCCGCGCATGTGTGCCTGCGTTGCTGTCACAGGCAGTAATCGGATAATGCAGGTTGCGGCGAGGCCGATACAGGGGTAACTTTCAACGAGCAATTGCGGGCCGATTCCCGGGAGGCACGATGGAACGCCGTGAAGCGCTGCGTTTGATGGGAGCAGTGAGTGTTTTCTCCGCGTTGTCGTCGGATCTGTTTGCCGCAACGCTGCGGGCACAGCTTGCCGCAAACCAGGCCGGCACGCTGCGCACACTTTCGCCCGCGCAGAACGATATCGTTGTGGCGATGAGCGACTTGATGATCCCCGCGACCGGCACCCCTGGCGCGAAGGCCGCAAAAGTAAACGAATTCATCGACCTGATTTTGACCGAATGGGCCACGGAAGAAGAAAGAAAGATTTTTCTCGAAGGGCTTGCGGAAGCCGACCGCAGGACAAACGCGCTCTTTAGCCACGGCTTTGCCGCTGCGACGGGGAAAGAGCAGGCCGCCATCGTGCAGGGTTTCGACGAAGAGCTGGCGGCTTCGCGCAATGAAAAGTTGCCAGAGCAGATTCGCTCGTGGGAAGTGACGCTTCTGCACCCGTTTTTTGCGCAGATGCGGCGGCTTACTATCGTTGGTTACTACACATCACCGATCGGGCAGGAGCAGGAACTCAAAGTGGAAATCATCCCCGGAGCGCTTCACGGTTGCGTGCCTGCCAAGCCCGAGGTGAATCAATGAGGACCGTCAAGAAGCCCGAAACGTACGACGCGATCATCATTGGTTCCGGAATGACCGGGGGCTGGGCGGCCAAAGAGCTTACCGAGAAAGGGCTGAAGGTTCTGGTCCTCGAGGCCGGCCGGCCAATTGAGCCGGACCGGGATTATGTGGAGCACGTTCCGATTACGGAAATGAAATTTCGCGGGATGAACGACCGCCGCGAGACGCTGAAGGATCAGCCGATTCAGCGGACGTGTTACGCGTGCGACGAATGGGCCAGCAAATTTTTTGTGAAAGACACGGAGAATCCGTACACCACCGATCCGGACAAGCCGTTTGCGTGGATCCGCGGCAGGCAAGTCGGCGGCAAATCCATCCTGTGGGCGCGGCAATCTTACCGGTGGAGCGATCTGGACTTCGAAGCCAACGTGCGCGAGGGAATGGGCGCCGACTGGCCGATTCGCTACGCCGATATCGAGCCCTGGTACAACTACGTGGAAGAGTTTGCCGGGATCACCGGCCAGGCCGAGGGTTTGCCGCAATTGCCGGACGGCCACTTCCTGCCGCCGATGGAAATGAATTGCGCGGAAATTGTCGTGAAGGAAGCGATGGCGCGGCAGTTTGCGCGCGAGCGGGTGATGACGATCGGCCGCTCAGCGGTTTTGACTCAGACGCACAACGGACGCGCCGCGTGCCACTATTGCGGCCCGTGCCACCGGGGTTGCATCACGCAATCCTATTTCAGCAGCGTGAACGCCACGCTGCCGGTCGCCGAAAAAACGGGGCGGCTGACGTTGCGGCCGTACAGCGTGGTGCCCAGCCTGACTTTTGACCAGCAAACGCGCCGCGTGACCGGGGTAAAGGTGATTGACGGGCAAACGCACAAGGTCATGGAATTCCATGGCCGCATCATTTTTCTTTGTGCGTCGGCGCTTGAGTCCACGCGGATTCTTCTTAACTCCGCCACGCCCGAGTTTTCGACGGGGCTGGCCAACAGCAGCGGGGAACTGGGCAGAAACGAAACCTGATGGACCACATCATGGGCGGCGGCGCGGATGGGATCATTCCCGGTTTTCTGGATCGCGTGCAATTCGGTAACCGGCCGAACGGGATTTATGTGCCGAGATTCCGCAACGTCTCGAACAAGGAGAAGAATTTTCTGCGCGGCTATGGGTTTCAGGGACAAGCCGAACGCGATGGTTGGGAGCGGGGGATTCACGAGAGCGGATTCGGCGTGAACTTCAAGAACCGGCTGCGCAAGCCTGGCCCATGGAAGATGACATTTCATGGCTTTGGCGAGTGTTTGCCAAACCCCGCCAACTTTGTCGAGATTGATAAAGAGCGTGTGGATGCTTGGGGCGTTCCGGTCTTGAAGATTCATTGTGAATGGCGAGACAACGAGAAGGCGCTGCTGCACGACATGATGATCCAGGCGGCGGAGATGCTGGCGGCGGCCGGAGCGGTGGAGATTCGCCCGTACAAACAGAATAATCCGCCGGGCTTGACGATTCACGAGATGGGAACGGCGCGGATGGGAGCCGATCCGAAAAAATCGGTGCTCAATGCCCACAATCAGGCACACGATGTGAAAAACCTGTTTATGACGGATGGTGCGTGCATGGCCTCGTCCTCGTGCGTGAATCCTTCGCTTACGTACATGGCGCTGACGGCGCGGGCCTGTGATTACGCTGTTTCGCAAATGAAAAAAGGCGAGCTTTAAGCTTCCTTTAGAACTAGGGCAAATTTTCAAACTATTGAGGAGAGGTGTGGGAGATGGCGCACGAGGAAGCGGCGAGGTCTGGTGCCGGCGCGAAGCTGGTGATTCGAAACATTGGTGTGCTGCTCAGCGGAGATTTGCAGCGGCCGATTTTGGATGCGGACACCGTGGTGGTGAAGGATGGAAAAATTGCGGCTATTGGCCGCGAGAAGGACGTGGACACAGAGGGCGCGACGCGCGTGATTGACGCGAATGGCACGACGCTGGCGCCGGGATTGATTGACAGCCACGTGCATCCGGTGGCGGGCGATTGGACGCCGCGCCAGAACCAGATTGGATGGATTGACAGTTGTCTGCACGGCGGCGTGACCACGATGATTTCCGCGGGCGAAGTGCACATGCCGGGGCGGCCGAAAGACGTCGTCGGTGTAAAAGCGATGGCGATTACCGCGCAGCGCGCGTTTGCGTCGTTGAGGCCAAGCGGCGTGAAAGTTTTGGCGGGCGCGCCGGTGATCGAACACGGAATGGTGGAGGAAGACTTTCGTTCGCTTGCAGAGGCGGGCGTGCGCCTGCTAGGCGAAGTGGGACTCGGCAGCGTGAAAGACGGGCCGACGGCGCGGCAGATGGTGGCCTGGGCGCGGAAACATGGAATGCAGAGCACGATCCACACCGGCGGGCCGTCGATTCCGGGATCGAGCTTGATTGATAAAGATGTAGTGCTGGCGGCGGATGCGGACGTGATCGGGCACATCAATGGGGGCCACACCGCGCTGCCGGATGCGCAGATTCGTTCACTGTGCGAGGAATCTTCGCGCGCGCTGGAGATTGTGCATAACGGAAATGAGCGTGCGGCGCTGTTCACGCTGCGCACGGCAAAAGAGCTGAATCAGTTGCACCGCGTGATTTTGGGAACTGACGCGCCGGCCGGGTCCGGCGTTCAACCGCTGGGGATTATTCGAGTGATTGCGGCGCTTTCGTCGATTGGGGAGATTCCGGCGGAGGTGGCGTTCTGTTTTGCGACCGGCAATACGGCGCGGATGCGAAATCTTGACAGCGGTTTACTGGAAGTGGGCCGCGCGGCGGATTTTGTATTTATGGACACGGCGCAACATTCGGCGGGGAAGACGTTGCTCGAGAGCGTGAGGCTGGGCGACTTGCCGGGAATCGGGATGACGGTGATTGATGGGGAAGTGCGGAGTGAGCGGAGCAGGAATACACCGCCGGCGACGTGGGTGCCGAAGATTGTGAAGTGAGCAGTTAAGGGGGGAAGGAAGACGGGGTAGAACAGGCTAAAGCCTGTTCTACTAGCGCAGGCCGTCTTCGCCTTTGATTTGGTCTTTGGTTAGGCCTCCGACGCGAGGGAGCGGACGGCCGCTGTCCGTCACCGCGATGGCGACCAGGATTTCGTTGGCGCGTGGGGCGTCGTTGACGCGAATTTCCATGCCGTCGAAGTGGCTGCGGACGAAGGCGGCGTCCTTGTGGCCGAGCGGGATGTCGAGAGCGACGCCGGGACCGCCGCGTTTCTTGGAAGAGGGAATTAGCGCGGCTCCTTTGCCGAGCGTTTTGCGGACCGGTGTGCCGAGTTTGGGGTGAAGAATGGCGGCGGCGTGTTCGAGTTCTCCATTTTCGCCGACGGCCGCGGCTTTGCCATAGCTTTCCGCGGAGGCGCCGGGAATTCCCAGTGCAGCGACTGCACGTTCGGTGAGCAGGGCGCCGAGTTCCTCGCCGATTTCCATGAGTTGCGTTAAATCTTCAACATAGTTTCCCGCGAACGGATTTTCGATAACTGCTGCCGCTGCGGCGCGGCGCGTTGGCGGATTTACCTGCTTGCCCATTTCTGTGCGCGTTTCTTCGACGAAGGTTACGATTTTTCGGATTTTGGTTTTCATCGGACCTTTTCCTGGCATTGAAACATTCTTTTTGACGGATACTCATCAGAAAAATCGCCCGCCTCAGAAGGCGGCCGCTACAACAGCAAAATCAGCGGAGGCCGTCCTGGCCTTTGATTTCGGAGGCTTTGAGGCCGCCGACGCGGGCGTGGACGCGCGGGCCGGTGGTCATCACCAGGGCAAGCAGAATTTCGTTTGCTTTCGGCGCGTCGGCGATGCCGACTTCCATTGAATCGAAATGGCTGCGGACGTAGGACGCGTTGATGTGCGTGATGGGAACGTCGAGCCGCGTGCCCGGGCCGCCGACCTTTTTGGTGGAAGCCACGATGGCTTTCGCGTTGCCGAGAATTTCGCGCATGGCGTAGCCGCCGGGGACATGCCACAGCGCGCCGTGTTCCAACTCTCCAGCCTGGCCGACGATCGCGCCCTTGCCGTAGCCCTCCACAATTTTCGGATCGCCACCCAGCGCTGCGACGAGCGCTTTCGCCATTTCGAGGCCAAGCGGATTCAGGTCTTCCATGAATCCCGCGATTTCCGGGACGTATTTCCCGGCGAACGGATTGTGGATGACCGCGAGCGCGGCGGCGCGCCGCAACGGAGTGGCGGCGACCGGCCCGCCTTCGTGGAAAACTTCTTCGACAATGACGACGCGTTTGCGGAGTTGAACTTCAGGCATGAGGGCTTGTCCTTCCAGCGAGTTCAAGTTGTGAGCGAATTTGCGGAGCGGACGGCTTCAGAAAGCCGTCCCTACAAACGTGCGCTGCCGTTGCGGGTGGGGACGGCAGTACGCAAACACATTTCTGGAGG
>Ga0210403_10003828_pt1 | contig 13114 bp, 9 predicted proteins | sample IncBWC19MmetaG_FD_150863 | JGI IMG/M metagenome (GOLD analysis project Ga0210403, IMG submission 150863) | Forest soil microbial communities from Barre Woods Harvard Forest LTER site, Petersham, Massachusetts, United States - Inc-BW-C-19-M | ecosystem: Environmental > Terrestrial > Soil >... | reverse complement strand
CGCTCAGCCGTTCGATCCCGAAGCCGAGGAAGACGCCTGGCCTGCCTCATTCATCGCGCGCCCGAGCCGCCGCCCACCTGATGAACCTCCCGGCATTTTTCGAAGAAGATCGCGCCGCCGTGGACGCAGCTCTCGACCGGCTGATGCCCGCGGAGAATGCCCAGCCTCCCTCGATTCACCGCGCCATGCGCTACAGCGTGCAGGCCGGGGGCAAGCGGGTGCGGCCGATCTTGTGCCTCGAATCCGCGCGCATCTTTGTCGCGGACGTGACGCCGATCCTGCCGATCGCGTGCGCTCTCGAATTTATTCACACCTATTCCCTGATTCATGACGATCTGCCCGCGCTTGACAATGACGACCTGCGGCGCGGTAAACCCACCTGCCACAAGAAGTTTGGAGAGGCGACCGCCATTCTTGCGGGCGACGCCCTCTTGACGCTGGCGTTCGAAACGCTGGCAAACGTGCCCATCGACCCGGCGCGGCGCGTGGCGATTCTTTCTGACGTGGGCGCGTCGGCGGGCACGGTGAACGGCATGGTGGGCGGCCAGGTCGCGGACCTCGAAGCGGAGGGGCGCGCCATCCAGCCCGGGGAACTGGAGTACATTCACCGCTCGAAAACGGCGGCGCTCATTCGGGCATCGGTCGTCTCCGGCGCGATTGGCGGGGGCGCGAATGACGAGGACGTGGCGAGGCTGAAGCGTTTCGGCGAGACGATCGGCTGGGCTTTTCAGGTGGTGGACGATATTCTCGACGTGGAAGAATCTTCGGCGGCCCTCGGAAAAACAGCGGGCAAGGACGCGGCACAGCAAAAGGCGACGTATCCTTCGCTGTACGGTCTGGAAAAATCACGGGAGTTTGCAAAAGAGCTGGAGGCCCGCGCGATGGAGGAGATCAAGCCGTACGGCGCGCGCGCGGCGCGGTTGCGGGAGCTTGCGGAATTGATCGTCCATCGTCGCGCATAGAAATTTCGCGCGGCAGCTTCGGCCGCTGTCGCTCTGGGAATCGTGCAACACGCCGTTTGGGAGCGGATGATATACTTGCTCCTGGCGGATGGGCCGGGTGATCGCTGGGCCTGCTTTCGCAAGGAAGCCGGCCGGGAGGAAAGTCCGGACACCGTGGTCTTCGCGCTTGCTGCTGCGAATGAAAATTCGTGGCGCGGCGCGGGAGAGACCATAAGGGCAACGCGCCTGGTAACGCCAGGGGGTCGGAACTTTGTCTGGGCGGGCTGCAAGTACAGCCCGCACCCGGCGCGCTTCGCGCAAGCGATGCGAGGTTCTCGGCTACGGAAAGTGCCACAGAAAATAAACCGCCGGTGCAACGCGCCTCGGTGGCCATCTGGAGGAAAACCTTCAGACGGCCTGAAAGCAGCCCGCGCAAGCGGATTGCGGAAGGTGACGCTGCTCGGTAAGGGTGAAAAGGTGGGGTAAGAGCCCACCGCTCCGGTGGCAACATCGGAGGCACGGAAAACCCCGCGTGGTGCAAGGCCAAATAGGAGGGGAGAGCTGCCCAGCTCGTTATGACCCTCGGGTAGGCTGCTGGAGTCCGGGTGCGAACCCGGACCTAGAGGAATGATCGCCGCGGCGCGCGGCCGTCAACGGCTGCGTGGCGCACAGAATCCGGCTTACAGGCCCGTCCGTCAACTTAGCATCAGTTCGCGGCCGCTCAATCTCCAGGAACAGCTCGTCTGACCAGTGGATGCGAGCGAGATCGCTTCTTCATTTACGGTCAATTCTTGAAGTGATTCCGCGAAGCCTTGAACGCAGCATAGTAGCAGCCGTTGCGATCAAAGTTAGCTTCAGGGGCTGAAGCCCGATTCAGGGCTGGGCGCAATGGCCGGGCTGAGGCCCGACCCTCCATGACGTGCGAGAACGTGCCGAAGATCTAGAGCCCGGGGAGCAGGAAGCCGCCGTCGACGGCGAGCGTTTGGCCCGTAATGTACGAGCCCTTGTCTGAGGCGAGCAGGAGGGCAAGTTCCGCGACGTCGCTTGGCTGGCCGATGCGGTGAATTGGTTGCCGGGCCAGGACGCTGTTTCGTTGCGATTCGTCTTTCCAGTAGTGCTCGCTCAGGGTGGTCTGAATCAAGCCGGGCGCGATGGCGTTCACGCGAACGCCTTTTGGTCCGAGCTCGAGCGCGTAGGACTGCGTCATCATGATGAGGGCTGCCTTCGTCATGCTGTAGAGCAGGCTGTGAAGCTGCGGCCGAAGCCCGGCGATCGAGGCGATGTTGATGATTGAGCCGCTGCCGCGTGCGCACATTCCGGGGCCGACGGTTTGAATGAGGCGGAAGGCGCTCTTCAAATTGATCTCGATCATCTTGTCGAATTGGGATTCGTCGATCTTGAGGCACGGGCCGAAGGAAATATTTGTAGCGGCGTTGTTCACTAGGATATCGACGGGCCCTAGATCGCGGGATGTTGAGACGACGAGTTGCTCGATCTGTTCGGGGCGGCCGACGTGGCAGGCGATTGCTTTCGCACCCGGACCGATTTCGGTGGCGACCTGGTCGAGCGTATCCTGCTTGCGGCCGCAGATCGCGACGCGCGCGCCTTCCCGCGCAAATGCCTCGGCGATCGCGCGGCCAATGCCGCGGCTCGCTCCCGTCACGATGGCGATTTTTCCGTCCAGGCTGCCCACGTTGCACTCCACGATTAGTTTCGGTCCGACCGAACCAGCACGGCCAGCGGCTAAACAGGTTGCGGAAAAATGTTTGTTTTGTCATTCCGAACGAAGTGAGGAATCTCTCTTGGGTTTAAACGCGGGAGAAGAGAGATTCCTCGGCCCGCCTCCGGCGGGCCTCGGAATGACAAAAATTGGTTTTTCAGCGGCCCGTAAAGCCGAACTCGTTTGTCCCATCTTACGACACGGTTGAAACCGTGCCCTGCAACGATTTGGTTCCCGCCAAAACCTCAGCGATTATTTTTTGCCGGACTTGTATCGAGTCCCGCCAATCGCATCGCGAGCGCCATGGAGTGCGACGGATCGTAGGCGCGGAATAGCGCCATTTTCTCGGCTTCGATCGATCCTTCCGCGTGCACGGCGAGCACCGCCTGGTAACCGCCATAGACGCGCGTCGTCAAATCGCTGATGAGATTCACGATCGCCATGCGCCGATCCGCGGGCCATGCGCCCGGCAGATATTTTTCCAGTACCGGTTTCACGGAGGGCGAATCCCAGTCCTTGCCGCCCGGACCGGTGACGAGCAGGCCGCCTGCCAGATCCTGCACCGTTTCGATTGCGCGGTGAAAGTCGCGCGCAAAAGTCCATTTGGCCAGATTCGTTGTCAGAACGTCGGGACAGGCGATGCCTTGCTCGACTTTGCAGCGGACCGCGGCAAGCTCCGCCAGGCCGCGCACCGTCTCGGCGTATCCGGCGAGCCACGTCAATTTTTCGCGCACGTGCCCGGCGCGATCGATGCCGTTCGCTTTTGCGATGGCGAGGCCCGCTCCCACAAGCGCATCGAGCAGCGGGAGCTTGTAGCTCATGGCGGTGAATCGGTGAAACTCGACGAACGTGAGCGCGGTCGCGCCGGCCAGGTCCGGCCGATCCACAAAAAACACGCGGTCCCAGGGGACGAATACATTCTCAAAGACGGTAAGGGTTTCCACCATCTTGTGACTCGTGGAAATCGGGCGCGTGAAAGCATCGTCGGTGCCGTGCAAATAGTCCGACGCGTAAAGGCGAAGCCCGGGTGTCGCCACGGGAACGGCAAACGCGAGCGACCAAGGCTCATCGCCCGGACCCATGGACCGGCTTGGCAGGACGATCACTTCATCGACGTAAGGAGTGCAGGAGGTATGAATTTTCGCGCCGCTGACGACGATGCCGTCCGCGCGCTTTTCGACGACGCGCACGTACAGGTCGGGATCGCTTTGCTCGCAGGGGCGCTTGCTGCGGTCGCCCTTTGCGTCCGTTTGCGCCACCGCCATCGCCAGATCTCGATCGCGGCAGCGCCTGTAGAAAGCCTCAACGCGCTCGATGCCGCGAGCCTCTTCGCTGCGGGCGAGCACGCGTTTCAACGCGAACAGGGCATCGGTTCCAATTTCCTTGATGAGCAGAACGAGCGTCGCGCCTTCCGCCGTGCCCGCTTCGATCAACTTCATGCGGGAGATCAGATCGCGCGAGTCGCGTGGCACGCGAAAGTATGCGGAGTATTCGCCCGCGCCTTCGTGGTGAACGGCAAGGTCGCGATACTTCGGATTTTCCGCGAGTTCAAAATCGATGGCCGCGTGGCGGGCCGCCACGCCCAATTCGGCGTGGTCCACGACGCTCGGCACGCGCCCGCCGCGATAGTAGACTTCGCGGGCGTCGCGGAGGCCCGCGAGGAATTCGGCAGCCGTTCGCAAAGCCATCTGTAGAGCCTCCGGTGCGGGAATGCGGATTCTACTCGATCGGCGGCCAAATCGCTTTCGGGAAATCGCGCGGCGGGGCTATTTGTTTCTCGCGTGCTCCGCCTGAAATCGCCGCCGCAAAATGTATTTCTGGATTTTTCCAGTCGAAGTCTTCGGAAGTTCTTCGAACAGAATTTCCCGCGGAGCCTTGAATCGCGCGATTCGTTCGCTGACAAATTCGATCAGTTCATCCTTCGTGACGGACGTTCCTTGCTTCAGAACGACGAAGGCCACGGGAATTTCTCCCCAGCGCTCGTCGGGGCGGCCGACGACCGCTGCTTCCAGAACCGCCGGGTGCTCGGCCAGCGCTTTCTCCACCTCGACCGAGGCGACGTTCTCTCCACCGGTGATGATGATGTCCTTGGAGCGGTCGCGAAGCTCGATGTAGCCGTCTGGAAAACGCGCGCCCAGGTCGCCGGTGCGAAACCAGCCGCGAATTTCGGCGGCGCGCGTGGCAGCTTCGTCGCGGTAGTAGCCGATGGTGACGTTATTTCCGCGAACTACGATCTCGCCGAGGGTTTCGCCGTCGGCCGGCACTTCATCGCCTTGCGGGTCGATGACGGCGATCTCCGCCGTCACAACGTTGCCAACCCCCTGCCGTGCATTCAATCTAGCTCGCTCGGCTTCGGATCTTGAGGACCACTCGGGTTGCCACTCATTGATCACGGATGGGCCGTAGGTCTCCGTCAGCCCATACAAGTGCGTCACGTCCAGGTTGAGCGCGGCGAGCCGCGCGAGGAGCGCGGGAGTGGGCGGCGCGCCTCCGGTGAAAACGCGGAGAGCATGGCCGGGCCTTTTGTCGCCCGACGCCGCGGCTGCCTCCGCGATCATCGTCAAAACTGTGGGCGCTGCGCAGAGGTGAGTTATTCCTCCCGAGCAGATCGCCGACCAGATGGCGTTCGGATCAATTTGGCGCTGGCAGGCGTGCGTTGCACCGGCGGCCGTGACCGCCCAGGTGAAGCACCAGCCGTTGCAGTGAAACATGGGCAGCGTCCACAGATAGGAGCTCTCAAGTCCCATGCGCGAATGAAACGCCATGGCCAGAGCTTGCAAGTACGCGCCCCGATGCGTGTACATCACGCCCTTCGGCTGGCCCGTGCTGCCGCTCGTGTAGTTGATCGCGAGGAGCGACATTTCGTCCACGGGAGCGGTGGGGCAGGGGTCCGAAGACGCGAGCAGCTGTTCGTACTCACTCGAATCGTCGCCCGCAAGAATGAGCCGCGCTGCGGCCGAATCCGCGACGGTTCTTGCTGCTTCCGCAAACTCGCTCGCTGCGATGAGGATCCGCGCACCGGAATTTTCCAGAATGTACGCGATCTCCCGCGGAGCAAGCCGGACGTTGATCGGCACGAGCGCGCAGCCTGCCATCGGCACGCCGTTGTGCATTTCCAGCATGACGTGGCTGTTGGGACAAAGAGCCGCGATCCGATCGCCCGGCTGAGCCCCTTCGCGCTTGAGGAGTCCAGCCAGCCGGTGCGCCCTTTCCCCAAACTCGGCATACGTGAAGCGGCGCGCGCCATCCACGATGGCTGTGCGGTCGGCGAAAATCTTCGCGGCACGGTCGAGAAAATGCGCGGGATTCAGCGGAGTCACTCCGCCCAAGAGCATGGCCAGCTCCAATTGAATATAGTGACCAAAGTTAACACCAACTGCTAGGCCGCAGTAGTCAGAAATCACATTCTTGGATGTTTCAGGCAGGATTTGGAGACGCGAGGCGACGCAAAAAGCGTGCTAAGCGTCCGTCATCGCGCTGGAATTTGTTCCAGGGGCCGAACGTCGCGTTCGACCTTGGCGGCTATTTCGTCCTGAGCGACTTCCAGATCATAGCGAGTTTGGAGGTTCATCCAGAACGCCGCGCTGTTCTTAAAATATCGAGCGAAGCGCAGCGCCGCGTCCGCGGTAATCCGGCGCTTCTCTTTGATGATATCCGCGATACGCGTTAGCGGAACGCGCAGGTCCATGGCCATCCGATTCATGCTCAGGTCGGGTGGAACCATGAACTCCTCCCGGAGAATTTCCCCGGGGTGAACGGGCCTGAGTTTCCTGCGCATTTTTCCTCCTTTCATCGTAGCGCCGCTTGGCGTCCGGGCTGAGAAGAATATCGGCATTTCTAGTTGATAGAATGATGCTAGAAGTTGCTCGATAGGAATTTTCAGGAGGCAGGCATGACAGATCTAAACCCACAGGGGAAACAAATGGCGGACGAGTCGATGGTGCGAAATCTGAGGGCGCAAGCTCGCGCCATCTGGCCTCAGGAATCGGGGCTCTTTCACCGCTACGCGCTGCGGGCCGACGCCCGGATTCTTGACGCTGGATGCGGCCCTGGGGAAGGGTCCTCGCGCGTCGCCGAGCTGTTTCCTCGCGCAGACGTTCTTGGCGTCGATATCATCGATGCGTCCCTTGATTTGGCCCGGTCGCGATACGCGGCCCTGGCGCCGCGGCTCAGGTTCGAGCATCAGTCGATTTTTGAGTTGCGGGAAGCCGACCGGACGTTTGATCTCGTCGTCTGCCGCCATGTGATTCATTCCATCCCGCATCCAGAGCGCGTGCTGGCCGAGCTTGTGCGCGTGACGCGTCCGGGCGGTTACCTGCACTTGATTCCTGAGGATTACGGCATGTTGCACTTTCAGCCCGCGGCTCTAGATCCGCGGGATTTCTGGCACCAGGTGGCTCCGGCATTCGCAGCGGCCACCGGTACGGATCTCTTCATCGGGCGCAATATTTTCAGCATTCTCGCCGCGATGCATCTGGAGCAAATCACCGTTGACTACGTCGTCGTAGATACGCTGCGCGTGCCGCGCGAAACGTTCGCGTCGATCATCGAGGCATGGCGCGACGGGTATTCTGATGCGATCGGCGAGTACACCAAAATCACCAGTGTGGCGGCGAGGTCTTACTTCAATCAAATGATTACAAACATTCTCGATCCGCTCGGCTACGCCGTGTGGATGGTCCCGATCGTAAGCGCGCGCGTCAGGAGAGCCGGATGACCTAGCCGCTAAGGCGGAGCCGCGACGTCAAGCGGAACGTAGAGCTCCCAACCAACCGCTTCAGCTTCCCGCTACTGTGGGTCGAAGAAGATTACAGGAGTGGCGGCGTTATTCGGCACCGGTGTCACGTCAATGAGTGCGAATTGATTCGTGCCAACGATGTAGACAACCTCGGTTGCGTTGAAAGTAGGGCTCGGGATCGTCAGCGTTCCCCGTCCGGTGTTCGCGTCGATGGACGAGATCTGGATGCCACTGAGCGTCTGATTCAGGACGTCCGTCGCACCCGGAGCCCGCGCATCCAACGTAAGCGCAAACGTATTGCTGCTCCCCAACGAGAGTAGGCCGTCCAGTACTGCAGCATCGTTGGGTGTGACTCCTCCCGCGCGAACGACCATCTTGCTCGCAAGTGTCGAGAGGCTGAAGGAACCCACGCCGTTTTGCGGCTGGAAGGCCCCGGCCAGCGCCCGGTTGCTGGGCCCAGCGGTGGTATCGAGGATGAAGCCTTTTCCGGAATCCAGCAGATAGAAAACTGCCGTATCGAATAGGCCGGACGCAAAACCGCCGGCGACGGTGATCGTGCCTCGCCCCGTGGTTGGGTCAAATGTCACGGTCTGGTTGGAAGCCGTCGCCGGCCCAAAGATGGCGCCGGTGTCGTTGGCATCCCAGTGCAGAACGGCGCTCGTTGAGTTCGTTACCTGCAACTGGCCAATCGCCGCAATGTCATTGGAGGTGAGAGCGTCAGCGCCTGCCAGGGCGAACACGGCGCCTCCGGTGTTGACCGTGGTCATGGAGAAAGGCAAGTGTTGCTTGCCTATAACCCCCGTTATAGCTAAACCGTCCGTTCGGAGAGCCAAAATGGTGGACGAGGAGACAACGTAGTATACGAAGCTTGCTGACCCGCCAGAATCGGTTGAAGTGATCGTGCCTCGCCCGCTTGCGCTTGGTCCGGCCGCCGCGAACGTGAAGGAGATTGGCTGATTCGTGAACGTCGGACCGGTACCCGATCTACTAAAATCCATAAACCCGTTGGTGCTCATGCCGTTCGAGCCGAGAGTAAAGCGCCCGATACCGACTAGACGGCCTGTCGAGTTCTGCTCAAATTCGAACGCAAAGTCACCAGCCAGTTGGGAAAGAGAGAAGGCCGTGGCATCCTGCCGCTGCATCGTCCCGTGGATGAAAAAACCGTTGGTGTCGAGTCCTATGACGTCACCCGACGCACCGTCGGATCTGAGGGTGAACGCAAACGCCAGCGGATGGGTCACGCTACCGACCGTATTGCTCAGCGAAAAGACGCCCCTTAAGTTGCTATCGAGTGTGTATGTGCCGGACAGTGCGTTGCTGCTCGAACTGAGGACCGTGCCATCGTTCACATCGACCGACCCGTCCGTGATGTGCCCGTGGCCATCTGCCGTGATGCTGCCGGCCACACCCGCTGGCGCTCCGGTCGAGTCGTAGCCTGAAAGAACGAACGCGTATTGGCCGTCGAGCGCATTTGGCGGACCCATGAGTTGCCCGCCTCCGCCGCTTCCCGTGCCGCATCCCGACATCCAGCCGAACGCTATTGTGGCAAAGGCGAAAACGAGGATTCGCTTCACGTGAGCTCTCCGATCACCGGGTATCGTCGCTGAACGCTTCTCCGACTCCTGAAAATGGTGACGGGAGTCTATGAGAATAGACTTTATCAGGCAACTAAAATTATGGTAACAAACGCTTTTCTTTCCACGCTGTGGGTCTCGCCCTGCGCCGGCACGCGCTTCAGGCAGCCTCGACGGGCGCGACGTCCACCGAAACGTCCATCCAATGGCGCCGGCCGCCGAGCAGGATTCCCCTGGACGGGCCCACATCGTCGTAGTCTCGTCCCCAGGCCAGCGTGATGTGGGCGTCGCTCGGCATCATTCCGTTCGTGGGGTCGAAATCCACCCAGCCGACGCCGGGTACGTAGGCGCTGATCCAAGCGTGGGAGACATCCGCGCCGGCGAGTTTTTCCTTGCCGGGTGGCGGCGCAGTCACCAGATATCCGCTGACGTAGCGCGCCGAAAATCCCAGCGAACGCAGGCAGCAGATTTGCAGATGCGCGAAATCCTGGCACACGCCCTGGTGCGAATGAAAAACTTCCTCGACCGAAGTATCGATCGCCGTCGACCCGGCCAGGAAATTGAAGCCCGTATGGATCCGCTGCGTGAGGTCCATCAGGCAGGCGAGGTAAGGCCGCCGGGCAGGGAACGACGGCCGCGCAAAATTGGCCAGCTCGGCCGACCAAGGCACGTGCGGAGATTCAAAGACATATTCGCGCGCGGCAAGCGCTTCGCGATCGGGCGAAAGACCGAGAACCTGCAGGGCGTCTTCCCAGGTGATCCCGCGTTCGAGATCGTACGGACCGGCAGGGAGTACTTGCACCTCGCTATGCGCCGCGATTCGCAGCACCGTGTGCGGCTCTTGCAGGCTGAACCAGGTCACATGATTCCCGAAATAATCGAAGCCTTCGTTGCGAACCGTGGGCGCGGGTAGCACGAGCAACTGGTATTGCAAACAGGTCTGCGTCTCGTGCTCGCGCGGTTTCATGCGCACGACGTTGTGCGACAGCGGAATCGCTTCGCCGTATCCGTAACGCGTGGAATGCGTGACGCGGTATTTCATTCCCGCTCCTCGCGCATCCCGGAAATTTCCTGCGAGACGGCCGCGTGGGAAAAGTACAGTTGCGCGAGCGCCTCGGAGAGCTGGCCGTTCTGGTCCATTACTTCCGAGAGCAGTGCGTAAAAATCTTCGCGCTCGCGGCCCGGCGCTGCCGCGCACAGCTCCTGAAAGTCGGCCAGCTGAATCGAAGTGCGCAATTTCAAAAGCAGGCGCTGGTCGATATTGCGATCCGGATGGGAGACATCGCGCGGTAGCGCGCTGAGGTGTTGGTCGATCACGGCGAACTGGAACGCCACCGAACGGGGGTTGGTCTCATCCGCAAGCAAGAGGTCGGCGACGGCGTGGAGTTCGAGGTGTGTCATGTAGCGGCGGCGATAGGTGAGCGAGCTGTCTGCAATTTCGAGGACCGACTCGAGCAGGACCGGATCGGTGCCGGGCTCGACCAGAGTGTCACGCACAAACTGCGCAATGAAAGCGGCGCGCTCGATGCGCCGGCCGATGTCCAGAAAGCGCCAGGCCTGTGTGCGCGTCATGGAATCGGAGGCGAGGCCGGTGAACGCCGCGAGCGTCACGACCAGGTAATCGAGCAGTTCCAGGACGCCGGACACAGGGTCGGCCGGCACGGTCTTGAAATTGGACACGGCGCGAGAGCTTTCCTGGAGGATGCGCCAGGCGTCGACGGAAATCGTGTCGCGCAGCACGCGCGCGAGGCGGTGAAGGTTGCCGACGCTGCCGCGCAGCCCGTCGTCCTTGCCCTTGCCGAGCATCGCTTCGATAAATTCGCGCTCCAGCTCCGCGCCCGTCGAGCGAATTGGCTTGCCGCGGCACGCGGATGCGAGCACCTGCACGGCGTGCGCGCTGTCAAAGCCGGCCTGATCGATCATTCGTGCAATCGCCCCGCGGCCGAGGCGCGCCTGCGCGTCGGTACGTTCCGAATAGCGCCCCAGCCAATACAGATCCTCTGCGAGCCGGCTCGGCAAATCGCTGCCACCGCGGCTGATGGCGATGGGCTGTGTGGCGGGCGGCAGAAGCGTGATGGGGCTGACGGGACCGTCGGACAAAATCCAAGTGTCTTTGCTGCGTCCCCCTTTCTGTAGGGAGACAACCAGCGAGTCATTCGATTGCGTGATCCGCGAAAGCGCGCCGTTCATCACCGTGTAGGATTCGCCGTACGCGCAGAGATACGAGCGAACGACAAATCGACGCGGCTGTACGTGGTCCCCGACGAGCGCCGGAGTAGTGCAAGACATGACTTGCTTCTGCGCGACGTATCGGGCCGGCCGCGCCCTGATTTTCTGCTCGAGCGCCGCGAGTTGCTCGCGTGTCAGATGCTGGCCGAAGACGGGGTCTTCGCCCTGTGTTGGGTAAGCGGACTTGATCACCATTTCCGGCAAATGCTGCGCGACGTATTCCAGAGTTTCCGTCTCCCCGCACCACCACGTTTGCACGGAGGGGAGTTTCAAGTCTTCGCCCAGAAGATAACGGCACACGGCGGGAAGGAAAGGAAGGAATCCCGGAGCCTGCAGCGCGCCCGCGCCGATGGCGTTGGCAACGACCACGTTTCCGCGCCGGACGGCCTGCAGCAGTCCCGGAACTCCCAGGTAAGAGTCCGGATAAAGTTCGAGAGGATCGCAGAAATTATCGTCCACCCTGCGGAGAATGACGTCGACCCGCTGCAATCCGCCGAGAGTTTTCATGTACACGATCGTGTCGCGAACGGTCAGATCGTTTCCTTGTACGAGCGAATAGCCGAGGTACCGCGCGAGGAAAGAATGTTCGAAATAGGTTTCGTTGTAGGGTCCCGGCGTGAAGAGCACGATGCGCGGGTTGTCGTGATTTGCGGGCGCGAGTTCGGCCAGCGTTTCGCGGAGCGACACAAAAAAAGGCGCGAGGCGCTGCACGTTGGCCTGGCGAAACACCGACGGCAGGGCGCGCGACAACACGATCCGGTTCTCGAGCGAATAGCCCGCACCGGAAGGCGCCTGCGTGCGGTCGCTCAGAACTTCGAACTGGCCTTCCACATTTCGCACGAGGTCGGCGGCGTATAGCTGCAGCCAGCGGCCCTGCGGCACGCGAATCCCGTGGCATGACCGAAGGAAGCCGGGATTGGCCCAGATCAGATCCGGCGGAAGCACGCCGCTGAACACCGTGTCCATCGGCCCGTACAGGTCCGCGAGCAAGCGATCCAGAAGACGCGCGCGCTGGATTAACCCTTCGCTCGCGATGTCCCACTGCGCGGCGGGAATGAGCAGTGGAATGAAATCCAGGCTCCACGGCCGATCCATGCCGTCCGGATCGCCGTAGACGTTGTGCGTGACGCCGTTTTGGTGGATCAGCCGGCGAGCCAGCTCGCGCCCGCTGCTGAATTGGCCTGGCCTGAGTTCATCGAGAAGGGAAACGTATTGCAGCCAATGCGGGCGGATCGAGCGGTCCGGCTGAACCATTTCATCCGGCAGCGTGGAATCGATTCCGTAACCTTCGGCGAAGCCGCGACGCAGCGGGTGATCGGCCTCAACGCCACTTGGAATTGTAGGTCCCTGCATACTCTCTTTTACACTACCCTACTGCAGCCTCAGATCGAGCGTGAATGGTAATTCCTTGGTGATTTTTTCCTCAGCAACGGCCATCGGTCCCGGCGTGTGCCCGAATTTGAAGAAGCGCGCGACGCGGCGGCTCTCGGCCGCGTACGCGTTCACCGGAAAGTCTTCGTAGCTCCGGCCGCCCGGATGCGCGACGTGGTACGTGCAGCCGCCGATGGAGCGTCCGGACCATGTATCCACGAGATCGAACACGAGCGGCGCGTGGACTCCAATCGTCGGATGCAGGCAATTGGGCGGCTGCCAGGCGCGATAGCGGACGCCCGCGACGAATTGCCCGTTCGTTCCTGTCGGATGAAGCGGCACACGCTTTCCATTGCAGGTGAGCACGTGGCGCGGATCGACCATGCCGCTCGCGAGAACCTGCAGTCGCTCGAGCGAGGAATCGACGTAGCGCGCCGTTCCGCCCGCGCTCGCTTCCTCGCCGGTCACGTGCCACGGCTCGATGGCCTGGCGGAATTCGAGTTCGATGCCGCGCTGCTCGATTTTTCCGTAGAACGGGAAA
>Ga0210403_10003827_pt1 | contig 13114 bp, 12 predicted proteins | sample IncBWC19MmetaG_FD_150863 | JGI IMG/M metagenome (GOLD analysis project Ga0210403, IMG submission 150863) | Forest soil microbial communities from Barre Woods Harvard Forest LTER site, Petersham, Massachusetts, United States - Inc-BW-C-19-M | ecosystem: Environmental > Terrestrial > Soil >... | reverse complement strand
AAGGCAGCACACGTGGCGTGTCTGTGGCGATATCCGGCGGCTGTTGCGGGTCGGCGGCAGGCGGGGCGACGTTGAGGAGTGCGCGGGCGGTCGCGATGTTCTCGGCGCGGTTGGCGGCATCGGACCAGTTCGCGCTGCCAGCATTCTCGCTGCCTGGGCCGAGCAGAAGACAGTCCGGGAAACTATGGTCTTCCTGCATAGCCACGGTGTCGGCACGGCGCGGGCGGTGCGGATCTTCAAGACCTATGGTTCTGACGCCATCCAGGTCATGACCGAAAACCCGTACCGGCTGGCGCGCGATATTCGCGGCATTGGCTTCAAGACCGCGGACGCCATTGCAATGAAGCTCGGCATCGAAAAGACAGCGACGATCCGGGTGCGCGCGGGAATTTCCTATGCGCTGACCGAGGCGATGGACGAGGGGCACTGCGGTCTGCCGACGGAAGAGTTGATCCCGCTGGCCGAGAAGCTGCTCGAGGTACCGCAGCAACTGATCCGCACTGCGCTTGATCTCGAGATGCAGGAGGGCACCGTGATTGCCGACGAGGTCGGTGTGACGCCGTGTGTATTCCTGGCCGGTCTGCATCGGGCGGAACGCACCATTGCCGATCGGCTGACACGGCTGGCAAACGGCACGCTGCCGTGGCCCTGGATCGATCCGGACAAAGCCTTGCCGTGGGTTGAGAAGCACATCGGTCTGGCGCTGGCCGAAAGCCAAGTCGCGGCGGTCCGTCTTGCGCTGATGTCCAAGGTCACTGTGATGACAGGCGGTCCCGGCGTCGGCAAAACCACCATCGTCAATGCCATCCTGCGTATCCTCGCCGCAAAGGACACTGAGATACTACTGTGTGCGCCGACAGGCCGCGCTGCCAAGCGCATGATTGAGGCGACCGGCTTGGAGGCCAAGACTATCCACCGGCTGTTGGAGGTCGACCCCAAAAGTGGGGGCTTTAAACGCGGCCACGACAACCCGCTTGACTGTGATCTGTTGGTGGTTGACGAAACTTCCATGGTCGACGTCATGCTGATGCAGTCACTCATGAAGGCAGTGCCGGACGGGGCCGCTCTCTTGATCGTCGGCGACATCGACCAGCTTCCGTCGGTCGGGCCCGGCCAGGTGTTGGCCGACATCATCGCGTCCGGCGCCTTGCCGGTGGTGCGCCTCACCGAAGTGTTCCGGCAGGCCGCCCAGAGTCGCATCATCACCAGCGCTCATCGCATCAACCAAGGCTCGATTCCCGATCTTAATCCGCCCGAAGCTGAGAGCGACTTCTATTTCGTGCAGGTGGAGGATCCGGAGACCGCCGTCGCCCGTATCATCGAGCCGGTCAAAACCAGGATCCCCAAGCGGTTCGGTCTCGATCCCATCCGCGACATCCAAGTGCTGTGCCCGATGAACCGCGGCGGCGCCGGCGCACGGTCGTTGAACATCGAGCTGCAAGTGCCTGCAGTCCGTCGGCTGGGTCGGGATAACGCATGATACCGGTTTCAATCGGGAATTGAAGTGGGCGTTGGATTATAGTTGACCGAGCGGCCGGTCCTGCGTGGACCATTAACGGCAGTCGCACTTTCGCCTTATCGGCTCACGGCCATGGCGTTGATGATCATCCGCAGCCGATGCAAGTGGGCTTTTTGTATTTAATTCGAACTTTCTGCGCGCAAAGGAGGGACACCGGTCCGCAGGAAAAGCCTTCTAGAGTTTCGACCACCCCCAGCCCATTTTCTTTCAAAGCCCGACGCTCGCTAAGACCACTTGGCGACAAGGGGCCGAACCGAAGCGAGCGCTGGGCTCTGAGTTATGTTTGCTTCTTGTCGCCCGATTCAGTCAGATTGAAGGGTAAAGGTGCTTCAGTTTGATACGAGCGTTTGGGGTTGTGAAGTGCCAGTTTGCTTTGGTGTGGTTAGCATTGCGGTCGCGCTCCCAAGCGGCGATTTCCTCGACGAGGGTTTGTTTGTCAGGAATCCGGCGATCGAGGCACTGGGAGGATAGGACGCCGAGTTCAGACTCCGCCAGATCAAGCCAACTGCCATGCTTTGGAGTGTAGTGCCATTCAAAGCGCTCGACCAGCCGCCTGGCTTCAGCGGCCGGAAAGGCTTCGTAGAGAGATGCCTTGCTGTGGATGTTGAGATTATCCTGGACCAGGACAATGGTCCTGGCGCTGGAGAAGTGGACATCGGCCAAGTCTTTCAAGACGTGAGCGTAGTCCACGGCGGTATGGCGATCGGTGACTTTGACGTGGCGCCAGCCTTCGAGCGGTGCAAACATCATGAAGAGGTTAGCGGTGCCGTTGCGCTCGTACTCGTAATCGCAACGGGCCGGGCGTCCCGGCTTCATCGGGATCGGCAGGCGCGTTTCGGCGAGCATTTGCTTTGAGGTCTCGTCCAGGCACACCAGCGGGTGATCGGCATCGCGTGGCCGTGTGTAGACAGCCAGCACGTCCTCCATGGCGGCTACGAACGCGCTATTGGCCTTCGGCGGGATGACCCAGCACTGTCGGCGATGGGGTTGGAGAATGTTTTTTTGAGCGCCCTTCCGATCGTTGAGTCGCTGGCGCGATCGACAATGTGGAGCTCCACGACCTTTTTCTCCAACAGCCGCAGGGTCCAGCGTGCGCGTCCCTTGGGAGGTTTGGAACAAGCCAACGCAATCAGTTTGGCTTCTTTCTCGCCGTCAAAAATCCGCGCAACCGCCGGTGTTGCTCGTTGCTTGCGGCTCAACACCGCTTCGAAGCCTTCCTCCGCCAGTTGCTTTCGCACCCGGTAAACCATGGAAACGCTGGTGTCCAAAGCCTTGATAATCCGGCTGTCGCTCCAGCCTTCACCAGCTTCCGACACGTCAGCCTTCAACAATATCCGGGCCTTTAGCATCCGCTGTGCCGGGCTCTTTCCTTTCCGCACAAGCGCCTCCAGCCGCTCGCGTTCCTCGCCGCTCAGCCGCACGACATACTTCTTTACTGAAATCTCCTTCGCAGCCATGATCGTCTCCGTCGCCCGCGTTGCGACGAAAGCGAATCACAAAATCATCATCCTTTCAAATTAATTGAAGCGGGCGACTAGTCCCTCAATGCGGGCATCTGCTAATCATCAATTTAGGCTGTTCCTGCTGTCGGCCGATCAAGGCGGGATGTCGGACAACAACAAAAACCTGTTCCTAATGTGAACAGGTTTTCTAAGCACCGAGATACGCGCTTTTTAGGCCCTTCCAATTCGGAAGGGCCTAAAGACGACCGAAACTTTTATTTTGTTGAGGATCATTGGTCTGGTAGGCGCCCCGATAAGCCCAGAAACTCCTTCCATATCGGAAGGAGTTTCTCAGGGGTGGCCAATGAATGATCTCAAAAAAACAATTCCTGAAATTTTGCGGCAAAAAATCCGACATTAGGATGCCGGTCCCAGGCGTCAGGGTCCAAAGTTTTGATACCCCTCCCTCTAAGCCTGAGCGTCAGCGCTCAATCCGGAGGAGCGTCAGCCGGTGGATGTTCCTCCCAAGGTCCGTAAAGCCCATATTCCCATATCCATAGCCTTCGCACGACTATGCTTCACGAGAACTTTGAAATGCGAACTTGTAGGTACTTGATCGACTGCTCGGTGGTGAAGGTTTGTTGCGAAGGACATAGGCGAAGCAGTCCCGATGCTTGCGCAGCGAGACCCTTCCTATGCCCTTAGCGATCTGACTCGGCGGAGCCAGGCCCGTCGCTTCGGACCCTGTGCTGGCGAAGGTGCCGCACAGGTCGCGTCTACTTGCAGCGATCGTCATCTCGCTGGCAGCCGCCCTCACGCTTTAAGGCCGGGCTTTGCCTTAGCTGCGTCCCACGGTAGGCAAATCAACATGCGCCGCCGCCGTTATCGTAATCATGAAGCCAAAGTCCTCTAGAAACTTCCTGGCTTCCCTAACGCGCTCTGGATTTCGAAATATCAGGCCGGTTACAAAGCGCGACCAGGCAGACCGTGAAGGCACGGTCCAGGCCGGCGTATCTTCACCTAGCAACACATCGAGCGCTTTTTTGGCGAGGCTGTCCACCTGAGCCATGAATTTGCGCTCGACGGCCTCAGACACGTCTTCGGGCACGCCGGTTAGACGGTATAGGCCGCGCTCATATCCCGTTCCCTTTGGGCCTGTTGGACGCACCGAGACTTCCGAACGGCCATTGGGTCTACTGAACTCACAAAGGCGGCCGTTCCCGTCTGCCCATTGTGATAGATAAAGCACCGGGATGTAGTGGTGCTTCGGAAGCTTTGTTGGACCTTTGGCTATGTTCGGAATTAATAGCTCAGTAGCAATCTACGGGAAGATGCTGGAAGACTACGACGATTTTGTCGAGCAATCTGGCTCCCCGCGACACGCCATCAACTGCATGCTGTCAGCGTACCACATGGCAGAATGGATTTGGGGCGATTGGCTTCAGACCGACTACGCTACATGGAAAGCGCTGGGAATTAGAGATAGAGAGTCGTTCCTTGCGTGGGTCGACAAGTCCCAAATTTGGTTCAAGATCACGCAAGCGGTCGCCAACGGCAGCAAGCACTTCGCCAGTAAACTGGCCAAAACCAAGTCTTCTCCTAGCTATGTCGACGATGGGTACGTCGAAGATGGATACCAAAAGCGCCTGCTTGAGGTCGAAGTGGAAGAGGACCGTTGGATTGAAGCCGTCATCGTAATTGAAGACGTTATTATGTTCTGGAGGGATTTCTTTAAGCAGTACCGGCCGCAGGAAAAGCTTCCTCAGCCGAGAAATCCCTTCACTGTGATGCAGGATTAGATTGCAGCATGTCGACCTTGGCTTCAGCCTGGCGAAGGTCTGCTGCGTTCTTATGCGGCAGATCCTCGGAGCTATGCGGACCAATCGATGACGTTCAGAATCGGGATCATTTCGGACACGCACGGGCTGTTGAGGCCCGAGGCCGAGCGCCGTTTGACCGGCGTCGATCAAATCATTCACGCCGGAGATATTGGGCATTCCAACATCATCGGCGCGCTTCGCAAGATTGCGCCGGTCGCCGCGATCAGAGGAAATGTGGACACCGGTGATTGGGCGGGCGAATACGCCGACACCGAACTCGTGCGGCTCGCAGGACGAGCCATCTTCGTGCTTCACGACCTCAAGATGCTGCAGATCGATCCAGTGGCCCTCGGCATAGACGTCGTTGTCTCCGGCCATTCGCACGTGCCGAAGATCGATACGGTCGGCGGGGTGCTCTATTTGAATCCGGGAAGTGCAGGCAGGCGGCGTTTCAAGTTGCCGATCACGCTTGCGACGCTCGAGATCGCGCCCGACTCCCTGCGACCGGTGATCCACGACCTCGAACGCGACTGAATCCCTCCCCAGGTCCTGAAGGGAGCTCTACAAAGGGGGCGACTCGAGAAGGACGAACGCGGATCGGAGCGCGAAACCGACACCAACGCCCATCGGGCAGGGCGCCCGAGTCGGTGAATCATGAGTTAATTTTCCGGCAAATTTCGCCGCTTGGCGACCCCTCGACTCAGTCTATGACGTCTTCGTCGCACGAAAAATGCGGGTGCACACCGATGCCGAATTCGAATGACGTCGCCAGCGAGACGCTTTGGGAGCGCGTCCTGTCCCTGCTCGTCGTGGGTGCCAGCGTGTTGGGTGGAAGTACCGTGTTGCTGATAAGGCGTTACCACCAGTCCTTCACGGATTTCCATAGTGGCAGAACGAGTTTTGAGTGGCAGGCGAGCCAAGTCGAGCGTCGAACGAAACGTCCAACAATACGTCCACGCGGAAGAGCCACGGTATGCGTGGACTGGCCGCTCCTGCCTAGCGATCTCTCATCATGGTGGTCGCGCGAAGAGGAACGTAAAGGGTGGAACTGCTGCCACACTTTGGTGCAGGCGAGAGCGGTATTGTGCAAGCGACGGTAGCTTCGGTCGAAAATTCTGAGATGCGAGGTCAATTATCAGGCACACAAACGCTTTTCATTGCGCCTGTGTGGCACAGACGTCCGAGTGGCGGCCGCGCTAACCGAATCTAACACATTCTAACGCGACGTCGGCGGACCCGTCGGCTATCGTTTGGTTCTACAAGAAAATTCGCTTTTAATTTCGGACCGCGAAAAACAGTGCAGCAGACGAGAGCGAGCTTGGCCGCACAACCCAAGGAGATGCCCGTGAAAACCGCCTTCGTTGGACTGGATTACATAGTCGATATCGTCCACCCAAGCGGCAAGCTCGTCAAAAAGGGCGGGCATCCGCTCGATGGAGGAACGATCGACCGGGTCAACCGGATCATATCTTTGTCCGGCGAGAAAAATTGGCTCAGAATTTTCGTCAAAGTCGGGTTCATGCCCGGTTACGTGAATCTGCCAAAGCAATCACCTTTCTTCGGGGCAGCCCAGGCGCTTGGAGCGCTGGAGCTGGGCAGCAGCGGTACCGATTTTCATCCCGATCTACGAACTGATCTCGTTGATATGATCGTGCAGAAGCCTAGAGTCAGCGCATTCTATTGCACGAGCCTGGAATCTGCACTCCGCGCAAACAAGATCGACCGACTTGTGTTAGCGGGGGTCAGTACGCCTTGGGCCGTGCAGGCAACCGCGCGCGATGCTCATGATCGTGACTATTCAGTGGTTATCGTTGAGGACGCCTGTGCGGCGGCCTCGCAAGACGCTCATCGCGAGTCGATAGAGCTATTAAGCCGAATTGCCCAGATCATGAAAACCGAAGAGCTAACCCGACTGTAGTTCAGGAAACGACTCCGCGCCCGTTGAGGCGCAACGACGGACCGGAGCGACTGCGGATCTCGGCAATAGCGCTCCAAAGGAGATTCGGATGGCGAGAGAGCATATTCAAGTGCTGCGCAAAATGCTGCAAAGCGATCGAGGCGTCATCCTGCCCGGAGCGCCTAACGCCCTTGCCGCTCGTGTGGTTGCCGACCTCGGCTTCTCCGCTGTCTATCTTACGGGGGCAGGCTCACCAATACATTGCTCGGTCTCCCCGATCTCGGCTTTTTGGATCTATCTCAAGTAACCGAGCACACGATGGCGATACGCGGCGTCGTCGACCTGCCGTTGGTGGTTGATGCAGACACAGGATTTGGTAACGCGTTGAACGTTTCACATACCGTCAGAGCGCTGGAGCGGGCAGGAGCAAGCGCTGTCCAGCTAGAGGACCAGCGTGCGCCAAAGCGGTGCGGACACTTCGACGGCAAGGAACTTATCGTCGCCGACGAAATGGTAAGCGAAATGGTAAGCAAGATAAAGGCGGCCGTCGATTCGCGACGGGAGGACGTCGTCGTGATCGCGCGAACGGACGCCTGTGCCGTCGAAGGATTCGAGGCCGCCATCGAGCGAGCGGGTCGCTATATCGATGCCGGCGCCGATATGACATTCGTCGAGGCGCCGAACTCGCTTGAAGAGCTCAAGGAGATCCCAAAGCGCCTGAGGGCTCCTCAACTGCTAAACATCGTGTTGGGTGGCAAGACGCCCATCGTCGACCGCAAGAGCTGCGAAGACATGGGATATTCCTTCGTCCTGTACGCAAACGCAGCCCTTCAAGGAATGCTTCTCGGGATGCGGACGGCTCTCCGGACGTTGCGCGAGAAGGGTGTTTTAGACGAGCGGGATAGCTGTATCGCATCTTTCGCTGAGCGACAGCGTCTGGTCGGCAAGGAGAAATTCGATGAAATGGAAAGGAGCTACGCACATTCGTCAAGAACTTGAATCGAGGGTCCGGATGACGGGCAGCTCGGAAGTTGTGGAACGGCACCCCAGGAGAAACCGCATGAAAACTGCCAAAGCCGATGTTCATAGTTCGCATCAGAACCCGACTGCTGCGACGGATCCCAGCGGACCGACGGGTCGGCTCGCGACCTGGCTTGCAGCAACCAGTATTGAGGACATTCCGCCGTCGGTGCGCGAGCATGCAAAATATCTGATCCTGGATGGCGTCGCCTGCGCATTAGTCGGCGCGCAGCTGCCCGTCTCTCGCAAGGGAGTGGAAGGCATCACGGAGCTCGACGATGCCGGTAAGGGCGTGCTCATCGGTTGGGGCGGTCGTACAACTAGCTCGTCGTCCGCGGCCATGCTCAATTCAAGCTTTATTCAAGGCTTCGAATTGGACGATTATCACCCCTTGGCGCCTCTACACAGCAATGCAATCGTGCTACCCGCGATGCTCGCGGCGGTTCCGCACGTAGGGCCGGTAGACGGCGCGCGCTTTTTGCTTGGTGCGATCCTTGGCTACGAGACGGGCCCTCGGGTGGGTATGGCTCTCGGCGGGCTGGATATGCTGTCGAGAGGTTGGCATTCGGGCGTGGTGTTCGGCACGCTTGCGGCCGCAGCCTCCGCCGGCTGTCTTTATAATTTGAACGCGGCGCAGTTTGAAGACGCGCTAGGTAGCGCCGCCACACAGTCATGCGGTCTGATGTCGGCGCAATTCGAATCTATGGTCAAGCGCATGCAACACGGATTCGCGTCGCGGAACGGACTGACGGCTGCGGCCTTGGCCGCAGTGGGTTACGTAGGGATCAAACGCGTTTTCGAACGTGAATATGGGGGATGGCTATCGGTCTTCGGCGAAGGCCATAACCCTGATGCGTCAAAAATCTATGCCAATCTGGGAGAGGAATGGGAGACCGATCGCATCGCCGTCAAGGCGTATGCCGCTATGGGCCTGTTGCATGCGGCGATCGGAGCCGCACTCGAATTGAGGCCGGAGGTGAAGGTAGGCGAGATCGAGCAGGTCGATATCTTCATGCCCGAGGCCGCCTACGGTCATGGTGGTTGGCAGGCTGTCCGTCCGTTGGAACCGATCGGCGCGCAAATGAACGTCGCCTACGCCGTGGCCGCGGCATTGCTGGATGGACAGGTCCTGGTTGAACAGTTTTCCGAGAAGCGGATCAACAAGGACGATATCTGGGGTGTGATCGGTCGTACAAAAATTCACCATGATAAGGATTACGACAAGCTTCCGGTCAGCGAGAGGGAGACCACGCGCGTCTGCATCACATCAAAGGACGGTAGCAAGCACAGCAAGGTCGTGGCCCATCCGAGAGGGACCGGTCCACGTGCTCTAACTAACGACGAGATTCTGGACAAATATCGAAGTCTGACACACCCGATCATCTCGGTTGATCGCCAATCGGCGATCGAAAAGACGGTGCTAAATATCGAATCCGTCGGCGATATCTCGTCGCTGGTCCACCTTCTTGCTCCAAAGGTTCGGTCCGCGCTCGAATAGTGATGCAACGTTCGATCTTAGCAACGGTATGGGTTGGATGTGCTTCGCACCGATCGGGCCGTCGCTATCTATTGTGATCATCTGCGACCCTGAGTGCGACTGCGATGAAGTTGTCGACCGCCGCCGATCGCCCATCGGCCCGAGATGCTAATCCCAGGGCCGCCTGCGGCGCGTTGCCGGTCAGCCGAAGATAGACGATGTCATTTGTTCTGAGATGCTTTAGGGATTCCGGCACGATTGAAACGCCGAGTCCGGCTGCTACAAGGTTCAAGGTCGAGGTCAGTTGCGGGGTTTCCTGGCTGACTCGGGGGCGGAAGCCCGAACGTTCGCAGGCGGCGATCACGGCGTCGGTCAGTCCCGGCCGCACGTTCCGATGATAGAACACGAAGACCTCCTCGGAGAGACCTGCGAGTGTCGTTGCCTTGCGCAACGCCAGTCGATGTCCCCTCGGTACCGCGACCACCATTTTTTCGTGCAGCAACGGGGTGTAAGCCACGACCTCGTCTGCCTCGAATGGCGGCCGGATGAAGGCGGCATCGACCGTACCTTCCCGGATCATGGCAACGAGATTGATCGACTTGTTCTCTTGCAAAGTGACGTGAAGGGCCGGATAGGCTTGGCGAAACTCGAGCAGGGTTCGGGTCACCGCAGGGTGAAAGCAGCCAGACTCCGTGAAGCCAACACAGACGTGCCCTGACATGCCCCGTCCAACCTGTTGGGTCACCACCACAGCCTCCCCGATGCGGGAGAGAATGAAACGGGCCCGTTCTGCGAAGACACTACCAGCCTCTGTCAACACCACACGGCGCGGGGTTCGGTCCACGAGTCGGACGCCGATCTCCTGCTCCAGCGCCCGAATCTGCTGCGAGAACGGCGGCTGCGCGATGCCGACCCGTTCCGCCGCGCGCGTAAAACTCAGCTCCTCGGCAACTGCGAGGAAATAGCGCAAATGTCTGAGTTCCATAACTATATCCAAAACATATGGATTGGCCTTTATCTAGATATTTGACTGGCAGCATTAATGGGCCGATTTGAACTGGCAAGCGAATAGTGCGGCGAACGCGCGAAATGCCGGAGGGGGACCCGCCATGTCATTCAAGCAGCAGCTCCAGCAGAAGCGCGCCATCCTCGTGCCCGGTGCGCCCAATGCGCTGGCGGCCCGCGTGATAACGGACCTCGGCTTCGAGGCGATCTACGTCACCGGCGCCGGCGTGACCAATATGTCGCTCGGGCTTCCTGACCTATCCTTCGTCGACCTCACGCAGATCGTTCAGCACACCATGGCGATCCGAAACGTCACCGACCTGCCGCTCGTCGTCGACGCCGACACCGGCTTCGGCAACGCCGTCAACGTGGCGCATACGGTTCGCATGCTTGAACGTGCCGGTGCCAGCGCCATGCAGATTGAAGATCAGAAGATGCCCAAGCGCTGCGGTCATTTCGCCGGCAAGGAGTTGGTTGCGCCGCAGGAAATGGCCGCAAAGGTCAAGGCGGCGGTCGATGCCCGCCGATCCGAAGAACTTCTGATTATAGCCCGCACGGACGCGCGCGCAACCGAGGGGTTCCAGGCCGCGCTCGATCGCGCGGCGCTTTATGTAGAGGCCGGCGCCGATTTGATCTTCATCGAAGCGCCGGAAACTGAGGACGAGGTTCGACGCATTCCCGCGGCGCTGCCGGTCCCGCAATTGGTCAATCTCGTGGTCGGCGGGCGTACCCCGATCTTCGGCCAGGCAGAATTGGCGGAGATCGGATTCGCCATGGCGCTCTACGCGAATGTGGCGTTGCAGGGGGCAATCCTGGGAATGCAGAACGCATTGGGTGCGCTGGTCCGGCACGGGCGCATGGATGAGGACGGTGCCATCGTCGCGAGCTTCGCCGAGCGGCAGAGGCTGGTCCGGAAGAGCCAATATGACGAGCTCGAGCGTCGCTACGCAACTTGAATCGACCATAACAACTACCGCCTGGTCCCGAGGAGCGTCTCATGATAGGCCGGCTTCTACTCGCTGCTGTTTCGGTTCTTGTCTATGCCGTCTCCGCGCCAGTGGCTCGCGCGGAGTTGCCCGAGCGGCCCATCCGCTGGATCGTGCCTTTTGGATCTGGCGGTGCAAGCGATCTGATTGCACGCGTGGTTGCTGAAGTCGTCTGCAAGGGGCTGGGGCAGCCGATCATGATTGAGAATCGCCCCGGTGCAGGCGCCGTGATCGGCACAACCGCGGTCGCCAAGTCAGCGGGTGACGGCTACACATTCCTGATCGGCGCGTCGGGCGTTGTCACCAACAGTCTGCTCTTGAAAAGCATTCCCTATGCCGATTCCGAACTCGTCCCGATCGCAGCGAAAGCCAAAATGAGCGAGCAATAAACAGCGGACACAGGCACGACAAGTATCTCGCCACGACGACCGGTTCAACGGGACACCTAAGCGGCGGGCTCGAAGCCGATCTTTGCCGACGGTTCAATTCGCGGAATGAGTGCCACATGACGAACTCGAACCTCGCTACGCGACGTAAATCGACAATAAATCTGTAAAGAACAAGAATACTACATGGGAGGACAGTCATGACCAGTACAGCGCAAGATGTGCCGATGGATGCTGCGTCCGGGAAACGGTTGGCTGTTACAAGAGTCCAGCTGCGATCCATCGTCGGCGGTTGTGTCGGCAATCTGATCGAGTGGTACGATTTCCTCGTCTACTCGATATTCTCGATCTATTTCGCCAGTTCGTTCTTTCCCCAGGGCGACCAGACCGCGCAATTGCTCAACGTCACCGCGGTAGCAGCGGTCGGCTATGTCGCGCGCCCGCTCGGCAGCTGGCTCATGGGCCGCTACGCCGACCGAAGAGGGCGGCGGGTGACGCTGGCCGTGTCCGTCTCCCTGATGTGTTTTGGCTCCCTTCTGATCGCGGTGACGCCGACATACGCAACCATTGGGGTCGCTGCACCGGCGCTTCTGGTCGTGGCGCGCCTGCTCCAAGGTTTGAGCATGGGTGGCGAGTACGGGACCAGTGCCACCTATCTGAGCGAGATGGCGCCAAGGGAGCGCCGCGGCTTTTTCGTTGGCTTCATGCAGGTAAGCGTAGTGTCCGGCCAGCTCGCCGCTCTTGCTCTTCTCCTGCTCTTGCAGCACGCGATCCTTCGTCCCGGACAGATGGAGTCCTGGGGCTGGCGCATTCCATTCGTCATCGGCGGCATCTTCGCGCTCTTTGCACTCTACCTGCGACGCGGTATCGCCGAAACCGATGCCTTCCGGAAGGCCGGGATCAAGGAGCAGAGCCGTGGATCGATCACGACCCTTCTCGCGCATTGGAGGGTGATCCTGCTGGCGATCGGCATCACAGTGGGCGGAACAATCTCGTTCTATACCTACACGGTCTACATGCAGAAATTCATGGTCAATACCGTCGGCATGACAAAGGAAGCGGCCTCGCTCACGACCGCAGCTGCTCTTTTGTGTTATCTGCCCCTCCAGCCATTATTCGGCCTGGTGTCCGACCTCATCGGACGCCGTCCGGTGATGATCTTTTTCGGTGCCGCCGGCGCGCTGCTGACCGTTCCGCTGCTGACCGCCATGAGCCATGCCGGCAGTGCGTGGGAAGCATTCGCTTTGAATTTCGCGGCTCTCTTCATTCTCAGCGGGTTCACGTCGATCCACATGCTGGTCAAATCCGAACTCTTTCCCGCCGAGGTTCGCGCCCTTGGCGTCGGATTGCCGTATGCGATCACCACGGCGATCCTCGGCGGGACCACCGAATGGGTTGCGCTCCAGTTCAAGGCGATGGGGCGAGAGGAGTGGTTCTACTGGTACGTGACGGGCGCTATCCTGATCTCGCTCGTCGTCTACCTGATTATGCCCGAGACACGTTGGACATCAACACTTGATGGCGCGACCCTACAACCACTTGGATCGCAAATCGGTAAACAG
>Ga0210403_10003826_pt1 | contig 13117 bp, 5 predicted proteins | sample IncBWC19MmetaG_FD_150863 | JGI IMG/M metagenome (GOLD analysis project Ga0210403, IMG submission 150863) | Forest soil microbial communities from Barre Woods Harvard Forest LTER site, Petersham, Massachusetts, United States - Inc-BW-C-19-M | ecosystem: Environmental > Terrestrial > Soil >... | reverse complement strand
CGATAGCGAAATCGTAAATCTTACATAAAGCGGAGAGATTCACATGGCGGATATACAGCAGTTGGAAGAGTCAATCGTGAGCCTGTCGTTGCTCGAGGCGGCAGAGCTGGTGAAGAAACTGGAATCGCGTCTGGGCGTTTCGGCGGCGGCAGCGGCCCCGGTGATGGTTGCCGGCGGCGCAGCGGCGGGCGCGGCAGCCCCGGCAGAAGAAAAGACCGAATTCACGGTCGTTCTGAAGGAAGTGGGAGCCAATAAGATCAATGTAATCAAGGCAGTACGCGAGGTCACCAGCCTCGGTCTGAAAGAGGCGAAAGACCTGGTGGACGGCGCTCCTAAGAGCATCAAAGAAGGGGTCTCGAAGGACGAAGCCGAGACCATCAGGAAGAAGTTCACGGAAGCGGGCGCAACTGTCGAAGTCAAGTAATTGGGTGGTGCGGGGCGGTTTCTGCCGATCCGGAAGAGCACGGTCCGGGTCGGGGAGCCATCCCGCTTGCAATTATTTGACCGAACAGTAGCTGAATCCTAGTGAGTGGTGTTATTATCTAATGAATAACCCGCTTATCCTGGCTTCACTGCGAGGCGACGGCGACCCGCATCCTCCAAATAGACCCAGGAAGCGGAATGGAACCGGGTCGCTGGAATGAAAGTATGGCAGCCGGTCCCGCGGGCGGCGGGACGGAACAGGCCTTTGAACTGGCGCGGAACTTTAAAAGTTATTCAAGAGTAAGCGTCGTACTTGGCGCCCGAGGACAAACTCGTCCTTGCGGGTGCCTCTGTCTTTTTTTCGAGTACACCGCTCGTTAGCTCGCTAGCAATATTGGGGCGTGACTTTGTGCGCCCTCATCCCGCTCGGTACCGCAGCCCCAGGCTGCCTGAAAGCAGGAGTTCCTAAGAATGGCAAAGCACAATATCCATCGCAAGCGTTTCGATTTTTCCAAAATTCCGGCAACCATCCAGATTCCGAACCTGATCGAGGTTCAGAAGCGCTCCTATGACCGCTTCCTGCAGATGGACAAACTGCCCAGCGAACGCGAAGACGGCGGGCTGCAGGCAGTATTTCAGTCGGTGTTTCCGATTACCGACTTTCGCAACGTTTCCCAGCTTGAGTTTGTGGACTTCGCGATCGGCAACTGGGAGTGCAAATGCGGCCACTTGAAAGGGCTGCATCACTTGCGCACGACTTGTAAGAATTGCGGATCGACGGTGATTACCGACCCGTTTCATCCCGGCGAAGTTCTGTGCCACAAGTGCGGCACCTACAACGCGAATACTCCCGACTTCTGCAACAAGTGCGGCGATCCGGTTGGGTTGCAGCTGAAGTACGACGTGGCGGAATGCGAAGAGCGCGGCATGACCTACTCGGCTCCGCTCAAAGTCACGATGCGGCTCACCATCTGGGACAAGGATGAGGCCGGCAACCGTTCCATCCGCGACATCAAGGAGCAGGAAGTTTTCTTCGGCGATGTTCCGCTGATGACGCAGAATGGCACGTTCATCATCAATGGAACCGAGCGCGTCATCGTCAGCCAGTTGCACCGTTCGCCGGGAGTGTTCTTCGAGACGGCGGCGAACCGCACTTATTTCCTGGGAAAGATCATTCCCTACCGCGGTTCGTGGGTTGAGTTCGAGTACGACCAGAAGAACGTTCTGTACGTGCGCATCGACCGCAAGCGCAAGTTCCTGGGCACGATCTTTCTGCGCGCGCTCGGCCTGCGTTCCGGCGAAGACATTCTGAAGACTTTCTACACCACGGATCGCCTGATTGTCCGCGACAAGAAGCTGCTCTGGACGCTGGATCCGGCGAGCGAAAAGCCCACGAATCTGCTGGGCATGAAGCTGGCGCACAACATCAAGTCGAAGTCGGGTGATGAAGTGGCGCACTCCGGCCGCAAGATCAGCGCTGCGACCCTGAAGGATATTCAGAAGGCGAAGATCAGCGAAATCGAAGTGGATACAACGGATCTCGAAGGCGCGTGGGCGGCCAGCGACATTGTCGACACCACGAGCGGCGAGGTGCTGCTCGAGGCCAACTCGGAAATCACGGCCGATAAAGTGGCAAAGATCCTGGAATCGGGCGTGGTCGAACTGAGCGTGTTCTTCCCGGAGCGCGACGACGTGGGCACGGTGATCAGCCAGACCCTGCGCCGCGATTCGGTCGCCACTCCGTCGGAAGCTCTGATCGAAATTTATCGCAAATTGCGGCCGGGTGATCCGCCGACGCTGGACACGGCGACGGCGTTGTTCCAGGGCATGTTCTTCGATCCGCGCAAGTATGACTTCTCGCGTGTGGGCCGGCTGAAGTTCAACATCAAGCTGTTCGAAAATCAGGATGCGACGAGCCTCGAACAACGCACCCTTGATCCCACGGACTTTTACGCGACGATCAAGTACCTGCTCAAGCTGCGCAAGAATATCGGCGCGGTGGATGACATCGATCACCTGGGCAATCGCCGGGTGCGAGCGGTTGGCGAGTTGCTCGAAAACCAGTTCCGTATCGGTCTGGTCCGCATGGAACGCGCGATCAAGGAAAAGATGAGCGTGTACCAGGAAATGTCGACGGCCATGCCGCACGACTTGGTCAACGCGAAGCCGGTGATGGCTGCGATTCGCGAGTTCTTCGGATCCTCGCAGCTGTCCCAGTTCATGGATCAGACGAATCCGCTGTCGGAGATCACGCACAAGCGGCGTCTGTCGGCCCTGGGGCCGGGCGGCTTGTCGCGCGAACGCGCCGGATTCGAAGTTCGCGACGTCCACCCCACGCACTACGGGCGCATCTGCCCGATTGAAACGCCGGAAGGCCCGAACATCGGACTGATCTCGAGTTTGAGCTGCTTTGCGCGCATCAACGACTACGGCTTCATCGAGTCGCCCTACCGCAAGGTGAAGAACGCTCGCGTGGTGGACTACGTCATCGTCGTCAATGCCGGTGACAGCACCTACAAAGTCGGCGACTATGCCGAAAAAAGCGAGATGGAAAAGGTCAACGCCGATCTCAAAGAACGGCGCAAGAAGCCGGTCGAGATCGAGCCGTTTTCGTTCTATCTCTCCGCGTGGGAAGAAGACCGGCACACCATTGCGCAGGCCAACATCGAACTGGACGACAAGGGCCGTATCGCCGGCGAGCTGGTGAATGCCCGCAAGGCGGGCAACTTTGTGCTGGTGAACCGCGACGAAGTGGATTACGTCGACGTCAGCCCGAAGCAGCTGGTTTCGGTGGCCGCTTCGCTCGTGCCGTTCCTCGAACACGACGACGCAAACCGCGCGCTGATGGGTGCGAACATGCAGCGTCAGTCGGTGCCGTTGCTGCGTGCTCAGGCTCCGATTGTCGGGACTGGGATGGAAGGCGTTACCGCGCGCGACTCGGGCGCGGTCGTGCTTGCGCGCCGCAACGGAATCATCGATTCGGTCGATTCCGAACGCATCATTGTTCGGGTCGAGGGCGAGCATCATCCGATGCAGCTTTCGCGTGAAGTGGGCAGCGACATTTATCAGCTCACCAAGTTCAAGCGCTCGAACCAGAACACCTGCATCAACCAGAAGCCGATCGTGAAGAAAGGTCAGCGGGTTGTGAAGGGGCAAGTGATTGCCGACGGTCCCTGCACCGACTTTGGCGAGTTGGCGCTGGGGCGCAACGTGCTGGTCGCGTTCATGCCGTGGCGCGGATACAACTTCGAAGACGCGATTCTGGTTTCGGAAAAGATGGTGAAGGAGGATTACTACACCTCGGTTCACATCGAAGAGTTTGAACTCGAAGCCCGCGACACGAAGCTTGGTCCCGAGGAAGTGACGCGCGACATCCCGAACGTGAGTGAATCCACGCTGCGAAATCTGGACGAAGCGGGTGTGATCCGCATCGGCGCCGGCATCAAGCAGGGCGACATCATCGTCGGCAAGGTTACGCCGAAGGGTGAGACGCAGCTGACGCCGGAAGAGAAACTGCTGCGCGCGATCTTCGGCGAAAAAGCCGGCGACGTGCGCGACGCTTCGCTCTACTGCCCGCCTGGAATCGAAGGCATCGTGGTGGATGTGAAGATCTTCTCGCGCAAAGGCCAGGAGAAGGACGAGCGCGCCAAGACGATCGAAGGCAACCAGATCGCGAAGCTCGAAAAGAACCTTTCAGACGAGATCCGAATTCTGACCGATGAACGCCTGAAACGCCTGGAAGGCCTGCTGGGGGGCAAGGAAGTGCAAGCCGATCTGCACGACGAGCGCACCAACAAGCGGTTGCTGACCAAGGATACGATTCTCGACCGCGATGCGATCGAGCGTATCTCGACGCGCAACCTGAAGCGGATCAAGTACGCCGACAAAGATCCGCGGGTGAACGAGCAGATCGACGAGATCGAGGAAATGACCTCGCGCCAGATCGATGTGCTCAAGAAAATCGTGAACGAAAAGAAAGAGAAGCTGACCAAGGGCGATGAACTGCCGCCGGGCGTCATCAAGCTGGTGAAGGTTTACATCGCCATGAAGCGCAAGCTGAGCGTCGGCGACAAGATGGCCGGACGGCACGGGAACAAGGGCGTGATCGCGCGCATTCTGCCGGAAGAGGACATGCCGTACCTCGAGGATGGAACGCCGGTCGAGATTGTCCTGAACCCGCTCGGCGTGCCCAGTCGTATGAACGTGGGACAGATTCTCGAAACCCACCTCGGATGGGCCGGTCATGAACTGGGTCTGAAGATCGCGGAGTTGCTGAAGCAGAACACTCGCGCAGAAGCCATCCGCCGCGATCTCAAAGCTTTGTTCAAGGACACGGTGCTGGCCGACACCATCGCCGACATGAGTGAAGATGAGCTGGAAGCGGTGGCCCCGACGCTGAAGAAGGGCGTGTTCATGGGATCGGCCGTATTCGACGGCGCCCGGGAGACGGAAATCAAGGCGCTGCTGGCGAGCGCGGGCCTGCCCACTTCAGGCAAGACCACGCTGCGCGACGGCATGACGGGCGAGAAGTTCGAGCTGCCGGTGACGGTGGGTTATATCTACATGTTGAAACTGTCGCATCTGGTGGACGACAAGATTCATGCGCGTTCGATCGGGCCGTACTCGCTGATCACGCAGCAACCGCTGGGTGGCAAGGCGCAGTTCGGGGGCCAGCGTTTCGGAGAAATGGAAGTCTGGGCACTCGAAGCTTACGGCGCCGCGTTCATCCTGCAAGAACTGCTGACCGCGAAGTCGGACGATGTGTACGGACGCACCAAAATCTACGAGGCCATCGTCAAAGGCGAGGCTGCGATGGAGCCGGGTGTCCCCGAGTCGTTCAACGTGCTGATTCGCGAATTGCAGGCGCTTTGCCTGGATGTCGAGTTGATCAAGATCACGGAGAAGAAGCCGGTGGCCGTGGCGGCAGATTAGTCGACTCAGTTTTAAAGAATAGACCCGCTGCCTTTGCTCTTGGGCTTCCGGGTCAGAGATTTCGCTAGCGACGAACGACCAGCGACTAGCGACTGTTCTCGAGAGCCGCGTACGGCGGCGTACAGCCGTAGGAAAGCGGAGGAACATGTTTCGTTCGAGCCCGTTCGATATGGCAAATCCCGTGGCTGATTTTGATGCCATTCGCATCAGCCTTGCGTCCCCAGAAAAGATCCGGAGCTGGTCGCATGGTGAAGTGACCAAGCCGGAAACCATTAATTACCGCACTTTTAAGCCAGAGCGCGACGGCTTGTTCTGCGCGCGCATTTTCGGCCCGGTTACCGACTGGGAATGTCTCTGCGGCAAGTACAAGCGCATGAAGCATCGCGGAGTGATCTGCGACAAGTGCGGCGTGGAAGTCACGCTGTCAAAAGTCCGCCGCGAGCGCCTGGGCCACATCGAGCTTGCGTCACCCTGTTCGCACGTGTGGTTCTTCAAGGGCCTGCCCAGCCGCATTGGGCATCTGCTGGATATTTCCCTGCGCGACCTGGAAGCGATTCTGTACTTCGAGGCCTATGTGGTCGTCGATCCCGGCGACTCTCCGGTGAAAGAGCGCGAAGTCATCAAGGACGAAGCCAAGTACCGCGAACTCGATCAGCAATATCGCCCCGCCGGCTTCAAGGCCATGATGGGCGCGGAAGCGATCAAGGAACTTCTGAAGCGCATTGAAGTTGATTCGCTCTCCGGCGAACTGCGCGAGAAGATGAAGCACGAAACCTCGCTGCAGAAGCGCCTCAAGTACGCGAAGCGCCTGAAGGTAGTGGAGGCCTTCCGCAAGAGCGGCAACAAGCCGCAGTGGATGATCCTGGATGTGCTGCCGGTGATTCCACCCGAGCTGCGTCCGCTGGTTCCGCTCGATGGCGGGCGCTTCGCCACCTCCGATCTGAATGATCTTTATCGGCGCGTCATCAACCGGAACAACCGGTTGAAGAAGTTGATGGACCTGCACGCTCCCGAAGTCATCGTGCGCAACGAAAAGCGCATGCTGCAGGAAGCGGTTGATGCCCTGTTCGACAACGGACGCCGCGGGCGCGTTCTGCGTGGCGCCAACAACCGGCCGCTGAAGTCTCTCTCCGACACGCTGAAAGGCAAGCAGGGACGCTTCCGCCAGAACCTGCTCGGCAAGCGCGTGGACTATTCCGGACGTTCGGTGATTGTGGTTGGTCCCGAGCTCAAGCTGCACCAGTGCGGACTGCCGAAGAAGATGGCGCTCGAGTTGTTCAAGCCGTTCATCTACCATCGGCTCGAACAGACGGGAAACTGCACTACCATCAAGCAGGCAAAAGAAATGGTGGAGCAGCAGGAACCGATTGTCTGGGACATTCTGGAAGAGGTCATCAAGGACCATCCGGTCATGCTGAACCGCGCGCCTACGCTCCATCGCCTGGGAATTCAGGCGTTTGAACCGGTGCTGGTGGAAGGCAAGGCGATCAAGATCCATCCCCTCGTCTGCACAGCATTCAACGCTGACTTCGACGGTGATCAGATGGCAGTGCACATTCCGCTGTCGCCCGAGGCGCAGGTGGAAGCCAGCGTTCTGATGCTGTCTTCGCACAACATCCTGTCGCCGGCATCCGGCCAGCCCATCACCGTGCCTACCCAGGACATGGTGCTCGGTCTCTACTATCTGACGAAAGCGAAACCGGGCGCGAAGGGCGAGGGCCGTTCTTTCGCCAACATCGAAGACGTCGTCATCGCGCTCGAAATGGGCGAAGTGGAAACGCTTTCCCCGATTCGCCTGCGCTACACCGGCGAGGTCATTGACCTGACGCAGGCGTACGACGATCAGGACGTGAACCATACGGAGCCCGTGCATCTTACGCGCGAGTATCTGAATACCACCGTCGGCCGCGCCATTCTGAACGACCATCTGCCCAAGGAAGTGCCCGGCGTCAACGTGAGCATGCCGTACATCAACGGCCTGCTCAAGAAGAAGGGCATCGGCCAGCTGGTCAACTACTGTTATCTGCGGTTCGGCCTGGAAGTCACGGTCAAGATGCTCGACGAGATCAAGTCGCTCGGCTTTCGCTATGCCACGCGCGCCGGCCTCTCCATCGGCATTGATGACATGGTCATCCCGGACAACAAGAAGACCCTGGTGAAGGACGCCGACAAGCAGGTAATCAACGTGCAGCAGCAGTACCTGGACGGCGCGATCACCAACGGGGAACGCTACAACAAGGTCATCGAAATCTGGTCGGCCATTACGGAAAAAGTTGCCGATGAAATGTTTGGCCAGATGCAGACACGGGATAAAGAGGGCGAACTCAACCCGATTTACGTCATGGCCGATTCCGGCGCCCGCGGATCGAAACAGCAGATCCGTCAGCTCTCCGGGATGCGCGGACTGATGGCAAAGCCGACGGGTGAAATTATCGAGACTCCGATCACGGCCAACTTCCGTGAAGGGTTGACGGTGCTCGAATACTTCATCTCGACGCACGGCGCCCGCAAGGGTTTGGCCGATACGGCGTTGAAGACCGCCGACTCTGGTTACCTGACGCGCCGTCTGGTTGACGTCGCCCAGGACGTGATCATCAGTGAATATGACTGCGGCACCGTGGACGGAATTTTCGTCTCCGGCATCGTCGAGGCCGGCGAAATTATCGAGCCGTTGCGCGACCGTATTGTGGGCCGCGTATCGCTCGAGAAGATCAAAGACTACGAAGGCCAGGTCGTGGTCGACGTGAACCACGAGATCACCGAAGATCTGGCGGGTGCGATTCAGGCTGCCGGGATCGAGCGGGTGAAAATTCGCTCGGTGCTCACCTGCGAGTCGAGGCGCGGAGTTTGCGTCATGTGCTACGGACGCAATCTGGCTTCCGGGCGCCTGGTCGAACTCGGCGAGGCTACCGGAGTGATCGCGGCTCAGTCCATCGGCGAACCTGGAACGCAGCTCACCATGCGTACCTTCCACATCGGAGGTACGGCGTCGCGAGTGTCGGAACAGTCACGCCTCGATGCCAAGAGCAACGGCACAGTGCGCTTTATCAACTTGCAGACCGTGAAGTCCAAGACGGGCGACCTGGTGGTCATGAATCGTCAGGGCTCGATCGCCATCGTGGATGAAAAAGGCCGCGAACGCGAGCGCTATGCGGTGGTGTACGGCGCCAAGGTCAAGGTCACGGAAGCCGGCCCGGTACAGCTCGGACAGGCTCTCGTGGAGTGGGATCCTTATACGTTTGCCATTCTCACCGAAATTGGCGGCGCGGTGCAGTTCAAGGACTTGCAGGAAGGCATCACGCTGCACGAGGAAGTGGATGAGGTCACCGGTCTGTCGCGTCACGTGGTGGCGGATTCGCCCGACGAGAAGCGCCAGCCGGCGATCGTAATCAAGGGCAAGGCGAGCAAGCGATACCTCATGCCTTCGCGCGCTCACCTTATGGTTCAGGACGGAGACACGGTGTTTCCGGGCGACGTGCTGGCCAAGATCCCGCGCGAAACCACCAAGACCAAGGACATCACGGGCGGTCTGCCGCGCGTGGTGGAGTTGTTCGAGGCCCGCAAGCCGCGCGAGACTGCCGTCATCAGCGAAATCGATGGCGTGGTGCGCTTCGGAGAAGTGGCCAAGGGACAGCGCAAACTCTACGTGGCCGCCGATAACGGCACGGAGAAGGAATATTCCGTTCCGCGCGGCGTCCACATCAACGTGCAGGAAGGCGAGCGCGTCAAGGCGGGTGAACCGCTGATGGACGGGCCGCTCAACCCGCACGACATTCTGGCCGTGCTCGGTGAGAAGGAACTGCAGTCTTATCTGGTGAACGAAATCCAGGAAGTCTACCGGCTGCAGGGCGTGAACATCTCCGACAAGCACATCGAAGTGATCGTGCGCCAGATGATGCGCTGGGTGAAGGTCGAAGATGTGGGCGATACCCAGTTCCTCCTCGAACAGCAAGTGGACAAGTTCCGCTTTCACGAGGAGAACGAGCGGGCGATTGCGCAGGGCGGCAAACCAGCCACCGGGCGTCCGTTGCTGCTCGGTATCACCAAGGCGTCGCTCTCGACCGACTCGTTCATCTCCGCTGCCTCGTTCCAGGAGACAACGCGCGTGCTGACCGAAGCTTCCATTCAGGGAGCTGTCGATCATCTGCGCGGCCTGAAGGAGAACGTGATCGTGGGCCGCTTGATTCCCGCCGGCACCGGCATGGAATATTACCGGAACGTGCGCCTCTCTCCCGAAATGGAAGAGGCGGCAAGCAAGGTGCAGGAGGAAGTCTCGCAAGCCTACGAAGATGCCGAGCGCGCGCTCGAACTCATGCGGCACGAAGGCGAGACCGAAGAACTCGCCGCGGAGTAAGACGGGACGATGCTATGCAGGGGCGACGCAAGTCGCCCCTTCGTTTTTTTGCTCGTGTGGGGACGGGCGTCCCGCCCGTCCCCGCCGAGCGCAGCTCGGCAGTTGTCGGCAGCTAGGACAAACGCTGGGCTCGTATGAGCTGGGCTCGTATAAAATGACGAGCAATAGGACGACGGTTTCTTGCCAATGTCTTTAGCACTGGAACCACAGCGCCTGACCGGGCAACCTCAGGATCCGAACGCCACGCCGGAGCCGATTCCTGGTGGACTGGTGTTGGCCCCGGCACTGGGGCGCTTCTGGCGGCTGTTCCGGTTGTCGATCTGGCGTGCCTTCGAACACGATGCTTTCGGGATCGCCAAGGCCTCGGCCTATTCATCCATCTTCACTTTTTTCCCCGCCTTGCTGGTGCTTGGTTCGGTTGTAGCCACGATTAACCGGGGCGAAGTCTACCTTCGCGAAATCTCCTACGCTCTGGGCACCATTTTGCCTGCAGGCAGCTCAACCGCACTTTCCTACCTGAGAGGCAGCGCGGACCGGCCGGTCGGCCTGCTCATCACCACTTCGTTGGTGACCATCTGGAGCGCTTCCGGCGTCATCATTTCATGGATGGACGGCTTTCGCCGCGCCTATCAACTGCCCAAGACGTGGGGATTAATCCAGGAGCGCTTGATTGCGATTTCGCTGGTTTTCATGGCGGGCTTGCCGCTGAGTTTCGCCACCATCCTGGTTGCATTCGGCAGCCGCATCGAAATGCGCATTTTGTTTCTGCTCGGGCATGAGTTCGGACCTCTCATTCTGTTGTTGTGGGGCGCGATACGTTGGACCATCGCGATCCTGACCAGCATCGCCGTGATCCAGCTTATCTATCACAACGCGGTGCCTCGTACGCAGCCCTGGCACAGCGTTTTGCCGGGAGCTGTTCTTTCGACCGCGATGTGGCTGCTCTCCTCCGCGTTGTTCGGATGGTATTTGCAGCACTATACGGACTACAGCGTTATCTACGGTTCCCTCGGCGTGGGGATTGCCCTGCTCGTCTGGATGTACCTGATCTCGCTGGTTGTGCTGATTGGCGCCGAATTCAACGCCATGCTTTTTCCTCGCGGTCTCAGCCGAGTTCCGCCTCCGCGGGCGGACACCGAAGCTCGCTGACAGCGAGGCGACGGGCGGGCTCACCAGACCGCATCAAAGGGAAACATGATTTAGCGGCGTTGGTTGGGGGGAGGGTTCGAAATTTGAAAGAACGCAAACTGGATCTGGTTGCAGGAAGTCTGCCGACTACCGGCCCCGCGCCGGAAGAGGCTACCGAACGCGTGCGCCGCGCAAAGATCATCTGCACGATTGGTCCGGCTTGTGATTCCGAAGAAATGATTCGCGCCCTGATGCAGACCGGCATGGATGTAGCACGACTGAATTTCTCCCACGGAACGCACGCCGAACACGCCCGGCGAATCCGGCGCTTGCGCCGCGCCGCCCATCGCCTCAAGCGGACCATCTGCATTGTTCAGGACCTTCAAGGTCCGAAGATTCGTACCGGCCGCCTGAAGCATGGAAAGGCTGTGCTGCTGAAGGCTGGGACGGTGCTGACGATCACGCCGAGCAAGGTGGCGGGGACCGCTGCGCTGATTTCGACCGATTTTGCCGGCTTGGCGCGCGAAGTCCACCCCGGCGCACGGGTGCTTTTGTCCGACGGCCGCATTGAACTGAGAGTGCGGTCGATCCGTGGCGGGGACGTGGAATGCGAAGTGTTGAACGGAGGAACGCTCGGAGAGCAGCAGGGGATTAATCTGCCGGGTGCGGCAATGGCGATCCCCGCCCTGACCGCCAAAGACAAGCGAGACCTCGAGTTTGGCTTGCAGCACGGAGTGGATGTGGTTGCGCTGTCGTTCGTCCGTTCCGCGGATGACATTCGCATGGCGAAGAGCCTGATGCGGGAATTTGGAAAATCCGTGCCCATCATCGCCAAGCTGGAAAAGCCCCAGGCCATCGAGCGCCTGGAAGAGATTCTGGAAGTGGCCAACGGAGTCATGATTGCGCGTGGGGATCTCGGTGTGGAACTGCCACCGGAGCGCGTCCCGATCATTCAGAAGCTGGTGATCCAGCGAGCGGGTGTGTGGCGGAGGCCGGTCATCACGGCGACCCAGATGCTCGAATCGATGACCGAGAACCCGCGCCCCACGCGGGCGGAGGCGAGCGACGTGGCGAATGCGATTTTTGACGGTACCGACGTGGTGATGCTTTCGGGAGAGACTGCCAGCGGGCGCTATCCGCGGGAGACCGTGGCCATGATGGCGCGTATCATTCTGGAGGCGGAGGCCAGTATCCGGCACCTGCCGCCGCCAGGCCGCCGCCGTCGTGAGGACCACCGTTACTCGGTTGCCGAAACCATATGCGAGTCCATCGCGCACGCCGCCGAAGATCTGCCCATGCGCGCGATCGCCGTCTTCACGGAAAGCGGGAATACGGCGCGCATGCTTTCAAAACATCGTCCCAAGGTTCGTATCTATGCTTTCAGTCGCAAGCCGGAAGTCTGCAATCGCATGAATACGCTTTGGGGCGTGCATCCGGTTCACAAAGACCAGTGGGAGTCCGCGGAGGAAATGTTAAAGACCGCCGAACGGGAACTGCTGCCGAAAGGTCTTCTCCGTCCGGGGGACGTGCTCGGCCTGGTGGCCGGAACCAAGCTCACTTCGGGCGCCACGAACTTCATGCGGCTGCATACGGTGGGGGAAAGCGATCGGGCGCGCCCGACGCGGCGGAAGAAGAAATAAACTCGTAATCCTCTCCACCCTGTGCTAAATGTTGTCGTCGGTTCGAAATCTTATCAACCTGAGCGAAGCGAAGGGCCTGCTTCTGGTTTTTGCCGGCCACGATACAGAATCCAGGGTGCGAATGCGATGCATGCGGCAATCCCATTTTCCGATGATTCGCTGAACCCCGCGGTCCGCGGCTTTCTGCACTCGGCCGAGAATCCAAACGGCGACGCATGGATCCTCACCCACGGCGCGGGCTCGAATAGCAACGCTCCCCTGCTGGTCGCGCTCAGCGAAACCTTTGCCGGACGTGGCTACGTTGTCCTGCGCTCTGATCTACCCTTCCGCCAGGAGCGGCCGACCGGCCCTCCGTTTCCGGGCAATGCGGAACGCGATCGCGCCGGTCTGCGCAACGCGGTTGCAGTTTTGCGTAAGAACGTTGCCGGCCGGATCTTTCTCGGCGGCCACTCCTACGGTGGGCGCCAGGCTACGATGCTCTGCGCCGCCGAGCCCGATCTTGTTTCCGGACTGCTTCTGCTGTCCTACCCTTTGCATCCGCCGCGTAAGCCTGAACAGCTCCGCATCCAGCATCTGCCCAACCTGCGCACGCCGAGTCTGTTCGTGCACGGAACGCGTGACCCATTTGGAAGCGTGGAGG
>Ga0210403_10003824_pt1 | contig 13119 bp, 22 predicted proteins | sample IncBWC19MmetaG_FD_150863 | JGI IMG/M metagenome (GOLD analysis project Ga0210403, IMG submission 150863) | Forest soil microbial communities from Barre Woods Harvard Forest LTER site, Petersham, Massachusetts, United States - Inc-BW-C-19-M | ecosystem: Environmental > Terrestrial > Soil >... | reverse complement strand
TTCGCAACTACCTTTTCCTGGGCGATGTGGAAACCTTACTCTTAGGAGCCATTTTACATGTTTTAGCCATTTCATCCTCACGCTGGATTCTGGGTAATGGGAGTGATCGGCACCAACAACTCATTAGCCGAATAAATCAAATCCTTAACCGGCATCTTTCTATTACCGGAGGCTTTTACTTCCCCGCCACCGATAACCTTTCCATGAATGTTGCACACATTCTTGTGTAAGGTCAGAAACCAATGCGTATCTGTGATATCAATCTTAACACCACGTTTTTCATAAGGTTGCATAGCCTCAAGAATCTGTTCTTCCGTCAGGAAGTTTGTATCAGGCACAACCACAGGCGTCGGAGATTCATTGACTTGTAGAACCGCTACTTTTCTAGGTCTTGCCATGTTAGTTCCCCATTAATGCGGCACGTTCGCCGCGTGAAAGTTTGTTGTAAAGCACTGCAAATTGCTCATCCGACATATTCGCCAGCGTCTTGCTGTCCATCTTAGCACCAGATGATATTTGTGCGCCAAGAGCTTGTCCAATCGATTTAGACGCTGCTTGACCAGCCGCCACACGTTCGATCTGTGCTGCCGGGGTTTCCGCAGGCTTCGGAGCCACTACCGCATAACCACGCGCTTTGGCAATCGCATAAACAATCTGCGCTGGGTTGTTGCCGTTCTGGATAGCCTGTTGAGCCAATGCCAGTGTTTCCTGCTGAATGACTTGCTGGACTTGATGGGGCTGATACATCCCGCTTGCCATCAGCTCATCATGGCGCGACTTGAGCAGGAATTGCGATGCCGCACCATAATCAGGCGTTGATGCCACAAATTCGCTTTCAAGCTGCTGGGCGCGGTTCATGACCTGTTGGTTTTGCAAATCTCCGGCCTGTTTCGCCTCATTGCGCTTCTTATAGTCCATCAATTCTTGCAATTGCTGCTGGTTCATCTTCAGCGTACCCATTGCATCCTTTTCAGGATCGGGGATAACCACCTCAGCAGGCTTTGCAGCATCGGGTTGACGCGTCAATACTTCAGTTAACAAACGCAGCCGTTCATCAGTCTTGCGTTGGTTTTCCGCATTAAGACGCTTTTCTTCTTTCAGAGCTTCGCGGGTTTCTTGCAATGCCGCCAAGGGAACGGTCTTTGGTTCTGGGGTTTCTTTAACTTCAGCTTCCGGTACAGCTTCAACAACTACAGGTGCTTCCTCAACTACCGGCGCGGCTTCCACTTCCACAATCGGTGTTTCATTTCTCATCGCATCCAATGCGCTGGAGGTTTCAGAGTCAAGCTTTAGTTCATTACGCGCCATTTGTAGCTCCCTGTTGTTGTAGTTGCTTTTCGGCTAGTTGAGTTTGTTTAACCTTGGTTGCCGCATCAATAACGGTCGATACGTGGTCGAGCGCCCCTTGATGCTGGGCTTGTCTTTCAGCCAGTTGCGTCTGCTTTATTTTAGTAGCGGCATCGACGATGGTTGATAGATGATCGAGAGTGCCTTGATGCTGAATCTGATCGGCCTTTGCGATGTCGAGAATGGAAGCTGATTTGTTCTTCATAGTCTCTGACTGTATTTTTTGGCTATCGAGCTGCGTTTGCTGAAGCTGCGCTTGAACCTTTGCCATATCGACTTGCGCTCTTTGTTGCGCGTCTTGGGATTCCATTTGCTGAACTTGTAAAGCCATTTGCGCGGCCTGAACTTTAGGATCAGGCTGTTTGGGCTGTGCGGCTTCTTTCTGCAATGCAGTCGTAATGTCGGCCACCAAACTATCTGGTAATGGGCTGTATTTGAGTACCGAAATCCATACATCCAACGGAATAGGCATCTTGGAAAGCATCGGCATAAGACCGCCGATAGCCGCCCAAGCCTGCTCCTTCAGATTGACGCTGTTAGGCGTATCATCGACGATAACGTCATATTTAACAGTGTCAGATTGACGAACCAAAGGCACATATTTAGCCGATTGTGGCCCCGCAATCTTTACCAGCCTACCGTCAGACAAATAATCCGTGATGTAATAAAGCAATAGCTTGCCTTGTTCCTTGCAATAACGCCGTTTGCTGTCAAACATCCCAGCAAGAATAGTCATCGCAGCCTGTTTGCGCTGATGTTCAAGGATTCCAGGTTGATCACGGTCGGCTTGTCCAATCATTTCTAAGTTTATGCCCGAAGCATCCCGAATAGACTGAATGGCGAACTGCATCATATTCTCTAAACCAGTAGGCCACGGCGTTTGCGGCTTAGGTATGATCTTTTGTCCGCTAATTGCCCCGTTTTTTACCAATGTGACGGCGGCGGGATCAGCCCATTGGTCAATAGCCTCTTGAGGATTTGAGAACGCGCCTTCTTCAGCAATAATGCCGCCCTTGGCATTCGTATTGACGATATTCATGACCTGAGAAAGCCACTTATTCGCCCACTTCTGAGGGTCGATCATGGCGCGGACTAATCCGTAGAAAATACCCTTGTTGCGGTCACGCTTGCCGGTCATAGCCTTAAGCGTAAAGCCACCCTCTTTCGGGCCGTCCTTCTTTTCCAATACTTTATTGCCAATCCACGCCTTGTAATACTTCTTGCGCTTTTGCTTGACCGATGGAAACGGGGGGAAATCAGCAAGCCCCATACCTTCCGTCATCATGTGAAGGCGTTCTTGAAGCTTGGAATGTTCCTGCATCGTTAGAACTTGCTCGGCCTTTGTCATCGGATCGATAATCCGCATGACATCCTCATGCTCCCACCATTGAACTTCGACAATCCGGCAAAGGACGCGATTTTTGTCGATTAAATCAGTCTGATCTTCCGTGTAATAAACCGCCTGAATAGCATCATGAGGTGAACTCGCATCCGCACCCGTATCCATTGCCCATGAAGCGTGTAGATCGCTTTCATCGGCATCAGGGAACATCTCATGACAAACCGACATCGGCAAATCACGAATGCGGGTAATGCGACGACCATCGGCAAAGTTCTTCTTCTTAGCCGCGCAATCGGGAACCATCTCCATTGGATCAACACGCTCAATCATGAGCTTGCCGTCTGGATCTTCATCGTAATCTAGGCGGGTTTCAGTATAGCCTATGCCGCAAATGATCTGGTCACGGAAAGCATCGGACTCCTCATCCTCTGCATTACACTCATCCCGACACCACTTTGCAGCCCCCGTGAGCATCTCATCAACGCCAGCATCACCAACATGGCGGGGAAAGTATCTAACCTCTTGGCGGTTGTTTATTTCAAGACCTGTTACGCTATCTACAACAGGATCAACGCGGTTGAATGTGATGATCGGACGATTTTGTAGCTTGAGCATCGAACGATCTTCTTCTGACCATTGACATCCAGCCACAAAATCAAAATCCTCCCGCGCTTCTTGACGCCATTCTTTCCAATGATTCTGATCTCGCCGAACGCCTTCTTTCAGGCGTTCAAACTCGGTCAAATCGCCGTCAATATCTGGCGTTTCGGGCATTCAAATCCTTACGAGATACGATCAAATTCCATTGATGCGCCAACCAATGTGATGCTGTTAGAAGCATTGGATGCACTCTGCGCCATCTGAAGCTGAATAGTGCCTCCAGTGCCAACAACCATTGTGCCTTCGATGATGGTCATGATAACCACAGCAGCCTGGCTGAAGAGATCGGCCACGTCGGTGGTTGTGGTCGTGTGCTGAACAGCAACAGCAGATGCGGTATAGCCAATACCGGTTGCTTCGAGCGTGGAAACAGCAGTTGTGACATAATGGAAGGCGTACTTGATGCCGCCTGATCCGCTTGCCACGGTGCTTGGCAATACGCAACGGAATCGATAGGTGCCAGCTACAACAGTCTGGAGAAGGCCGGTAACGCTGGCATATGTCGTGTTGGCATTGGCCGTTTGTGCAGACGTACAGCGGGAAATATCATTTCCATAGATCGCCCCGTTGATAGCTGGAGCCGTCAAGGTTTTGTTGGTAAGGGTATCGGTCGAAGCGCGACCCACGAGTGTGTCAGTTGCAGCCGGAGATGTGAAAGTCTGGGCAGAACCGGCAAGCGTTAAAGTGCTCGTACCCGCAGTAATCGTATTGCCATTCAAGGTGGTGACAACAACAGCCGCAGCCGTGAATCCCGCACCCGCAATCGTCCCCGTGATATTAGGGGCGACCATCGTCTGAACACCCTTAAAGGTGTTTGCCGCGTCAGTCCTCGCTAGCGTGGCGGTCGTGGTAGGCAATGTATAAGTTTGCCCTGCCGTCGCCGTAATCGTGGCACCAGCCGCCGCCGTAATAGCAACACCATTGATGGAAGTAGCCGTTGCAGCACCTAGAACGGGGGCGGTTAAAGTCTTATTCGTCAACGTGTCTGTGGTCGCTTTGCCCACCAGCGTATCAGTCGCAGCCGGAAGCGTCAGAGTACCAGAGGCAACCGCACTAGCCACAAGTGTGGTTGTGCCGGATGTGGAACCAGTTAAACCCAAGCCAGCACTCGGAACTGCATCTTCATTGACTGTTGCTAGAAGCGTTGTTGTATCTGGGGGTGCGCCTAAATTGGCCATGTTTGAATCTCCGGTTATGAGGCGCTCATTGACTGAACGCATTGATCGCAAATATCCGCCACAACAGCGGGGTCAGCCAAAATTAGTTCATTATTTTTCAACTCAACATAAAATTCTACATTGCCCTGCCAAGGTTTTGAATTTCGATAGCCGGAGAACGTCACCCTGATTTGACCGCTCATTAACATTTGAACGTAATGGGGAGCGCAGCCGTAAAAAGTTACTCTCCGTTTCTTCAGGCATTCGAGAACATCATCAGTAAATTCGTTCCTATTCTTGCCATCAGTATATGACCGCCAAGCACGAATAATCACAGGTGCGCCCTCAGATTAATATCTTGATTATCGCGGAAGAAGTTGGCCGGAAGCTTGTTATTCTTTTTGCCCCTCTTCCGGTCAACCAACTCGTTGTAAAGTCTGTCCACAAGATTCATTAAGTCCTTGTGCCGCATCATCATATTGAAATCGTCCTCAATGATAATGGCAACTTCGTGGATAAGTTGGCAGACCAAAACAAGCTGATAACGGTGATTGGCTTTGTCCTTCTCCACCAAATCAATCTTTTTAACCTCTGGCAAACGCTTGGTAATGGCGTTGACAATGGTTTTCTTGTCCATTGGAGTGAGGACAGGTACGTATTCGTCAATCTCGTCCAGAGTTGGAACTTGGATTGCGGGAATTGGCTTATCAGTCATTTGTATCTCCGTTTTGTTTTAATGAAGTTGATGCCACTAAACTTACCAACCACAATATTAGGGTTTTCTTCCGCCATTTTAGCGAAGGCGCAGTTTATCTCTTCTGCCGTAGCCATACGTGGCTGAATTACTGCCATGAAATCACCATTTTCTGTCGTGTATGACAGCATTTCGGTATCGCCATCTAATGTGCGCGTTACCTTGGTCATGATGTTGCCAAATTGTGGGCGTGTCTTTTCGGGATTAGCCGACATGCTATTTGCATAGCCTGTTCTTCCGTTACATGGCCTTCAAACACTATAAAATGGTTCCTCCGTTCACCGCCTGGATGATTGAACGAATAGCCGCGCATAAAAGTACCGTCTTCATCATGCGGCCATGAAGCTCTAATTTTTATATCCCAGTCACCTATGCCGTCATCCATGATCCGCTCTCCTTCGTTTTGCGTTTATAAGCTCTCGCTCCATCAGGAATAGCCATTGCTAGTCCGCGCATTGCATCGGCGGCGTGGCTCGTCCAATCGTGGCGCGGTCTATTCTTGAACGTTCTGAGCTTATCATCCCATTCGCGCTGATACTGCCTTAGGCATTCAAGACCCTGTCGTGTTTTATGTGAATCAAACCAGCAGCGCGGCAACATCAGGCGCGTGGCGTTAATGCCATCTTCAACAGATTGTGCCTCGCAAACAGTCACAGCCAGTCCAAGGCTCTCCAATGTCTCAACACGGCTTCGTCCTGTGCCAAGTTCTCTCACACGCGCATCGTGGGGTAGATAATGTTCCTTATAGATATAAGGCTTATCTTTCAGAATCTTAACGTAATGATCTAACCCACACCCGCTATTCTCGTAATAATCAATCAGCCTTATTTCCGTCGCGGCAAGCTGGGCAAACCAAATGGATGTGCTGTCATCCATTCCCAAATCCCATGCGGTATAAACGGGCAATGATTTATCGTAACTAACTGTCGTTATGCGCTTTTCGCTTTCTAAATCCGCAATCTCTCGGCTGTAATAAGCGCCCACTAGAGCAGCTTGGAACGAGCACTCAAATTCCTGAGCATATTGTTCAACACTCATATATTTTGCGGCTTCATCAAGCTCGACTTTTGATATTATGCCCGTTTCACTGGCTTTATAGAGCGCAGCATACCAACTTGGGTCGTTAACCGCCGCGTCATATATTTCCCAGAACTGATTGCGCCCTTTAGGCGTACCAATAAATGTCGCGCTACCGCCACGATCCGCCAGCGCAGGACGTATTGCCTCAGACCACACGCGAGGCGACATGTCTGCGTATTCGTCCAATATAACATCGTCGTGATAAAGCCCACGAAGCCGATCAGGATTATCAGCCCCATACAAACTAATACGAGCGCTATTAGGTAAATCCACCCTAAGCTCTGCCTCATTGTTTTTAGCTCCAGGAATAGATGATGTATAATACTTCAGATAATCCCATGCGACGGTCTTAGCCTGTGCGAATAGGGGAGCTAGATACGAGCATCTTGGATTTGGTAATTCACATGTCAGTGCTGATTTCACAAGCTTATTGACAGCCAACACCGTCTTACCGAACCGCCTATGACAAACCAGAACATTGAACCGCTTGAGGTTGTTGTGTATCTCAAGCTGTAATTTTCTAGGCTGGTATGGAATGACTATGTGAACTTCTTTCACTTCGGCGGTTCCCAGCTAAATGTATGTTTAACCGGCCCACCATCTGCTCCAGTTTGTTCCTGACGGGCTAATTTGGGAATGTTGTATTCGACCACTGACATGAACGCCGAGAACGCATCCTTCGGGCTATCTACTGCTATTTGATCTAGCCATGATGTCAATCTGTCGGCATTTCCGTCAACGAATGCAGCAATAGCTTCTCTTGCGTTAGTTGTAGCCTTGTTACTAACGCCTTTTTGTCTACCGCCGAATTTCTGTCCTTTAGGCATTAACTATTTCCGTCTACTTCAGTTGTGCGCGTGATATGATCTCTGCATTCCAGTTGAATAATTCATCCCGAACTCATCTGTATTCCTGCATCTGTCACAACGAAATAAATATTTAGTCTGCGGTATGAAATTTCCCCTACAACACAAGCACTTACGGAAATTATTAGTTCTCTCAACTCCTTGCAAAACTTTGCAATACAAAATTGGATTTACACCCTTAACTTTCTCAATGCGTTCAGCGTATCCGGTTTTCACATGCCCACTCGCCACCAACTCTCTCAACCTTGTCGTCATCGTCGCTGAACAATACGGTGGATTTATCAAATGAAACAAATCCATCATCGTGCGCCAAGAGTCTGACGGTATTTTATCTAGCAGATTGAAGTCTCTCTTCATTTTATCTCCAGATATTTTAAGTTCTAAGCTATTTCGTTCAGTTTTTTCCGTTCGATGAACTCTTTGAGGGCTTGGCGGATCACATATGAAATAGACTTGTTTTCTGGGATGAGGGGCAAGAGACTTTTGTACATCGGCTTCTTTATATCGGTGTAAATGCGGTAGCTGGTCATGAAACGACCACATTCCCTGATTCAAATAACCAACCAATGCTTGATCTATGTGCTTGCTCCCATTGATCCCGCTTGATTTGCTTCGCTTGCATTCCGCAATCAATCGCGTGGTGACAACGCGCACAAAGATAAGCTATGCGAAAGTCAGCAGCTTTAATTCCTGTGCCCTTACCGTCACGAACCTGATTGGAATGTGCCGCAACCACAGTTCCATCGTTGTGGTTTAGGCACATGAAGCAATGCGGGGCTTGTTGGGCGAGTTTCAGGAGTTTGGGATTGCGATATGTCATCCGGCACTCAGGTTCTTTAGGCATTGCGCGACTAGCTCGGAAACTTTTGCTTTATCGGCATCCGTTGGGTTTACATAATCAGGCTGCGATTTCTTGAACTCGATGAACTTTTGCTCTTTTGAAGCCGTGAGAATGGCATTGCGTGGTTTTAAAAGCTTTTCACATCCATCAATAAGCTCTTTAAGAACTGGGAAAAATACGTTGTTTCTCGCCCATTCACGGCAAACAGTTTGAACGATATCTATCGGATATTCCCTCAATTCCTCAGTGATTGCACCGAGTGATAGTTCCATATCAAACTCACCCTCTTTGCGCTTGGCGGTAAGGCATCTCAGCCGCGCAACCTCAATGACTACTTTTTCTTCCAAAGCGGGTTTTGTGTAATGTTCTAAAGCTTTTATCCAACGATCAGAAAGGCACGCTTTCAGGCTCACCTTGTAGCCCGTTACCTCGTAATCTTTGTTCGTCGTTTCTTCGACCACGATCTGCGAGCCTAAGTCCGACTTCAACGATTGAAGCAGTTGTTTGTTGACTGTTTCCGCGTCCGGTTTTGTTTCCGCCAAACTTCGGAGCGTTACCAATCCAGGTGAAGAAACCTCTGTCCCAATCGACGTATTCGACGCCTTTTGCGAGGCGATCATTGACGAATTGCTCACCAAGTTCGCTTGCGTTGAGTCCGAGGGATTGGCATTTTGCTCTGTGTTCATCGTTTGGACTCCAATTTGCTGGCAACGGGATTTGTTTTGGTTTGGTTTTCTTCGCAGCCAGCGCGTTGGGGGCTTGCGTATCTATATTTTCTTCTTTCCTTTCCTCTATATTCCCTTCCCTTCCCTTAGAGAGCGAGGATTCGCGAGGATTCGCGAGAACATCCGAGGCATCAACGAGCGCGATAGCAGGGATCGTTGATTTTGTTGGATGATCTATTTTCTGGTGTTTGGTGAAACCCTTGATGTGGAGATATTTTTCGCCACACACGGAATACTCAACCAAAACACCTTGGTTGATAAGTTCCATAACTAGACATTCTGCATCGACGTTATCCGAAGGCAGAATTTGCATTTTCAGTTTCTTGGAACTCCTCGCGAGGTTTCCGCTATCATCGGCGAAATTCCACATCCCTATGAAAAACAATCGAGCGGTCGGAGAGCATTCGACAAGCTTCTCGTCTGTCCAGAAATCCGGTTTAATTGTGCGTATTCTAGCCATTCGCCGTACCACCATTAAACAGAGATAACTGCATCCCGACGATAAACGGCACGACAAACCGCTTCTTTGGCTTCTCGTAGGCGATGCCGCAATGATGTGGACAATATGAATATCCAATAGCCTTTGGCTCACCACAGAAGTAAAAGTCATTCGTCTGGGGGTCACCACTTGGGAACTGGCAACCTTCTGGAAAATCGATCATTGCATCCCTCCAATAGGGTTGTATTGCCATAGTCTTTGAATGCCTGAATGACGCGAAAGCCTTTGGCTCTCCGTTGTGCGTCCGGTGTATTTCAGCTTTGGTGACTTCATGACGCTGCCCCAGCTTTTAGGTGTTAGGGCTTCCAGAACATCCGGCAAACGTTCAGCTAGGTATTCATGAACATGGTCGGCGCATACCGTGCCGTTGCGCTTGGCAAGCATTATGGCAATGTTGCGTGCGCGATTAACTGGCTCATCAAATGGATATGTTGCAGCCTTAGCCATTCCAACATCGCGCAGACGATTGGATTCCGCAGCATCGAATATGGTTGCCTGAATAGTCATTTCGCACCCGAAACATGCGATTGCAATCTCATCTGGGCGTGCGAAGTTGTCTGGGGGAAGGATTCCAGCATGGCTATGCGACTCCTATCGTGACATCTACGCGGGGATTTTTTGCATCAGGCTCACCAATGTCTAAGGTGATAGGCCTGAATTGCTTGTCGTTAATACCCAGTCCGGTTGCCACGCCATCCAGCGCGTACTTACTGCGGGATAGGAGTCCGTCTAAATCGAAGCATCTGCGATCAGCAGGAACAAATAGCAACGACAGAGAAACGTATTCTTGACCTAATTTCCCACGAAATGGATAGGCAAGATAATGTCCGGCTTCCTTTTGAGCTTTGCGTTTTTCTTCCTTCTGCGCCCAATGCAGACGAGCGTTAGGAGCAAGTTCTTTAGGAGGAAATGGAAGTGTGAATGTGATTTCAGCGTTTGGCATTTTTAGCCCGTTTCCCTTTCGCAACTTTTTTAGTTGCGCCAGGTAATGGGGCGTTAATGCGCCGTTCGAGATTTAAAATAGATGCTCGCAATATAGCGATCTCTTTATTATCTTCGTTAGATAGTCTTGTAATTTGCTTATCGTGGTCACCGATTAAATTACGGTGTTCAACAATGCGTTTCTCAATGTCTGTATGTTCACGGTCGTAAACATCGAATGACTTATCCGTTTTGATATTGGCCCCACATGCTTCTTTCAAAGCAACAGCAGCAACAAGCAGCGACATTCCGGCAACAAGGTATTCAATCATGCGAACACCTCATTGACCGGACGCCGATTCTCACCACAGATAGAGCTACCAACAACTAACAATGGAGAGAAAAGATGATTAGTGACGCCGACAAAATTATCGCAGCCATTCTTGCCAATGCAAAAATACAAAACAGTAAGAACGTAGGCGGTGAGTACGCTACGTCCGTTTACAGGGAGTTTCTCGGAATTGTACAACAGATCAGTGAAGAACTTGAACATTCTGAGCCTACACAGAAGAAGCGTTGATCTTTTTTGCAAGGGACTGAGCGGCAGCGATTATTTCGCTGTCGTTCGTTCCTAGGACGAAATCAGCATATGCGCGTGCGCTGGAGACAAGATCTTCCCGACTATGAGTGAAGTGGGCATAGGAAGCAACCGCCAATTTCAGACATTCGAGTTTGTAATCTTTCATGATTTATCCTTGTTGTTGGGAAGCATTGCGTAGACGAGGGAAATGAAGAAAAGGGCGATACAGGCGATGCCGAATAGTTTCATGTCATGCCCCACAATGCGGTTTTGCATGTTCGCATATGCACAATTGGGCAAAAAAATTTGAGGTCATGGGCGCAACATCCTTCTCGGTGCAGACATGAAGCTTTCAATCCTTCCTATTGTGCGAAGGGACGGACATCTTTTAACTTTCCGCATATCCCCAACAAAATTAGGGTCGCCCAAGCAATCCTTTCCGAATGCTGCAGCAGACATTCCTGTTTTCTTCAGGAATGCCTCAATCTTTGAGAGAATTTGTGCTTGCGTAATCATAAATCCTATAATATAGGACTATTCCTATTAGTCAATAGGTATTTTTTGATGATGATTTTTATAAGGAATTTTCATATGTGGATTGTATGCAGAACGACTCAATCAGAGCCTTAGTGGCGCGTAAAATCGCTGAACTGGGCAAAAACATGAAAAGCACCTCATTAGAAATGGGTGCTAACGAAACTTATATTCAGCAGTACTTGAAAAGGGGTATTCCTGATTATCTTCCAGAAGATATGAGGGCGGCATTGGCGAAGGTATTGGGAATAAAAGAAACTGTCTTAAAACCAGGCCACCAGAAAGAAGATGCTGCCATAACTCAAGGCAATTTTCAATCACCCCATCAAGTTATTGACTCCGCAAAAGAGAATGCCCTAAAGAACCCGCATACGGATGTACGTCTTACTTTCGATGATCCGTATACTTCTGAGTATATCCCGATTTTGGGCAATGCGAATGGTTCTAAGGAAGCGGTAATGTTAAATTTTAGTGATCCTATTGGAAAAGTTAAAAGATATAGTAGCCAAGAAAATGTGAAAGGTGCTTTTGCTCTATATGCGCGAGGAACCAGCATGTATCCGCGATACAAGGGTGGAGAACTCGTCTTTTTGGTGCCTAATAGAGAGGTCACGATAGGCAATGATTGCGTTGTTGAGCTAAACAACGGTGAGGCATATCTAAAAGAATTTGTCAAAAGGACAGACAAAGAGATTATATGCAGGCAGTTCAACCCCGCTAAAGAATGGAAGCGTCCACTATCCGAAATTAAGGCAATTCATGCTGTGGTTGTAAGAGGATGATGAAACGATGCGCTCTCCTCATACTTTTAGGCCTTAATGTCGTTCTGATCGGGGCGTTATTATGCCCACACGATACCCTCAAACGTATCGTATTGGTAAGCAGCATACTCTAATCCATATTTTTTGGGCAGGTAATTTTATTGCTAAATTGAAATTTGCCCTAATAATAGGAATTCTCCTATTGACTATCCTATAGGAATAGTCCTATTCTCTCCCTCACTGACCAACGAGGGACGAAATGCCATACACACACAACCTACACCACGCAATGCCGGACGTTATTAACGCGCTGAAGATCGCGCAGCGTTTGGCTAAGGACGTTGGGACGGACGGCGACATTCAGCGTATCGACTACGCGCTTCGGATGATCGCGCATGAGGAGGTGCATTTCACGCCGTTGAGCGAGTCGGCGCATGAGGAACTCGCACGATGGGGGAACGACTAATGCTCCATCTCGCCAAGCAGTTCGGCCTATGCGCTCTAGGAATTTTGATCCTCTGCGCGGCTCTAGAGCTTTCACATTCCATCGGAGCTTTCACGGAAGCCCTTCACGACAACACCGTGAAGGTGGCGGCTATGGACTCTTGCCGGATGGAGTTATCGCAACTCATGCCAAGGGGTAAATGATGAAATACATCGGTGAGACAATCGCAGCCGCAGCAATCATGGGGATGCCGATTTATTCGGCTTGGATTTACTACGCAATCACGGGAAAGTTTTTACAGTTTTAGGGGGATAAAATGAACGCAATAACAACACAACCAGAAGACACGGCGCAATTGCCGGCACAAGTACATGTCGCCACAAGTGAAGAAGGTACTTTGATGAACCTGATCGCCAAGATGGCGACAGACCCACAAGCTGATGTGCCAAAACTGGAACGCCTCATTAAGCTTCGTAATGACGAAATCGCCGCACGCGCTAAGCGTGAATACGATGAAGCATTCGTTCAGATGAAGCCGCATCTGCCAAAGATTATCAGCACGCACGACAACACTCAGACAAAATCCAAATATGCGAAGATGGAAGAT
>Ga0210403_10003823_pt1 | contig 13123 bp, 12 predicted proteins | sample IncBWC19MmetaG_FD_150863 | JGI IMG/M metagenome (GOLD analysis project Ga0210403, IMG submission 150863) | Forest soil microbial communities from Barre Woods Harvard Forest LTER site, Petersham, Massachusetts, United States - Inc-BW-C-19-M | ecosystem: Environmental > Terrestrial > Soil >... | reverse complement strand
CCTTACGCCTTACGACAACCATCGCGTTTTTCGTGAGTGGACTAGCTTCCGGAGTTGTTGCGCTCGGCCTCTACACTTCTCCCAATTTGTTTTCGCTAAAGTTTCCAGATCTTCAATATCCTCTCGTTCTCCTTCTCTGCGCATTGACCTTTAGTTTTCTTGTCCTAGCTCTTTCCTCTCTAACACAACATTCGTCACTTATTGGACATTTGACTAGAGCCCTGGGGTTTGGAGTCTTTCTTTTCATTCTGTCTGTGGCGACCGACAAAAAGACCTTCGATCGCTTTGGCATGTGGAATTATTCGGCGAGAGATCTTTCCCATGCGCTTCATTCTTCAGGAACTACTCCCGCGACTCTGCGCTTGGTAGGCATAGACCGTGCAACAAGCTACCAGCTTAGTTTCTATTTTCATTCCGAATTGAAAGAATGGGACGGCGTTGCGAATCCTGGTGAAATGTTGATTGGACGGTTGATTTCCTGTTCTAAACTGAAACTGAATATTGGATGCAAAGATCTATGGGAGAACTACGATAAAACGGACGAATGGGAGCTTCTTCAGATATCTTCCGAACGCTCACTTGGCGGGCTTGGCGGCGGGAACACTGGGAACAAACTGGGTGACCGGCAGCCGCGTTAAGAAAAACGTCACCACCCGATTCTCATACTCGCGCTTTTCATCATCCGGCAAATTCACAAAATTCCCGTGAGGAACAATCGCTTCCTCCCGCGGTTCCGGTGCCTTCAAAAACACTTCGCGGCCGATCGAAGCCGTCTCCGGATCATCCGCCGCCTCGATGAACAACATCGGCACCCCCGCCAATTTCGAAATCTTCGCCGAGAGCGGCGGGTCGTTCTTGTGCTCGTAATTCATCCACTCAAAGCACATCTGCGCCGACTTCACCATGAACGGAAACCCGCCCACGCCCGTTTTTTCCACGCCAATCTTCACCATCTGCTTCGGGTAGTCGTAGACCGCGTCCAGCGCCAGCGCCCGCACCCGCCCATCCTTCTCCGCGTCGCGTAGCGCCGCGTATGCTCCCAGGTTGTAGCCCCACAATCCAAACCGCGTCGCGTCCACATCATTCCGTTTCGCTATCACATCAATCGCCGCCCGCACTTCATCCGCTTCGCGATACCCGAACGTCGTAACGCCCGCGTTGGCTCCATGCGCGGCAAAGTCAAACACAAACACGTTGTACTGATGATCCTGCAGCGCCGAAACCAGCGTCAGCAGTTCCCCGCGGCTCGATTCATACCCATGCAGCAAAATCACCGTCGGTGCGCCCCGGAATCCCGGGAAAAACCACCCACGCCGGCTGCCTAGCCCTGCCACGCTGAAATCCACCTCGTCGGGACGCCCCGGAAAACTCGCCATATTGATTTCGGAACTGGTCCGCTGCGGCTTCACAATCCAATACGTCAACACGCCCGAAATCACCACCGTGGCCAGCAGCGCAAAGAAAACAAACGCCAGAATGACGATCAGGAGCTTCGTGTACCAGCGGCTCGGATAATGAAATTCATTAACGATAGACATGGGCTAGGGGCTGGTCTGGGCCAGCGGGTCTGATTCCTTCTTACCTCTTGTGATCTGAAACGTTACAACCGAATCGTAACATGCGGCTTCCGGCCTCCCGATTCCCTTCTCGGCCCTATGTGCCCGATTCGTATAGGGTTTTGCACCCCGATTTGGCAGGGCTTCCCCCGAATCGGCTATCATGTCACGTGGGCAGCCGTGCAGCGCGACTGCCCCCTCCGATGAATATCATTGACCTTCGCCAGACGACTGTCCGTCAGCTTGAGCCGCTGCTGCTTGAGGAAGCCCATCATTGGCGCGACGAACTCCATTGGGATTACCGCAGCGCGCTCGACCTAATCAAGCGCTTCCTGGACGCCCACGCGCTTTCCGGATGCGTGGCGTTTGAGGGCGGGCACGCAGTCGGCTATTCCTTTTACGTGCTTGAGGATTACAAAGGTTTGATCGGTGGACTCTACGTTTCGCCCAGCCAGGTGCAGGAACCGATAGGGCGTCGCCTGCTGGACGAAATGCTCTTTAGCATGCGCGCTCTGCCGCAATTGCATCGTATCGAAGCGCAACTGATGCCCTTCGGCGGCCCGGTGGACGCCGCGCTTCGCGACCAGGGTTTCCGGCTCTACACGCGCCAGTTCATGCTGCTCGACCTTCATAGGAAGAGCGACCCTGTGCCCAGCGTGAACTCCGGTTTGCGTCTCGACCGCTGGCACGAGCGCTACTTCGAGCCGTGCGCCAAGCTGATTTACCTGGCGTACGCGAATCACGTCGACGGCGACATCAACGACCAGTACCGCACTCGAAACGGAGCGCTGAAATTCCTGAAGAACATCATTCTGCTACCTGGCTGCGGCCAATTCCTCCCGCACGCTTCCTTCGTCCTGCATCATCCGGAAAGCGAGGAACTCGCTGGCGCAATCCTGACGAGCGAGGTTTCTACCGGCGTCGGCCACACCACGCAAATCTGCGTGATGCCCGGCTTCCAGGGCCACGGCCTCGGTCGCATCCTGATGCTCACCGCTGCCGAAACACTCCGCGCCCAAAAATTCAGCGAACTCACCCTCACCGTCACATCCGAAAACCACACCGCCGTCCACCTCTACGAACGCCTCGGCTTCTCCAAGGTGCGCACCTTCACCGCCGGCGTCTGGCCGAAGTGAGCGGTGTATCAGTTGTGGCCAAACGATCTATTGCTTGCCGAAAACGAGGTATTGATTTCCGGAGAGGAAGCCATCAGGGTTAAGTGCAATGGTTGACTGATAGCAGCACCTTCGCGGTCCCTGTTCCAGTCCTCCCGAAATTCGAAGTCACAGGTCAAAGTGAACTCAATATGATCTTTCGCCACCTCTTGGAACCTCCATTTGCGCACAGCGTCCAAGACAGTCTGGCTGAGGAGTGGATGTCCGCGCACAATGCCCGCGTTGTTCACCGAGCCGTCCTTTCCAACCGAAATCGTCGCAACAACTGTCCCCGAAATCCGGGTTTGTCGCGCCAGAGGAGGATACCGAACCGGCTCAAGTTCGAGTGAATGAAGTTCCGGGTAACCCGTGAAAAGCACGTCCCCGTTAATGTTCCGCGTGTAGTTTCTTCTGGGCTGCCTCAAATTCATCACCATGCAACCACTGGATATCGCCGGGGAAATTGGCTGCAGCCTGGCCGAGGGCGTAGCCAAAGCTAGCCAGCTTTGCGTCTCCAGAAAAATCCCAGGATTCAACGAACGCATCGGCAGGCTTGTGGTAGTGGTGTTCGACGTAATCTTTGGATTGGGCTTCGCCCCACGCCAGGTCGCGGCCCTTGAATTTCAAACCTTCGCTGATTGAAAAGGCAGGAATCCCCACGCGACCGAGGCTGAAATGATCGGAACGGTAATAATGTCCAGCCTCCGGATGGGCGTCTGGTTTGATCGCCAAACCGAACTGCTTTGCAATCTTCTCGACTTCCGGGTAGAACGTCGTTCTCTCCGCGCCACTCACTTCCACTTCTTCGGGGATCCCTATCGGTGCCAGCGCGTCATAGTTCAAATCCAATATCGGCACGGCGGGCAATTGCTCCAAATGCTTACCCAGGAATTCCGAGCCCAGCAAACCCTGCTCTTCCGCAGTTACGGCCGCAAAAAGTATGGAACGCGGCGGGGCCGGCTTCGTTCCCGCCCACACACGCGCCAGTTCCAACAAGATACCGCAGCCTGTCCCGTTGTCCACCGCGCCGTGATAAATCTGATCCCCCTTGGCGCGCGCCGGATCAATGCCGAAATGATCGTAGTGCGCACTGTAGAGCACTGCTTGACCTTCCTTGCCACCATACGCACCCAACACCATTCCCAACACGTTACGCGAGGAGAAAGGCCGAATCGACGACACCACATGCGCCTTCAGATGCACCGGCAACTCGATCGGCTTGAAATCGCGCGATTGCGCTTGCTTATACAACTCGTCCAGATTCAGACCGCCCATCGCCACCAGTTTGCGCGCGACTTCCAGTTGAACCCACGAAGCCGCTTCGAGCTTTGGCGTACCATCGAGCCTTAAATACGAACGCTCCGCCCCCCACGAATTGCGCACCACTTCCCACGGATAGCTCGCCAGATCCGTCCGGTGAATGATCAGCGTGCCCACCGCGCCGCGCCGCGCAGTCTCTTCAAACTTATAAGTCCAGCGGCCGTTGTAAGTGAGCGCCTTGCCCTTGAAAAAATTGGGGTCGTTGGACTCCGGCTCGCTGACGAAAAGCAACGCAACTTTGCCGCGCAGATCATAGCCTTTGTAATCGTCCCATTTGTTTTCCGGCGATGTGATGCCGTAACCGACGAACACGATCGGAGCATCCACGTCGGCGGATTCCCTCTGCATCTCGTTGCTGGTCACGTAGTCGTCGAGATTTTTCAGCTCCACGGGCGCGCCGTTTGCGGGCACAAATGTAAACGTAGTCGCGGGAAGCGCTCGCACTCCCACCATCGGCACGTCCTGAAAGTAAGTGCCGTTTTCACCGGCGGGCTTCAGTCCGTAGGACTTGAATTGTTCGGCAATCCAGTTGGCGGCCGTATCTCCACCCTTCTGCCCGGTGCCGCGGCCTTCGAGCTCATCGCTTGAAAGAAATTTGACCGTGTCATGCATGCGCTGCGGATCAATCTTGGGAGCGTGCGTCTTTTCGGCAAGCAGAATTCCGGCAGCCAGCACAAAGCAAGAAAGCAGAAGGGCGGATTTACGCATACAGAGATTCCCCTGAAGAGAGTGAACTTGACGCCCGCCACTGTAGCATGATGTAGAGGTCAAACAGTACACCGCGCAGGGCTTTCGGCTCACTCATTCGAACGTTTTTTCATTTCGGGAAGGAGGCCGTTCGAATGGCAAACGCTAACCGCTTCCCTTCCAACATTTCCGGGAATCCATTCGAGAAATTTAGTCATAACTAAGTGACCTTAAATTAATACTTCAAATGTCGGCGCGCCGGCATTTTCAATCCTTGCTAACGACGATTCGGAAGCGTGCTGGCGATGACGAAAGAACCGCCAGCCATGGCAAGCGCGACAAACAGGCTCGACCATTCATCCCCATTGTGCAGACTGGCATAGACGCGCGGGCTGTGCAGCGTGACGACCCAAAGGAAAAACATCAGGCCCAGAACTGTGGCGGCCAGGCGGCCGAGTATTTTCAGAGCGATGCATGCGCCGGCAACGATAAAGCCCGCGCCTGTGAAGTAGATCCAAGCCAGATGGAACGGAAGCCATGCCGGAACCAGCGTGGCGAGATAGGTGGCGTACTCAAAATGCTGCCAGCCGAAAATGATCAGCGTGAACACAAAAACGAGGCGAGCAGACTTAACAGCGAATTCGCTCACAGTGGGCCAGGCAGCCGATTTTGCGGAATTGGATGCATAGGTTCCGGCGAGGATGAAAGCGGCAGCGGCAAGGGCTAACGGCTCCAGCGCCCGCGTACGATCATTGCCCTTGTGGATGACATCGGAGAAATGCTGCAAATGAAAAACAAGCACGCAGAACAGAAATAGAGCGCCAATCAGCACAGCGAAAAGGGGGGCGTTCCATTGAGCAGCGATGGCGACGGCGGAAACGATTAGAAAAACGCCGACGAGATAAGCACCGATCGCTCCACCTGGTGCCCAGGGAGGAACTGGTGGCAGACCGCCGAGGTAGTGCCCGTAGAGTAGATATTGCGCGCCGAAAGCAACGAGACCGATTGCAAACAGGATTCGGCCAAAGTGGCGGAGGAAGACCATTTGTTTTTCGTCCAGTGAGATTGGAATTCGCGGCGACAGCATACCTGAGAATGAGCGAGCGAGGAAGTGTTGGTAATCCCGAGCTATACGTTATGGAGGAAAAAATACACGCTGAGACCCAGAGGATTCGCAGTGAAGAAGGAAGAGGGTGGCGTAAAGCCGCCCCTACACAGAAGGGAGATCTAGAAATTTCCGAGTTCGGGGGATTGCGCGCGGCCCAGCATGCGGTTGCTGATGAGGGTAAATTCGGAGATCAAATCGTTGGTATTCGCGCCAGACAATGTGGCAGCGTCGATTTCTGTCGTCAGCAAAATCACCGCCGCGACGTCTGCGCTGCATTCCAGGCAATATTTCTCGAATCTTCCCGGGAGATCGAAGATTTCCCCATAATGACCGCAAACACTGCAACGTCCACTTAAATCAAATTCTGTACCCTTCGGACCCGTGACCATTTCATTTTCTCCCTAGCCCCGAATGAACCGCGATTTATTTCTGGATGCGGAGCACATCGGATCGATCGAATAGGCCGGGGAGTCGCTTTGGCAGTCCATACAATGTCTTGACGATGGAGAACCGAGAGGGCACTTCTGAGCGCATAAGCGAAACCCCATGCCTCTCAACCGTCACTGAAAATGATAGAAAACCGCCGCTCAGGAAATCCTGAGCGGTCCATTAGGAAACCATAAGCGCAGGAACTGCTTATTTCTTCGGCAAGGCGCGATCTTTAAGGAGATTCTTCAGCTCGGACATGAATTCCTGCACGTCCTTGAAATCCATGTAGACACTGGCGAAGCGGACGTAGGCGACTTTGTCGAGTTTCTTCAGGCGATGCATGATCATCTCGCCGATTTCCGTGGTGGTCAGTTCCCTTTCCGTGGCTTCGTGGACCACGCCTTCGATCTCATCCACGATGGATTCCAGCTTCGGCGTGGGAACGGGGCGTTTTTCGCAGGCTTTCAACAGGCCTTGCAGAATCTTCTGGCGCTCAAAGCGTTCGCGGCGGCCGTCTTTCTTGATCACCATGTAGGGAATTTCGTCAATGCGTTCGTAGGTGGTGAAGCGGCGCGAGCATTTCAGGCATTCGCGGCGGCGGCGAATGGTGTCGCCGGTGCGGCCCTCGCGGGAGTCAATCACCTTGTCGTCGAGATGCGCGCAGAAAGGGCACTTCAATTGGGAATTTCTCCGTGGTGCGCCAGTTCGGCTTCGATTTGCTCGCCCTCGTGTTCGCGCATGCGCTTTAATTCGCCGAACGACCAGCCTTCTCGAATCAAGAGCGGAACGCCCGCAAACGAACACGACGCGAACGTAACCAGCCATAGAATCATAGCTGCAGCCACTGCAGGCTCCTGTTCTACTCCATAAAGCTTCGTTAACGCAACGATGGAAAGCGCCTGTGCGCCGCCGCCCACGCCAGGGAGCTGCACAGCGGATCCCACCAGGCTGAATACAAGGATCAGGACACCATCGGAAAATTTCAGATCAGCGAATCTTCCGCCAAAGCTTTGGAGCACCAGCAGGTAAACGCAGACGACCAGCAGCCAGTGCGCAGCGGAATAAACCACGGCCGCGGTGACGTCGCCCCAGCTGCGCACGGTCTGCACGCCGCGCACAAATCCCAACAGATTGCGCGCCACGCCCGCGCGCCAGCCGTGCTCCGCCAGCCAGCCCTGCATGCGCCGCTCGAGCAGCGCAGAACCATGGAGGCGCAGGTAAATCAAACCGGAAATGGCGACGATGGCAATGAGGGCGCAAACCGTTCCGGCGGTGCGAGCGCCTTTCTCGAAAGCAGCCCCGGTGCCCTGCGCGTCGAGATGGCTGGAAGACTCGAAAATCAAAAGGCCAACGGCGGCAAGCACCGCCGTGCTGGCGGCGTCGAGTATTCGTTCGAGTGCATAAATTCCAAAGATATCCGACAACGGAATTCTATCTTTGCGAGAAATCAGAAGCGGGCGTACGGGCTCCGCAGCGCGACCAAGAATAAACTGCGCACTGAACCCCGCCAGGGTCATGCGATAGATGTTCCAGAATTTCGAAGGACCGAGATGCGCCTGAAATTTCTGCCAGCGAAGCGCCCGCAACGCATAGCACCCATAGATTCCGACAATAGATAGCAGCAGGTAGACGAGATTTGCTCGGCGCACAGCTTCCCAAAGTTTGGCCCCGCTGAACTGGCTAAGGTGGAGATTGCCCCGAAAATGATACAAAAGGTATCCGGCCACAAGGATACCCAGAGCGGCAAACAGCACTTTCCTCAACTTTAATGCCATGAGCAAGCAGAGTACGGGGTAGCCGGGATGGCGTCAAGCAAGGTTCGGCCATTCGGTTCCAAGAGATTGGTATGGAAGGAGTTGTAAGTCAACGTAGGAGCAGGTAAGATGCCAGCCAAACGGTCGGTTGGGACAGCCCAAAGGCGGGAACATTTCCGGTGCATTTTGCGTTCCATACAGTGGCAGGCCGAAAAGCCCACCTGCGGGTGCTGCCGAAGCAGGTGTCTGGAAGATGGGGCTGAGGAAGCTTGGAGCAGGATGCCCAACTGGTCCAGCAATGTCTCCAGGGCGATGGCTCGGCCTGGGAAGAACTTGTGCGCCGCCATACGCGTCGTATCTTTAACATCTGTTACCGGTTTACGGGCAACCGCACGGAAGCCGAGGACCTGTCGCAGGATGTGTTCCTTCGGGTATACCGGACGCTGGCAAGTTACCGCTCGGCGCACGGTGGATTCGCGACTTGGGCGACGAGCGTGACGCGCAACCTGTTGATTGATCATTACCGGCGGACGAAACGCGATCGCATTACGGACTCACTGGATGACAAAATGCCGGTAGTGGAGAACAAAGAAGCGGCGGGGCGAAGGCCAGACGAGCAGGCGCTGCTGGGTGAATTGAGCAAACAGGTGCATAGCGCGCTGACGCGGCTTTCACCGGAATTGCGCGAGGCAGTAATTTTGCGGGATTTGCAGCAGTTGGAATATGCGGAGATTCAAACGGTGCTGGAAGTGCCGGAAGGTACCGTAAAATCCCGGATCAACCGTGGAAGAATTGAGCTGGCTCGAATTTTGCAACAGATGGGAGTGCGGCCGGCATGAGAGAGCGGATGAACTTTGAAAAGTTTCTATTGGGGCGAATGAAGGTTACTTCGTTCGCAGGGGGCAAGCCATGACCTGGACTTGCGATCTGGTTGAAGCGCGGTTGAGCGATTATCTGGAAGGGCTGCTGCAAGGGCCGGAGCGCGCGGAGTTTGAAGCGCATGCGAAGTCATGCGCGGACTGCGCGCCGCTGGTGGCGAGTGTGCGCAGTCTGGTCGGCGAGATGCATGCGATGGAAGTGTTGGAGACTCCGCCGCGACTGGTGTACTCGATTCTGGACAAGACGCTGGGCCCGCGCGAAACACTAACGGCCTGGCAGGGATTCCTGAACGCGATTCGCGGGCTGGCTACTCCGAAGTTTGCCTACGGCGCGGCGAGCGTGATGACGACGCTGATTATCGTGCTGGGCGCATCCGGGTTTTCGCTGCGCAAGCCGAAGCTGGCGGATTTGCGGCCGGCGGCCATTTATCAAAAGGCGGACCAGCAGGCACATCTGGTGCGCGCGCGTTGCGTGAAATATGTGAGCGATTTGCGCGTGGTGTACGAGATTCAATCCCGCTTGCGGCAGGATGAAAATAATCTGCAGACAGCGCCGGAGGAGTTGTTGCCAAAGTCTTCGCCGGGGAAAAATCCCGGGCAGACGGACGAGCACCAGCCATCGCAGCCGCGGCAGCAGAATCGGGCCAATGAAGTAAGCCGGCAATTGCAAATGCTGGCGGCGGAATTGCCTTTGCTCCGCGAGAGGAGCATTCGATGAACTGTGCGGTGCATGCGGATACGGATGCATCGGGGTATTGCCGCAATTGCGGCAAGGCGATGTGCGCGGCGTGCAGCCACAGGGTGAGAGACGTTCTTTATTGCGAGGATTGCCTGGCACAGCATGTGGGATTGCCGGCCCCGACACCTCCCAGTGCGGCGGCCGATCCCGGTGGATTCGCGCCACCGATTCGAGCGGCGCAAAAACAAAACGGCGCTCCGGTGGTGGCGTTTCTGCTGGGATTCATTCCCGGGCTTGGCGCGGTTTATAACGGCGAATACAACAAGGCGATTATCCATGTCGTGGTGTTCGGCGCGCTTATTCTGGGAATTGCGAGCGACCTGGGAGAAGGCATTCAAGGATTCTTGATCTTTGCGCTGGTGGTTGCTCCGTTTTACATGGCGATTGACGCGATGCGCACCGCGAAGGCCAAGGCGACCGGCCAGCCGTTGGCGGATCCTTTTGAAAACTGGAGCGGTCAGCGGCCGCTGGGACCGATTGTCTTGATCGGGATTGGCGGATTGTTCTTGCTGAACAATTTCGGATTCTTCGAGTTCTTCCGGGTGCGGCAGATTTTTGTGCCGCTGCTGCTCATTGGGGTCGGATTTTTCATGCTGAAGAATCGCGTAAGCGGTAAGAGCTGAACGGAGGCGCGGATGGCTGCCCAGTCAAAATGTCACTGCCAGAGTTGCACGATCAGGAGCCTGGTGGGGCCTGCCGTGGTAATCACGGTGGGAATTCTCTGGCTGCTGCATGAAACGCACGGCGGCCGACTTTATTTTGGCAACACGTTTCCGCTGATCTTAATCGTGATCGGATTGGTGCATCTGGCCAGTTCAATGGCTTCGCGCGAAGGGCATGTGGACGCGACGTCGTTGAGCGCTCCGCCAGCGCCACCTGCTCCTCCAACTTCCAGCACGGGCACTCCGCAAACTCCTTATTCGTCCCAGGGACAATAACCCTCCATGCCCACTCCAGCGCGCAGCAGTGGACTCTTCTCCGGTTTGGTTCTGATTTCCGTTGGCGTTTTGCTGTTGCTGCACAATTACGGGAACCTGGAGATCGGAGAGTTTTTCAAACGCTGGTGGCCCCTGATGATTATTTTCTGGGGCGCGATCAAACTTTACGAACGCACCGCGGGACGTCGGTTTGGCGGAAGCGACGGCGGCCGCGCTACAGGGAGTGAGGCCGGTTTGGTGCTGGCCATGGTGGCACTGGTGGCTATCGTGGCTTTAGTTAGTCGAATCCCGGGCCACTTTGGGCCGGCTCCTGGCGACAGTTACAGTTATGACATCGATGTAGCGCCGAAGAAGATTCCGGTGAACGCGCGCGTGATGGTACGCAACGGACGCGGTGACATTGTAGTGCGGGGATCTGACAACGGCGAAATCCGCGTAACGGCAAAGAAAACGGTGAAGTCCTGGAGCGAAACGGAGGCGGCACGCGTTGCCGAGCCGGTTAAAGTGACGATCGAGCAGAACGGGGACGGCTACGAAGTTCATCCGGCCGGCTTTGATCTTTCCAGTTCGAAGATTGGCGTGGATTTGGAAGTGGCGATCCCGAAAAAATCGATGTTATCGGTGAAAACGGACAAGGGCGACGTCACTGTCTCCGGAATTTCCGGCGACGTTGTGATCACCGATATGACGGGAGACGTGGACGTGCGCGGAACCACGGGCGACGTGAACGTGGAGATGCGCAAGGGTGACGCGAAAGTTTCCGGCACCAAAGGCGACGTGAAAATCTCCGGCAAGGGCGGCGAGATTGAAGTGAACGACACAGCGGGAAGCCTTACCGTGGAAGGCGATTTTTACGGGCCGATTCGCGCGGACAAGGCGGTTAAAGGCGTGCGGATGGTTTCGTCGAAAACCGATTTGACGCTTTCGGCGCTAGCGGGACACTTTGAAGCGAGCTCCGGAAACATGGACATCGTTGATGCGCCGGGGAATTTAAGTTTGCGGACTCGGGATTCTGAGATAAATGTGGAAAATCCCGGCGGCAAGGTGAGCATCGACAACCGCAACGCCTCCGTCGGCGTAAGATTTTCTTCCGCCCCGAAGGAAGATGTGCAGATCACAAATTCTTCCTCGGAAATCGCGTTGACTGTGCCGGGCGGCGCGAGTTTCGATATTACGGCGGATTGCCGAAATTGCGAAATCAGTTCTGAATTTTCAGGCCTGGGCGCATCGAAGACAGAATCCGGGGATTCCCATCTGGCCGGCAAGTATGGCAGTGGCAAAGGGCCAAAAATTACGTTGAAAACAAGCTACGGAAATATTTCTCTGCGCCGGACGTCTGTAGCGATTCCAGCCCCTCCCGCCCCGGCAGGGCCACCGGCCCCACCTGCCCCACGAGAAATCCCTCCGTCGAGAGAGCAATAGGACGGACTAGCTTCCCGCTAGGCGCCGCAATTCCTCGAAAAACTTGGGAAAAGACACTCCTGCGCACTGTGCGTCTAGAATTTTGGTTTCACCACTAGCGGCCAGCCCTGCGACGGCAAAAGCCATGGCGATACGGTGATCGCCCCGAGGGTCGATCTCGGCGCCGAGGAGTTTGCCGGCGCTGCGGCCTTCGACACGGAGGCCGTCGGGGCGCTCTTCGACTTTGGCACCCATGCGTTTCAAATTTTCGGCGAGGGCGGCGATGCGGTCGCTTTCTTTTACGCGGAGTTCGCCGGCATCCCGAATCTCAATTCCCTGCTCGGTGTGGGGGCCGAGCGCGGCGAGCATGGGAAGCTCGTCGATCAGAAGAGGCACGAGGTCGCCGGCAATTACGCCACCTTTGAGCTGCGCGCCTTTCACGGCTAGGTCGCCAATCAATTCACCCTGCTTGCTTTCCAGATTCGAGACGCTGACCGACGCGCCCATCTGCTGAAAAAAATCGAGAATGGCGGAACGCGTGGGATTCAGGCCAACATTAGCAATATACAAATTCGATTCGGGCAACAGAGAAGCCGCCGCGATAAAAAAGACCGCGGAGGAAAGATCGCCCGGCACGGCGAGTGATCTTGGCTGCAGCGCTGCCTTTCCGTTGCCGGCGGCGAGGCCGTGGATCGCGATCGTGCGGCCACGCTTTTCGATGTTCGCGCCGAATTCTTCCAAAGCCAGTTCGGTGTGGTCGCGGGTCTCGGCCGGCTCGGTGACCTGGGTGATTCCGTCAGCGTACAAACCGGCGAGAAGGACGGCAGACTTCACCTGGGCGCTGGCCATTGGCATGTCGTAGTGGATTGCACGGAGTTTGCCGCCGTGAATTTCGAGCGGGGGAAAATTGTCGTCCTTGGCGCGAATGTCGGCGCCCATCTGGCGAAGCGGAGCGACGACGCGCTTCATGGGGCGTTTTTGCAGTGAGGCGTCGCCGGAGATTTTGGTGGTGAACTGCTGGCCGCAGAGGATGCCGGAAAGCAGCCGGATGGTGGTGCCGGAATTTTCGGCGTCAAGCGCGCGCCAACTGGATTTCAGGCCGTGGAGTCCGTGTCCGGTGATTTTTACTGTCGTTCCATCGACTTTGACTTCAGCGCCG
>Ga0210403_10003821_pt1 | contig 13127 bp, 15 predicted proteins | sample IncBWC19MmetaG_FD_150863 | JGI IMG/M metagenome (GOLD analysis project Ga0210403, IMG submission 150863) | Forest soil microbial communities from Barre Woods Harvard Forest LTER site, Petersham, Massachusetts, United States - Inc-BW-C-19-M | ecosystem: Environmental > Terrestrial > Soil >... | reverse complement strand
AATGTGGTGCTGTTCAATGCTGCTTGCAGGTAAAACACGGGAGAAAAGAGGAAGTTGCGGACCTTCGACTAACCTCAGGTAGATCAATTGCCAACGGTGGATGGAGGAGCGCTCAGTTGCCGTAGCCCATGGACTTTTTGAGCCAGTTGGTGACCTCGCCGTGGAACTCGAGACCGAGGGCGAACCGGCCGTCCATCAAGCGCTCGCAGTAAACCACCCGGGCGTCCGTCTCCAGTTCTCCGTCCGCGGATTTGATTAACAGCCGCTCATTCAGTTTTCTGGCGTGGCGCACAAGCACACGCAGTCCCAGAGAGCAGATGTTCTCGGTGGTTGACCGTTCGCCTGCTGACGGTTCCTTCAGATTGGAGATCCGCACGGGTATGGCAAGCGCAGTTCTTTTTTCAAGTCGTCCAGACCGCATCGGCATTTGGTGACTCACCTTCCGAACTGCCTTCGGAATCATTGCACCGGGCCGGGCGGAGCTGAAAAACCGAAAACCTTCGCGCAAATTTTGACGAGAATGATTCTTTGCAGGTCATAACGCCTGATTCGTCTGAAGGGCAGCTACCGGTTCTGGAAGACGGCTCAACCGGCGTCGCTTCTGTTCGTACATGGCCTGATCGGCGCGGACCATCCACTCTCCAATGGAAGCGTTGCTGCAGATATTGATGCGCACCGCACCCAGGCTGAGATTCAGCGTATAACGCGATTCACCCGCACTGACGGACCTGAGATCCTCGCTAAGCCTGGCCCGAATCGCGGATTCGCTGTTGTCGGAAGCCTCGATTGCAAGGACTGCGAACTCGTCTCCACCCAGCCGCGCAATCACGTCGGAATCCCTGAAAGTCATTTTCAGGGCCTTGGCCATTCGCTTCAGCGCGCGGTCGCCTTCGCCGTGTCCGAAGGAATCGTTAATCTGCTTCATGCCGTCAATGTCCATGAAGAAAAGAAGAATTCCCCTTCCAGTGCGGTGGCCGATCTTCAGTTGACGTTCCGCGATGGCCATGAAGCCGCGGCGGTTGCACAAACCGGTCAGCTCATCGGTCAGCGCCAGGTTCCCCAGTTCCGCTTGCAGCATGTATTGCTTCGCGGCACATTGGACGGCGCGCATCAGCAGTTTTTTCATGCGTCCGACTTGCCCCTCGTTGAGCTGCGGATCTTCTTCCACTGTGCGCACATCCTGAAGCAGGCTGGCGAGCTCACGATTGGCATCGGAAAGCAGCGTCTGGAAAATCGTTTCGTTAGTGATTTCTTCGCCTTGTTCGATCAGGCTAGAGACGTTTCGACGCAACTGCTCGGAGTCCTCGGTCATTCGCAGCAGGGCGGCGTCAAATGGGTATTTCTTTGCCCGGAAATGTTCGCTCTGTTTGCGCGAAGAGCTGCGAACTCTTGATGGCTCGATGGTCATTTCATCTCGTCCCGGATTTTTGGCTGCAACTTGCATTTACTGCTCCCCTGGTCCGTGAAACTCAAAAAATATCTCGCAGAATCCAGCCGGTTCCAGAAACTCCGGGCGGTGCGTTAGTGGCTTGCCGGCACCGGATGCGCGAGCTGGCACAACTGCCGCAATTCCTCGTAGGTGAAATACATTTCTTCTTCATTTCCGGCGCGTTCGAGATGACCCAATCCGGAATCTTCCGAGAGGCGGCGCAATTCGGCTCCGGATATGCCGAGCAGGAAGGAGGCTCTAGCCTGGGTCACAAACTTTGGAACATCATTCGTCAAATCGTTCACGACCTCCCCCAATCCGCACGGTTGCGCTGGCGTCATTCCCGACCGCCGGCTCCTCGTGCTTCTGAATTTCAATGCCGCGCGAACTTTTCTCCCACCTGCTTTAGAACGTGAGTTGGTCCGCCTCCGTGCCTGAGCATTTCAGTTCTCGGGGTGAATGAGGCGGGAGCCCACAGCACGGAGGCGGCCCGCTCTCGTGATGCCAAGATAGCTCCACGCCCAAAAAAGACAATTCGGAGAATCCTCCATTTCCAAACCCGGTGATTACCTCAGACAGTTCAGGTGAAGACCTGAGGCGTGGAGGAGGCCGTAGCAGGGCGAATCGAAGCTCACGGATCTGTTGATGGGTGCCCGCTAGCTGCCGGGTGGGTCTGCCATGTGATCAAAACTATCGGTTTCAAAGGAACGGTGTGGAATTTGGCCGGTTCTAGACTGGACTCAAGCAGTGGTGTCTCGTCTTAATATACAGAAAATAAAACGGTTAACGGGATTCAGCAAATTCCGCTCCCGGTGCGGGGTCTTATTTTTCAATGGCAAAGGTGGAAGCTAGGTTTCCGGCGGTCTACTGGCACGAACCGTCATCCACGAACTGGCCGTTGGCAGCCATGGCCGAGAGCGAGTGGCCGCAGTTGAGGATTTTCTGGTTCAGCGGGTCGCTCGCCAGAGAGTCCGGCGCGATGAATTGCATGGACTGGCGGAGAGCCACGTAGTTGTTGCTGAGCAATTTCATGTTTTCGAACTCAGAGTTCAGCAGCCGATAAGCATTGCGATCGCCATCGGTGGAGATGGCAACGAAGGTCAACCGGAGGGCGGTCGTCGCCTGGGCGCGATAGGCGGACAGCCAATCGGCGGTAATTGGAAATCCATTCTGGATGGCGTTGTCAAGGGCCGTTCGCCATTCGCGGATCACGGTCATCTGCTCGATACCGGCCCGCATGAAACTTTTCGAGAAGTCGGAATTCGGAGCCGTGTTTGCCGGGGCCGACGGGGGAGTTGAGGCCTGCGCGGGAGAATTCCCGCTGCCCGGGAGCGTCAGAGTAATTTGATTGCCACTAAAGCTGAGCGAGCCGTTCGTGACTCGCGCAAGCGCTTCGACGTCCACGTAAGAGCGGCCGTTCAACGGAACGATTTCGAGTTGCCCGGGCAAGCCGTTTATGACCAGTGTTTGGGGTGTCTGCGCGGCTTGGGAGAGAGCGATTGCAGGAATAATTGCGAGCGGTAAGAGGATGAAAGTTGTTACAGACGGTGTTCTTCGCATGGGTTCGCTCCAGCTTTGGCCGCGGATTTTACGTTGCAGCCTCGGGAGAAAGTGGCTGCGGAAAACACAAACTGATGAGAGCGGGCATGGCCGCTCCCATCGAGTTGTGCATGACGAGGGCCCGAGTGGCTCACGCAAGCGATGAAGATCTTGCGTGCCCAGTGGCCTGTTTTGCTAAGCGGTCCGCGCGAGCAAGTTGCGAACGGCCGTTACGGACAACGAAACACCGCAGAAGAGCAGACCGAGCAATCCGATCAGCGGCAAATCGCTGGCCGTCTTGGGAAGCTGCTTGGGTGCTGGTGCCGCGGAGGCTGTTTCGACTGGAGCCGGGGCCGGCGCCTCAACCGCCACTACCACTAGCATCGGGACATCGGCTTTCGGTGCAGGCGGAGGCGGAGGTGCAACTCCGGTCCTCTTGATTTGCTGGCTGACCACGGTTTCGGGCTGTTCGACTATCTTTTGCGCCTCGATCTTCATACCCTTGCGGAGACCAAATGCGTCTGTTTGTTGTCCATCCACTGTGAACATCTGGCCCTTGGGGATGGTGAACTTCTGGTTCTTGCCATCTTCGAGGGTCAGGATGACCATGCTGGGTGGATTAACCATCCAGACGGTGCCGGTGACGGTTTTGACGGTGGTGATCATCCTGGGAGTAGTCGTAGTGATGGTTTGTCTTTCGAGTACCATGCCCGGTTGGATCTGGTGAATGTTCAGCTGTTTCCCGTCTACGGTCACGGTGACGCTGTCTGGCACGTTATCGAAATGCCGAAGCGTTCCATCCTCCGCTTTGATCACGCAGCTGTTGCCAGAGACGTATACGACTGTGCCGCGTTCGACCTTAATGGCATGCGTCGGGTCCCCTGCTGCCGCCGTGGTGGTTTTGGTCTGCACTTGCCCATAGGCCGTGAGTGTGAAGGCGATACAAAGGGCTCCCACAGCGAACAGACCGTGCATAACCTTTTTCGAGAACATAGTCGAAATCATCTTGCTTTCTCCTTTTGGTTGATTTTCTTGCCCGTGGAACTTGAGCTTGTCTTTACACTCTCATCCGGTTGGCCAGAAACTTGTCGAGACGCGGTGACGATGTAGCGTTGAGGGGCGCTGCCGACGAAATAAAACGGATAGCAGGTGACCAGAGTCAGCGTCGGAGCCGGCGTTGCATCCAAAACGGAAACATTGTCAGGGTTAACGATTTGAATGTTGTTGATGATGTATTGATCGGTGCGAGTGGGCAAGATTAATTCGATGACGTCGTTGCCGCCCACGTCCTTCAGGCCGCGGAAAAAGCCGTCCCGATGGGCGGCTATCCCGATATTGCCGGCCTGGCCGATCTGCGCCGTGCCCGCAATCCAACCGGCTCCGCGATTCAGCGTGAGATCGTCCGTGCCGCTAAACACGGGGACTTCGAGGTTGATCTTCGGGATGCGGAGAATGGCGAGTGGAAGATCTTTCTTTGCCGCCAGACTGTCCTTGTAAGCGGCGATGCGTTGCGGCGACCAGTCCGCAAAGTCCACTACTGCCGTGGATGCGGAACCCTGGTTCTGCGACGCCTGAAAGCGCTTTATGGCAGCGTCCGAGGCCATGCTTCCGTGGAATCGCGCGGCAGCCCAGCCGGCCAAGAGGCTCAGGCCGATTACGAGGAGTATCCGCTCGGCGATTCGAACCTTTCTGGCGTCAGCTGGAATCATGTCAGGCATATTTTTCTGCATGCTCCGCGGAGTTCACATGCCTATCGGTCCGGTAATGGAGGCGCAATTCCCCAAACCTGAAGCCCCCCATGGCTTGCCGGGACATTTTCCTGGGTGGCACGTATTGCGCACATAGCAAGAGGTTTCGCACACGATTCGCCCCAGGCAACCCTGTTATTTGAGGCAAACTCCGACTAGCATGCGCTTAAGCTAAGCGATTCCGGGGAGGCAAGGTATTGTCAGAAATGACAGGTAGGGACACTTTCGCCGGGGGTGAGTCCCCCAGCATTCAGCAGGCAATTCTGGCCAGCTGAATGAGCTTTTTTAGCCGGCGGACTTTTTATTGTTTAGCGATGACCGCGTCTTTCTCAAGTTGCTTGGTTACCACTTTGACCAGGCTCTTAATCGCTTTCATCACCGAACCGATTTCAAAGGTGTTGGTAATTCCCGTCCAAACTAGTTCCCCGTCGGGCTTGGCGGTGGAGTAGATGTTGACTTCCACCTGGCCGACTCTCTCGGTTTGCATATAGCCGGGAGTATAAACCACGGGATAGAGAGTGTTGTAATAGCCGTAAAAAGTTCCGTAGTAGGGAAGCGGAGAGTAGACCTGACCCGGGACGTAGGTTGTCGTGGTGTCGTGCTTGGTGACACGCGCAACGACGATGGCGTCAAAGTGCTGCTCCTGGACGAGTTCCCGCATATCCTTCATGTCAATCGGGGTGGCGTCAGGGCGCATCATGAATTCGTAGCTGGGGTACACCTTTTCCCCGGGCCGGGAAATTGCCGCGACCAGTTGATCCTCGAACTCCATGCGGTTGGCCGCTTTTCCGTTCAGCGCCAGCACCAGAATCTTTTTGAATTGTCCGCCGGAGTAGCCGGGATTTTTCCAGCTCATTTCCAGTTTGGGGCCTGCGACCGCCAGCATGGCCAGGCAGGCTAGAGCAGTAACGACGAGTGCGATCTTCTCTTTCAAACCAGTTCCTCCGTTAAGTTGAACCTGTGCTGCTACAGCGGCCGCGAGATGAGTTTGAGGATTTGGCGCCGGCTCCCTCAAGAAGATTCACCGGGAAGACGGCCGGAGGTGAGGAAGATCGCGCTTAATTTTTCCCTGCCGATGATATTGCGCAGCTCCGAGAAGGCGAAGAAGGGAATCAGAAGTACGGCGAGGATCGCCATCGTGGCGAGGATTCCATTCAACGTTCCGCCGCCGACTTCCTTAATACTTTCTGCCGCCGACTTGCCGTGGTACAGGCCAACGCAAATTTCTTCGATGACCTTGAAGCAACCCAGGACGATGGCGAAAGCAGCGGACCTGAAGAGCGTTGTGTAGATAAGGGGCTTGTCCCTGAATTTTTCGGCGAAGTGCAATTCTTGCCCAATCAGCATGATTTTGCCAAGGGCCAGCGCGTTGAGGAGTGCTTCGCCATGCGCGAGCAGCGTTACCCGCTCCGACAAAAGGACCGCCCGGTAGAGGACAAATAAGCTGAAGACCAGCCAGAGATACAAAGAGATCATCAGATACTCTTTAAATCCCTGGTAGGCCCTCTGCTTCAGAGTACGCTTTGGTTCGGGCATGTTTTCCTCTCCAATCCGGCAGGACTCAACCGAGGCGCTGCGCCGTGGTGAAAACGAAGACCCCGCGCGGAACGATTCGCGTTCGTGCGGGGCCGTTCGATGTCCTCCGCTTGCGCGGATAGAGTTTAGTGCTGGTCCTGGACCAGCGGGATTAGCGACGCAATCTGGAGATCGATCAGCGTGCCGACCCGGCGTTCCATTTGGAAGAAGGTAGCTGTCTTGGTGCCTGGCAGGACCTTGTTGACGATTGGAACATACTTGATCCGCAGTTGCGAGACTGCTTCGTCCAGTGCCAGGGAGCGGTTGATCAGGCTGAGAGCCTGCGCATCCGTCAACGAGCCGAAGTTCTGCGCGTATTCCTTGATCAAGGCAAGTTTCTGATCGCCGAGTTGGGTCATTTCCGCGCTGAACTGGTCGTATACCGGCCAGAACTTTGTGGACTCCGCGTCCGTCAGCGTCAAATTCGCGGCAATCAGCTGCTTTTTCTTAGACCGCAGGTCCTGACGCAAAAGGTTTACGTCCTGATCGCTCACGGTTTGAGTGTCTTTGCTGGCCGTGGCTTGCGCGTGCGCGGCAGGCGCCGCCAAAAAGCACAGGTATCCCAAAACCAACACCACCATCATTTTATTTTTCATTCAGGCTCTCCTCGATTTTGTCATTTGTATATTCGGGACCGTGATCTCTCCCCGGTTCAAACCTGCAGAATTGCCGCAAGTCAGTCTGCCCTGGGATTCCCCAGTTTACACATGGGAGCGGCAACTTACCGCTCACAAGTGTTGGTAATTCGAGTTTTGGGTGGCGATGTTCAACTGTTTCTTTACGCCATCGATGACCAGGCTGGAAACATGGTTGGTGCCGTCGGGAAGCCGGCTGAATTGCACAGTCAGGTTCATGGCATCGCTGGGATCATCCATGTAAGAAGCGATCTGGATGCTGAGCAATTGCTTTTGCGCTTTGTCGAAGACCAGGGTCATGGAATCCTGGGGCTTCACGAAGTTGTGGAAGACGAGTTTAATTTCGCTGGGAGAGCCTCCACCGGGAACCAGGCTGATGTTTCCCCCTGCGTACGCCTGCTGGATCATCTCTTTGTCCGGCGGGACGTACTGTTGCGCCAGGGCTTTCATTTGCTCGGCGTATTCCTTGTACTCTTCCTTCTTTTTCGCAACGACGTGTTTTTTCAGACGACCACCGCTTTCGGAAGAACCGTCTGATGGGGGATCGAGGGAAGTTTTCTGATTCTTGCCGTCAGGGCCGAGGCGTACCTGGAAGTGCTCCTGCTTTTTCAGTTCGCCCTTCAGGCTGATGTTGACCTGTTCGGCCCAGGTGTATTGGCCGAGGGACTGCTTGTTTTTGGCCATCGACTCCTTGAGCTCGCCAACGCGCTCCTGGAGTTCCGGACTTTGCGCCTTCACGGGAGGTTGGAAAATGGCCCCCGTCGAAAGCGCAAAGAGCGGCAGAAACAAGGTTCGAAACACGTTCACCGCTTTAATTTTCATGACCATCCTCCCGAGAATTTACAAGAACCAATCCCTGCTAGCTCGCCTTTGGCGGGAAATTCTTCAGCAACTTCTGCATGGCCTTGTCGAGATTCTTTTGTTTTTTGGCCTGATTGGCACTCTCATCGATGGTCTTGGAGGCGCGCCCAGTCCAAACGAGCTGTTTGCCAGCGGGGTCATACATGTCGAGCACCAGTGTGCCGGTGTTAATGGTGGACTGTTGCGCCGAGGCCATCCCGCCGCCCCACCGCATGCCGCCCGTACTGTAGGCGTTCCATTCTTTTGACTGACTGATAGAGACCTGATAGCCGATCAGAAGGTCGGCTTTCTCGCCGTCGGTCTTGGTGAGGCCTTTGCCAGCCAGTTGTGCGTCAACAGCCTGCTTGATCTGCGCATCCACAATCTGGTTGGGTTGCACCGCGCCTTCAATGGGGACCCACTTGTAGGTGTGATATTTGGTGAAGTCCGCTCCGGGCATGGCGTTGCTGGTTACATCCTGGGCGTGTGTAAAAGTGCACGCCAGCATGGCGAACGCCAGACCAATCCCGACTTTTGACATCACCTTCCGCATTTCTTGCAACATTGTTTTCTCCTTTTTCTGAATTGCTTTTGGAAATTTCAATTCTTGTGGACTTGAAACTCCGTCAACTTGTCCAGGCCCTGCTTCCCGGGCGGCGGTTTCCGTTCTGTTTCGCGATCATCGTTTGGCCCCACTGCTTGAGACACAACGGAAGCCCAGGTGATTCGTGCCCGTGGTCACCTCGCCCTTGCCGCGAGTGCCGACCATGTAGCGGGAGCAGTATTGATCCGTGCAGAGGAAAGAACCGCCGCGATGCACTTTTTTCTTGTCATTGGGTTCCGCGGGGTCGAAGGGAGTTTCGGGGCCTTTTGGATTTCGCGCCACGCCGCCGATTCTGGCGAGTTGATAGTAGTAGTCAGGGCGATACCAGTCGGCGGTCCACTGCCAGACATTTCCCGCCATGTCGTAAAGGCCATAACCGTTTGGAGCGAATTTGCCGACGGGCGAAGTTCCGATGAAACCGTCAGCGCCGGAATCCTGATCGGGGAAATGCCCTTGATAAGTGTTGGCCATCCAAGTTCCGTTGGGTTTGAATTTTTCTCCCCAGACGTAGGGCTTGCCCGCAAGTCCGCCACGTGCGGCGAATTCCCACTCCGCCTCTGTGGGCAGACGCTTGTGAGCCCATTTCGCATAAGCCTGTGCGTCGGGGTAGGCTACCTGGAGGACGGGATAGACTTCCTTGCCCTTGATGGAACTATTGGGACCGGTGGGATGACGCCAGTTCGCGCCCTTGACGTAGCTCCACCATTGGAAGTGATCGTTCAGGGGGACAGAATGATCCGGAGGGGAAAAGACGACCGCTCCCGCGACCAGGTTTTCTGGTGGGGCGCCGGGGAAGTCTGCCTGGGAGGGAGCTTTCTCGGCGATGGTGACATAGCCGGTTGCTTTGACGAATTCGGCGAATTGGGCATTGGTGACGTCGGTCTTGTCCATGAAGAAGCCGTCGACATAGACCCTGTGAATGGGCCGGGAATCCGTGGTGGCGCGCATGCCGACCATGTCCATGTCGGGAGGATCGGCCGCGCCCATGGAGAACTCGCCGCCGGGAATCCACACCATGCCTCTGGGTGAGGGCTCCGGCGGTGGTTGAGTATTTGGCACAGTCGGCGCGAACGCGGAGGCCGCGGCAGCAGGTTCATTGGAACTTGCACCCAAGGATGGGGTCAGTTGGTGAAGGAATATCGCGGGAAGGATGGCGACGGCAAGCAGGCAGAATGCTAGGAGATAACGCTTCCCGCGCGCCGTTGGATTGGCCGGCTTGACCGGATTTGCCCCGGACGCTTTGTTTTGGTTTCTCAATTTCAATTTGATCGCGCTGCCTCTTCCGCGATTCGTTGGATTGAACAACCCGACGGCGATTCACTTGGCCCTTGGCCTAGCCAAGCTGCGCGGCTGGAGAACTCCATGAGACTGTCCCCAAAGTTTCGGGCGAGCAATTGTCAAAAGTGACAGGTGATTCAAGTTCGTAGAACGACGCCGGTGGCTCGTTCCCGCGAGGCAAGTGCAAGATGAGCTTGAAAATTCCCGGCCCTGCTATTGCTTAAGGACAAGCGGAGGCCCGCTCACGCGCTTCGCCTTCAGATTGACGGTAACCTCGACGCGATCGGCAATCTTGATGAAAGGGATGCCACTGTTCATTCCGTATTCCTTTCGGTCGAACGCCATTGTTCCTTTAACTTCACCCTCCCCTGCCGCTTTCGCCGCCGCCATATCTGCGAGCGTAAACGTCAGCGTCTCGGGTTTTGACACTCCCCGTATCGTAAATGTACCCGGGAGGTCAAAGGTGGTGGGTCCGGTCTGCACAATCTTGCTGGAGTGAAAGGTGATGTAGGGATCATCTTTAACGTTGAAGAAGTCTTTGCTTTTCAGCTTGCCGTCCTTCATACCGCTGCCGGTATCTACGCTATCTGCGTTGATCTTGATGTCTATAACGCCTGTCGAAACGGCCGTGGACGGAAATGTTAGCGATGCTTCCCATTTCTCAAATTTACCCTCCAGCGCCACTGAGGCCTTCACGGAGAAGTTGATGGAGCTGTCTTCCTGCGAAATCTTGAATACGGGAGCCTGGGCCCGGCTTACGGCCGGCAGCACGAGGCACGCCATGAGGCAGAGAAACGCTGATCGCATTGGATTCCTCCTGAGTGGGAAAAACACGCCAACATTTATGGCGTCGATAGTTTCACTTGCGCTCACTGATCGGTATTGTCAGAAGTAACAAGCTATAACGCTTAGAGGCCAGCGCCCTTCCAGCCCTTCAGGGTCTAAAATTGTGTGATGCGCACACGTCATTCAGCCCAAATTTGCAGGGGGAGTCGTGTGACGGGAGTCACAACAAACTTCGCCCCCATGACCGATAATTCTGATAAAGTGCAGCTAGATTCGGTGCCGGGGCATGAGCAAGAAAAGCCCCATGGTCGCAACCGAGTACGCTTGATCTGTCTTAGATTTTTTCCCGCCCACGGAATGTATCTAAGGCCCTGTGAGTTGAGTTGCTTGGGAACCGATCCTTGGCAGCGCAAAACTCGTATCGCCTGGCTGCCTTAGCTCCCGGAGTGTCTCTTGAGTCAAGCTTGTTATAACCGCTCTGTAGCCCAGGGTCGGCGACAGCAGGCGGAAGCACGTTCGCATGTTCCGCCCTCCGAGCGGGTGGCCGGTTCGGATTGTGTCACTGGTCGGTATAAGCCCCAATCCTTATCGAGGGAGATCTCCGAATCTGGCATCGCCGGAGCCTGACGCCGCCAATTCGAAGGAGGTAAAGATAGAGGCACATGCCAACCATAAATAAGAGCTCAACGCGCAGCCGGGTAATATTGGCGGACGACCACCAGATGCTCGTGGATGCGCTGAAGCGCGTATTGGAACCCCGCTACGATGTTGTGGGCACGGTGAGCGATGGACGCGCGCTGCTGGTGGCGGCGGCCAAGCTGCAGCCCGACGTCGTTGTGCTTGACATAGCCATGCCCCTACTGAATGGGCTGGACGCCGCGCGGCACCTGAAGCCTGCTATGCCGCACCTGAAACTTATCTTCATGACTATGAATGAGGACCCCGACATGGTGGGCGAGGCCTTTCGTGCCGGAGCTTCGGGGTTTCTCTTGAAGCAGGCGGCGGCATTTGAACTGACAGACGCCATCGATCAGGTGCTGAAGGGACGCTCTTACGTGACGCCGAGCGCCGCGAAAGGCCAGGCCCGAATTTCCCTGCGCGATCCCAAATCCCGCGCGCACGTGGCTGAACCGACGCCCCGGCAAAGGGAGGTCATCCAACTCCTTGCGGAGGGGCGTTCGATGAAAGAAGTGGCTTCGATTCTCCAGATCACCAAGCGGACGGTAGCTGCGCATAAGTACGCGGTCATGGACCTACTACAACTTAAAACCAATGCCGATCTGGTGCAGTACGCCATCAAGCACAGAATAATCTCCCTCTAGGTTTAAAGAATTCCCCCTCATTGTAATTACTACCAATAGGCAAGCGCAGGAATTGCGCGCAGGGTACTTGTAGAAATCTCGCCGAGAGATGGAAAAGACGGGTCCTTGCGAGAGACGCTTCCGGCGGATTTGGCTCAAAATATTCATCCTTGTTATCTCGAGATGAACGAAATTATATCGAAATGAACGAAAGCTCGGGGGTGATCCCCATGACGCGCAGCCGCGTCTTACTGGCAGATGATCTTGCGCAGGTGTTGAGCGCTGTTGATGCCCTGTTGAACAATCAATTCGAAATTGTTGCCAAGGTCGCGGATGGGCGCTCGGCGCTGAATGAAACAATGGCGCTGGCACCAGACCTGGTTGTCCTGGACATTTCGATGCCCGGATTGAGTGGAATCGAGGTCGCCAGGGAACTCAAGAAGCGCGGGAGCAAGGCAAGAATCGTTTTTCTAACCGTGCATGAGGATTCAGACATTCTGGCGGCGTGTCTTGCCGCCGGCGGACTCGGTTACGTTGCGAAAGTGCTCATGCAGAGCGACTTAATTCCCGCGATGAATGAAGCGATGGCGGATCGCCCGTTTGTCTCCCGTTTTTCGTCCTCGTAAGAAGTTCCGAACGCTGGAAATCAGCTTCAAAAAGGACAGCGTGAAAGTCACAAACGGTAGGATCACGAAAATAGTCAAGAATTCAAGAACTGTGGCCGTGAAGTCCGCGGACGGAACAGAAAAGATTTTCGAATAAACTGACAACGCAGGGAAAGATGTAGGCAAGAGTGTTGGGAAAGGCACGGAAAAGGGTGCCAAGGTGACGGTCTACTACACGGATGAGGCGGAAAGAAAGTCGCGCACTTTTTCAGGTACTAGTGAACCGTAACAGCAGTTTATAGACTACATTCGCGTCCGTTCCTTCTCTGATCAGAAGAGAAAACTCTTGCGATACATCCGTCAGCAAGACAAATCGCCTCGTGCGGTGAAGTGGAAATATGCTGCTCCATCGCGCCATATAGAAATTTATCAGTGATGAAGGCAAACAGGATGGCTTGTAGTGGCCAGTTTCGGCTGGCCAGCCCCCGAGCCCCTTTGAGGGAGTTCGCGACTTTGCAAAAGCCGTCGGGTACGCGAATGCTGGAGACAAACCACAGGCGTTGTCGGCTAGTACTTCAAATTTCTCCCCAAACAAGGCGCAGGTGCAACAGGCGGGGCGAAGGATTTCACCGTAAACGGGAAGATGATCGGTGGATTTGCGGTTGTCGCCATTATTGGTAAGGATGGCGTTGTCTACCAAAAGGATTACGAAAAGACGGCGGAGATCGCCCAAGCGATGACGCGGTACGACCCGGCCGATGGGTGGAAGCCGGCCTTCTAGCTGGTC
>Ga0210403_10003820_pt1 | contig 13128 bp, 4 predicted proteins | sample IncBWC19MmetaG_FD_150863 | JGI IMG/M metagenome (GOLD analysis project Ga0210403, IMG submission 150863) | Forest soil microbial communities from Barre Woods Harvard Forest LTER site, Petersham, Massachusetts, United States - Inc-BW-C-19-M | ecosystem: Environmental > Terrestrial > Soil >... | reverse complement strand
ACCGCCACGCTCGATAAGATCGCCACCGAAATCCGCCACCTGCAGCGCACCGAAGTCCGGGAGGCCGAGGAATATTTCAGCGAAAAGCAAAAAGGCTCTTCAGCCATGCCCCACAAGCGCAATCCCATCACCTGCGAGCAGATCTGCGGACTGGCCCGCGTAGTGCGCTCCAACGCCCAGGCAGCCTTGGAAAACGTTGCTCTCTGGCATGAACGCGACATCTCACACTCTTCCGTAGAGCGCGTCATCCTGCCCGATTCCACCACCCTCACCGATTACCTGCTGCAGAAGACCACCCACCTGATCGATACCCTGCTGGTGCATCCTCAGCGTATGATGAAAAACCTCGAAAGCACCGGAGGACTGGTCTTCAGCGGACAACTCCTGCTCGACCTCGCCGAACACGGCATGTCCCGCGAGGACGCCTATCGCCTGGTCCAGGGCCACGCCATGCGCGCCTGGAAGGAAGACCTGACCTTCCGCGATCTGGTGATGAACGACAAAGAAATTACCGCACGCGTGCCTCGTGAACAGATCGAACGGGCCTTTGACCTGAAACGCCAACTCCGGAACGTGGACAAGATTTTTGTGAGGGTGTTTGGGAAGTAAGAGCGGTATTTGGAACTTCGGTATTTACTGGCGGATACGAAAGTAACGCCCCTGTATCCATCTCTTCCAACATACTCAAGCACCAACTACCAAGTACCTGTATCTCACACTGGAACCTTGCCCGGCCAATCACAGCCTGTTGATCATCGAAGCCACATAGCCCGCTCCAAAGCCGTTATCGATGTTGACCACACTGACGTTCGAGGCGCAGGAATTCAGCATCCCCAGCAGGGCCGCCAGTCCCTTGAAGGCCGCCCCGTAGCCGACACTGGTGGGTACGGCGATCACGGGAACGCCTACCAGGCCACCCACCACGCTGGGCAGCGCGCCTTCCATACCCGCGCACACGATCACCACTCGGGCCTCGGTCAACAGGGACTGATGCGCCAGCAGCCGGTGAATGCCCGCCACGCCCACGTCGTAGACGTGGGTCACCTCGTTGCCCAGTACCTCGGCCGTGACCAGCGCCTCCTCCGCTACCGGAATATCGCTCGTCCCCGCCGAGATCACGGCAATTTTTCCCTTGCCGTGGATGGTGTCATCCTGCCGTAGAACGATGGCCTGGCCCAGCTCATGGTATTCCGCTTGGCGCAGCATTTTCTTCACCGCGCGAAAATGGCCTCGATCGGCCTTGGTGGCCAGCACATTGCCGCCTTTGGCCGCCAGGCGCTTGAATATACCGGCTACCTGCTCCGGTGTCTTGCCCCGGGAAAAGACCACTTCCGGCATGCCGGTCCGCAGACGGCGATGATGGTCCACCTTGGCAAAGCCTGCGTCTTCAAACGGGAAGTCGCGCAGCCGCCCAACCGCTTCATCGGGGCTGAGGCGTCCGGCCTTCACATCTTGCATGATCTTGAGCAGCGCTTTCGCATCCATCATGAAATACCTTCTTGAGCTAGTGCCTTGACCAGGAAGTTTAGCAATCTTTGAAAATCGGGTGATCGGGAGATCTGGCGATCGGGAGATCGGAACGGCGCATCGTTTTCTTCGCTTCCATTACCTTATTTCCTGGTCACGGCACTAGGTCCGGCCCTGCAGTCCGCGCAGCTCTGAGATGGCGGCCGTGCGTTCGAGCTTGTCCCAGGCGAAGGGTTTGCCGTCAATGGCCCGCTTCACCGTCTTGAGCAGGACTGCGGAAAAGAGCTGGCGGTAAGCAAAGCGCTGCAGCCATAGGTGCAACAGCAGCGTCAGGTCTTCACCACGCCCATGTTCGCGGCGTTCGAGCATGAAGGCCAGAGCGGAGGCGGCAAAATCCACGGCCAGGAAAATCCCGAAATAGAGCAGCAGCTTGAAAAAGTTGCTGGCGTCAATGCTGCTCTCCGGGTGGAAGTATCGGCCCACCAGGTATTGTGCTCCGCCGAAAAAGAACATCATATCGATGAAAGGGGAAACCAGCGGCAGCAGGATTTGGAAAACGATGATGTTGGGCAACGCGATCCAGCCCAGACGGCTGCGCCGCCGGATGGCCCGGCCATGCTTCCACACCGCCTGCAGTATCCCGAACGACCAGCGGAAGCGCTGACGCATCAGGCCATTGGCCGTGGTGGGGGCCTCGGTGAAAGCCAGGGCGCTGTCTTCGTTGACGACCTTCCAGCCCTCTTCGAGCAGCGACATCGTGAGATCGGCGTCTTCGGCGACCGTATCCGTCGGATAGCCGCCAACCTTCTGCACGGCCGCCGTGCGCCATGCGCCAATAGCGCCCGGCACCACGCTCACCGCGCCCAACACATTCAGAGCGCGGCGTTCGAAATTCTGGCTGGTGATATATTCCAGCGCTTGCCAGCGGGTCCAGAGGTTCACGCGGTTGCCAACCTTGGCGTTGCCGGCCACGGCGCCCACCTCCGGATCGGCAAAGTGGGCCACCAGCCGCGAGACGGCATCCGGGGCGATGACGGTATCGGCGTCGATGCCCACATAAATCTCGTCCTGAGTGTGCTGCAAGCCGAGGTTCAGGGCGCCGGCTTTGCCGGCATTCGGCTTGGTCAATAGCAGTAGCTTGCCGGCCGCGATCTCTTGCCTGAACGCCTGCTGGGCCGCGGCGAAGGTCGCGTCTGCCGATCCGTCATCGACCACAATGACTTTGAGCTGTGGATAGTCAGAGGCCAGCACGGAACGCACGGTGCGCTCGATCACTTTCTCTTCGTTATACGCGGGAACGATCACCGTGACCGGCGGCTTGAAGTCTTGTGCGCCAGGCAGCAGGGTGGAGCTGCGCAGCCGGTCATAGGTAGCCAGCGCGCCGATGCCCAGCAGCCGCAGGCTCATCAGAACGTCGCCCACGATGAAGACCATGTAGATGAAAATGCTGATCAGGGCAAACAACGTAAAGGTTGCATAGTTCAGGCGCGCCGACCAGACTTCTCCGGCGTCCAGCTTTATCATGACCTCCCCACGCGTCTTGCCGATCAGGTCTTCGATGGTCACAATCTGAAAGCCTTCGGCGCGCAGTCCATCGATCAGGGCGGGCAGGGCCTGGATCGTGGCGGTGCGGTTGCCGCCGCCATCGTGCAGCAGAACGATGTTCCCGCAAATCTGTGGATCATGGTTACGGCAACTGCCTACCGCATACCGGCGTGCTTGATCGAGCACTGCATTGACAATATCGCCGGAGGTGCGGCCATGCTGCCAGTCGTTGGGATCGATCTTCGCTCCTACCGTGATGTAGCCCAGGCCCTGCACCAACTCCAGGGGCCTGACCTGCTCGGCCACGTCCGGCTCCTGATCGATCGAGTAAGGTGGACGGAAGTAGATCGGCTTGACGCCCAGCTTGCTGGCAAATAGCCGCTCCGTCAGATTCAACTCCACCTTCATATAGCTGCCGGGAACGTCGCTGATATCCGGATGTACTCTGGTGTGGTTGCCGATGGCGTGGCCTTCGTCATAAACGCGGCGCGCCAATCCAGAGTACTTCTGCGCCTCCATGCCGATCAGAAAAAATGTCGCGAGCGCGTGCTTCTGCTTCAGAATGTCAAGGACCTTCGGCGTGGTAGCGGGATCAGGGCCGTCGTCGAAAGTCAGGGCCACGCGCTTTTCCTGGGCGCCGTTCTGGTCCAGTTGATACGGCTCGGGAAGCACCACCATCTTCTCGGATATCACCAATCCGCTGGCCGGGTCGACGACCGCCTGCCTTTGCCCGGCGCGAGGTTGATGTTTCACGTAGAGAACTTCGCCGTAGCCTTCGCGATCGACGTCTTGGCCTGCGGGGACGTTTCTCAGTTTCAGTTCCGCGCCGGCCTCCAGCGGATTGTCCCAGACTGCCCACAGCGATCGGTCTTCGGCCCCCAAACGCCACAGCGCGAAGGTGCGGATGCCCAGCTTGCGCGCCCCGCGCATCTGGTTAAGGGCGGTCACGCCGTCCAGAAACCACACCTGGTGCTCCACTCCGTTGTCTTCGACATAGGCAAAGTGAGGATTGAGAAAATCGGAATTCAGGCTGACCTCGGCCTCCGATTCGCGGGCATGAAGCCATGCGTCCTGTACAGAATTGGTTTCGACGCGCAGCACCTTCTTGCGTTTGCCGCCCACAGACCAGTCATAGCCATAATTGCCGATGGCGCAGATGATCTTGTCCTTGGGAATGTCTTCCAGCGCCTGTTGCAGGTTGTTCATGAACCATTCCTGCGAGGCCACCGGACCGGCGGGGCTGGTGGCCTGGTGCTGGTCGTAGTTCATGAGCACCAGCCCGTCGGCGCTGGATGCGAGCTGCCGGTAATCGTAGTCCTTGTCCGAGGCCGGAACGTTGACGTAGAGTTTCAGTCCGCGCGCATGCAGGTCGCCGCCCAGTTCAGCGATCAGGGCGCGGAAGCCTGGCTGCGCCTTGAGTGGGATTTCCTCGAAATCGATGGCCGCGCCTTTGTAACGGTCAGTCGCCAGAAACTGCAGCAACTGCCTGCGGAAGTTGCTACGGGCAGCTTCGTCGCTCAAGAATTCGCCGATACTCTCCAGCCACACACGGCGCACCGGATCGAAGTTGTTGATCAGCGGCAGCACATCGACGTTGGCCTTTTCCGATTTGAGGAATGGCATGACCTTGTCGTCCACCGGGTGCAGCGTCTTGCTGTCGGGGGCCACGGGGAAACGCTGATTGGCAATATCAACGCCCTCGAGGTCTCCGCCGGGAGTCAGTACATGGAGCCACTCCGGGAACAGGATGTCGATCTGCGGGTAGTACTCCTTGAGTGACACGAAGCTGGCTGCGTCCCAGGTCACGTAGAATGCGGCGCGGATACCTTCATCGGCATTCAACTCGATCTGCGATGCCGGAACGTTGGTCTTGCGATGAGTGGTTTTGGATTTGGCTTTCTGGCGGCGTTCACGTTCCTTCAGCGCCCGCAGCTTCCGCCCCTGCTCTTTGAGGGCGATCTTCGGAAGCTGTTCCGGGCTGAAAGAAACCGAAACAACAAAAAAGACGATGAGCGCTGCCACAATGGCGCCCAGCGCTTGGAACAACAGCCGCAGGCGCACCCACCGCGTTCTTTTTGGATCGTAGAAAACCGGCTGTGCCATCGTTGAGAAGTCTTGCTCCATCGTAAGCCGGAAGGCCGTGAAGGTCAATCGATATGCAAAAGCGGAGCTCACCATGGAGGCACGGAGAAAAACGAAGGCGGGTATTTGGTAATCGGTAGTTGGTATTTGCGGTCGATTGCGGCAGCGCCGAATAGCAAGACTGGTGATTGTCCCATCAGCAAGTGCCAACTACCGATTACCAAATACCCGCTTGTTTCTCCGTGCCTCCGCGGTGGATTTTTGCTTTTCTCTGGAGTCGCTTACACTGGCAAAGCCGATGAAAATTCTTCTCGATTTTCTCCGCCGCAACTGGATGTTCTTCACCCTGGCCGGCCTCGCCGCCCTGGGACTACGCCTGATATTTGTATTCTGCTTTCCTCATGCCGCAGGCGATACATTCGTCTACGGGAATATCGCCACCACCTGGCTTGACCATGGCGTATACGGCCTTACCGAGAATTTGGCTGTGCGTCCCACTCTCATCCGGCTGCCCGGTTACCCTGCCTTCCTGGCCGCCTTATTTTCAATTTGCGGGCGCGAGCATTACGGAGCGGTCATGATCACGCAGGCAGCGATCGATACCGGCACTTGTCTCGTCATCGCCGCCCTGGCCCTGGAGCTCATGAACGAACGGGCGGCGAAAGCTGCCTACCTTCTGGCCGCCCTGTGCCCGTTCACCGCCAACTACACAGCCGCCCCGCTTACCGAGACGTTGGCCATTGCCTGTGCCGCCCAGGCCCTCTATTACGGCGTCCGGGGGCTCAAGGCGCTGTCGATGGTGCAGCAAGGGGGGCGCCTATGGCTCTTGGCGGGCCTTTGGGCGGCTGCCGGCACCCTGATACGTCCCGATGGCCTGCTGGCCGTGGCCGGGCTGGGACTGGGACTTCTATACTGCCTGTTTCGCTACCGCTGGCGGCAAGCGGTACTGGCCGGCCTGCTGCTGCTGGCCGCCAGCCTGGCTCCGCTGGCGCCCTGGACGGCCCGCAACTGGCATACGTTTGGCGTCTTTGAACCTCTCGCGCCTCGCTATGCCAACGATCCTGGGGAGTTTCTTCCAACGGGTTTCAACCATTGGGTCAGAACGTGGATCGCTGACTACGTTTCCGTCGAAGAGATCTACTGGCCGGTTTCGGGCGAGCCCGTGAATTTTAACGCGCTGCCCCGGCGCGGCTTTGACTCCCGTGAAGAATACGAGCAGACGGCGCAGGTCTTTCTTCAGTACAACCAGGAGCTTTACGTGAGTGAGGACCTCGATGCCCAATTCGAGCGCCTGGCGCGTGAGCGCGTGGCCCGCCATCCTCTGCGTTACTATGTGGGTCTACCCACCCTGCGGATTGCCGGCATGTGGCTGCGGCCCAGGACGGAGATGCTGCCCATTGATCCGCGCTGGTGGAGATACTCCGCCCATCCCGCCGAAAGTGGATTGGCGATGGCCATGGCCGGCCTCAATCTGCTGTTGCTGACCGCGGCAATCATCGGCTGGAAGCGATGGCCCTTGGGCGCCGCCGGTATCGCCCTTGTGGGCTTCGTTCTATTACGATCGGCCTTTCTCGGCAGCCTCGAAAACCCGGAACCCCGCTACCTGCTCGAATGCTTTCCCGTGGTGCTGGCGCTGGCCGGTGGAGCGGTTGCCTCCCTACGCGGCCTCGACCAAGAGCAAACCATTTAGCCACGAATTACCACGAATGACACGAATGGGATTTAGGTTGGTGGATTCTTACCCAATCTGGCGATCATTCACCATTCACGCGATTCACGTTCCAAGAGCGGCCCAATATTCTCGTCAGCGCTCATCAGCGGGAATCAGCGGCCAATTCCTGCTTGGCTGTTGACCCCAAAGAAAAGCCCGCCGGTTTTAGGCCGGCGGGCCAGATCAAAATTCGATCTTAGGTTAGCTAGAAGGTGAAACGTCCGCTGATGCTGACCACACGTCCGTTGGCACCGGTCTGCGCGGGGTTATTGAAGCCGAGCCCGAACAGACTCGCAGCCGTCCCTGGGCCTCCCAATCCGGCATCTTCCAGGTTCGGATCAATGCTGCCGTAGTTGAAGTGGTTCAGGGCATTGGTTGCAGTCATGCGCATCTCAAAGTTCTTCCGCTCGCCAATCTTGATGTTCTTGAAGATGGAAGCGTCCAAACGGTTGGAGGTGGCATCGCTGAGGTAATTGCGCGGAACGTTGCCGAACGGCGTACCGAAGACCGTCTGCGCAAAATGCATGTTGATGATGAAGCGCACATCGTTGGTGGTGATGGGCACAAACTGACAGACCGCAGCACCACGGAGACAACCAGCGGTATCCAGCACCGGGTTCAATCCCGCTGTGAGCCCTTGAGCATTCAGCGCGTTGAAGCTCAGCAGTTGCGTATTTCCTCCTGCGAAGGAACCACAATTGACCCCTAGACCCGCTGCGGCTGCATCACCGCAGTAGATGCCCACCGAACTGGCTGGAGCAGCAAGGCTTCCGAAAAACGGATGGGCCGGATCACCTACGAAGGCCCGAGCGTAGTTGGTGTCAAAGTAGTTCCCGGCCGCGCCAATTCTGGAATTGATGTTGCCACCGAAAACGCTGCCCTGCCGGGGAGTGAACGGCTGACCGGAGCCATATACATAGGAGGTGTTGAACGCCCAGCCGCCTAGCACATGACCAACCAACCCGTGCTGCTCTTTGAAGAACGGGATGCTCTCCGTCAGAGACACGGTGAATACGTTGGGGATGTTCAGGCCAGAGGTGGCCTTTTCCGCAGCCCCGTTCTGGAACGGGTTTTGGGCGGCGAAGGAGGTATTGCCCGCGGTGTTCGTGGAGAAGATCTCGCTCACATTGTCGATGTTGCGGCTGAAGGTGTAACCGGCCCGCAAGTTCAACTGCTTGAACAGGTTGTTGGCGCGGAACTCCGTTTGCACTGCATTGTAAGCAGAGAAGGCGCCGTTGGTGCGGGCGCGAACCACGCCCAGACCGCAGGCAGCCCGGCCCACGTCAGAGCCGGCGCCGGGACCCACCTGGGTGGTGGTAGCGCAAGCTGTAGTTGGGGTACCGGGCGGCAACAAGTTCGGGAAGTCCTGCAACAGGCCATGATTGGCAGCGGTACCCAGGAAGGGGTTGCCGTCCACGGTCTGGTACAAGTTATGGCCGACGTTACCGACATAGCGCGCTTCGAACGCGGAGTTCTTGGTCAGTTCACGCTCAAAGCCGAAGCTCCAGGTGTGGACTTTATCCGGACCAAGGGGTGTGGTTGGGGTGCCAAGAACGGTCTCGTTCTGGGTCCGCGGGTCGAAGGTATTGAGGGCAATAAACGACCCCAACGCCGAGCGCACGTTCGGACCTGTCGGAGTGGCCGGCAGCTTGACTGGCGCCACAGCAGTTCCGGTCAAGGTCTGCAGGAACCCAAAGGGCGACGAGGTGGAGGTGTTTAGGAAGATGTTGTAGTACGGCGGGTCGTAGAGCAGCCGGTAACCGCCGCGCAGAACAGTCTTGCCATGGCCGGTGAGGAATCCGCCCCACTGAGGCGAGTAGGCAAAGCCAACGCTCGGGCCAAAGCTGTTCTTGGGAGCGGCATTGACCGGATTGGTCCTCTGGTCCAGCGGCAGGCTCTGAAGCCAAAAAGCGGTGGCCGGATTGGCTTCCCGCTTGTTGGTCACGTCCGTGAACAACTGCGCCGGGTTGCCATAGTACGTCCAGGTCAGGCCTAGATTGATGGTCAGGTTCTGGGTGATCTTCCAATCATCGCCGCCGTACAGGAAGGTATCGTACTCGCGGAAGTCCAGGACCGGATTGCCCTGGGCAATGGTGGCGCTGAGAAGGTTGCCCGAGATGTAGTTGTTAAAGCTGCCATAGGAAAACTGGCCATTGATGTTGGGAAGGAAGGTGTTGGGTGAGCGCTGGTAAGTCCAGTTCACGCCCGACTTGAAAGAATGCCGTCCCTTGACGAAGTTCCAGTTGTCCTGCACCTGCCAGGAGTTCACGATCCGGCCCTGAGGAAGGTTGGTGGCTGGACCATAGCCCAGGTTTCCCCCGTTGATGGACACGTTGGCGAGCGCATTCAGGATGCCGCCCTGGTCGGGTTCAAAATTGTTGCCGATGGTGTTGCCGCCGAAATTAACGTTTAAGCGGCCAAAGCCGACACGAAACTCATTGACCATATGCGACGAAAAGTTGTGCGTCTCGCCCAACAGCACCGCCTGGCTCAGCGCCGTGACGTTAAACACGTAACCGGCGGCGCCGTTGTCGGAGTTATTGAAACTATTGTTGCGGTTGAACAGATAGCGGGCCATGAAAGAATCGCTGCCGCTCAACTGGCCATCCAGCCGGAGGGGAACATTGAAAGCGTGGTCCGGAGTCGCGAGCGTACGACTGACTCCGCCTACCTGAACGCCGGGGCAGCCGGCAACCAAACCCACAGGCACTGTCGGATTCGTCGGCGTCGGACTGCCGGAACTGAAACCATAAGAGCCGAAGTTCGCCAGCGCGGCGATCTGCTGCGCCTTGATGCCCGTCGGGAAACAGCCAGCCAGCGTGGCCAGACCTGCAGGAGTCGGCGTTCTGGTGGTGGTGGAATAGGTGCTCAGCCCGGAGAACAAGTCGCTGTCGAAACCGCCAAAGATGAACCACTTGTTCTTTACGATTGGTCCGCCGATGGTGCCGCCGCTGAATTCTTCGTTGAAGCGATCAGGACCGCTGCGCGGATTGCACAATGAGTTGGTCGGGTCGTTGCAGGTGCTTCCAGTTTTGTTCTGGTGCCGCTGCGTATTGGTCAACGCGTTCAGGAAGTTGCTGTATTCTGTGCCATAGACGCTGCCATGCCAGGCGTTGGTGCCTGATTTGGTGATTACGTTCACCACCGAACCGGCGTTGCGGCCATATTCCGGCCCGAAGTTGTTGGTGATCAGCACATACTGCTGCACAAAGTTGGTATCGCTGACGAACAACGCAGGGCCTCCGACACTGTTGTCGTTGTTGTTCTGGCCATCGACCTCCTGGTCATTGTTGCGTCCGCGCAGGCCGTTGCTCGAAAAACCACCGCCGTTGGTGTTGGAGAAATTGTCGCTACGCGTGGCCACCACACCCGGCACAAACAACGCCAGACGGTCCAAACCCTGGTTCTCTTGAATGCCGGCAAAGGTCTCAAGCGTAGCGCCGGAAAACGTGCTGGTGATTTGCGATTGTGCGGTATCGATCAGCGGGGTATCGGTGGTAACTTCCACCGTGGTACTGGTCTCACCCACGGTCATTTTGACGGAACCGAGGCCGGAATCCTGGCCCGAGCCTACGGTCACATTGTTCTCTAACGCCGTCTTAAATCCTTTGGCTGTGATTTCAATGGTATACGTTCCCGCTGGCAGCAGGTTCAGCCGGGCAAGTCCGGCACTATCACTGGTAGTTGTAAAAACTACTCCGGTATCAACGCTCTTGACCTTTATCTGGGCCCCGGGGACAACCGCACCTTGAGGATCGGTCACCGTCAAAGAAATCGATCCCTTGATGACCTGCCCCATAGATGGGATGCACCACGCCAGTGCTAAGGCAACAGCAACAACGTTCAGAATATTGCGCAGTCTTCTGTTCATCCTCATTCTCCGTTTTGGTTGGTGGGTGTTACGAACGTACAATGTTGGAAACGAAATTTGACTTAGTACGTTATCGACCCCTGAAGCTGCACGTCATCATCCAAAGTTTATCTATATTTAGATTCAATAACTTGTGATGTTTCAAGGGGGGAAGCGTGTGTGGACTTTAGTATTAATAATCGCCGATATACCAAATTTCATATTTAATGATCTAAAAAGGAGGTCCTTCGACTGCCACTCTTCCTGAGAACATGCGGAATTTGCCATGAAATGCCAGACTTTTTCTGGGGCATTCGAACTGATTTCCTTCGATTAACCTGCAGAAAAATGCCCGCCAGTTAGACTGGCGGGCACAAGGGTTGAGTTTGGAAATGGTTTCTAGAACCTGATCGTTCCACCCACCAGGATTCGCCGACCGTTAGCGGGAGTAACTTTGGGATCGCCAAAGCCCGTGCCTGCAGTCGCCAGTCCAGCATCTTCGAGGAACGGATCGACGCTGCTGAAGTTGAAGTGGTTGAACAAGTTGATGGCCGTGGCGTGGAATTCAAAGCTCGTCCGCTCCGTCAACTTGGTCTTCTTGATGATCGAGGAGCTGGCGATGTTGCTGAGCGAATCCTGCACACTGTTACGGGCTGTGTTGCCGAAGGGTGTGCCGAAGATCGTTTGCGCCTGGCCACCGTTGGCGATGTAGCGGACATCGTTCTTGGTCACCAGGACAACCGGAGGCGTTTTGCCGGACGGAGTGGAGTTCAAGGCATTAAAGCTCAACAATTGGCCAGCCGGCTGACTACAGCTGCCAAGGTCGCCGAAGAAGTTGCAGGCATCGCCAGCAAAGATACCCACAGATGTCACGGGAGCGTTGGGGTTGCCCAGAAACGGACGGAAACCTTCAACACCACCGCCGAACGCGTTCAGGAAAGTGATGTCCACATCGTTGGGATTGGCAGTCAACTGGCCCAGGAAGATCTGGGTCGGTGTGTACCGCTGGCCGGATGACAAGATATAGTTGCCGGAAATCGACCAGCCGCCGAGCAGGTGTCCGGTCAGACCCTTCTGGTCTTTGTGCCAGGGCAGGTCTTCTGCAATCAGTAAGGTAAACGTGTGCGGGATATCCAGACCGGAGAAGGAGTGTTCACCCTTCTTGAAGTCAAACGGGTTCTGCGAGAAGGCCACCGTGCCGCCGCCCGCAAACGAACCGAAGATCTCGCTCACGTTGTCGAGGGTCTTGCTGAAGGTGTATCCGGCCCTGACTGTCAACTGTTTGAACAGGTTGTTGGCCCGGAACTCGGTTTGCACTGAGTTGTAGCCGGAGTATCCGGTGTTGGTGCGCAGCCGCTCGACGCCCGTGCCGCAATTCACACGGCCAACGTCGGTGCCGGCGCCCGGACCGACTTGCGTGGTCGCTGCGCAGGGCGTCAGGCCGGCAGGAACCAGCGCGGGGAAGTCCTGCAACAGGCCAGGGTTCGTCGCGGTACCTAGGAACGGATTGGCGTTGATGCTCTGGAACAAGTTATAGGCGCGATTGCCGGCGTAACGAACTTCAATCGCGGAGTTCTTGCTCAGTTCGCGCTCCACACCCAGCGAGTAGGAATTGACCTTATCCGGCCCGAAGTTGGGAGTAATGCTGGTCTGGTTGAACGTCCTCGGATCGAACACGCCGGGGGTCAGGGCCGCAGCGTAGGTTGCACGGATGTTGGAACCCAGGATGTTCGCGGGCAGCGGCTTAGAAGAAGCAGCGGCGCCGCTGAAGGTCTGGTTGAGCACCTCAGGCGTGGAAGTGGCCTGGTTCAGATAGATGTTGTAGAACGGCGGGTCATACAGGAAGCGATAGCCGCCGCGGATAACGGTCTTGCCATGCCCGGTGAGGAAGCCGCCCCACTGCGGTGAATAGGCAAAGCCCAGGCTGGGGCCGAAGCTGTTCTTGGGAGATGGGAACTGTGGGAAAGTCCTGACCGAAAGGGGCAGGGCCGGGTTAAACAAAGGATTTGGGCCGTTCTCACGCTGGGTGGTGATCTGGTTGAACAGGTTCGCCGGCTGGCCATAATACGACCAGGTCAGTCCAGCGTTGATAGTCAGATTCTGGCGGATCTTCCAGTCATCGCCACCGTAGAAAAAGGTGTCGTGCTCACGGAAGTCGAGGTTAGTCTGGCCAGCCGCCAGGGTCACACGCCGGGGGGTATTGCTGCCGAGGCTGCTGAAGCTGTTGAACTGAAACGCACCATTCACGTTGGGCAGGAAGCCGTTGGGTGAGCGCTGGAAGGTGTAGTTCACGCCCGCCTTGATGGTGTGCTTACCCAACACATAATTCCAGTTGTCCGTCGCCTGCCAGGTGTTGACAATGCGAAACTGGGGCAGGTTGGTGGCCGTACCAACCGGCAGGAAAGGGGTGCAGGTTGCATCGGTGGCCCCACCGAACTGGCAGCCCACCAGACGGAAGGTCAGGCGCGCGGCA
>Ga0210403_10003817_pt1 | contig 13129 bp, 12 predicted proteins | sample IncBWC19MmetaG_FD_150863 | JGI IMG/M metagenome (GOLD analysis project Ga0210403, IMG submission 150863) | Forest soil microbial communities from Barre Woods Harvard Forest LTER site, Petersham, Massachusetts, United States - Inc-BW-C-19-M | ecosystem: Environmental > Terrestrial > Soil >... | reverse complement strand
ATGCTAGACATCAACGATTTGAAAAAGCACGCCCAAGTCCTGAAACTTGACGAAAACCGCTTTGCCAAGTGCCTCGACGAAGGAAAGGAAGCAGAAGCGGTGAAGAAGGACCTGGAGGAAGGCAAGAAGATGGGTCTCCCCGGCACGCCCAGCTTCTTTGTGAATGGCCACTATTTTCACGGATCGGTGGATTACAGCACACTGAAAGAGATGGTCGACCAACAGTTGCCAGCGAGGCCTTCTCCGCAGGCGGTAGCGCAAGCCGCGTCTACGAAGTGAACTTACGCGCCACCGTGCGCAGCGGTCGATGGCTGCGCACGGAAGTGAGGCGGTTATGCTTACGGAAACTCGAGCAAAGTGCGATCGCAGCAGTTGTGGCTTGCGAAGATGGTCTGTTCTCCAATTCTTCGCTGACATTCGAGGCGGCGCGCGCATCGTGGTCGCAGTCGGCCTGCTGGCCTGTTTTGGATTGGACGGACTCTGGGCGTCAACGCATGCCGTTCCACACAGGTTCGCCGTTCATCCAAATGGAGCAACCGTCGCAGCAAAGCAAACTCAGCGCTTCAGAGTTACTGACGCTCAAGGAAGACCCGTTGCCGTACATTGGAACATCTCGGGACTCGGCTGTTCCGGCTTAGCCTGTGGGACCATTGACGCCCGGGGAGTCTACCGGACGCCGTCTTCACTTCCGCAGCCGCCCGTTGTTGCACTGGAAGGCGTTCTAGTTTCGGACCCCAGTCACTCTGTGTTGACGCAGGTCCGGCTTGAGCAGGCCGTCTCCGTAACTGTGAGTCCCGCTTCTGTCCAAGTCACCACCGGGACTGCACAACAGTTTACGGCCACCGTGGTTGGGAGCGGTAATCAAGTCGTTATTTGGTCGCTCTCGGGAGCGGGCTGCGTAGGGATCAGTTGTGGCAGCATCAGCGGTTCCGGTCTCTATACGGCACCGGCAAAGGCCCCGAGTCCCCCAACAGTGACCGTAAAAGCAACGTCCCTCGCCGATCCTTCGGCTTTCGGGACCGGGATTGCCACTGTGGTATCGCCGCCGCCCATTACGGTGACGGTATCACCGACCACTGCAACGGTTTCGCCCGGAGGCAAGCAACAATTTACTGCCACCGTCACCGGCACCAGTGACAAAAGCGTGACTTGGAGTGTGACTGGTACGGGTTGCATAGCCTACAACTGCGGGACGATCACATCCATTGGCTTATACACCGCGCCGTCCACGGTTCCAAACCCTCCGATCGTAACCGTGACTGCCTATTCTCATGCGGATCCATCCAAATCTGCTTCAGCTACCGTCACGCTGTCGGTGCCAATTGTCGTTACGGTATCGCCAGCTAGCGTTCAGCTTGTCGTTGGGCAACAGCAGCAATTCAGCGCAACCGTGACCGGCACGGGCAATACCGCGGTGACATGGTCAGTCTGGGGCGCGGGATGTTCTGGGGCCGCGTGCGGAACCATCACGACCCAGGGACTCTATACCGCGCCCGCGACTGTTCCGGCCCCGCCAACCGTCACCGTGACCGCCACTGCAGCGGCGGACTCATCCAAGACCGGGAGTTCCGCCGTGGCCCTCATCCCATCAGTGTCGGTCAGCGTAACCCCGGCGTCGATCCACGTTGCCCCTGGCGCCCAACAGCAGTTTTCGGCGACCGTCGTGGGAACCGGAAATCAGGTAGTGACATGGGGTTTGTCTGGACCGGGATGTACCGGTATGACTTGCGGCCAAATCAATGGGAGCGGACGGTATACGGCTCCCAACAACATCCCGAGTCCGAATGTCGTCAATGTCACGGCTGTTTCTGTTGCCTATCCAGCGGCATCGGGTACAGCTACGGTCTATGTGGGCGCAGGCTCGCCGGTAGTGGTCACTGTCTCGCCGTCCTCGGCCACTGTTTTAGTTAGTCACACCCAGCAGTTCAGTGCTCAGGTCACCGGGACCAACAACACGGTGGTTACCTGGAGTGTGAGCGGAATCGGATGTGCGGGCACGTCCTGCGGAACAGTATCGCAGAACGGACTGTACACTGCGCCGTCGACGCAACCCACACCCTCCAGCGTAACGGTGACCGCTACCTCCCAAGCCGATCCCACGCGCTCCGGTTCCGCCACCGTGATGATTGCCCTCAATATTGTTGTTTCAGTTTCGCCAACGACAGTACAACTTACAACCGGACAGCAAGCGCAATTCACGGCTACGGTCACCGGCAGCAACAATACAAATGTGAGCTGGAGCATCAGTGGAGCCGGTTGCTCGGGGAATGCTTGCGGCACCATCAATGCGTCAGGCTTGTACACCGCTCCCGGCCAGGTTCCCAGTCCACCGAACATTACGGTTAAGGCCACTGCTCAAGCGGATCCGAGCAAGTATGCTACGGCAACCGTCACCGTGAACGCACCTGTCACCGTGACTGTCACACCTCAAACTGCCCAGGTCGTCGTCAACGCGCAGCAGCAATTCATGGCTACCGTAACGGGAACCAGTAATAAGTCTGTGAACTGGAGTCTTTCCGGCCCAGCATGCCCGTCTTCCTGCGGAACTATAGATACTTCGGGCCTGTACACAGCCCCTGCTGCGGTCCCCGGTTCCGCCGTCAAGGTCACCGCAACCTCGCAGGCGAACAGCAACAGTTCGGGATCAGCCACCGTCCAAGTGATCTCTAGCAATAACAGCAGATTTAAGGGGCAGTACGCCTTTCTCTTCCGCGGCACGGACACGAACGGCCTCTATGAGGCGGCCGGCTCCTTTAGCGCCGACGGTCGAGGCAACATTACCGCAGGCCTGGAAGATATCAACCGCGTGTCCGGCCCGCTCTCGACCGTTGCCTTTTCCGGTACGTATTCGGTGAAGGGCGACAATCGGGGCACGCTGGTGGTCACCAGTTCTCAGGGCACGTGCTCATACGCCTTCGCATTGAATTCAAGCGGCAAGGTCGCACGGATGATCGAAATCGACAACACCGGCATTCGCGGTGCGGGAGTGATTAAGCGGCAAGATCCGAGTGCTTTTTCGAACGCCGCGCTTACGGGTGGTTACACGCTGAACCTTACCGGGAACGATTTCGCAGGGGGCCGCATCGGGATTCTGGCTTCTATTTTCCCGAGCGGCGGTGGAGTCATCGCGGGGAGTTCGATGGACGTGAACGACGCGGGCAGTATGCTGCCGACTTTCGTTAATTTCCAGGGAGCCTACAACGTCACATCCAACGGACGCGGGACTCTAAGCGTGAACGTCCTTAACTTCGGGAACGGTAAATTCAACTTCGCGATCTACGTCGTTTCGGCGAGCGAGTTCTTCCTGGTTTCGGCCGACGTCCTGAACAGCGGAAATCCCCTATTCAGCGGCTCCGCCGTGCAGCAGTCGGGTGCGCCCTACAGCAACGGCTCTTTTAGCGGGCAGTCCGTTTTCCAGCAGACCGGGGTGAGCGGCGGCGCCCCAGATGTCTCCGTGGGCTTGTTGACTTACGACGGACACGGGACCGTCACGGTCCAGGTCGACGAAAACGCCGGCGGCACAGTACAGATCGGAACCACTCTTACTGGGGCCTACGCCGTCTCTTTGAATGGCCGCACAATTCTCAATCTGGTGAATTCGCAAACCCACCAGGCGAGCACTGCGACCATGTATGCCATCTCTCAAAACACAGCGTTCATCATGGACAGTTCTACGTCTGTACGTTCTGGATACCTCGAATCCCAGGTTGTGGGGCCACCCTATGGTGACGCGGACCTTGTGGGGAACTACACGTTTGCGTCGTCGACTCCGTCGGGGGCGAATTTTCTCCTCGCGTCGGGAGTCGCCAATTTCGATGGCAACGGGAACGTGCAGGGCAACGAGGATGAGGATTTCGTTTCCGGTCCGGACTTGAATCAGTTGATGAATGGAACGTACGCGGTATCACCGGTTTCAAAGAATGGGCGAGGCGTGATTCTGCTCACGTTACCGCAACCGGAGACGATCGCGATCTGGCTGGCGACCTATACCCGAGCCTACGGGATTCCGGTGGATGCCAGCGATGTGGATCCAACGGTGATGATTTTCGAGCAGTAATTCATGCCGGCTATACCGTTCCGGCCTGCCGGAACGCAGATCGTTCGGGGGGAGGATGTATGAAGAAAAGAAGAGCATCATTAGTTGCATGCGTCTTAGTCTTACTGGCGTCGGCCTGTGCCCAGGAAGATCTAAGTAATTGGATGAACAAGGCAAAAGCCGGAGACCCTTCGGCCCAGGTCAAAGTGGGCCAGATGTACATTTTCGGCCAGGGCGTCGGCCGGGATTCGTCCGAAGCCGCAAAATGGTTCCGGAAGGCGGCGGATCAGAACTACGCCGACGCGCAATACCGTCTGGGTGTGCTGTATGAAGTCGGTCGTGGAGTGCCTTTGGATCCAACAACGGCCCTTCGTTTGTACAAGCTTGCTGCTCGCCAAGGCCACGTTGATGCCCAATATGATCTGGGCGTAGTTTATGAACAAGGCCGAGGTGTCGCGAAGGACGAGATCACAGCTGGCAAGTGGTATCTACAAGCGGCGCAGCACGGTAAGAAAGAAGCCGAATATAAAATGGCCGAACTGTACGAACAGGGTCGAGGAGTCCCGCAGAATTATGCGGAAGCCTTTAAGTGGTATTCCGCAGCGGCAGCGCATGACGATTCCGAAGCTAAATTCAAGTTGGGACACTTGTATGAGCTAGGCCTTGGAGTGCCACAAAGCAACGCCCAAGCGATCCAGTGGTACCGCCAAGCGGTCGAGCAAGGGAATGCCGAAGCTAAGCTCGCACTTCGTGCGCTCGAAAAATGATTTGAGATTCGGCATGCTAGTTTCCGCCCTCGCCGGGTTCAATCACGAGCACACCGCGACTTGAGAGGCTCCAAGTGCCGGAGATAAAGCAGCGATGGCAACCGCTGCGAACCGAGGTTGAATCTTATCGAGGTATCTGTCTTCATTGGGCAAGCTATCCCCATTTATGCCGAAGGTCTTGTCCAACACCAACACATCCATAGTCATATACTTTTCCTCCAACACTGATTGTCAACCCTGTGAGCTGGGTACTTTCCGTTTGCGAAGTTGTCAGATAAAGATGACCAATCCAGAGCACCAAGCGACACAAAATATCAACCCCATCAATACCCACAGGGGATGCTCAAGGCGGGCTTCGTAGCTGCCATATCAGAGGCCCTGTGCGAAGCCGGCCGCATCCTTCCTCCGAACAAACACATTAGTACCCCGAACACGCGAAGTTGATTTACGCATCGAGGTGTCGAGAACCATGCGCTGGTAGTATCCCTCTGTTCTGGGCGAATGGAGACAGAAGGACCAAACGCGTAGGATTTCTCATTACGATGAATTGTCTCCTTAACTTACTAATCGCCGTTGGGGGCCTTGTGATGATCTTTGCCGGCAAGCCGCTTATCATGCGGGTCTTGCTGCGACCACCCGAGGGAGAGGGTTCGACCCTACTCCTGTCCCTTCTAAGGAGATGGGCGGTGTCATGCTTATGCTGAGTCTGCTTTTATGGTTTGCCGGTCGGAGGTGGCGGAGGTTCGCCTGATGGTCCAGGGCTCGTTGCCAGCGCAATTGTTGCAGATGTAGTTTGTGCCCGCATGGCGGGTGGCGCGGCAATCGTGCTCGAAACCGACGGCGATGGGTTTACGGAAGCCGCTTCGACTCCTGCGGTCTCCATTGGCAACTCCAGATTGTTCAGATCTGCAGGCTTGAACGAGTCGTTCACCTTTACTGTTAAGATCGCCCCGGTATTTCCGGTCCAGGTGAACATCTGAACGAATAGCGGGTCCATTTCCGACCGCTGATAGAGCTGGTAAAGCTCCTTGATGTGCTGGACTAGCGCCTTGTTGACCTGATATACGCGCGCGCCAAAGAAGAGGTCAATATTGCGAACATCGTCAATTCGCTGGGCAATGGCGCCCTGAGGAAATTGAAGAGTAGTGCCTTGTTCGATCACGTCACCGCCCAGCTTCGAACGAGTCCTCAGATCTTCATCAATGTCGGCCACCGCATAAAAAAGCATGAAAAAACTCTTAGACTGGGTGTCTGAAGAAACCTATCCATTGCAGGGACTGATCATGGAACTGATGGCACTATGTCGCGCGATCAGTAAGTACTGGCGGAGAGGGAGGGATTCTATGACCACCCTTCCCTGCAAGCCCCTATGAACGCTACACTTCCGCGATAATACCCTTCGTTGTAGCAGGTTACAAGCGAATCTGAACTTCGGGTACAGTTTCTATGGTTTCCGCTACTGCCTGTGTTTCCAAGAAAAACGGTATCACTGGTATCAGTCGGAAGAAGGTTCCGGGGGTGGATTTGGACCTGTTGGACTCAACTTTGGACCCAAGTTCGTCCTAAGTATCTTTGTCAGGATTCGTGGTCGAATTAAGCGCCTCGGCTGGAATCCTTGCGTACTGTTCTTTTGCTCGTTCCCTGTTCTGGACGACGCTCTGACTTCTTTTCCAATTGGTCGGACTGCCGCTGCCCTTTATCGACCTTTGTACGTTTGGATGCCATTTCAATATCCCTGTCACCCGGACAAATTCGAATCAGCGTTCTTCAATTCTGCATCCTCGTCCCGGTGGCCCAATTGACCGCTCATATTCGTGTTGCCACCTTCATTCTCCTGATCCTGCTCGACCGCGCCCTTGCCTCGATCTTGATCCTTCGATTTATCGATGGGTACGATCTCAGGTCGCTTGGCTACACAACGAGTAAATTCTTCATGCGTCATAGGGACTCCTGACGATACGCGCTTTCGCGATGAGTTCGAACGAAGGCCGCAGGTATCCAGCCTAGTCTCGGTCCCGCATGCATGTATGGTCAGAAGCGACCACTTTTGCGGGAACAGCCTCGGAACAGAGGGTGACAACCATCGGCCTTAGAACCCCGTCAGTCACTCACAAGGTGTCCTCCCGATCCAGACTTCGGCGGCGGAAGAGCAAATCCCGCGAATCCGACCGCGTCAGTGCAGCTTCGCGTACTCTGTCTTGGCTTGCTTCAGGATTGGTATATCGGGGTCGGCGTCTTTCCATAGGGTGAGGAAATCTTTATACGCAGCGAGCGCCCGAACGCGGGCGGCATCGGCGTCGGCACCCTGCGAAATTCTCGACTGCAGAGCGTTCGCTCGGGCCAATCCCAGATGCGCCAACGCTCCCGTCCAGCAATTCCAGACAATGCCGCTATGGTCGAGAATCTTCTGAAACTCGGCGGCAGCGCTACCCTGTCCGGCTGCCAAGTACGCTTCTCCACGAACATACACTGGATAGAGGCAGGAGAGATTGGCGACGAACCCGATCTGCCCCAACTCGATGGGGGAAGCAGCTTGCAGGGCATTCTGCGCGAGAACAGGATTCTTTCTATTCAGTGCCAACTGTGCCCGAATCGAGGGCAGCCAGAGCGACTGCATCTGGGTGTCCAGCGGGAAGCGCTTTCCTAAGTCTTCGGCCAAGGACTCAGCTCGCGCCGTGTCGCCCGCCGTCGCAAACGCAAGTGCCGCTTCGCTCTCCACCCCCTGACTCGTGGGAGCAAGTTTCAAAGCCTCTGCCGCTGACTGCCGTGCTTCCGCAGGATAGCCGTAAGCGGCTTGTTCGAGAGCAGCATTGGCCTGCCATATTGCCCCACTTTCTTTGCTGTCAGTCCGGATAGCGGAGTCCACCGCCCTCTTGGTCAGTTCCCGCGCCTTGCCCAGATGACCGCCATACGCCTCGCTGTCGGATGCAAGCGCCAGTCCAAAGTGCTCATATTCGGGCTTGCCCGCAAACCACTGTTGCTGTTCCGCCATCGCTGCGGAGTCCGCCCTGACAAAGGCAAGAGCATAAAGAGCATTGTGGAGTATGTAATCATCCGCTTTTCGCGCCTGCGCGTCGTGAATGATCTGCCTCGTTTCATCGAAACGTTGCAAGGCAAGGGTGTAGTTGAGGAGACTCGCGTACCGACTTACTTTATCCGGTGCAAGGCGCAAGGCTTGCCTCGTAAGCTCCGCGGCCTTCTCATACTGCCCCTGTTCGTTGAACACTAGGCCCAACCCGTTGTACGCTGCATCTTCCCGTGGGTAGCTCTCAATCTCCTCCTGATACGTCTGGGCCGCTTTATCTAGTTCCCCGGTTACATTCCGATAGTAGTTGGCGGTGATCGCCAGACTTTCCCGTTCGCTAGCGTACTCCCGCAACTGGAAAGCCTTGGTATAGTACTCGCTGGCCCGCCCTAGCTCGCCGAGAGTGGTGTAGTCCGCGCCCACTGCCCAGTAGCCCATGGCAAAATTCGGGTCCAGCTCGATGGCACGTTGATCGTAAGGCAGGGCTGCAGTGGGGCCTTTCTCGTTAGCCGCCTTCCTGCCAAGGCTGTACGCCTTCAGAGCCTTGAGCGAGGACGTGGTGGCCTCTGAGAGCGGAACATCAAACTTCTGCACCGTAGTCAGTGATTCTCCCAGTTCACCGCGAAGTTTGGCTGCTGCCCCGCCCAGCGCGTTCAGCACTCTCTCCTTGGACGCCACTGTGACCTGCTCCTGCGCCATCGTATCCCCGTTCTGGCAATTCACCGCCTTTAGCCCCAGCACATATTCGCTGCCAAGACTGCCAATCGATCCGGTAATGTATGCCTTGCTGCCCACCCGCTGGCAAAGCTCGCGGGCTATCTCAGGCGTGAGTTTCGTGCTGGCTGGGCGGGTCATCTGTTGCAAGGTCTTCGCAACTTCGCTGTCTGAGAGCACATTCAGGAAAGGCGATTGCCGCAGGGAGACAGTGAGCGCAGTCTTTAGCGTATCGTCGAATACCGGATCGCCTGTACGGTTGGCAAAATCGGCGAGAACGATGGTGTCCTTCTCGGTCAGCGGCTTGCTTTGATGCGAACGATAGTAAAACCCGCCCGCCACGAGTAAGGCAACCAACAGGACGGGAATCGCAATCTTCAAGAGCCTTCCCCGCCCAATCGCCACCCCGCCCGATCTTGCCGCTGCACTGTGCCCGCTATCGGAGTCCCGCTTCAGTCGTTGCAGATCGGTGGCAACGTCCGAAGCGTGCTGGTAGCGCAAATTCCGATCCTTGTCCAGACACTTCATGACGATCCGTTCAAGTTCGGCTGGCAGATCGGGATTCAACCGAACGGGAAGGACGGGTGCCCGGTTCAGGATGGACTCGAAAATCACTCCCGAGCTTTCCCCACGGAAAGGCAACACTCCCGTTGCCATCTCGTACAAGACGACTCCGAACGAGAACAAATCCGTCCGGGCGTCCAACTCCTTGGCGCGGACTTGCTCCGGCGACATGTAGGAGACCGTACCCATCGCCGCGCCGGGGCTGGTCAGATGCTCCTCCAAGGTCAGCGTCGATTGTTCTGCCGCCCCAGCCAGTCCGGGGCTGCTCAGGACGGTTGTGACTTTGGCTAAACCGAAATCAAGAATCTTGGCATGTCCCCGTTTTGTGACGAAGATATTCGCAGGCTTGATGTCGCGGTGGATGATGCCAGCGGAGTGAGCGGCGTCCAGCGCGTCGGCAATCTCAATCGCCAGACCAAGTAATACATCCGTCTCCATGGGCTTTCCGGCGATGCGGTGCTTCAGGGTCGCGCCGTCCAGAAACTCCATGGCGATGAACGCCTGTCCATCCTGCTCACCGATGTCGTGAATCGTGCAGATGTTGGGATGATTCAGTGCGGATGCAGCTTGGGCTTCCCGTTGAAAGCGAGCGAGTGCCTGCGGATCACGGGCAACATCCTGTGGCAAGTACTTAAGAGCGACGAAACGATGCAGTCGCGTGTCTTCGGCTTTAAAAACTACGCCCATCCCGCCGCCCCCCAGCCTCTCGATGATGCGGTAGTGCGAGATGGTTTGGCCGATGAATTGGGACGGACTGACCATTGAGCGGAATGGTAGGCCGGGATTTCTTATGAGTCAACGAGACAACCGACGGCAACCCCCTGGAGATGTCCGGCGGGTTTGAATCAAACGCCTAACTTCTACCCCCACGGAAGGACGACATCTGCTCTGAATAGCCTTCCCCTTGGTCGTCATCGTCTTCCTCCTCTTCTTCATCTCCATGTTTCTTGTCGTCATCTTCCTCTTCATCGTCGTCTTCGGGAACGCCTCGAACCAACAAAGCGGCAGCGACCATGCCATCAGCCGGGACTAAAGAGATTCTGCTCATGCCCAAATGTTACGCTCGATCCGAATGATGCAGCACCGAGAGTTTTCTGCGTCAGGCAAGGCGGGGATAGATGGAGCGTACTGAAGGGGATGACGGGGTTCTTGGGCCGATCTCCCGACTCGAAGCATCGGCAATAGAATCCCCGTCCTCGATTCAACAGTCAGTTCGCAGCAAGCGCGGGACGGGATTGGTGAGAGATGATCTCTCTGAATCTTCTTACCTTTAGTCCCGCCTTCTTCCTACTCTTCTTCGTCTTTCCCAATACCGCAACGGAAGATCAGTCATTCTCCGGTGTACAAGGTTACCTTACTGGATTACGGAAGGTTACCCGTCATCCAACCAGAATCCGGCAACTATCGTGATTCATACTTGCCCGTGGGCTCATTGCGACGAGAATACTCGTCCCAATCCCTTGGGCCGCGCCCGCAGCTAAGGCCAACAGGCTACTTCTTCTTACGTCCGTACTTCTCCAGCCACTTCAGCTCTTCTCGCACCAGGATCCTGGCGTGCCACGGATTCTTGTCGAACATGTGGCTTTCGCCCGGAAAAATCAGGAGACTATGGCGACGTGAAGGCACGCCACACGGAGGACACCCATGGCATGATAGCGTTCGTTGAGGTATGGAACCGAAGAGTGGCGAATCTGCCGTGCCCGTTTCGGGTTGAGGAGAACAAGCTCCTCTGCCGGATGAAGCCTTACCACACAGGGAAGGAGCCCTATTGGGAGCAGCATTACAGAACAGCCGAATACGACTGGTGGCGGATTGAGTGTGATGCACGCGGCGAACATGCAGGGCCCGACCCTCCGGAGGGTTATCGCCCAACTTTCTCGTTAGTAGAGTTCATGGGCGTGGTGGATGGGCGACATCGATGCAGAGCCGGGAACACAGTAACAGGAACGTCCTAACAGTATCCGCATAGGCGCGAGCGTGGCGCTTCGGCCGCTCCCCAGGTCTCGATAACCGCACAGCTTCCTTAAGCTGGACGCCCCAGCCTAGAGGATGGTCCTCAATCCGGAAAACTTGCCCCTAAACAGGCCAGCCGTAACGCAGAGTCCCGTTCCAAGCATGACCAGTGTATTCGGCTCTGGGACAGCAAGCGTTGTGCTTCCTGCTCTGATATGCCCAATACCTTGGCTGAGTTGACCGCTGGTCGAGTATATTGTCTGCGTAGTCGTACCACTGACCATTCTCCCCGTGGACAGCATGCCGGAGATAGTTCCGCTGAGAGTGTAAGTTAGATTAGCGCCGATCTTGCTTGTCAAAGTCCAAGTAACCGGACCAGTGAAGCTACCGGTAAAAATCGCACCGTGCGGTACGCCTTTCCCACTCCCAGTCACGTTAAAAGTCGAACCTGAGCTAGAGAACGTTCCGCCAGCAGCAATACTGCCACTGGTCAGAACGCCAGTCGAAAAGCTGACCGAACCGAGAGAATGTCCCGGAGCAGCTTTGATGCCGTTGAAGCTCGTCAGTTGCGATCCTATTGAAGTGATGCCCGCATTCGAAATCGCGATACTGCCGAACCGATTGGTAAGAGTGATCCCGTCGGCGAAGGCCGTGAGGGGTAAAGCGAGTGCGAACACTATTAGAAGCAACGCTGCTTTCATCTGCAAATCTCCCGGGTTTAAGTAACTCGCGATTTCACGCGAACCACACGCTCGTAACAGTACTGTCTCCCACAAAGGTGTGACTGTTCAAGATTGCTCACTCCTCAGATTCTTTGAAAAAGCTTGAGAGTTGTTTGCTAATCGGGCGAGTTTCCGGACCCGGAATCTTTTGCATTTAAGCCAAACTCGCATCGGGATAGTCTCTCTCTTGTCGTTCGCAACATCAGCGCCCGGAGTAACATTAATGACCCTTTCTCTGCACTCCAAACATATTGTCGGTTCGGTGTTGACAGAACTGATTTACAAGACGATCAATTCTGATCAGTTTTTCGCAATCTAAAGTTTGATACTGGCCATTCACAAGGTTCTGCTCGCAGAGGGAACTTCGTGAACAAATTTGTTTTTTGTGGACATTACTGATGCCGGGAGGTTTCGATGAATCTAAATCTGCTAGACCCTAAACTGATTGTGCTCGCCGCCGTGGTGATTCTGATCATCGCGGTGCTTGCTTGGTTGTACGTGCGAAAACGTAGGAGTACGACTGCGGAACTGCGGAAAAAGTTTGGGCCCGAGTACGAGCTGGCGGTGCGAAAGCATGGGTCAGAACGAAAAGCGGAAGCGAAATTAGCGGATCGCCAGGAGCGGGTTGAGAAGCTCAACATTCGCGATCTTGACCCGATGGAACGCGAACGTTTTTCGAAACAGTGGGAGTCCATCCAGTCTCGTTTTGTCGATTCCCCAAAGGGGGCAGTCGCAGAGGCCGAGGACCTGGTGTCTTCTTTAATGAAAACTCGTGGCTATCCAGTGTCCGATTTCGATCAACGTGCGGCCGACATTTCTGTCGACCATCCCCGAGTGGTTGAGAACTACCGCTTTGCGCATGAGATTGCGCTGCGGGTTGGCAAGGATGAAGCAACCACGGAAGATCTGAGAACGGCGATGATTCACTACCGCTCTCTATTTGAGGAACTGGTGCAGGTACCAACGATTGTGGAAAGGAAAGAGGTGGCGTAATGGCTGAACTGCTGAAGACAAAAGAAGAGGAGCCGTGGACCGCGCCTTTATACAAGGGGCGGGTCGAAACCCGGCACCGCGTCGTCCGGAACAAAAGGCTCCAGTGAAATTGTCTCCATCGGTACCGGAGAGTTCTCCCGCGACTTCCTCGTCAGAGCGTTGTCATCAGCCAGAACTCTGTCGTCAGCCACATCGTCGTTACAACGGCAGTACCTTCCGCTGAGGGGACTGTTGCACGCGCAAAACAACGCCGCATTCGCGGCGACAAGGAGAAGAACCAGTGAATAAGGATCAGGTTTCTGGCAAGCTTGAACAGGTTGTTGGAAAGGTAAAGGAAAGCGTTGGAGAAACTGTC
>Ga0210403_10003813_pt1 | contig 13133 bp, 10 predicted proteins | sample IncBWC19MmetaG_FD_150863 | JGI IMG/M metagenome (GOLD analysis project Ga0210403, IMG submission 150863) | Forest soil microbial communities from Barre Woods Harvard Forest LTER site, Petersham, Massachusetts, United States - Inc-BW-C-19-M | ecosystem: Environmental > Terrestrial > Soil >... | reverse complement strand
GCAGTTTTTCGGCGAAAGCGTGAAAACGCGCTTCCGCCCCAGCTATTTTCCGTTCACGGAACCTTCCGTGGAGTTCGACGTCTCCTGCATTTTTTGCGGGGGCAGCGGCACCGCGGCCTCCGGCCAAACCTGCGGCAAGTGCAAAGGCTCTGGCTGGATCGAACTCTTCGGCGCGGGCATGGTCGATCCCGCGGTTTATGGCTTTGTGAACTACGACGCCAAAAAAGTCAGCGGGTTCGCTTTCGGCATGGGCATGGATCGCCTGGCCATGCTCAAGTACGGCATCGACGACATCCAGGTCTTTTTCCAGAACGACGTGCGCTTTCTGAAACAATTTCCATGAGCTTCACCGACGCCAAACAGCGCTTCTCCAACCGCGTAACAGATTACGTTCGTTACCGCCCCGGCTACCCGGCGGAGATCCTACCGCTGCTGCAAACCTGGACTCACTTTCGCCCCGAACATGTCGTCGCCGACATCGGCTCAGGGACAGGCCTGCTCAGCAAGCTATTCGTTGATTTCGGTAATCGCGTCTTTGGTGTTGAACCCAACGCCGAAATGCGCGCGGCGGGCGAAGAATTCCTGGACGCTTATCCGAACTTCACGAGCATCGCGGGTTCCGCCGAAGCCACCACGCTTCCTTCCGATTCTGTTGACTTCGTCGCAGCAGGCCAGGCGTTCCACTGGTTTCAAATGCCGGCGGCGCGCAACGAGTTTCACCGCATTTTAAAACCTGGGGGCCGCGTCCTGGTCATCTGGAACGAGAGATTGCTGGATGAAACCGCGTTCCTACGCGAGTATGAAGAATTGTTGAACCGCTTCGGCACGGACTACGCCAAAGTAAGCGAAAGCTACCCGCGCGCCGAGCAGATGCTGGAATTTTACGGTGCAAATGAATTTACGTCCCACGCGCTGCCCAATTTCCAGGAGTTCGATTTTGAAGGTCTGAGCGGGCGACTGCGCAGCAGTTCCTATGCGCCGCCCCCCGGCCATCCGCAATTCGAACCGATGATGAAAGAGTTGCGCAGACTTTTCGACGCGCATCATCAGGGCGGAGTTGTCCGCATGGATTACCGCACGCGCGTGTACACCGGCAAACTGGATTACGACAGGAAAAGCGCATGAAGGTTTCCTACAACTGGCTGAAAGAGTTTGTCGATCTCACCGCCTCGCCAGAGGAAGCCGCCTCGCGACTGGCTCTTTCCGGCACGAATATCGCCTCCATCGAAAACGGCGTGCACGGCGCGGTGATTGATGCCGAAATCACTTCGAATCGCCCGGACTGCCTCGGCATGCTCGGCATCGCCCGCGAAGTCGGCGCCATCTACCGCCTCCCGGTGAAAATCAATGTGCCGAAGCCTGCGGAATCCAAAACGGCCAAGGCCAGTGACGCCGTCAAGGTCAAGATCGAAACTCCAGAGCTTTGCGGACGCTTCACCGCGCGGGTAATTCGCGGCGTGAAAATTCAGCCATCACCAAAATGGCTGAAAGACCGCCTGGAAGCCGCCGGCACGGCCAGCATCAACAATGTGGTCGACATTTCCAACTACGTGATGCTGGAGCTTGGGCATCCCCTGCATACCTTCGATTACGACCAGGTTCGCGATCACAGCATCGTCGTTCGCCGCGCCAAGCCCGGCGAGAAAATCAAAACGCTCGACGGCATTGAGCGCACGCTTGATCCCAGCGTCTGCATGGTTTGCGACGGCGACGGCTCTCGCCCCATCGGCATCGGCGGCATCATGGGCGGCGCCGAAACGGAAATTTCCTTCTCCACGAAAAATGTGCTTATCGAGTGCGCCTGGTTCGATCCAATCTCCGTCCGCCGCTCGGCCCGTTCTCTGCGCCTGCACACCGAAGCCAGCACCCGCTTCGGCCGCGGTGCCGATCCTGAAATGGCGGAGTTCGCTTCTCGCCGCGCCGCGGAACTGATTCTCCAGCTTGCCGGCGGAGAGCTCCTCTCGGGTGTGGTTGACGTCTATCCCGGCAAACGCGCCGCAAAAAAAATCACCATCACGCGCGCCGAGCTCCTTCGCGTCATGGGCGCCGACGTGCCGGACAAGCAGCTGGAAACGATTCTTTCCGCGCTGGGCTTTGCTCCCGTGCGCGTGGATCAAATTCGCGGCGCGGCGGATTCGCTGCTCGCCGTATGGGAATGCACGCAACCATCGTGGCGCGCGGACGTCGAGCGCGAAATCGATGTCATCGAAGAAGTTGCCCGCGTTTACGGCCTCGACAAATTTCCTGCTCGCTTGCCCGCTTCCCGCTCCGGCTCCGCGCGGTTACCGCACCATGAAGCCGAAACGCGACTGCGCGAACGTCTGATTGGCCTGGGTTATCATGAAGTGCTCACCATTCCGCACGTCGCCGAAGACCGTAACGAACTCTTCCGCCCGCCCGACGCCACTCCGGCGAAGCTCGCGAATCCGCTCTCCGAAGAAGCCGGTGTCCTGCGCGCCACCGGAGCAGTCACCCTGGCGGCCGCAATCGAATGGAATTTGAATCACGGCCAGCGCAACGCGCGCCTCTTTGAAATTGGCAGCCATTATCGTTTTGTGGATGGCAAACCGGTGGAAACGCGCGTCCTTTCCATCGGCGCGACCGGTGCCGCGCGCCCGCAAGCTCTCTACGATTCGCCCCGCGATTACACCTTCGCCGATCTCAAAGGCGATCTTGACGCCATCGGCGCGCTCTCCGGCGGTCTACGCTGGGAGCATGGCGGCCCCGATTGGCTGAACCCCGCCCGCCGCGGCGCGATTTTTCTCGGCAAGGAAGGCGGCGCTGCGCTCGGCTCGGCTGGCCAACTCGCCAAACGTGTCGCCGAAAAATTCAAGTTTCGTCAGGATGTATTTCTCGCGGAGATCCATCTCGGTCCGCTCTACTGCATGTACTACGGCGTGAAAAATAATCGCCGCTACGAACCGTTGCCGCGTTTCCCCGGCGTCGAGCGCGATTTCTCGCTTTTCCTGGAGGACGGCGTAACGTTTGCCCAGGTGCAACAAACCATCCGATCGTTGCGCATTCCTGAAATCGTTTCCATCGAAGCCGCCGACCTCTTCCGCGGCAAAAACGTCCCCGTGGGAAAATTCTCGCTCCTCGTGCGAGTCGTCTTCCAAAGCCGCGAAGCCACGCTGGCCGAAGCGCAGATCAACGATTTCTCCACCCGAATTATCTCTGCCCTGGAACAACAACTTGGCGCCGCTTTACGCGCCAGCTAATCCGGCTCGTGTAGGGCCCGCTTTCCGAGGCGGGCCGATCTTCCTTAAACTCCGCATTCTTCTCTGCGTGCTCTGTGTCTCTGAGTTAGATCTCTTCTCTTATTCCGTCTTCCGCAACGCGCGCTCCACCAGCGTCAGGCACCGCTCTGCTTGTTCCTTCAGAATCTCCTCGCGTTCCCCGCGTTCTTCCCGCACCCGGTGCAACTCATCCGCAATCGCCAAAGCAGCCAGCACCGCCACTTTCTGCGTATCCACGGTCCTCGCCGCGTCTGAAATCAACCGCATTTTTTCGTCCACGTAAGCGGCAATCTTCCGGACGTAGGCCTCGTCCAGTTCCGCATTGATTGGATACATTTGGCCATAAATATCCACCTTGATGCTTTGGCTCATGTTCGCCTCGCTCATTGCGACCACGTCGTAGGATTGCGATCCCACCGGTGCGCCCGCAATTTCTTATGCAACTCCGCCGGCAGTCCGCCTGCTTTCCCCGCCGCGATATTCGCTTCCACGTTCTTGAGTTTCCGCATTCCCGGAATAATCGTGCTCACGTCGGGATTATTTAAAATAAAACGCAGCGCCATTTCCGCCATCGTGTTGCCGGTCGGCACCAGCGGCCGCAACTCCTCGGCGTGCGCCACGCTGGACTTCAAATTTTCCGGCACAAAATAGGTATTTCTCCAATCGTCCGCGGGCCACTTCGAATCCAGCGTCAAGGTTCCCGTCAGCGTGCCCTCGTCAAATGGCACCCGCGCAATCACCGCCGTCCCCTTCATCCGGCAAATCGGGAACAGCGCATCCTCTGGATTCTGATCGAAAATGTTGTATATCACCTGCACCGCCTCGGCGTGTCCTTCCAGCACCGCGCGAATTCCATTCGACGGCTCCCAGCGATTCAAGCTTGGCCCGAACGCCCGCACTTTCCCGCTCTTTTTCATGTTCTCGATCGCCCGAGGCAATCTCTCATCGTTCAGCCAACGGTCCTCCCATGTGTGGAGTTGCATCACGTCGATCGTCTCGAGTCCCAGGTTCTTCAAGCTTTTCTCGATGTACTCCTCGATATACTCCGGCGGGTAGCAATCCTCCAGCGTAAAATCTCGGCGGCTCGGCCAGCGGCGATTCTTCGGCGGAATTTTCGTCGCGACATACAAATGCTTATCCGGCCCGCCGACCGAGCTGTTCCCCTTGAATTCGCGGACGATCTTCCCCAGGATCTCTTCGCTCTTGCCGTCGCCGTAGGCCCAGGCGGTATCAAAGAAATTGCATCCGAGTTCAATCGCACGACGCAAAGACGCCAATGACTCCGCATCATCCGAGCCCGTCCAGCCCGCCAACCCCCACATCCCGTATCCAATTTCGCTGACATTCCATCCCGTCCGTCCAAACCGCCGGTAGTTCATCTCGGTCATCTCCTCGCTTGCGCAGCCATTGTAGCGAAGGCCCCAGTTGCGCGCGAGTCACACACGCCGCCCCTTTCAATTTGTCGCCGGGCGCGGGGGATGCCACAATACTTGCCTATGTCTAAACCATCATTGATTGCAACCTCTCTCGCCGCCGTGGGACTTTTCCTGGCCACCGGCACTCCGGCCCAGCAAACTCCGGCCGCGAATTCACCCACAACCCCGCCTGCAGCAGCGAAGCCAGCCACTGCGGCAAAACCCGCTCAGACGCCGGCGGCAAAAACAGGTACGGCCGCGGCCGCGAAAACTCAAGCCCCTCTTACACTGAAAACCCAGAAAGAGAAGGCCAGTTACGCGATCGGAATGAATATTGGCAAGAACCTGAAGAGGGATTCCGTTGAGGTCGATCCAGCCGTGTTGTACCGCGCGCTGAAGGACGCTTACACCGGCAGCAAACTTCTCCTCACCGACGAGGAAGCCAAGACTGCGCTGACCACATTACAGGCAGAAGTTCGCGGCAAGGAAGAAGCGAAGACTAAGGCAGCTGCCGTTGAGAACAAGAAAACCGGGGAAGCCTTCCTCGCCGCCAACAAAACCAAGGAAGGCGTGGTCACGCTCCCCAGCGGCCTGCAATACAAAATCATTAAAGCAGGCACTGGCCCCAAGCCCACCGCGGAAGACACCGTGCTTTGCCACTACCGCGGAACCCTGGTGGACAACACTGAATTCGACAGCTCCTACAAGCGCGGCGAACCGCTGAAGATTCCTGTCGGTGGCGTCATCAAAGGCTGGACGGAAGCGATCCAACTCATGCCCGCCGGCTCCAAGTGGCAGCTCTTCATTCCCTCCGATCTTGCGTACGGCGAGCGTGGCGCGCCCGGCTCTCCAATCGGCCCGAACTCGACGCTCGTTTTCGAGGTCGAACTAATCTCGATCGAACCGAAGGCAGCCCCCAAGGAGCAACCAAAGGAAACTCCGAAGGACGCTCCGAAGGATGCTCCGAAAGCACAGCCAACTGAACAGCCCAAGGCTGCTCCCAAGGAACAAGCTCCACCTGCGCCGCCCACCAAGCCCTGATTCACACCTCGGCTGATATTCCAACTGCCGCTCCCCGGTTCCGAGAGGCGGCAGTTGTTTTTTGTTCAGTCTCCTCCACGCATTTTCTTTCTGCTGCTATCATCTGTTCACTCTGCACGACGCGAAAATTCCCATTGGGAGTCTTGCGCCTTGGATTTGAACATCACCTCTGATGCACGGACCGTAAATTCCAAAACCGCGGCAAGCGATTCGTTTTGGTTTGGCGACACAGCACTGCTGATTTATCTCGCCCTCGTCACGGTTATCGTTCACATGCTTGTTGGACAACGTTACGGGATCCACCGTGATGAACTTGCAACGCTCGACGACGCCCGCCACCTCGCCTGGGGCTACGTCGCCTACCCGCCGGTAACGCCCTTCTTTGGCCGCCTCTCGCTGATCCTCTTCGGTCCCACGCTCCCGGGCTTTCGCCTGTTTGCGGCGCTCGCCGAAGCCGTCGCCCTCGTGCTTACAGGTCTGATGGCCAAGCAGATAGGCGGAGGCCGCGGCGCGCAGTTGGTTGCCGCGTTCGCCGGCGTGCCGTTCTGTCTCGGTGGCGGCGCTCTGATGCAATACGTCTCCTTCGACTATCTCTGCTGGGTGCTCGCCGCTTATTTCATGGCGCGCCTGCTCGTCTCCGGCGATCCGCGCTGGTGGCTCGCCATCGGGGTCGCGATCGGGTTCGGCATGCTTTCGAAATATACGATGGGTGTGTTTGCCGTCGGCATCGTCGCCGGTGTGATCCTCACCGATGCACGAAAATACCTGCGCAGCAAATGGCTCTGGTATGGGGTCGCGCTTTCCATCCTGATTTTCCTTCCCAATCTCCTCTGGCAGGCGCAAAACCATTTCATCTCCGTGGACTTTCTTAAGCACATCCACGAGCGCGATGTCCGCCAGGGCAGAACACAAAATTTCCTTCCCGACCAGCTAAAGATGACCCTGCTGGCGTTCCCGCTCTGCCTCGCCGGGCTTTATTACTGCTTCTTCGCGCCAGCCGGGAAACGCCTCCGCGCCATCGGCTGGATGTTCGTGGTTCCCTTGCTACTCTTCGTCATCCTGAAAGGCCGCGTCTATTATTTCGCCGCCGCCTATCCGATGGTCTACGCCGCGGGAAGCGTGTGGGGAGAAACCTGGCTCGGTTCGCTCCATCGCGGCTGGGCCACCGCACTCCGCGCCGTTGCGCTGCTTGTCCTGGCAGTGGATATCGTGATCGCCGCGGCCCTCGCGCTTCCTCTTGCGCCAGTCCATTCGAAATGGTGGGATGTCGCCAGCAAGGTGCAAGGCGATTTCGTTGAAGAGATGGGCTGGCCGGAGTTGGTCGAAACCGTCGCTCAAATCCGCGACTCCCTTCCTCCCGACCAACGGGCGCACCTCGGAATTCTCGCGGGCAATTATGGCGAAGCCGGCGCTATCAATCTGTACGGCCCCAGATACAGCCTTCCTCCCGCCATCAGCGGCGTCAATTCGTTCTGGGCCCGGGGCTACGGCGACCCGCCGCCAGATACCTTGATTGTTCTGGGGCACTCCTACGGCTTCCTCGCGAGGAACTTCGATTCTTGCAGGGTCGCGGCCCGTGCCTGGAACCGCTTCGGCGTGGAAAACGAAGAGACGCGCAACTATACCGGCATTTACGTCTGCACCGGCCTGAAGAAGTCCTGGCCAGAGTTCTGGGCCGATTACCGCCACTTCGGCTAACCTGCCCGGCGCCGCACCTTGCGAACTATTCCTGCGCCCGATTGGACGGAACTTCTCTGGGAGAGGATAATGGTTCCCGGAGCGGTACTTCGAAGCAGGTGTGGTCGCGAAAGCCGTTTGAACCGTAACGAATCTCTGGGGTGCTGCGGATAGTCGGCTTGTGTGCACGGCCTGTCCCGCCGGCGGGTTTCAATCAACCGAAAACCCGCGGCCGGGGCAGGAAAGCCTAATGGTCGACTCGTGGTACCCACCTATTTCAGAGGTTCACGGCCTAGTAACCCACGGCCAAGCAGTCCGCTCCATTTTTCTGTTTACAGCGATTCGTCGCCCGCTACCTGCAAAGTAAATGGTCCGCGGTTGTAGCTTCCTGCTATCTGATCGCTGTTAACTGATCGCGTTTTTCAACTATGCGCACTCTCTTCATCGGCGACATCGTCGGCTCTCCCGGACGCCACATCGTTCAGGAGCGCCTTGCCGACCTCGTCGAGCATCGCAAGATCGATCTGGTCATCGCCAACGGCGAAAATTCCGCCTCTGGCTTCGGCATCACCCCGAAAATCGCCGAAGAGTTGCTCGGCCTGGGCATTGAAGTCCTCACCGGCGGCAACCACAGCTGGGACCGCAAGGAAATTATCGACTACATTCCTCACCAGCCGCGCCTGCTTCGCCCTGCAAATTTCGCGGCCATCAATCCCGGCGGCGGTTTGTTCGTCGGCGAATCCAAGAAAGGCGTGAAGTTCGCCGTGCTGAACCTGCAGGGCCGCGTTTTTCTTGCGGCCAACGATGACCCGTTCCGCAAAGCCGACGAAGAATTGGCCAAGGTCCCTGCCGACGTCGCCTTCATCCTGGTGGACATCCACGCCGAAACCACCAGCGAAAAAATCGCCCTCGGCTGGTATCTCGACGGCCGCGTCACCGCCGTCGTGGGCACGCACACCCACGTGGCCACCGCCGACGAGCATGTCCTGCCCAAAGGCACCGCCTACATCACCGACGTTGGCATGACCGGGCCGCACGACGGCGTGATCGGCATGGACCGCGGGGGCATCATCAAGAAATTTCTGGACGGCCTGCCCGCGCGCTTCGAAGTCGCCACGGGCGATATTCAAATGAACGCGGTGCTGATCGAAACGGACGAAGCCGCGCCGCGTAATGAGGCCGGCCGCTTCGCCGCCAAATCCATCGAGCGGCTCCGACTGCGCATCGATTGACCGTTTCGTTTTTCAGCAACTTCAAGGCAACTTCTTATCGAGTGAGGCAACCACGGACCGTTGGCCGTAATCTGAGAAACCATGCATCGTAAATCTGGAAAATTCCTGGCCGCCGCGGCGGCTATTTGTGTCCTCGGTATCGCACTCGCGGCCACAGGCTCGGATGTTGACGACCAACTCATGGCTCGTCGCAGGGTTTTCCCGTCCATCGGCCCAGGATTGCGCGCCCTTCGGCACGGCAAGGACGGGAAATACTATCTCCTCGCTTCTCCCGCTGTCGGGATCGCGGTGTTTGACTCCCACGAAAAGCAACTGGCCGTCATCGGTGCGCCCCCCGCTTCCCCAGCCGCCGACAAAACGCCGCGCGCAGCCATTTCCTTCGGCGAAGATTGCGACGTGGATGCCCAGGGCAACCTCTACGTCGCCGATCGTGGCTACAATCAGGTAAACGTCTTCTCTCCCACGGGCTCGCTGCTTCGCTCGATGCAGTTTAATTCTCCAACGTCGCTGGTCGCGCTCCCCGAAGGTGAAGTGGCGGTGACCGCGCCGCGTGGACTCCATCTTGTCACCGTCTTCGGCCCGACCGGCCGCGTTGTTCGTGAATTTGGCGACCCGGAGCAACTCTCCGAACGCAACGACCTCAATCGCTATGTGAGCATCGGCCGGCTGGGCTCTGACCCGGAGGGCCACATCTACTACGGTTACACATACATGCCGGAGCCCATGGTCCGTCAGTACGACCGCTTCGGTTTCGCCAAACAGGATTTTCAGTTTACGAACATCGATGCGTTTTCCGAGGCTCGCGCCGCGCGCCGGGAAATTGAACGCCAGGAAAAGCGTGCGGAACCTCCGTCGTTGCACCCGATTCTGACCGCCTTCGGCGTTGATCCCGTCAGCGGCGACCTCTGGATGGCCTTGAACAACACGCTGCTGCACTTCGACAAGGACGGAAACCGGCGTTCCGAGTACCAGATTTACACCAAGGACGGCGCGCGCATCGAAGCCAACGTGCTCCTTGTCGAAGAGGACCGGCTGCTGATCGGCGCGGATCCGATCGGCGTTTACGAATTCGCCCGGCCGGACCGGAAACCGTGAGCAAAATTCACCGCGTTTTCCTCAGGTCGCTTTGCACTGAAACAGTGCAATCACATTTTCCGCCGTGCGTAAACCGTGATTTTCTCAGGCAAAATTTGTGTTTTTCTTTCGACTTGCACAATTCCCGTGCTTGTGGAAAAGTTGTGCATGGCATGTGAACTTCGTTGAACCCCTTCGCGCACTTTTCGCTTGCTCCCACCCGAACAGTGCGCGAGAATCCAACGCAGTTTGAAAGCAATGGTGCTTGGTTCAGCAGGTCTGAAAGGTCCGCGCAGGTCCACAGGGGCAACGACCAATCGTTCCGGCGCGGGAAAGAACTCCAAGGCTTGAAGAATTAGGGCGAAATTGGCTTTCCACAGTTTTTTCACACCTGTGGAAATGGTCTAGGTTTGGCTTTTTCTGATGACAACCGCTACCCAAATTGGACGTGAAAAAGAAGTGCAGAATCTCTGGGATAAATTCCTCGATCTGATTAAATCCAGGGTCAGCATCAACACCTATTCCACATGGTTTCAGCCTACCCGGCTCAACCGCGCGGAAGGGGACACCCTGTACGTGCAGATTCCCAGCACTGTGTTCCGCCAGGTTCTCACCCGCACCTACGGCGAAATTGTAAAAGCCGTTTTTCACCAGATGGGTACTCCTCAGATGAAGGTGCAGTATGTCTGCACCGAGGAAGAACCCGTGCAAGCGGCGCCCGCCGTCAACGGCACGAAGCAAGCCAAGCTCGATTTTGAAAGCAGCGACCACCAACTGAATACTCGTTATACCTTCGACAGCTTCGTCGTCGGTAAGTCCAATGAGTTCGCGCATGCGGCTTCCCGCGCGGTCGCCGAGCAGCCTTCCAAGGCTTACAACCCGCTCTTCCTTTACGGCGGCGTCGGTATGGGCAAGACCCACTTGATGCATGCCATCGGACACACCATCAAGAAACGTAATCCGGCCATGCGACTCAGCTATGTCAGCGCCGAAAAATTTACCATCGAGGTCATCAACTCGCTCCGCTTCGACCGCATGATCAGCTTCCGCGACCGCTTCCACACCGTCGATGTGCTCCTCGTGGACGACATCCAGTTCATCGCCGGGAAAGAGCGCACCCAGGAAGAGTTCTTCCACACCTTCAATGCTCTGTACGAACAGCAGAAGCAGATCGTCATTTCCTCGGACTGCCTGCCGAAGGACATTAACTCGATCGAAGAGCGTCTTCGTTCCCGTTTTGAGTGGGGATTGATCGCCGATATTCAGCCGCCGGACCTGGAAACGAAAATCGCCATCCTCCAGAAGAAGGCGGAGAACGATCGCTTCCATCTCCCCGACGACGTAGCCGAATACATCGCCCGGGCCATCAAGTCCAACGTGCGCGAGCTTGAGGGCGCCCTGACGCGTCTAATGGCCTACGCTTCGCTCACTGGCACCATTGTTTCGCTCACTACCGCGCAGCAGGTGCTTCGCAACATCATCGCGTCGCAGGAAAAGCGCGTCACCATCGACCTGATCCAGAAGCGCGTCAGCGAACATTTCAACCTGCGCGAGCAGGACCTGAAAGTCCGCAGCAACACCCGCGCCATCGCTTTCCCGCGCCAGGTGGCCATGTATATCGTCAAGCAACTCACCACCGCTTCGCTGCCAGAGATCGGCCGCCAATTCGGCGGCAAGCATCACACCACCGTCCTCCACTCGATCAACAAGATTGAAGAGCTTCGCCGCTCCGACAAAGAACTGAATCGCACCATCACCCGCCTGATGGACGCCCTGCAGTAACAACCTCGTCAAACCCAATTACCACGGCCAAATCGCGCCGTCGTAGCCCAGGAATTTCCCCGTCAACTCCATCGGATTCCCTTCGAGCACCTTGCGCATGCCTCCAATGCTCTGCTCCGGCGTCAGTGCCGCGTTCGCGCCTCCCATGTCCGTCTGCACCCATCCCGGACTGAATATCACCACGCTGATTCCCCGAGGCTCCACTTCTTTGGCCAGGATCGACATCGTCATGTTTAGCGCTGCTTTGCTTGTCCTGTATTGATAGGCGAGTCCAAAGCCGATGGTGGATTCCAACGCTTGCAGTGAGCCCATCCCCGTGCTGATCGCAACGATCTGTTTCCGCTGGCTCGCTGCGACGTTTTCAATAAGCGCCTCCGCCACCCGGATCGCCCCCAGCACGTTCGTGTCAAAGGACTCGCGCCATCCGGCAAAATTAAGTTCGCCAAGCTTGTTTCCGTCTCGCGTAAAAATAGCCGAGTTCAAGACAAGCAAATCTACGGGCTTACCATCCAAAGTTTCCGCCAACCGTTTGACCGATTCATCGCTGGCCACATCCAGGTCATATAAAAACACTTTTTCGTTTTTTGCCAACCGCTGCAGTTCCTCGCTGCTTTTCGTATTCCGCGCTGTCGCAATCACGTCCCATCCATCGGCTGCATACTGACGCGCAAATTCCAGCCCTAGCCCGCGATTTGCTCCGGTAATCAAAATACTGGACATGATCGGTCTCCCCTCAGTGCGCGACATTTCTTGTCAGAACGAGAGCAGTTCCTGTGAATATCTCTTCTAACTCGGCGTTTGTTTGATGCTCGTTGTCTTTTTTTGTCACCCGGAAACCTTGTGCAGAACATGTGAACATCGCGAGGGAAACTTGCGGATCAAATGTGCGCGTTTTTGGAGCGAAGCGCTCGATCCACGGCCGCGGCCTCTTTTTCCGCAGCTTCGCGCGGATATCCACGTGATTCCGCTCTCACAATCGCAAGCCAGTCCGCGCATCCGCATACATTTCCACCAATCCACAGCGCTCATCACAACAACAAGCTTTATAGATCTATTTTTATCTGACTGCTTTTGTGAAAGCCTTTGTGTCTGTGAGAATCCTAATTCCTTCCCTGCATATTCTCGCCGCCGGAAATCCTCAGACCGCTGCATTTCCACAGCGTAAAAGACTCCTGCCCACTTTCTACTTGGCGGAAAAGCGAGTACAGTACGTCAGCGGGTTAATTCAGCGGGGGAAAGCCACATGACGGCAACCGGTACCGCACGTGAGGAAAGCCAATCCATGGAATTCAGCGTAACCAAGTCCGCGCTGCTCAATGAACTCACCACCACTCAGGGAGTAGTCGAACGCAAAACCACGATTCCCATTCTTTCGAATCTCCTGGTTGAAGCGAAAGGCAGCCGCGTCACGATTACCGCGACCGACCTCGAGCTCAGCGTGCGCACATCCTGCGAAGCCAAGGTCAAAAAAGAAGGCGCCGGCACTATCCCCGCCAAGAAACTCCTCGAGCTCGTCCGGCTCCTCCCCGAAGGCGAAATCAAGTTCAAGTTGCTCGACAATCACTGGGTCGAAATCGTCAGCGACAAAAAGAAATACAAGCTCGTCGGCATGGCCAAGGAAAATTTCCCCGCCCTGCCCGCGATGCCCCATACGCTGGTCAAGCTTCCTGCCGCGG
>Ga0210403_10003810_pt1 | contig 13143 bp, 12 predicted proteins | sample IncBWC19MmetaG_FD_150863 | JGI IMG/M metagenome (GOLD analysis project Ga0210403, IMG submission 150863) | Forest soil microbial communities from Barre Woods Harvard Forest LTER site, Petersham, Massachusetts, United States - Inc-BW-C-19-M | ecosystem: Environmental > Terrestrial > Soil >... | reverse complement strand
CGACCCGCGGCCTCCGCCTATCCAGCCCGCAACTGGGCGAACTCGTGGCAATCAAAGCGCGGCAGCAGCGCGAAAAGGAAGAAGCGAAAACAAAACCCCACCCAACTCGCGATGCGGCTGCGAGCTGAGTGGGGCGCCGGGCGTTCCGAGGAACACCCGGTTTAGAGCAGGAACGGCTTAGGCTGCCGGGGTGGACTCGGCCTCGGGCTGGTCGCCCTTGACCGTCACCTTGACGTGCGCGGTGACCTCGCGGTGCAGCTTGACCGGAACATAGTACTCGCCGATCGTCTTGAGCGGATCCTCGAGCGAGATCTTGCGCCGATCGATCGTGAAGCCCTGGGCCTCGAGCTCGTGGGCGATGTCGCCCGACGTGACCGAGCCGAACAGGTGATCGTGCTCGCCGACCTTGCGCTCGAACGCCAGCTCCACCTGGGCCAGCGTGGCCGCCAGCGCCTCCGCCTGGGTCTTCTCCTTGGCGGACTTGCGGATGGCCGAGGCCTTCATCTGCTCGATGACGGCGCGGTTGGCAGAGGTCGCCTCGATGGCGAGCTTGCCGGGAAGAAGGTAGTTGCGTCCGTAGCCATCGGCGACCTTGACCACATCGCCGCGGTGCCCCAGCTTGTTGACGTCTTCTTTCAGAATGACTTCCATTGCTATTCTCCGAATTTCTATCGTTGAGCCGAGATTAGAAGCGTGCGGCGAAGGCCAGCAGGGCGATGTTGCGCGACTGCTTGATGGCCAGCGAAAGGCGGCGCTGGTGACGGGTGCAAACCCCGGTCAGGCGGCGCGGAACGATCTTGCCCCGCTCGGCCACGAAGCCCTGCAGCAGGCGCACATCGCGGTAGCTGATGGCGTCGATCTTCTCCGTGCAGAACTTGCAGACCTTCTTGCGGCGGAAAAACTTGCGGCCGCCCGGACCACCGGCGCCAGGAGCGCCCGCGGGACGCGGAGGACGGGGTCCGCCGGGGCCGGCATACGCCGGACGCGGGGCATGGGGAGTGTGGGGGGTGTGCTCCCCCGCGTGACCAGCAGAGTGGCCGGTGGATGGAGCAGAAGCGTGCGGAGTGCTGGTTTCGTCAGCCATGATGTTTTCCCTCTCAAAGAGTAGGTTGTGCCGGTCTCCGCTCCAGACCCGCAACGGAGTCTCTGAACGTGCTCGCGGACATCTCTGGGGCGAGCGCGGAAGCGGTTAAGGCGGTGATCAAGTTACGAGCGGGGCGGCGAGAACGCCGTCCCAGAGCTTGGAGCGAGACTTAGACCGTGGCGACGGTCTCGTCGTTGGCAACCGGCGCTGCGGCGACGATCTCTTCCTCGGGCTTGGTCTCAGTCGCGGCCGCAGCGGCTGCCGGGGTCGACGTGGCGGTCGGAGCCTGCGGCTGGTGAGCCACCGGCTGGGCGATCGGCTGCGCGCTGCGCTTGACCTTGGTGTCGCGGATCGCCTTCACCTTGGCCAGACGCTTCTCTTCCTCGTCCATGCGCACGGTGATGAACTTGATGACCTGCTCGGTGACGCGCAGGCGGCGCTCGATCTCGGTGATGAGCTTGCCCTCGGCGGCGATCGTCAGCAGCACGTAGAAGCCGTCATTGAACTTGCGAACGGTGTAGGCGAGCCGGCGGCGGCCCATCTTCTCCACGCTCTTGATCTCGCCACCACCCGTGGTGATGGTCCCGGAGAAGCCCTCGATCAGCTTGTCCAGATCGGCTTCTTCAACGTCCGGACGGACGATAAACATGATTTCGTAGGTACGATTCATTCGTTTACTTCTTTCTGCGAAGTTCTGCTTCGCACCGCGCGGGCGTCTGTTCTGCCCGCACGGTTTGGAAATGGATACTTCCGGTCCTGCTCCTGCTGCTCTACTGCTTTTCCCCGTCGCTTGCCGCCTTACGGTTGAACTCGTTCATGGCAGCGCCGACCCCTTTGGTCAGCACCACCTCGACCGCACTGCGAGCGCGATCGAGCACCTCATCCAGCACCGCAAGCTCCTGCTTGCGGAGTGGCGACAGCAGATAGTCCCTGCCACCCGCCTTGATCTCCCTGCCATCCGCCAGCGCCGGCTTGCCGACCCCGATCCGGATGCGATTCCACTGCTCCGTCCCGAGCGCAGCGGAGATCGACTTCACTCCGTTGTGCCCGTTGGCCGAACCCCGTTCCGCCACACGCAGCGCGCCCAGCGGAAAGGCCAACTCGTCGTAGAGGACAACCAGATCCTCCACGCCGATCTCCAGCTCACGAAGCAGAGCGGCCACCGAAAGTCCGCTGAGATTCATGAAGGTCTCGGGCTTGGCCAGCAGAACCTCGTGTCCTGCGAATCTCGCCCGGGCAGTCAATGCTCTGCCGCGACGGTTGGCGACGGTCACACTGCAGAACTCCGCGATGCGGTCCAGCGCCAGAAACCCGGCGTTGTGAGGGGTGAATTGATATTCGATGCCGGGGTTTCCGAGACCGACAATCAGCTTCACTGCGTTCTTCCCTCGCGCCGTTCTACAACTTGAAACTGCAAAACCGCGGCCCCTGCTCCCCAATCGAAGCGAAGGGCCGCGGCAGAACTACTTCTTCTTGGCGTCGGAGGCCGTTTCCCCGTTCTCCGTCTTGCCCTTCTTGGCAACCTCGGGCTCCGTCGGAGCTGCGACCACTGCCTCAGCGGCAGCCTCCGCCTTGACCGCGGTGACATGCGCCACGGTCGCGCCCTCTTCGCCCAGGAACTTGATCGAACCCGAATGCGGCAGGTCGGAGACGTGGATGGCCGCGTTCAAGCCGAGGCCGGAGACATCGACGTCGAGGTGGCTCGGGATATCGGCCGGGAGGCACTCGATCTCGACCTCACGCAACACGTGGTCGAGGATGCCGCCCTGGCTCTTGACGCCCACCGGGGTGCCCACCAGATGGATCGGCACCGAGACGCGCATGGTCTTGTCCATGGCGATCCGCTTGATGTCGATGTGCAGCAGCTTGCCCTTGATGGGCTCGTTCTGCCAGTCGACGATCATGGCCTTGACCACCGCCGTGCCTTCGACGTTCAGGTCGAAGATAGTGTTGTGACCGGAGTCCGAGTGCAGGATGCGGGTGACGACCTTGGGGTCGACGGCAACCGCGACCGGCTCCTGGCCAGCGCCATAGACAACCGCGGGAATCTGGCCGGCGACGCGCACGCGGCGAGCGTGGTTCTTGTTGAACTTACCGGTGCGGGGGGTTGCGACGAGCGTTTCTGCCATGACTTTTAGTCTTCCTTTCGGGCACGAAGAGCAGCTATTAGCTTTTAGCCATTAGCTCTTCGCTAAAGGCTCTCGCTTCAGACTGTCTTCGCTCCCTTTGCGGTTGTTGCCGCCGAGGGTGGTCAATGCTGCGTTTCGTTCTAGCTAAAAGCTAACGGCTAAAAGCTAATAGCTGCCTCTAGTTGAACAGCGTACTGACGCTGGTCTCCATATGAATGCTCTCGATAGCCCGGCCCAGCAGGCCGGCAATCGAGAGCACCTTAATCTTCGACACCTGTTGCGCATCCTCGCGCAGGGGAATCGTGTTCGTCACGATCAACTGCTCCAACCGTGACGCCGCAATGCGCTCGACCGCCGGGCCCGAAAGCACCGGATGCGTCGCGCACGCATAAACCTTTGAGGCGCCCTGGGCCAGCAGCGCGTCCACCGTCTTCACCATGGTGCCGGCGGTGTCGATGATGTCGTCAAGGATCAGGCACGTCCGGCCGCGTACATCGTCGATCACGTTCATTACCTCGGTGACATTGATGTCGGTCCGCCGCTTGTCCACGATGGCCAACGGAACCTCCAGCTTCTTGGCGAAGAAGCGCGCCCGCTCCACACCGCCTGCATCCGGCGATACCACCGTCAGATTGGGCAGGTTCAGCTCCCGGAAGTAACTCACCAGCACCGGGCTGGCAAAGAGATGGTCCACCGGGATATTGAAGAAGCCTTGAATCTGGGCTGCGTGGAGATCGACCAACAGGGCGCGGTTCGCACCCGCCGTCGTCAGTAGATCGGCCACCAGCTTCGAGGTGATGGCGACGCGCGGACGGTCCTTGCGGTCCTGCCGGGCGTAGCCGTAGTACGGGATCACAACCGTGATTCGGCCGGCCGAGGCCCGCTTGAGCGCATCCATCATGATCAGCAGCTCAACCAGGTGCTGGTCCACCGGGAAACACGTAGGCTGCACCAGGAAGACGTCCGCGCCGCGAACGTTCTCCAGCAGCTGAAAGTGAACCTCGCCGTCGGAGAATCTCTGCAGCCGGGTCTCGCCCAGCGGCACACCGACGAACTTGCAGATCTCCTCCGCCAGGGCGTGATTGGAGGATCCGCAGAAAATCTTGAAGCGCTTGTCTTCGCTGAGACGTCCGGGACGCTTTCGATCCGGCACCGTCCTCGCCTGAAAACCGCCGTGCGAGCTGCCGTCGAACAAAATCGACGAGCCTGACGCTGAAGCAGGCTGATGGCTCGTTTCCAGCTCATCAGCCTGCCCTGAAATAGGGGGGAGAACCGCAGTCGTGTCTTGGTGATTCACGTTGAAACCCTCCAGGCGGGTTAGCCTTGGTAGCTCCTGCTGCTTTGTCTTGAGGCGCCCTGTTGTGGCGCCCCGTACCTCTGTTACGAAAGTAAGACTCGGTCCTTCAAACTGCTGACCTCTCTGCCGGCGGTGTTGTCCGCCTGCGAAAGGTCCTACAACCTCAGCGACATGTTGCTGTCGCGAAAAGATCCCTAAGTTGCCCGCTCGCAAGGTCTGCCTGCGGCGTCGACACAGTTGGCTGGGCGACTAGGATTCGAACCTAGACAAAGTGCTCCAAAGGCACTTGACCTACCATTAGTCGATCGCCCAGTAGATCTCCGGGGCCATTGTGCCGCCGAAGAGGTTACCCTGCGAACATTGTGCGCCAGTACGCCGCACGGGGCAAGGTGTGAGTGATCACTGCCTTGACACCGATGGCCTGAACGCGCCGTTGAGCCGCCTGGGCATCTGCAATGGACGGGTAAAGTCCAAACAGAGCCGAACCGGAGCCGGACAGCGCCGCGTACAACGCGGAACCATCCGCATCGACACCCGGCTGCAGACTTCCAGCCGAGGCGACTCCCATCAATTGACGCTTGATCTCACGCAAGGGGGGATGAATCGGAAAGACGACTCGTTCAAAGTCGTTTTCTATCCCGGTGCGGACAAGCGCGAGAAGGGTATTCTCGGCCAGATCGTTCTGCAGATTGCTTCGACTTCCGTCAAAGCGACCCTGTTTTTTCTCAGGGCTATCCAGATTCTCACTGGATGCGCAGAAGATACCGGAGGTGCCGGGCTCGGCGTAGGTGGACGCCAGAGCAAGACTCAACCTATCCAGCCTATCTGCTCCGGCGGCATCGGTCAAGCCTCCATTTACTCCGCCCGCGGCCAGCTGCAACGCGTCCCAATCGCGAAAGGCCTGCGGCGTCGAAACCCCCACCGCCGGCAGAGCGATCACACACGGCGTCTCCGGCAGGTCAGGCAAGGGAGAAACCTGCTCCCCACGCCCTTGCCCAAGCACAGCCCCGCCCAGCAGAAACAGCGGGACATCAGAGCCCACGGACGCTGCCAGCTCCAGCCGCTCGACCCCGGACAAAGCCACGTCCAGCTCCCGCTCCAGCCCCAGCAGCGCGGCGGCCGCATTGGCCGAGCCTGCGCCCATCCCGCCCTGCACCGGCAGCTCCTTCTGAATATGAATGTGAACCTCGGCCTGAACCTCGAGCCGATCGAGGCAGCGCTCAACCATTCGCCAAGCCGTATTGCGCCCGTCGGTGGGCACACCGGGATGGTTCGAGGTCAGCGTGATTGCGGTCACGGCGGCACGCGTGGCCGAGATCGTCACCACGTCGTAGAGCGCCAGCGTCTGATAGAGCGTGGCCAGATGATGAAAGCCGTCCGGCCGCGGCGGCCCAATGGCCAGGCCGAGATTGATCTTGGAGTGCGAGCGAACGCGCGTAGGCATGGCTCTGTCCATTCTACGCAAGCAAGCGCCCAAGAAAGCTCCGGGGAACGAAGGAAGCTCCGGGTGCCCATGTCTCACCTCTGAGACATGGGGCCTCTACCCGCGTCCGACACTAGACGTGCTTCTGCGGAACCGGGAATGGGTTCCGCTCGACGAACTGCACCTGGTGCCAGTAGGGGTAAGCCAGCGGCCGCTCGCTCGCCGCGTCGAGCTTCGCCACCTGCTCCGGCGTCAGCTCCCAGCCGACCGCTGCCAGGTTCTGCCGCAGCTGCTGCTCGTTGCGCGCGCCGATCACCAGCGTCGACACCGTCGGCTTGCGCAGCAGCCAGTTCAGCGCGATCTGCGGCACCGTCTTGCCGGTCTCGGCCGCCACCGCATCGAGCGCGTCCACGACCTGATACAGATACTCCTCCGGAACCTGCGGACCGGCGTCCACGTTCATCTTCGACTGCAGCCGGCTGGTCTCCGGCAGCGGCTGGCCGCGGCGAACCTTGCCCGTCAGACGCCCCCAGCCCAGCGGCGACCACACCAGCGCGCCCACGCCCTGATCGGCGGCCAGCGGCATCAGCTCCCACTCATAGTCGCGGCCCACCAGCGAGTAGTACACCTGGTGCCCCACATACCGCGCCCAGCCGTAGCGCTCGCTCACGCTCAGCGACTTCATCAGATGCCATCCCGAAAAGTTCGAGCACGCGATATAGCGCACCTTGCCCTCGCGCACCATCTTGTCCAGGGTATTCAGCGTCTCCTCGACCGGCGTGGTCGCGTCGAACGCATGCAGGTGGTACACATCGATGTAGTCCGTTCCCAGCCGCTTCAGCGATCCCTCGAGCGCCTGGATCAGGTGGTAGCGCGACGACCCCACATCGTTCGGCCCCTTGCCCCGGCGGAAGGTCGCCTTGGTCGACAGCAGCACATCCTCGCGCTTCAGGTGCTTGATCGCCTGCCCCAGCACCTCCTCGCTCGCGCCGTTCGAGTACACGTCGGCGCTGTCGAAGAAGTTCAGCCCCGACTCCATGCAGACGTCGATGATCTTGCGCGCCTCCTCCACATCCGAGGCTCCCCATGCCTTGAAGAACTCGCTCTCGTGTCCGCCAAATGTTCCGCACCCGAAGCAAAGCTCCGGAACCTTCAAACCTGATCTGCCCAGCTGACGATATTCCATATCGCATGTGATGCTACCCCATCTTGCCGGGTGCAAAAAGGTGCCGCCTGCCTCTATCCTGAAACCGTGCAGACTCCCCTTCTCTTCCCCACCCAGCCCGACCTCACCCCCGAGATTCCACCCACCTGGTCGGACGGCAGCGAGATCTTCCACACCACCGAGAAGTGCACTCGGCTGCAGGCGATCCAGCGCAACAAACGCATCACCGGCAAGCCCGGCATCGCCATGCGCCAGTGCTTCAACTGCGAGGACATCATCCGCGCCAAACGCCTGGGGTAACGTCACTGGCCTGGCTGCAAAGGGAGCTCACCTCATGATCCACGAATCCATCCTCGCCGTCGTGGCTGGCGTGACGACGATCTGCGCCCTCGCTGCCTACTATGCCTGGATTGCGGGCCGCAACCAGTTCTTCTTCTTTGGCCGCACCCTTCCCGCAGACTTCGCCGAGACGGCATCGACCCAGGCGATCAGCCGCGCGTTCCGGCTCTGCCTCGCCCGGCTACACCCTCAACTTCGCCAACCTCTTCTCCTGGCCCGTCGCCCTGATCATCGTAGTCTGCTACGGCTTCATCCTCGTCAACCAGCTACATCACTGACGAGAAGATCTCACTCCACCGGCTTGTCTACCTGACTCTGGTAGATCTCCTCCACCCGCTCCACCGTATCGACCTCCTCAAGCGGCTTGTCATCGCGTATCCGCAGAATGCGCGGAAAGCGCAGCGCAAAGCCGCTCGCATGCCGACCGCTGCGCATGATGTTGTTGAACGCCACCTCCAGAATCCGCAGCGGCTCGACCGTGCGAAAGTATCCCTGGTCCTCGATCGTGTGCGCCATCAACCACGCGCTCATCTCCGCGATCTCCTCATCCGTCAGCCCGGAGTAGGCCTTGCCCACATTCAGCAGCTCGCCCGTCTGGTGGAAGCGCGGCCCGCGCACCGCGAAGGTATAGTCGCTCAATATCCCGGCGCGGCGCCCATGCCCGAACTCCGCCCCGGTAATCACCACATCGAGGGTCCCCAACTCGCGCTTCAGCTTCAGCCACGCCAGCCCGCGCCGACCCGGCTGATAGCTCGAGCCCGCCGCCTTCAGCATCACGCCCTCATTCGCCCGCGCCCGCGCCGCCCTATAAGCCCGGTCGATCTCCTCGGCCGACTCGACCAACCGCGAGGGCGCAAGCAGCAGCCGGGCAATCGGATCAGTCTCCGCCGAGCCGTCCGGCGAGGCGAACAGCACCGCCTGCATCTCGCGCGCGCGCTCGTCCACCATGACCGGCGAACGCACCACCTCCACCAGCCGCTTCACTACCGCCTCCAGCCGGTTGCGTCTGCTGCGCAAAGGGTGATGCAACAGCAGCTCGCAGTCCGCAAACAACAGATCGAAGGCCATAAAGATCACCGGGATCTGCGCTCGCACCGCATTGCCCACCCGCTTGCGCCCGATCCGCTGCGAGAGCACGGCAAACGGCAGAGCCTGCGCCTGCTCCCGATCCCAGCCCAGAATCTCGCCATCCAGAATCAGCGGCCCCGCCAGCGGTCCCACTCCCGACGAGCCCACCCGCGCGAAGGCCTCCTCCAACTCAGGAAAGCTGCCCGTCACCTCCTCCCGGTTGCGTGAATAGATCGCCACCCGCCCCGGCTGCGCAGGATCGCCACAGTGCACCTGCGCCCGCATGCCGTCGTACTTGTCCTCAAGAAAGGCCTCAATGCGCGGCTGTTCTCGGTTGGGATCGGGCTCGCCCGTAAACCGCTCGACCGCCTCCTCCGGCGTCTCCACCGGACTCGCCAGCATGAAGCCCAGCGGATGAAACAACCGCATCCCCGCCTCCGCCAGGGTTCCCGCGAACGCCCGCCGCACCACCGCCGCCAAATCCGCCTCCAGCATCACGGCGTGCCGCACCTCGGCCACCGGCACCCCGGCCGCAACCGCAATCGCCTCCTCCACCAAACTCTGCTTCACGCCAATACGCATATCGCCCAGCATCAGCTTGATCAGGTACTTGGCCTCAAGCGCCATCGCCCGCCGCAGCAGCCCCTCGACCAGCGCCGCGCGGCTGGTCGTCGTCTTCGCCACCGCCATCGCTGCAAACGCCTCATTCACCTCCGCCAAGGTCAGCGTCGCGGCAGGCCCAGCCTTGCCTGAAAGCAGATCGAAGGCCGCCGCCCCCGTGTCTCCATGCCGCCGATAGGCCGCGCTCAACTCCGCATCGCTCGCACCAGCAACCTGCAGCAGCGCTCGCGACAGCAGCGCTGCCCCAGCGTTCAGCTTCCGCGGATCCGCCTCGGCAAACGGGCTCCCCGCCAGATACAGCGCAAACAGCCCGGCATCGTCTCCCCCAGGAGCCTCCCGATGCACCGCCGCAATCGCATCCGCGATCGCCGCCCGCTTCTTCAGCCGCCCGCTCTCCCGCGAGAGCGCCTCCGCCAACTCCGCCACCGCCCGAAAGCTCGCCATACGCCACCCACCTCGGAATCCCTCAAGAAAGATGCGCCCGACAGCCCCTCCTCTTCTACTCCCCATTCCCTACTTCCTGCCTTTTGCGCCCCGCATCCGCCCCGCTCGCGATACCATCTAAAGAGCATGCATCCGGCGATCCAACCCGCCCAAAGCCACCTGGCCGCGTCGACCCCCGACCGCCACGACTTCGCCTAGCTGCGCCCAATCCCATCGCGCGCGTTCTTGCCCCGTTTCCTACTCTCGATTCCATATTCCCTGCTCCCAGGAGTTCCCCCATGTTCGACCGTCTCGACCAGATCGAAGCCCGCTACGAAGACCTCGGCCAGCAGCTCTCCGATCCCACCCTCGTCAACGACCAGAAGAAGTTCCAGGCCACCGCCAAGCAGCACCGCGACCTCGAACCCGTCGTCGAGAAGTTCCGCGAGTACCGCAACATCCGCAACGCCATCGCCGACGCCAAGGCCATGCTGACCGAGTCCGACGTCGATCTCCGCGCCATGGCGCAGGAGGAGCTGGCCTCGCTCGAGCCGCGCCTCGGCCCGGTCGAAGAGGAGCTCAAGGTGCTGCTTCTGCCCAAGGACCCCAACGACGAGAAGAACGTCGTCCTCGAACTGCGCGCCGGCACCGGCGGCGACGAGGCCGCCCTGTTCGTCGCCGAGGTCTTCCGCATGTACCTGCGCTTCGCCGAACAGCACAAGTGGAAGGTCGAGATCCTCTCCCAGACCGAGTCCGGCATCGGGCATGGATTGAAGGATGTTACGGCAATCATTGAAGGCGACCACGTCTACTCCCAGCTCAAGTACGAGTCCGGCGTGCACCGCGTCCAGCGTGTCCCCGCCACCGAGACCCAGGGCCGCGTCCACACCTCCGCCATCACCGTCGCCGTCCTTCCCGAGGCCGAGGAGGTCGACATCAAGGTCGAGGCCAAGGACCTGCGCATCGACACCTTCTGCTCCTCCGGCCCCGGCGGCCAGTCGGTCAACACCACCTACTCCGCCGTCCGCATCACCCATCTGCCCACCAGCACCGTGGTCAGCTGCCAGGACGAAAAGTCGCAGATCAAGAACCGCGAGAAGGCCATGCGCGTCCTCCGCGCCCGCCTCTACGAGGTCGAAGCCGAGCGCATCCACCAGGAACAGGCCAAAGACCGCAAGCAGCAGATCGGCTCCGGCGACCGCTCCGAGAAGATCCGCACCTACAACTTTCCCCAGAACCGGCTCACCGACCACCGCATCGGCCTGACCAACCACCAGCTCGCCATGGTCATGGAGGGCCAGCTCCAGCCCACCATCGACGCCCTCATCGCCCACTACACCGCCGAAAAACTCAAGGCCGAAGCCTCCGCCGCCTAACCCACCACGCAGACTCGGCAAACGTCAGCATCTGATTTTCAATGAAGTTGTCATCCTGAGCGAAGCCTCGCACGGTCTCATCGTGCGAGGCGTAGTCGAAGGACCCCGACCAAAGTACGCCTCTCCACGACTGCCAGCCCATTTTGGCCGGACCTTCAAGACCACGCATGAGCCTCCGCCAAACCATCGCCGCCGCCGCCGCCCGCCTCGCCGCCAACCCTGAGCTGCACGCCGATGCCTACCGCGACGCCGAGCTCCTGCTCCTGCACACCCTCAGCCTGCAACGCACGGCGCTCTTCACCGATCCCAATCGCAATCCGACCATCACCGAACAGACAGCCTACGACCGGGCCATCGACCGCCGGCGAACCGGCGAGCCCATCCAGTACATCACCGGCGAGCAGGAGTTCTACGGCCTGAAGCTGCGGGTCACGCCCGCCGTCCTGATCCCGCGTCCCGAGACCGAGCTGCTGGTCGAGGCCGTCCTCGAGCGCCTTCCGCCTGCAGGGGCTCTGAGAGTCCTAGACATCGGCACCGGCTCGGGAGCCATCGCCATCGCGCTCGCAGCCCACCGCCCCGAGGCCCAGATCACCGCGCTCGACCTCTCCCCCGGCGCGCTCGCTGTCGCCCGCGAGAACGCCGCCACCCACCAGCTCTCCGGCCGCATCCGCCTGCTCGAGTCCGACCTGCTCAGCGCCGTCGCCAACGAACCGCCCTTCGACGCCATCGTCTCCAACCCGCCCTATGTCCCCGAGGCCGACCGCGCCGCGCTGCACTCCCAGGTGCGCGACCACGAGCCCGCCAGCGCCCTGTTCGCCGGCCCCGACGGCCTCGGCATCTACAGCAGCCTGATCCCCCAGGCCCGCGCCGCGCTCACCCCCGGCGGCCTGCTCGCGCTCGAGTTCGGCCACGGCCAACGCGAAGCCCTCGCCGCCCTGCTGCGTGAATGGAACGAGGTGGAATTCCTCAACGACCTGCAGCAAATCCCCCGCGTAGCCCTAGCCTGCAGGCCCTGAATCCCCAGCCACCCGTCTCTGTTCCTGTTTTCTGAGCCCTGAACCCTGCCCCCTGAGCCCTGCCTTTACAGCCCTGCATACCAGTCGTAGCCCAGCTTGGTCCAGTAGTCATCCGGCCGCTTGTCGGTGAAAGCGATCAGCGCAATGCGTTTGATCTGCTTGTAGCCGTACTTGATGGGCATGTGCAGCCGCAGCGGAGCGCCATGCGCCTGGGTCAGCGGAGCCCCCGACATCTCCGTTGCCAGCAGGCTCTGCGGATGGGTGCAGGCGTTCAGATCGTAGCCGCAGTAGTAGTCGCCGAAGGGCGTCTCCATGTAGACATACCGCGCGCTCCTCACAGGCGGATAGGCTGCAATCAGATCAGCGAAGCGCACCCCGCCCCAGCACACGACCTCGCTCCACCCCTCAATGCACTTGAACTCGGTCACCAGCTCGTGGTGCGGCAGCCGCTTCACATCGTCGAGCGTCAGCAGCAGCCCCGGCGTCGCCCCAGCCAGGCCGCTCGCGCTCTCCCCCGCCTCCTCCTGCCCCCGCCGCGGCGATCCATCCGCCTTCACCCCCCGCATCCACATCCCAGGGGTCTCCGCCGGCCGCTTCGACTCATCCGCCTGCCCGGATTTGCCCTTGCTCATCGTCATATTCGGCTTCTCTACGTAGTTCCAAGCCGTCACATCCGGCACGTACTGCGGAAACCGCTGCGGCGCATCGACCCCGACCAGCTTCAGCCGCCAGGTCTCAAGCATCAGCTCCTGCCGCAGCCCATACGGCCCGTTGAAGCGCAGCTCGACCGCCTTCGCCACCGGATACGTCGGCGCCACACCCCGCTCGCCAAAGCCCCCCCGCGCCACCGCCGCATTGGTCTCAAACCCCCGCCGCAGCGGCATCTGCTGCCTTCCCAGCAGCGGGCTGCGGTCGATCCACCGGTACACCCCATACCCCGCCGCCGCTGCTGCCGCTGCCACCACAAAGCTCCGCCGCGTACGCCGCCGCGACTCAGCCAAAACCACCCCATCGGCCGCCGCAGCAGCCTCCGGAGGGCCAGGGCCCGACACCCCAGCCGCGTCTCCCGTCGGCACCGGCCCCTCCGCCGCCTTCGAGTCGTAGCGCTCCGGCACCCAATCGTCCTCATCCGGAATGCGGTCCTCGTCCGGTCGGCGCCGCTCCCGCTCCCACTCCCGCCGCTTCTCCTGCTCCTCGCGCTC
>Ga0210403_10003809_pt1 | contig 13146 bp, 17 predicted proteins | sample IncBWC19MmetaG_FD_150863 | JGI IMG/M metagenome (GOLD analysis project Ga0210403, IMG submission 150863) | Forest soil microbial communities from Barre Woods Harvard Forest LTER site, Petersham, Massachusetts, United States - Inc-BW-C-19-M | ecosystem: Environmental > Terrestrial > Soil >... | reverse complement strand
GCATTAGCCACCTTTATACCTCATTTTTTAATTCAGCCCTTTGTAGAAAACGCCATTTGGCACGGATTACTCCCAAAAAAAGGCAATAAAAATTTATTGATACAATTTAAATTAGTAAACGAAAATAAAATAGAATGTACTATTGATGATGATGGTGTAGGCATGGGGTTAAAAAAACAACCTATTGAACGAAAATCGTTGGCAATAAACTTTATAAAACAACGTTTAGAGTTAATGAATAAAAACCTGGGCACCGATTTAAGTTTAACCATAACCGATAAGGTAGATGCTAACGGCAACCCGCAAGGCACAACCGTTATTTTATATTTACCCATTATTAAAAATAATAACCCCGATTAAAAAAATAAACCTACTTTTATTTTATGTTAAAAGCAATTATAATAGATGACGAGTTAAACGGAGTAAAATTTTTGCAACACCTAATTGAAAAAAACTGCCCCGATGTAGAAGTTATTGCCGCCGAAACCGACCCACAGCAGGCTATTGAGCTAATTAAAAAGCACAAACCCGATGTTGTTTTTTTAGATATAGAAATGCCCGGCACCAATGGTTTTGAGTTATTAGAAGAACTTAAACACCTTGCGTTTCATGTTATATTTACTACGGCATATGATAATTATGCCGTAAAAGCCTTTAAATATAACACGGTAGATTATTTATTAAAACCAATTATAGTAGATGAGTTAGTTATTGCTGTAAATAAACTGCTTGAAAAAACAAAAAATAAAATTGATGATGCAAGCATTAGCAAATTGCTTGAAAAACTATACGATGCCGAAGCCCCCAAACGTTTAATAGTTAACAGCCAAAACGAAACCGTTTACCTGGAGCCAAAAAATATTACCCGTTTAGAATCTGATTCGAACTACACGTACATTATTTTGCTTGATGGCAAAAAAATAACATCAACCAAAACACTTAAAGAGTACGAAACGATACTTAGCTCCGATGTGTTTTTTAGAGCGCATAAAAGCGCACTGGTAAACATAAACCACATTCAAAAATACGTGAAAACCGATGGCGGACATATTGTTATGACCGACGATGTGAAAGTACCCGTATCGCGCGAAAAAAGACAAGATTTGCTTGCTATTTTAGCAAACATGTAATTCGTTTTTTTCAGTTCACTCAAAGTAGCGGTAATTTTTATTGGTGGCATATTTTAGTTGGAAAAATCCGTCGAGTGAGTTGGTAGAGTTTAGGTTTGAAAAATCGAGCATGCCGGACAGGCCTGCCCTACTTATATGGTGGGAAATTAAAACTACATAAGCTTTATGTAGATGGCTGCCCCCCCATTTAATTGTATGTGTTTACTTAAAAAAATTCTGTGGAATTTATTACTTTTACTACAAGGAAAAAAAAGCTCCATAGTAAAAAACATAAACAACACTAAAAAAATAAAATTGTATGAGAAAAATAATTTCATTTATGCACATATCGCTTGATGGTTTTGTGGCAGGACCAAACGGAGAAATGGACTGGATTAAAGTTGATGAAGAAATTTTTGATTACGTTGGTAAGCGAATAAGCGCAAGCGACACTGCCTTATACGGACGTGTAACTTATGACATGATGCAAAACTATTGGCCTACCGCGGCAGATAAACCAAATGCAAGCAAGCACGATATTGAACATGCTGCGTGGTATAAAAAAGTTAACAAGGTTGTTTTATCGAAAACAATGAAAGGTGAGGGTTTAACGAATACAAAAATTATTAGCGATAACCTTACCAACAAAATAAATGAACTGAAACAACAACCGGGTAGCGAAATTGCGCTTTTTGGTAGTCCAAAGGCAACACACGCGCTTATGCAATTAGGCTTACTTGACGGCTACTGGCTGTTTGTTAACCCAATACTACTTGGACATGGCATACCGTTATTTGCAAACGTTAAAGAAAAAACAAAACTAAAATTAGTAAACACTAAACAATTTACCAGCGGAGTAACCGAATTGAATTATGTAGTGGATAAATGATACCGAAGTGTTTAACCCGACGGTGTAACCACCCGAACGCCCTAATGAGTTAGTTAATAATACAATAAGTTTGTACTAATACAAATTATTACCGAAAAGTACGCCGGATGGTTTTTGGTTGGCTTACTTTTGCGTATGCGCTTTCTACTACAAAAAGATTATGAACGGACGATTACGGTTGATGACCTGAACGTGGTTTTTGATAATGGCAGTGATGCCACTTACACCGTGTAACAACGTATTTTAGATACGGAGCCTGCTGCTCAGGAAGAAATTATTGGCTACTTAAAACAACACTACGATGTAAATGAAATTTTTACGGATACGACTGCGTTTACTATAGGAGCCACTTATTATGGCAACAGCCGAGTTACGTATACGGAAGCGGCGTTTTCGGCATCGGTGGTTTATACTACGGGAGACGTAACAAAAGAAACGGCATCTATTTGGAGTGTAGATGCCATTGAGAGTATAAAATTTATACAAGATTCAAATGTAGAAACATTTAAAAATACTGTAATTGGTATAATAGGCAATAGCTATGACCCAACTAAAGTGTATATACTTTGGGGTTGTGTAAACACAGGCGCTAACTATAATATAAGTGCGGGTGCTGTATTTTATGCCGGAGAAATTTATACGGTTGATTTGACTTCGTTTACACCAACTAATGTAGCGGTAGGCACTATGACTTCTGTTGGCAGTGGCACATTAATTAAATTTAGCGATAACACTTATAAAGATATTTTACTATTAAGGAAATTTGTAATTACTGACGGTGCAAGCGGCAGTGGTACAAGCGGTACAAATGGTGATTTTGCGAATTGGGTTTCGTTATCGGGATTGGTAAGACAAGGAAATATTATCAGGCAAATAGATACTATTACCGCCGGCAACATGGGAACGGGTGTAGATAAAGTTTTACATACTATTACGCCTGCCACATTTAATATAAATAATTTAAAAATAGATTACAGTTCGTCATATGCGGCAAGCGCAGATACAGCGGTTATACTTAAATTGTGGAAGAACCCTACTATTGTTGGGGGGAATGTAACAAGCGGGACTATTTTAATGTCGGTAAGTGATAAAATTGGGATTACAGGAAATGAAGATTCGGTAATTAGCTTTACAACAATGTATAATTATGCAGCTAACGATGTATTGGTTATAACAGGAAACGCAGCAAGTGGTACTCCGGGTCTTCAAAATTTTAGCAATTTAATTGTTGACGGAATAAGTAATTAATTATTTTATCATACATTAGCTGTATGAAAAAAATAATATTCCTGCTGTTTTTATCGACCAGAATTTTTTCTCAAGGTCTTGTTGAATTTATAAGCGCTACACCCGACACTATATGCCAAAACCAGTTAGTTGTATTTAAAGTACATATTGATAGTGCTGCGTTAGCTCAATTTCCAAATAGTACAATATCAGTAAGAGACAGTTCGGATGCTTCATTTATGATAAATGGATGGACCTTAAAACAAATAGCTGATAGTAATTATACTTTTAAATTGTTTGTTTATACAGGTGATTTAAGTATTGGTTTAAATAAAATGTGGGTGGCATCGGGTTATGGCAATCAAACTTAAAAAACTGTGTGTTAGGGATTGAAAATTACAACAGCAAAGAAAATTTATTAAGCACGCAATATTTTAATTTACTGGGGCAACCTATTAAAGAACCCGATGGTGTTACGGTTGAAGTTAAAACTTATGTTGGCGGGCAACGTGAGGTTAGGAAGATTGTAACGGGGAAATAAAACTGATGGGAATTTTAGTTATACTTTTAGTACTGCTTATTTATTTTTTACCAACTATTGTTGTTGGACGCAAAACTTTTGCCATGCAAGTATTTTTGCTTAATCTTTTACTTGGCTGGACTTTTTTAGGCTGGGTTATTGCGCTTGTATGGGCGGTTAAAAAAGAGAATAGATAGTTTTGTTTTTGAGACTGTTTTGAGCCATGACTTTATACGTTTATTATTTTAGCTACTTAGTTATTTCTTTTTGCTTGACCAAAAAGAAAGAAAAAGTCAAGTCCAGCCGAATGCTGCCGCACAAGGCCAGTCGACCTGGCGTCTGGACAGGCCTGCACGCTGCTTCGACGGGAGATTGACTACACAAACTTAAGTTGTTGGTTGCTTCGGATTTACTTTGTACATGTTTGCTTTATAATATTGTAGGATTACAAATTATATAGAGCGGCGAGTTATTTTTATAGCATCACTACTGCTTTGTATGTGAGGAGATAAAAATTTTTTCGTATATATATTACTGAATTATTGCCTTGATATTTTTATATTAGCCGGGTGAAAAAATTTATAGCGGCATTTGTTTTTTTTATTGCAATGTTTTTTTGTAACTGCGGCATGCAAAAAAGACTTTATACTAAAGGATTTTATGCCAGCAAACAGCAAGGGGTAAAAAAGCACGAGGCACAGGATACGGTTACAGATATTGCAACATTATTAAAAAACATAAAACAACTTGCAAAGGCAAATTCTACAACTTTGCTTGCGCAGCTTGGCAGTAGAAATATGCCTTTGTTACCGCAAACCGAAAAAAACCTTTTTGAGACGGGTGGATGCGATACTGTTTTTTTGAAAGACGGCACGGTGCGTTTGGTGCATATAGTTAGTTTAAGGCCATCGAGAATAAATTATTTACCTTGTTACTCGAGTGATTCGGTTGTTTCATTTTTTTTGAAAAGCGATGTAATAGCGGTTCATCGTGTAAATAGAAAATTGGAAACTATGTATGCAAAGCAGCTTAGTGATATAAAACAGTTTTCGGCAACAAGCCCATGCGATACTATTTTTTTGAGAGACGGAAGTGTACAATTTGTAAGGGTGGTGGAAGCGGAGCGAAAAAAAATTATTTACTTTCCTTGTGGTGCGGATATTTCGAGTGTTTCGGTTTTTTCAAGAAGGCGAGTGGACGCTATATATTATGGAGATGGTAGAGTGGAAACGGAATACGTAAATCCGATAAAAAAACAAGCCAGATCTATTTGGGCAATTATAGGTGTGTGTTTAAGTGTTGCGGGGATTTTTGTTTCATGTTCACTTTTAGCGATGGATAGTACCCCCGCTTTTATGATTGGTACGATAATTGGTTTGGTGTTAGCAGGTTTTATTTTTAACCTAATTGCTATTATAAAAACAAAGGGCAGAGGTAAATGGAGTTTGGTTGGTACGTTTGAATTTATTTTTAGCTTGGCAGTTTTAGTTACGCTAATAATTGCTTTAGTGCTTTTTGCTACTAACCCTTTTGCTAATTTTTATATTTTTTAAGTAATGAAAAAAGTTATAGTAATATTTTCGTTTTTCATACTAGTGGCATTGAGGGGCGTGGCGCAAACGGATGAGAGCGATACTACTAACACGATGCCGTATACGATTGACCTATCTACGTCTCAGTTTAGGTTGAATAGTTATTCGAAATCGCCGATGTATTTTTATACGGTGTATGGGCAGGGTAATCCGTTTGATTTTCCGTTTCCGAGTCACTTTTCGATTATTGATAAAACGGGCTTGGTGGGCAACATAAAAGAGTATGTTGAAACTATTATTAAAATGTGTAAAGCGGGGTTAAAGGTGCTGAACTCGCTGAAAGAAGAAGAGGTAGAAATTAATGGTTACAAGGCTTACGAAATTTCGTTTAACGGAAAAATAAGCGAAACGTATTTTAAAACCTACATGGTAATTTTAAGTAACGGCAAAACAACGTTACTTTTTACAGGCCGTGCGGTAAGCGACCAAAAGGATATGGTAAAGGAGTTTAAAGCAATTGCGCGGACTATACGGATTAAGTAAGCGAATGAAAAAGTTTATAACGGCATTTTTATTTTTGATTACGTTAGCAAGTTTTGGACAAACAACTGAAAAAGATTCGGTGCCGTTTACGATAGATTTGAGTGGTTCGAAATTTAAGTTTAATAGTTCGGCGTTTTCGGAGGCATTTTTTTATACGGTTGATGGGCTTGGAAACATTAACGATACCATTTTTAAAAACATGTTTATTATTACGCCTATGCCTAAAGTAGAAAACAACTTTAATGCAAGGAAAGCTTATGTGCAAACCATTATTAAACATTATAAAGACAAAAACCCCAGTACTGTTTTTGAAGAGAAGGAAATACAAATTAATAACGACCGTGCGTACGAAGTTTGTTTTGTAGATGCTACGAGTAATGTGCCTGTTAAGGCGTATCAGGTTATTTTAGGGGATGATAAAACTACGTTGTGTTTTTATGGCATGGCGGTAAACCAGTTTAATGCGATGACGCAGGAGTTTAAACGTGTTGTACAAACTTTACGAGTGAAACAATAATATGAAAAAGTTTACTGTAGCATTATTAGTTTTTACTTTACTTGTTTTCTGTAGGTTTAGCAAACCTACGTTAACGTTATGATTTAGAAAACACCACCGTGCAACACGGTGCAGGGAGTTTGAGTTAGAATTTATCTCAAATATATCGTAGCGCAATGCTCATTCATCCAATCAGAAGTAGCATCATACTCAAAATTTCCAATTCCTATTGATGTTCCTACTACTCTTAGATTATATCTGTTAGATGTTGCCGCATCATCGTGTATATAAAAATGACCTGACGCATCGGTTTGTGCTTGCCCAACTATATAGCCATCACATTGGTCCTTTTGGTAACCAGCATCGCAAGCCCACAAAATTACCCATATACCACTAACGGGTTTTCCGCCTAAGGAATCGTACACGTAACCTTGGAGGGTTATTTTTTCAATCGCTTTTTTATTGCAGGTTGTATGTAATAATATAACACCTAAAAGGATTGCAGCCAAAATTATACGAGGGATTTTTTTCATCGGTTATATGAAGCTACAAATTATTCAAATATATTTTAGAGAAGTTTGCCTTTAGCCAATTGTTATTAGTACCAAAATTAAAGCTGCCTTTTAGGGTGTGTTTGTTTACAACGAGTCCGTAGCGTTGTGAGCGTGCTGCATCATCATGCAAATAAAACCGACCCGACACATCGGTTACGGCTTGTCCGATAATGAATGGTGTATATTGTTGTTGATCCTTATCATCATAACTACAACCGTATAAATATATCCACACGCCTTCAACGGGTTTACCACCCAGGGAATCGTACACGTAACCCTCGAGCGTTACTTTGGCCACCATGCTGCTATCGTTACAACTTGTAATTAAAAACACCATGCTTAAAGCAATGGCACATATAATTAAGCCGGGCAATTTTTTCATGACCGTAAATGTACAGGTTACCGATAAATAATTTGAGTTAATTTTTTAGTTACTTTAGTAGATACAAAAAACGTAATATGAAATTTTTATACGCGCTTATAGTAACCGGCTTATTAGCTTTTACAGAGGATGATAAAAAAGACCTTATACTTTGGAACTCGGCTTACAAAATACAATGGCAAGATTTTAAGGGTAGTCCGCAAGGCGGCGTAACACTTAAGGCAATGACGTATAGCACGATACAATTAGAAACATCGAAAATTGATGCGAGTGGCGTAGCGTTAACTGTAACGGCATCATTTATTAAGAGTAAATCGTGGAGGAAAAAGGAGGCCGATGCCAACAGTAATTTACTTACGCACGAGCAAAAGCATTTTGACATTACTGAAATTTACGCACGCAAAATGCGCAAAAAATTAAGCGAAACTAAATTTACCAACCCCAAGCAAGCGCAACAAGTAATACAGCGTTTGTATAGCGAAACGTTTAACGAATCGGCTGCGGAACAAAAAAAATACGATACTGAAACAAACCACTCTATTAACACAGCGGCGCAAGAAAAATGGAATGCCAGCATAGAAGCTGAACTACAAAGTTTAAGTGCTTTTAGTGATGTAGAGGTTAGTGTGGGGATGGGGAAATAGATTTTGATATTCTATTTGGAATATCAAACTTCAATCTCTACAAATGCTTTTTAATTAGTCAATAAGATTGGAGGTACCAAATTGGCACCTCCAATTTATAAATATAAATTTGTGAAATAAAAAAAATAAAATGAGTAAGAAAGATGCTGCTCCATTACTTCCTGATGAAATTATAATGAATCAGATTTATTATATTAGAGAACATAAAGTAATGTTGGATAGAGATTTGGCTGCCCTATATGAAGTAGATACAAAACAACTGAAAAGGCAAGTTAAAAGAAACATAGACAGATTTCCTGAAGACTTTATGTTTGAATTAACAAAAGAAGAATTTGAAAATTGGAGGAGCCAATTTGGCACCTCCAATTTATCGGATAAAATGGGGTTACGTTATGCTCCTTATGCATTTACCGAACAAGGAGTTGCCATGCTATCGAGTGTTTTAAACAGCAAAAAAGCTATTTCTGTAAACATCCAAATTATCCGCATCTTTACTCGTATACGAAGGATGCTGATTGATAACACAGAACTACGTCTAATAATTGAAAAATTAGAAAAGAAAACAGATAACAATGCTAAAAATATAGAATTAGTTTTTCAGTACTTAGATGAGTTATTGGAGAAAAAAGAAAAACCTAAACCACGCACACTTATTGGGTATAAAACGGCAAAGAAAAAATAAATCTTTAATTATTTTAGCGGCGATGAAAAATATATTATACACAACAATATTTATGTTAATGCTTGTATGTACTATAAGCGCCCAAACCGATACGGTTTTTTATAACGCGAATAGCGATACCGTAAAATCGTTACGATTGGCAACTACCTACGAAATTATAAGCCGAAGTGGCGCAGCACCAAGTGAAGAGCTTAAAGAAAAATATACCAAAGCCGGACAGAAAATTGCTGAAGACCATTATTATATAAATGGCAAGAAAAAAGAACGAATAGGGCAATCGCGTAGGTGGTACGATGATGGTAAAATTAAGAGCTTAATTGCTTACAGCGATGATAAAATGAATGGCGGCTGCAAAACTTACTGGGAAAACGGGCAGCTAAAACGAAACGATGCTTATGAAGATGGAAAATTTAGAACAGGCAACTGTTATACAGCAAAGGGTGCAGATACCATACATTACGATTATGAAATAACGCCTGAATTTAAAGGAGGAGCAAGTGAAATGATGAAGTATCTGCAAAAAAACATTAAAATTTCTGAAAAAAGTAAAGAAGATTATGTACATGGTAAAACATATATAAAGTTTACTATAAATGAAGATGGCAGTATATCTGATGTTTCTATTTTAAAAGGCAGTGGCGAAAAAGAGTTTGATAATGAAGTTATACGTGTTGTAAAAGAAATGCCAAAATGGAACCCCGGTAAACAAGATGGTATACCAGTAAAAGTACATTTTATGATACCGATTTTTATTCGCTTATAATAGTGGAGTTTTTACTTGTTGGTGATAACACCCATAAGGGCGGTGAGCGTTAGGGATTGCAACGAAAAGCTTTTGCTGTAATCAGCAAAACTTGTAGTGTAAAGCCCGACGCTGTAATCAGCGGAACGCCCAGCATCAAAATCTAACACAGGTAACGTTGCGGTTGGTCCAAACCTTAACCCAACTCCTGCTCCTGTAGGTCCTATAGTAGGCAACCCGTAATTAAAAAAATAAAGTAAAAGTTAAATTATATGATTTAACTTTTTTGTAATCTTATTTTTTAGAAATTAGTCGTATAAATCATATAAAAAACAAAATCATGTTTAAAAAAACTAAAAAAGAAGTGGCTTCAAAAGCAAAAGTTGAAACCCTAAGCAACAAAGAATTAAACAATGTTGTGGGTGGTGCAGTTAACTACAACGCATCAAAATCTAACTCAGGCAACGTTACAGTTGGTCCAAACCTTAACCCAACTCCTGTAGGTCCTATAGCAGGTAATCCATAATTAAAGCATATAGTAAAACAAAGCCTCGCTAAACAAGCGGGGCTTTTTTATTTAAAATTATTTACCCGTTCGCTCAAAAAACCATACGGTTCACTCAAATAATGTAAATTTAATTTTAACATTTAGTTGATTTTGCTATCTTTAGTCTTCAACTATTTAATATGAAAAAATTTTTACTTATTGCCTTAACAATTTGCATTAGCTCAATAGCAATAGCACAACCAACTAACATTGGTTTCGATAACGGATCGTTTAACGGATGGGTTGGCTATGAAGGATACAACCCAAACTCAAATAACCCCTTAGTTACTGTAACCGGCCCAATAACACCGCCAAGCAACCTAAATGCGGCAGAAACAGCTTGTGATTATTTTAGCCTTGTTAGCACAGGCACCGATCCTAATATGGGAGTTCCTTTGGTTTCTCCATTAGGTGGTTATTGCGCCCGCATGGGTGGCGAAAACAGAAACTTAGGCGCAGGCGCAGGTGGCTGCGACGATACACCAAGCGGTTCTCAAAATAATACAGCCGGCGAAGTGTTGCAAAATACATTTAAAGTAACACCTGCTTGCGCTTCGTTACAATATATTTTTCTTTTTGCTTATTTAGATGGCGCGCATCCTAACGGAGGGCAACCTTATTTTAATGCCGAAGTATTAGACAGTACGGGCGCAATATTAAGCAATTGTTATAGTTACGTGCAACAAGGTTTAGGGGGAGTGCCACCGACAGGTTACGCAAGTAATGCAGGCATTTATTATACACCATATTGGTTTGGCAACTATGTTGATTTATCAGCTTATATAAATCACTCGGTTACCATTCGGTTTACCGTAGCAGGTTGTTTTTCAACAGGGCATTATGGTTACGCTTATGTCGATTGCAAAACAGGCCCGTCAAAAATAACATTACAATCTCTTCCTTGTGCAGGCAGCAATGCTATTTTAAATGCTCTGCCATCATTTGGCAGCACGTATAATTGGTCGGGTCCTGCGGGCGCAACTATAACAAATAATGGCACTCAGCAAGTATCGGTTAATCAGGCAGGCACCTATTCATTGGCCATAACCAATCAGTCAGGTTGTACATATAATTTTGATACCACTATTACATTTAATGCTGCACCAACTTTAAGTATAACCTCAAGCTCATCTAACATTTGCGCAGGCAACACAACAACCCTTACCGCTAATGGCGCAAGCACGTACACCTGGAGCAACAACGAAATAGCATCTACCATAACACCAGCACTTACTACAAGTACCAACTACACCGTTACCGGCACCGCTGCTAATGGCTGCACAGGCACGGCAACAGCAAGTGTAACCGTTAACCCATTACCTGTTATTGATACTACAGGTGTTACTGTTACACAAGCAGGTTGTGCAGGCTCGTTAGGTGCAATTAGTAACGTTACAATTACAGGTGCAGCTACTATTACTTATACATGGACTCAGTTTTCGTTAAACGGCACACCGGTAGGAACCGGAAGCGGAAGTAATGCAACACTATCAAACATAAACGCAAGTAATTATTGTTTAAACGTTGTTGATGGTAACACATGTGCCGCCACTTTTTGTGGCATAGCGGTTACTAATGCTGGTGTACCCAACGCGCCAAATGCAACAGCAAGTGCAACAGTTGCTTGTGTGGGTAGCGAGGTAACTTTTTCGGTAGCCGCAGTAGCAGGTGTAACCAATAGTTGGATGGAAGCAAACGGAACCACAGGCACAGGTAACACCTATACAATAACAAGTATACCGGCATCGCCAAACCCATATACCATAAATGTAACAGCAACAAGTGCAGGTTGTGTTAGTATGCCAACTACACTTACCATAAGCACTAACCCAACACCCATAGTAACTTACACCTTAATGCAAGACCCTGCTCCCCACACCTGGGATGCCTACCCAACCTATCCTACCAACGTAGCAAGCATTAGTTGGGATTGGGGCGATGCAACTTCGCCAACAACAGCTTCTTACCCAACACACATATACAGCGTAGCAGGCACTTATAGTATTTGTGTAACCGTTACCGATGTTAATGGTTGCTCATCAACTTATTGTCAAGATGATGCAGTATCGCGCTTAGGCAATAATAGCGCACAAAGCACATTGGTTTACATAAATATTTTAAACCCGGCAACAACAAGCATCAATCAACTATCAAACAATAATGCCATAAACATTTACCCTAACCCCGCGCAAAACAATTTTACTATTGAAACATCTTCAAACGAAAAACAAACCGTTTCCGTATTCGATATAACGGGCAAACTTGTTTTAAGCCAAACCATAAATGGCAAAACAAATATTGATATTAGCAATTTTACCAATGGGGTTTACTTTATACAAGTACAAACAAATACAAACGTTATCACCAAAAAAATTATAGTGCAGCACTAAATGCCAATTAACCAACTAAAATTAAAGAAAAAGTTAAATTACATGGTTTAACTTTTTTATATGGTAAATTTTTAGATATTTATACTACAAAACCATATAAAAAATAAAATCATGTTTAAAAAAACAAAAAAAGAAATTGCTTCAAAAGCAAAAGTTGAAACCCTAAGCAACAAAGAGTTAAACAATGTTGTGGGTGGTGCAATTAACTACAACGCAGGAAAATCTAACACGGGCAGCGTTACGGTTGGCTCGCCAATTACCCCTCCTGTAGACCCAATTGTAGGCAATCCATAAATTAAAAAATAAAGTAAAACAAAGCCTCGTACAAAATACGGGGCTTTTTTGTAAATAAATTAGTCGGGCAAAAATCAACTTTTATCAAGTAAAAATTGATGCTTATTTATGTAAAGCAGTCATTCACCGTTTTAAAGTTCCGTTCATCGAAAACTTTTCCTTTTAACAAAATGAGCAAAAAAATTCAGTTTTTTATCGCAGGTAAAAATTAAATTTGCATGTAGCTATTTAAGTTTATTAAATTATAGTTACATTTATGTAATCTATGTTAAGTATTATACAAAAATATACCACACAAGTTGCTTTAACCTTACTGTTTTTATTTACCCTAAAACAACAAGCGCAAGTAGTAATTAATAACGCAGGTGTTATAAACATTAATGGCGGCACATTAGCTAAGCCAACTTATTTGGTACTAAACAGTCCGCCCGCCACCCCTATAAAAACTATTGGTACCACAGGTGGCATAATGATGGAGAGCGAGTATAACATTACAAAATATAACCTTGGTGTTGCAACCACTAATATTACAGTGCCTTATTTTTCTAACAACTCAGGTTCGTTTGTGCAATTTCCGTTAGCTGTTACCGCCATA
>Ga0210403_10003808_pt1 | contig 13146 bp, 11 predicted proteins | sample IncBWC19MmetaG_FD_150863 | JGI IMG/M metagenome (GOLD analysis project Ga0210403, IMG submission 150863) | Forest soil microbial communities from Barre Woods Harvard Forest LTER site, Petersham, Massachusetts, United States - Inc-BW-C-19-M | ecosystem: Environmental > Terrestrial > Soil >... | reverse complement strand
TGCCGGGCAGATAGCGGCAGGCGACCGGCATCGCGTCATGCAGCGATCGGGCAAATTCGAGATCGTCGGGCTGGTTCGGGCCGTCGAAGCCGATGTCGCCGCTGTTGAGGACGAGGTCGGGCCGCGTTACATCAATGTGTTCGGCGATCCGCTCGAAGTTCTGGATCAGTTTGGGCAGCTTCCGTCCAAGGTGCGTGTCGGAAATTTGCGTCAGGCGAAATGTGGTCATGCGAAATCCCTTCCGGGGCCATTTTAATCCAGGCCGGCATCGGAATCATGACGCTGATTTCACACTTTTCTTTTATGACGATTGGTCGCTCGGAGCACGCGATAGCGGAGCGGAGGGCGACTGCGGGCGTCGCACGTTGCGCAACCTTGTTTCCTGACACCTGACGTAGACCTCAAGGGAATCCAGCGGTTGTCACCCGTTCGGGTGATGACGCGCTCGATTGTTTGAAACAATTATAAGTAGAGCTTTTTTGACGCCTATTTGCGGAGGTAAGCGTGAGCCAGGCTAATCTTCAGCGGGAAACCGGTATGCCAGTCCAAGACTTCCGTCGCCTTCTTGAAGCCGCCATAGACTCGGGTGAAAAAAGGGCGGCCGGCCCAGTTAAGGATGTAGATGAACTCCTTAAGCCCCAAACTTTGGCGGCGCTCGATCAGAAACACCGCGGCTGTTATGTACTCTTCATTCATCAGCCGGAAATAGACAAGGCGGTCAACAATTACCTGAGCGGACCGGCTCCATCGAACGACACCGGCAGCGGTGTGATGGCTCTGTATGTGTTGGAGCTAAAAGCCTCCAACACCGCCGTACTGGACGCTCCGGGATTGGGAAAGATCCAGGGCGCAAACGCCTTGGTCGAGTTTGTCCGATCGCTTTTCCCAAAGGATCATCCAGAAATCCCCGGGATGCTTGTGTTGTCACGCCTGAGCGTTGTGGCGAATCCGATTTACGTGCCTTTGAAGGGGCTGGATAAGCTGGACGATGTCTCGGCGCGCATCCGTCAAGTCTTCGCTCTCGCTTCTGAAGCAAGTGCTCAGCACTCCTCAGCGAACGAGTTCGCTGACGCGTTGTCGCGCTCTCTCGCAATTGGCGGGGTGACTTATGTTCGCGCCGAGGGAAAAACCATCGGGGACTATTTTCTGCAAGCGCTTCGCTTCATTTGGGAGAGCCGGGAGAATCTTGTTGTCTTGGCCAAGATAGGGGCCAAGGTCTTTGGGGGCGCTGGATAAGTTGCGAGGGCCTGTCCCATGGAGACGCAACTAGTTGCAAATGTGATGCGGAGTTTGCTGACTCAAGCTCGCGTCTTCGGACTTTTCGGATCATGTCTGAATTTCGTTCGGGGCGATGGCGACCTTGTTGACGCGGAAGGCCGCAGGCTTTGGTCAGCAGGAGACTGTATCGACCTCGATCGACTAAATCTGCCGGAGAATCCGAAGGCGCAAGTTAAGGCGTTGAGGGAGCGGGAAAGGCGCCTGGACATCAGTGATGTACGCTGGTTCACGAGGACGCGCCTTACGGCGTGCCAGCCTATAATTGTTCTGGCCGACAGGGCGAAGCTTTCTCTCGATCCCGATTTTCCGCTGCTTTACAACACGGTCAATTGGCCCGGCGACCGGCCGCCTGCCGGCAAGGTGAGCGACGTAGCCGACTTCAGGATCGAGGATGGATTGCAGTCGTTGACGGCAATGTGGAGCCTGCAACTCAACAGGCCGCACGGCCAGGAAATCGCGACCCTGAGTTCATCTCTCAAAATCATACGCGCCGCGCTCTGGGTCGTGCAGGAGAAAGGGTTTTTAGCGGCGCTGGACTACATTTTCTGCCTGATCGATCATGGCTTCATCATCGAGCCGGATGTTGTAGTTTATGTGTTCATGTTTTTATTTGCGAGGCGCAGGCAGGCATCGAGTGATACGGAGCTAATTGCAAATGTGCTCCCGACCGGCCCTGATGATCCAGGTGCCTGGATTGGAGCTAAAATAAAAATACCGCCCGCGGGTCCGTTCATTAGACAGCTGAGCGATGATGCGGAACTCGCAATACACCACGTTGAGCAACAAGCGAAAGCGGCGCGATTGTCGGCTGACATGGATGGCTGGCTCGTCAACTACGCTCGTCTCGGCCTTGCCGCTCGCGCGACGTATTCTGCTTTGAGAGCTGCGGGATTGGAAAAGGATCTGGTCTTTGCGCCTTATTCAGCTCAGTACGAGGAATACTGGTGCGATATTGGTCCCTTTTTCCAGTCGTATTTGGAGAAGCCCGACGCGCCCGATTATGGCGAGCGGTTGAAAGCACGGTGGTCGATGGCGCAGAGTCTCGCGATCATCGGAAAGAAAAAGGATCGCAAGTGGCTGGATTATATTTTATCGCAGCGCGTCGTTCTTCCCGATGCGTTGGAGAGCAAGTTTAAAGAGTCGCCCTTCAATTTTGACGCAGATGTTGACCTAAAATGGGTGAAGGCATCCGAAGATCTATCGATCATCCTTGGACGCCTGAGCTTTCGTGACGATAATTTCCAGGTTCGTTGTGCGCTTGGAACCAACACTCAAACGCAGCGGTTGGTGTCTGGCGCTCTCGAGGCCCTTAAATTTACCGATGTCGAACAGGTCTCGCGTATTGCTTCGATGGTTTGGCCGCTGTTCATTCGCGAAGCGCGAGCAGGCGAGCCGCCATACGAGACCGATGAAGAGATCCTTCAGAACTTCGTCCTTCTCTTGGCGGTCCACTTGGCAAAGTCGCGTGCCGATGTGATCCGCTGGCTGGATGAAGTTCAACTTGAACTGAGCCTTTCTGAGGTTGACGCGGAAAGACAGTCCGTGATTGCGCCCGCCGTGGACGTGCCAGCCAACTTGCTGAGATTGCAACGGCTTGTGAGCCGATATCCGTTGAATCCTCGAGTGTATGTCGCCCTTGCCCTTGTATTGAAGGAAGATCGGCAAATCGAACTTGCCTGGGAATTCATTCTTCGAGCTATTCGACTTGATCCTTCAAGCGACGTCCCCTGGCGCGCCGCCGAGCTCATTTTGATGGGGTTGAACGAAGAGGATGCCAAGGTCGCGTTCGGTATGTCCGAAGTCTTGACGCTCTTTAGAGAAAAAGGCGTCCCCGAAGAAGTCTGACTGACTTGAATCAAGGATTTCCAAAGATGACGTTTGGTTCACAGATCAGTCAGGCGGCCGCGCTGTTTGGCTGCAACCGACGGCGATCCCGGTACTCCAGCGCCAGCGCGAGGCCGCCATAGAGGAACGCCAGCGCCCACAAGGTCAGGAACTGGTTGCGCGCGTCGAACAAGGGCGCGCCAAGCTGGCTGATCTTCACCAGGCCGTCGATCGCCTCGCTGCTCGGCAGCAGGGTGGCCGCATCCCTGATCGCATGCGGGATCGACTCTGGCGGCCAGGCAAAACCGGCAAGGAAGAAAAAGGGCAGCCCGACCGCCGCAAAGGTGAGCTGAACGGCGATGGGTTTGCGAAAAATCGCGGCGACCACCATGCCGAAGCCGCCAACCGCGAGGACGAAGGGAATCGCGAAGATGAGGATGTGCGAGGCTGAACCAAGCCGCGGCAAACCATAGAGATAGGGAAGGATGATCAGGTAGAACGGCAGCACCACGGCCTCGAGCAGAAGGTAGGTAAGCAGCTTGCCGAACACGATCGCGAACGGACCGGCAGTCGCGGCTTGCCCCTCGCGCGTGCCAAATCGTCCGCCGGGCAGCGTGCCGAGCAGTCCGACCCCGATCAGCAGCGTCTGCTGCACGAGCAGGATGAAGGCAGCCGGCAGCACGTAGGTGGCGTAGCCGCCTTGCGGATTGAACAGGGCCACCGAGGTCAGAGGCATCGGATCGGCGGCGGCGGCCGCGATTGCAGGATCGACGCCCGCGGCGATCAGGCGCGCGGTCTCGACCTCTATTCCGAAGGTTCGCGCCACCGCGCCGACGCCGCCGTTAATGCGCTGATAGGCGAGGAAGTAGCTGGCATCGGCATAGAGGGCGACCGGCGAGGGGCGGCCGTGCAGGAGATCGCGCTCGAAATATTGGGGAATGAAGAGGATGCCGGAGATATTTCGGGCATAGACTTCATGCTGCGCAGTGGCGAGGTCCGGCAGCGCCATGGTGATTGCAACGTCGGATGTCGCATCGACACGGCGCGCCAGTTCCTGGCTGCCGAGTGTGCCGTCGTGGTCGACGATCGCGATCGGAAGATCGCGCAACGCTTCGTTGACGTAGGGTTGCGGGTAGAACGCCGCGTAGAGACAGGTCGCGAGGATGAGCGTGGCGAAAGCCGGCCGCAGCGTGAATATCCGACTGAACTCGTTTCGGAACACGCCGAAGATCGCGCTCATGGCAGGGCCTCATTGACAGCCGCCGGCCGGATGGCGGCAGCGTCGCTGCGCGCGCGATGGAGCTCGAGCAGCAGCGCCACGAGGACCGTCAAACCCGTGACGAAGGTCGCAAGAACGAGCACCGGCTTGGACGAAAGCTCCGGCGGCGTGCCGCGGATGGTCTGATCGATCCGCACCATCAGGTACCAGGTGCCCGGCAGGATCTCGCCCCAGTAATAGGCGAAGGCATTCATGCCATGCCGCGGGAAGCTCACGCCCATGTAACCGAAGGCGGGCGCGGTGAGCAGGGTGCCGATGCTGACCGCGCTGGCGGTCGGCTTGAGCAGCAGCGCGAGCAGGACGCCGATCAACTGGCAGGCGAGAATGAAAAGGATGCCGGCTAACAGCAAGAACGGTCCGTTGCCACGCAGTGGCAGGTCGAAGAAGCGAAAGAGAATGCCGTCGATGATGAGCAGCAGTGACAGATAGATCAGGGTATAGGGCAACAGTTTGCCGGCCAATGCCCGCCACAACCCGCCGCCGAGCCGCCGCAGGATGCGCAGGCGATGGTGGGTCTCGATGTCGAGGCCGGCGGAATAGGACGACGTCGTCACGATCACGATCTGCAGCAGGCTCGGCAACAGGGCGGCCAGCAGGAAATGCACGTAGTTCAGTGTCGGATTGAACAGCGCGTTGGTCTGCACCGGTATCGGCGTGAGGTCCGCCGTCGCGATTTCAACCGGCTGTCCTTCGGAGGTGCGCAGCGCTATCTGGATGCCGGCCGCGGCCGTCAGGACGGCGTTGGTCACGCCACGCAGCACGAGGTTGCCCGGGGTCATCTTCTGGGTGTTGTAGAAGAACACGACCTCGGGCCTTCGCCCCGAGAAAACGTCGCGCTGCAGGTTCTGCGGCAGCATCAGCAGGCCGTAGATCTGGCTCGATTGGATCAATTGCCGCCCTTCGGCGAGCTCGGCCACGTGAATCTGGACCGCCGCATCCGGCGTCGCATCGACCGTGCGTATGATCGCGCGCGACAGTTCGGTCTGGTCGAGATCGAGCACGCCGATCGGCAGCCGTGTCGCGAGACCAGCGCTGAAGATCGCCGTGAGCAGCGCCATCAGTGCGAGCGGCCCATAGGTCGTGAGCGCGAGCAGAAACGGCCGCCGGCGCAGCCAGCGCAGCTCGCGCCAGAACACCAGACCAAACCCGGGCTTCACTCCGGTAAGGGGGCGCATTTCAATGGACCCGATCGGCCCATGAGGCAATCGCGCTCATGCCGGGGCGCAATCCATCTCTGGGCTGGATCGGCACCGCGCGAACCTCGAAGGTGCGCAAGTCGAATTCACCGGTGGCGCGTGTCGCCCGCCAGGTCGCGTATTGCCCCTGCACATTGATCACGGTGACGCGCACCGGAATGAGCTGCGAGCGAAGCGCCGGCACCATTACCTCGAAGGTGTCGCCGACCTTCAGCCCGGCGAGCAGGTCTTCGCGCAAATTGAACGTGAACCAGACGTCCTTCAGGTCGATCATCGAGAACAAGGGCGCGCCGGCGGAAAAATTCTCGCCGAGTTCGGCGACGCGCGTGGTGACCTGGCCCGGGATCGGCGCGCGGATGGTGAGTTCGGCGACGTCGACCTCGCGCTGGCCGAGCGCGGCTTCGGCCTGCTTGACCTGGCTGGCAGCCAGCGCCTTCTCCTCGGGACTGGAGCCTTCGATTGTAAGTTTCAGGTTCGCGTCGGCCCCGTCTTTCCTTTGCTGGGCCATCGCGAGGTTGCGGGTCGCTTCATCGAGCTTGGCCTGCGGCGCATTGCCGGTGCTGAAGAGTTGCTTCTGCCGGTCAAAGGTTTCCTGCGCCAATACCACGTCGGCCTGGGCGGAATCGACGTCGGCGCGGCGGGCGGCGATGTTTTCCGGCCGCGTGCTGTTGATGCGGGCGAGATCGGCTTTGGCCACGCTCAGCGCGGCGCGGGCGGCGGCGAGCGCCGCCACGAGCTGGGGACTTTCAAGCTCGGCAATGACGGCGCCGCGCTCGACATTGTCGCCGACATCGACGTTGAGCTTGCTCACGCGCGCCGACACGCGCGGGCTGATATCCACGCGATTGGACGACACTTCGCCCTGGATCGTCAGCGGCGGCGGGCGTGTGGCAAACCAGAGGGTGACACCGAAGGCTGCCAGGATGACGACGCCAATAATCCAGCGAACAGCATTCGATCGTCCCATCATGTTCCCCATCGCAGAAATGTCGGCAGTGACATTTCACTCGGCTTCTATTCCATCGCATCCGCGAAAGCGAATCAATGGCGGGCGCGAGGCGATACGAGAACGTGTTTCACAAATGCACGGAGAAAATGACGCGTTTCCTAAAGCACGCGATAGCGGATCGCGAAAGCGTCATGGGAATTTGCTTCGGTCGCTCCATCAGGAAACGCAACGCGATCGGCGAGATGCCATGGTCCGAACTGTGTGGTGCGGCTCGGATCAGCCGCAAGGCGTAGCTTGAACTCGCATTGGGCGCGGCCGGCCAGGTTCAGCACCATGACGCGCTCGGTGGTGCGGTAATCCAGCGTCACGACGCCGCGGAGCACGCTCTGGCCATTGGTCGCGTCGAGCGCGTTTTCGACCTGGGCAAGCCGCTGGTTGCGGTCGGTGTGGAGCTCGATCTGGGTGTCTGATATCGCTGACAGCGCCGCCTTCGGCAGTCGGATTTCGAACTCGATCGCCGGCTTCGACGGGTTGATGCCGAGATAGGCCATCGCGGCATGCCGCATGTCATAGGCGGCGAAGGCGACGAGGGCGAGCGCGACCATTGCGGCCACGCCATGCTTCACGACATCGCGCAGGTTACGGTAGCCGGTGTGGAAATAGACGGTGAGGGCAATCGCGACCGCGAGCGCCGCGGCGGTGCCGGCAAGCCCCGACATGATGAGGCCGAGTCCGCCGTCCGGGCCGTCACCGAGGAGGCCGGTGAGGTCGCCGAACTTGCTGAGCAGGGTGGTCGTGATGTTCATCGCGGCATCTCGCTGGCTAGCAGCCAAAACCCAAAACGACTTGAACTGTAGGCAGTTAGTCACGTTGTTCCGCCCTGTGGTTCAACCGATGCGGCCGGCTTGTTGTCACAGCCGGAGCCGGCCGCTATAGCCTGTCGCTTGCCGACCGCGGTCAAGGGGAGATTCCCGTGTCGATTCAAATGGTTTTGCTGCCACTCTTCGTGCAAATGTTCCTCACCTTCGCGCTGCTGATGGGCATGGCCTTGACCCGCGGGCAGGCGCTCAAGAGCGGCGAGACCAGGTTCAAGGACATCGCGCTGCGCCAGCAGAACTGGCCGGCCCGCGCCACCCAGATCGGCAATTGCTTCGCCAACCAGTTCGAGGTGCCGGTGCTGCTCTATGTGCTGATCGCGCTGGCGCTGCCGCTGCGCCATGCTGATCTCATCATCGTGATGCTGTCCTGGGTGTTCGTGGTCACCCGTTTCGTGCATGCCGGCATCTTCGTCACTTCCAACGATGTGCGGACGCGTTCGCTCGCCTGGTTTGCCGGCGTGATCGTGCTGTTCGTGATGTGGCTCTATTTCGCGCTGAAAATCCTCTTCCTGCTCTGATGCGCGTCCAACCGAAAGATTTCAATGACTCCCGCTGCCCGGCTTTCCGCCGCGATTGAACTGATCGATGCCATCGAGGCGCAACGCGCGCCCGCGGCCAAAGCACTGAAGGACTGGGGCACGGCGCATCGTTTTGCCGGGTCCGGCGATCGCGCAGCGATCGCCGGTCTGGTGTGGGACGTGCTGCGGCGGCGCGCCTCGAGCGCCTGGGTGATGGATGATGATACGCCGCGCTCGCGCGTGCTCGGCATGCTCAAGGTCGAGCGTGGCATGGACGCCGCCACGATATCCGCGCTGTGCGACGGCGGCCGCTTTGCCCCGGAGCCGCTGAGCGATGCCGAGAAAAGCGCGCTGACCTCGCGTTCGCCCGACGATGCGCCGGCGCCGGTCGCGGGCGACTACCCGGAATGGCTCGATCCCTACCTGGCAAAGGTGTTCGGCGACGATCGCGCGGCGGAGGCGGCTGCGATGGCGAGCCGCGCGCCGCTTGATCTGCGCGTCAACACGCTGAAGGCCAAGCGCGAGAAGGTGCAGGGCTCGCTGAAGCATCTCGGCGCGCACGCGACGCCGTGGTCGCCGATCGGTTTGCGCATCGAGCTCGGCGCCGATGCCAAAAATCCCGGCATCCATGCGGAGGAGGATTTCATCAAGGGCCTTGTCGAAGTCCAGGACGAGGGCTCGCAGCTCGCCGCGTTGTTGTCAGCGGCAAAACCCGGCGAGCAGGTGATCGATCTCTGCGCCGGCGCCGGCGGCAAGACGCTGGCGCTTGCCGCCATGATGCAGGGCAAGGGTCGCCTGATCGCAACCGACCACGACAAGCGCCAGCTCGCGCCGATATACGAGCGGCTGTCCCGCGCGGGCGTCCACAATGCGGAGGTGCGCGCACCGAAAGGGGAAGATGAGCCGCTTTCCGACATCAAGGCATCCGCCGATCTCGTGCTGATCGACGCGCCCTGCACCGGCACCGGCACCTGGCGGCGCAACCCCGACGCCAAATGGCGGATGCGGCCGGGCGCGCTCGAAATCCGGATCAAGGAACAGATCGAAGTGCTTGATCGCGCAAGCCGCATGGTCAAGCCGGGCGGGCGGATTGCCTACATCACCTGCTCGGTGCTGACGGAGGAGAACGGCGAGCAGGTGCAGGCCTTCGTCGCGCGCCATCCGGAGTTTGCGATTGTGCCGCCGGAAGAGACCGCAGGCGCGTTGTGGGACAAGGCCGACGCCTTCATGCAGGCCGCGATAAAATCACCCGAGGGTTGGCTGCTGACCCCGCGCCGCACCGGCACGGATGGGTTCTTTGTGTCGATTTTGAAGAAGTCGTAGGGTGGGCGCGCGAGCGCCGTGCCCACCCTTTCAATCCTGAATTCGAATGGGTGGGTACGCTTCCGCCTTCGCTCGTTGAGCGAGCGCGGACGTGGTCGCTTTGCCCACCTACGATCGCGTCAACTAATGCGGCAGATGGTTCGCCGAGCCTTGCCTGATCTTGCCATCCGCATCGAGCCGCAGATATTCGCAGATCTTCTTGCCGCGCTCGTTCTCGTAGAACACCACGACGCTGTCGGGGCTGACATACGTATCGATCAGCGTGAAGTGCAGGTTCGGGATCAGCGCCAGCGCCTTGCCCCAATAGGCCCTTAAGTTGTCCTTGCCGCGCAGTGTGCCGCTCGCATCGAAGCCCATCGCCGGAATCCGGTCCGAGGTCATCTCGGTGTCCTCGGCATAGAGCGTTAGCACTCGCTCGAGATCGCGGGAATTCCAGGCCTCCACCCATTCGCGGCCGAGGGCCGCCAACTGCGAAGCCGGATAATGCGAGGCCGCCATGATTTCCTCCCGTTTCTGTCGGACCAAATTAGGTCAATAATACTGACGTATATCGGTTTGTCCATCCCTCCATAAGAGTAGTGGGTCATCGATTTCCCGTGGTTGCGGGTCCGGCCGCGGTCGCGTATCTGCTGTCCATGACAGCCGCACAGAAAGCCCAGGAGTCGACGCCCGATGTGGCCTCGGCGCATGACAAGATTCTGATTGTCGATTTCGGCAGTCAGGTGACCCAGCTGATCGCCCGTCGCGTCCGCGAGGAGGGCGTCTATAGCGAGATCGTCCCGTTCCAGAAGGCCGAAGCGGCTTTTCGCGAGATGAAGCCGAAAGCGGTGATCCTCTCCGGCGGGCCAGAATCCGTGCATGAAGCCGGCTCGCCGCGCGCGCCGCAGCTGATCTTCGATTCCGGCGTGCCGGTGCTCGGCATTTGCTACGGGCAGATGACCATGGCGGCCCAGCTCGGCGGCGAGGTCGAAGGCGGCCACCACCGCGAGTTCGGCCGCGCCGATGTCGAGGTGAAGGAGAAAAGCTGCCTGTTCGACAACGCCTGGTCGACCGGCGAGCGCCATCCGGTGTGGATGAGCCATGGCGACCGCATCACCAAAATGCCGCCGGGCTTTGTCGTCGCCGGCGTCTCCGCCAATGCGCCGTTTGCGATCATCCAGGACGAGAAGCGCAGATATTACGGGCTGATGTTCCACCCCGAGGTGGTGCACACGCCCGACGGCGCCAAGCTGATCCGCAATTTCGTGCGCAAGGTCGCTGGGCTGACCGGCGACTGGACCATGCGCGCCTTCCGCGAGGAGGCGATCGAGAAGATGCGCAGCTCAGTGGGCAAGGGCAGGGTGATTTGCGGCCTCTCCGGCGGCGTGGATTCCGCGGTCGCCGCCGTGCTGATCCATGAGGCGATCGGCGACCAGCTCACCTGCGTCTTCGTCGATCACGGCCTGCTCCGGCTCAACGAGGCCGAGACCGTGGTCGACCTGTTCCGGCATCACTACAACATCCCGCTGGTGCATGTGGATGCCTCGAAGCAGTTTCTTGGCGAGCTCGCCGGCGTCACCGACCCCGAAGTGAAGCGCAAGACCATCGGCCGTCTCTTCATCGACGTGTTCGAGGCCGAGGCCAAGAAGATCGGCGGCGCGGAATTTCTGGCGCAAGGCACGCTCTACCCTGATGTGATCGAGAGCGTGTCGTTCACCGGCGGCCCGTCGGTGACTATCAAGAGCCACCACAATGTCGGTGGCCTGCCTGATCGCATGAACATGAAGCTGGTCGAGCCCTTGCGCGAGCTGTTCAAGGACGAGGTCCGCGCGCTCGGCCGCGAGCTCGGCCTGCCCGAGATTTTCGTCGGCCGGCATCCATTCCCCGGCCCGGGCCTCGCGATCCGCTGCCCCGGCGACATCACCAAAGAGAAGCTCGATATCCTCCGCAACGCGGACGCCGTCTATATCGACGCGATCCGCAAGGCCGGCCTCTACGACGAGATCTGGCAGGCCTTCGCGGTGCTGCTGCCGGTGAAGACCGTCGGCGTCATGGGCGACGGCCGCACCTACGAATACGTCGTGGGCCTGCGCGCGGTGACCTCGACCGACGGCATGACCGCCGACTTCTATTCCTTCGACATGAAGTTCCTGGGCAACGTCGCGACCCGCATCATCAACGAGGTCAAGGGCGTCAACCGCGTGGTGTATGATGTAACGAGCAAGCCGCCGGGGACGATTGAGTGGGAGTGAACCCGCGTCGATCGGCGGCTATCATCCGCGATCGATTTTTCGGCGTAAGCGGCTGATATAGCGAAATTATATCTGTCGATGGCAGTCGGTGGGAACCGGCCGCGAAGCGCCCGATTTAACGGTATTCTTGACGGTATGGGATTTTGGCGCCATCTGCCTCTTTGTCTGATACCGTCAGCCATCTTCTGCCAGTGATTGCAGTAAGTTATTGAAAATATTGCAATAAATGTTGTATTGACGGTATTTTTCTTGACGGTATAAGTTCGGTGATGTACATGTTATGTTCTCCAAACGGAGGCGTGAATATGCTCACCGATACAGCTCTCAAGGCACTAAAACCAAAGGGTAAAATCTACAAGGTCGCGGATCGTGACGGTATGTACGTCGTCGTCGCTCGGTCGGGCCAGATCACGTTCCGGCTCGACTACCGTCTCAATGGGCGGCGCGAAACTCTGACCATCGGCCGCTACGGGGCCGATGGGCTCTCTCTCGCCGCGGCGCGGAAGATGTGCATCGCCGCGCGATCTGCGGTGACGCAAGGTGTTTCCCCCGCCCAGGAGAAGCAAAGAGCCAAGCGACAATCGCTCGCGGACGGCAACTTCGGCGCCGTGGGCAAGCGGTGGTTCGACGAGGCCCCCATGGCGGAAAGCACCCGCTCCATGCGCAAGTCGATCTACGATCGCGATATTCTTCCGGCCTGGAAAAATCGGCTTCTGACCGAAATCACGCCCGATGATTTGCGGTCGCTCTGCAAGAAGGTGAAAGACCGCGGGGCGCCGGCAACCGCCATCCACGTCCGCGACATCATCAAGCAGATCTACGGGTTCGCCAGAGCGAATGGCGCCAAGGTCGCCAATCCGGCTGATGAAGTCGGACCGGCATCAATCGCAACCTTCGCACCGAAAGATCGCGCGCTGACGCCATCGGAGATTCGAATTGCCTTCGGCCTTGTCGAGGAAGTGCCGACGCTGCCGACCATTCGGCTGGGGCTCAAACTGATCCTGCTGACGATGGTGCGAAAGAGCGAGCTCATCGACGGCGTCTGGGACGAGGTGGATTTTGAGCACTCTGTCTGGAGCATCCCAAAGGAGCGTATGAAGCGGAAAAAGCCGCACAACATCTACCTGTCGCGCCAATCGCTCGATATCCTCATTGCACTCAAGACCTGCGCAGGCAACTCACGCTACATTCTGCCGTCGCGCTACGAATCCGATGCCCCGATGTCTCGTGCGACCTTCAATCGCGTCACCACAGCTATCATCGCGCGGGCGCAGAAGCAGGGGCTGCCGCTGCAACCCTTCACGGTTCACGATCTGCGCCGGACCGGCTCGACCCTGCTGAACGAACTCGGCTTCAACAGCGACTGGATCGAGAAGTGCCTCGCCCATGAGGATGGCCGCAGCTCGCGTGGCGTCTACAACAAGGCCGAATACGAAAAGCAGCGCCGTCACATGCTTCAGGAATGGGCCGACCTCGTCGATGCCTGGCTCGACGGCAAGGACCGGACACCGGTCCTTTATCCACCTTCGATGCAGCTAATCGCCTCCGACGGCATCGTGTTGCCGCCGGCGGCGGTAGGGGCGAACTGACGGGCCTCGGTTGGCCTGGTCGGCGTTCGACGCGCGCCGGCGCTCTTCGAGCCAAGCCTCGACCTCGGCGAGATTCCACAC
>Ga0210403_10003807_pt1 | contig 13146 bp, 13 predicted proteins | sample IncBWC19MmetaG_FD_150863 | JGI IMG/M metagenome (GOLD analysis project Ga0210403, IMG submission 150863) | Forest soil microbial communities from Barre Woods Harvard Forest LTER site, Petersham, Massachusetts, United States - Inc-BW-C-19-M | ecosystem: Environmental > Terrestrial > Soil >... | reverse complement strand
ATGGTGCAGCGGCTGTAAGGCGTCGAAGAGCATGACGCAGAGTTCGCGAACGTGTTCGGCGTGGCGCTGATCGTATTCGAAGCGGCGGGCAAAGCTGCGAGTGCCGATGATCATCTGGCGGGACTCGGCGTTGTAGCGGTGCGGTTCCTTGCGGGAAAAAGCGTCGCGGGCAATTTCCTGGAGGATGCCTTCGCGGATGCCAACGGTGGGGATGAGGAATTGACGGATGTTGAGGTAGCGGCCGAGGACGACAAAGATGATGGCGGCGACGCCCATGACGTCGGAGCGATCGCGGCGGACACCGTAGGATTTCATGCGCTCGCGGAGATCGCGTTCGAGAATGTCGGGAAGGCGATCGCGTAAAAGAGAAACATCGAGCGTGGGGAGGCCTTCGCGACGCGGGCCGGGAGCGACGTTGGAAAGAGTTTCGGCGTTGCCACCGAGAGCGACAGCGAGTTGATCAACGAGATTCGGCCGATTGGGGATGCGCGATTCGAGGAGAGCGCGAACGTAGCGGCGGACCTGTTCGGCCTGGACGGGACGAATTGTGCCGGGGATGCCGAGCGTGGTCATCAGGCGAACGGTGCCGACGGGAAGCTGGGCGCTGTGAAGAATGGAATGGTCGCGAAGGATGTTGATTTCGAGGCTGCCGCCGCCGAGATCGACGACACAAGCAGGAGGAGTCTCCGGGCCAAGAGCGGCAACGGCGGCTTCCCTGCCGAGGCGGGATTCTTCTTTGGCGGTGATGACTTCGAGGCGGAGGCCTGTGGCTTGTTTGACGCGGCGGACGAGGGTGCCGCTGTTGCGGGCTTCGCGAGAAGCGCTGGTGGCGACGGCACGATATTTGGTGACGCCGTATTCTTCCATAATTTCGTGAAGGTGGCGGAAGGCTTTGACGGCTTTCTTGAGAATTTCTTCGCTGAAGCGATGGCGGAGGAAGACGCCTTCGCCGAGGCGGAGGGGAAAGCGTTCGTTGACGAGCGGCTCGATGTCGAGAGCGGAGAAGGCGCGGACGATGGACAGGCGGACGGCGTTGGAGCCGGCGTCGATGGCGGCGATGTGGACCGGCTCGGGCATGGGTCAGGTTACCGCCAGAGATGAGCTAATGCGGAAGAAGGAGTGTATTTGGAGGCGCGGATGCCGAGTTGTTCGCCGATGCGCTGGCGGAGCTGTTTGTTGACGGCGGAGACGCTGGCTTCGCCGTCGAGTTCGATGAAGGCGTTGCGTTTGGCCATGTTTTCGAGCTCGCGCTTGATCATGGTTTGATAGCGAACGAAGGACCAGTAGAGGTCGTGGGAGAGAGACATGTCGCGGCCGGCTTCCCAATAGCTGATGGCCTGGGCTTTTTTGAATTCGCGGGCGAAGGCGGTTTCCGGGCGGACATTGAGCCAGAAAGTGAGATGCGGTCGGAGGGCCATGGCGTAGAGGCCGGTGAGGTAGTCGCGATTGATGCCTCGAACGACACCGCGAGCGATGAGAGTGAAGATGAAGCGGTCGGCGAGGACGACGGCGCCGGAGCGGAGGGCGGGAACGATGCGGTGCTCGAGCTGGTCGAAGAAGTCGGTGGCGTACATAAGGGCGAGGGTGAGACGAGTGACGGCGTTTTTGGCGAGGAGTTCGTCAATGTCGCGGCCGACGAGATTGGAGCGGCGAAGGCCGCTGGTTTGCACGGAGAAGCCTTCGGACTCGAGCCACTCTTGTAGCAACGCAATTTGGGTGGAGCGGCCGGAGCCATCCATGCCCTCGATTACGATGAGGGAGCCATTGAGTTCGGTGGGGTCGAGGCCGACGAGAGGTTCGCCGAAGAAGCATTGGGCGGATTCGGGCTCGGCTGGCGCGTGTTTCGCGGGAGCTTCTGTGACGGTGGCTGCTGGAGCGGTGGTGAGTTTTTCTTTCTCTTTTTCCTGTTCGGACATGGTTATTCCGCTTCCGGAGCGCGGGGTGCGAAGCGCTTGAGCTCGATTTTGGAGGCGACGATGTCGCGCATCTGTTTCTGGAGTTTGTTGACGGGAAGGGTGCCGTCGAGGACGACGAAGTTGTCGGTGTCCACCATTTTGTCGTACTCCTCGAGGATGCGGGCCTGGAAGAGTTTGAAACTTTCGGGGCGCTCGTAGGAGAGGCCGAGGTCCATGCCGGCTTCGTAATATTTGAGTTTAGGGCGGCCGCTGAGGATGCGGTCGACGGCGACTTCGAGTGGTGCGCGGAAATAAAAAGTGATGTCAGGTACGGGAGCGAAGCGGTAGAGATTGCGGAGCCAGCGGTGAGAGCAGCCGCGGGCGGCGTCGCGAGCGAAGGCGGTGTAGACGTAGCGATCGGCTAGGACGAGATAGTCGCCCTGGAGGAGGGGCATGATCTGGCGCTCGCAGCGGTCGGCGAAGTCTGCGGCGTGGAGAAGAGAAAAGGTTGTGGGGGTGAGGAGGCGTTTTTGTTTGCCGCGGCGGGTGGCGGATTTTACGAGGGGGGAGGAGTTCCACTCGGTGAAGTGGAGGCGGTAGCCACCGATTTCGAGCCAGCGTTTGAGGAGATAGAGCTGGGTGCTTTTGCCGGAGCCGTCGGTGCCTTCGACTACGATTAGGGCGCCGGGATAGGCGCGGCTGGGGATGGGGCGGCCGGGTTGGGGGAGCGTGGTTTTGGAGGCCTCGGGACGAGGAGGCGCTTTGACGGAAGTGTCTGGGCTGTCCATTCGGTCGGTGAACGAGTTTAGTGCTTGCGATTCAGCGTAGTCTGTCATTGTTACAGGACAATTACAACATATGGGGAGTGGGGAGGCAAAAGAGGGGAGAAGAAAGAATCCGGACTTAACGCAGAGGCCGCAGAGGTCGGCGCGCAGAGTTCGCAGAGAAGCGTGGGGAAAGCTAAGAGAGGTCAATCGGGAGATTGGCGTTCCCGGCCACCAATTAGAAGAAGGAGAGTTTTACAGTTAGGTATTTTTTGGGGTTTTTGCGGAATTCGGTCAGGAAGGTGCGGAGTTCGGCGGAGGCGGCGGCCATGTTGTCGTAGAGCTGGGGGTCGTTGAAGATTTTGCCGACGGAGTTGTCGGATTTGTTGAGCTTGGCGGTGGCTTCGGAGAGGTTGGTGCTGGTGTCGCGGAGTTTGTTGTAGAGGGTTTCGTCGGTGGTGAGCTTTCCGAGGGTGCCTTTGCCGGCGCGGATGTCGCCCATAATGGTGTTGCCGTTTTCGAGAGCGGACTTGGCTTGATCGTAGAGAGTGGGATCGTAGAGGAGTTTGCCGATGGTGCCTTTTTGTGAGCGGACGTCGGCGAGGATGGTGTTGACGTTGTCGACGCCCTTGTCGACCTTGGTGTAGAGCTCGTCGGTCATGATGATTTTGCCGAGAGTTCCCTGCCCTGCCTGGACGCTGCCGACAATTTGATCGCCTTTGGCGAGGATGCTGTTGAGGTGGTTGTAGGCCTGGTCGTCGTGGAGAAGTTTGCCGATGCTGCCTTTGCCTTCGTGGACGTCACCGACGATGTCCTGAATTTCTTCGCTAAGGGCTTTGAGGTTGGCGAGAACGTCGGCGCTGCGCTCAACAACTTCCTTGATGGCTTTTTCCTCGGTGCCGGGAATGACCTGGCCTTCCTTAAGGGGGACGCCGGTGTAGCCGCGCTGAACGTTGACGTAGCGGTTGCCTAGGAGTCCTTCGGTGACGAGGGAGGAAGTGGAATCGGTGAGGACGTCGCCTTGATATCTGGCGTCGATGCGGATGTCAACTTCGATGTTGTGCATGCGGTCGGGGGTCTTGCCGGCTTCGCGAGGAACGAGGCGAATCTTTTCGACGTTACCGATTTCGACGCCGTCGAGCCGCACGGGAGCGCCGACGGCGAGGCCGGAAACTTCGGGAAGAAACGTTTTGAGGCGATATTTGGGGCCGAGGAAGCCGGCGCCGGTGACATAGAAGATGGCGACAGCAAGGATGAGGAGGCCGACGAGAACGAACAGGCCGACGCGCAACTCGCCCCAGGTGATCTGCTTGCGCTGCGCCATCCGAACAACCCTCCGTCGAGCTTGCTGAATCGTGCACGACAACTATACAGGAATCAAATCAAAAAACGCTGGAGATACGGGTCCGGCGATTTCATCAAGTCATCGGGCGATCCCTCGAAATAAATTTTGCCTGCGCGCAAAACGAGAAAGCGCGTGGGAGCCGCGCGGGAGGATTCGGGAGAAGAGTCGCGGCGAACTTTTTTGGAGCGCGGATCGAAATGGAAATTGGCGAGTGCGAAGCCGTCCTGCAGGCGATGAGTGGCCAGGAGAGAGGTGACGCCGTAGACATCGCGGAGGCGGAGGATGAGGCTGATGATGGTCTGCGACGTGATGGGGTCGAGGCCGGCGGTGGGTGAATCGTAGAGAACGATGGGAGGACGCGTGATGAGGGCGCGGGCGATGGAGACGCGGCGACGCATGCCGCCGGAGAGGTCGGAGGGAAGAGAGTCGAAGGTGTGAGCGAGTTCCACGAAGCGGAGGACTTCACTCACCCGCGGCTCGATTTCGTCGGGGTCGACACCGTCTTCGTGCAGGCGATAGGCAACGTTTTCGCCGACGGTGAGTGAATCGAAGAGAGCGCCTTCCTGGAAGACGAAGCCAATCTCGCGCCGGATGCCAAGGAGTTCGGATTCGGGGATGCCGGAAATGTCCTTGCCGAGAACGCGAACGCTGCCGGAATCGGGGCGAAGAAGGCCGGAAGCGAGTTTGAGAAGAAGAGTTTTGCCGGTGCCCGTTTCGCCGAGGAGGACCAGGGTTTCGCGTTCCTGGGCGGAGAAGGTGACGCCGCGGAGAATTTCGCCTTCGGAGAAACCGAGGCGGACATTATTGAACTCAATGGCGGCTTGGCCGACTGCGGGAAAGGTTGGGGTGGCGGTGGTAGAGAGAGACATGAAGGGTCAGAAGAGCTTGTCGGCGAGATAGAGAGCGATTTTTGTGAGGAATGTGTCGGAGACGATGATGAGAACGGAGGCGACGACGACGGCTTGGGTGGTGGCACGGCCAACACCCTGAGTTCCCCCTCTGACATTCAGGCCTTGATAGCAACCGACCGTGGCGATGATGAACGCGAAGACGACGGTTTTCATGAAGCCCTGCATGATGTCTGAGAATTCGAGAATTTTGATGGCGCGTTCCCAGAAGGTGGTGGCGTTGATGCGCAGGGAGAGAACGCTGGCGACCATGCCGCCAAGGAGACCGACGAAGACGGAGATGGTGGTGAGGAGAGGAAGGGTGATGAGAGTGGCGAGGACGCGGGGGGTAACGAGTTTGCGGCTGGGGTCAGTGCCCATGGCGCGCATGGCGTCGACCTGTTCGGTGACCTGCATGGAGCCGAGTTCGGAGGCGATGCCAGAGGCGCAACGGCCAGCTACGAGAAGGCCGGTGATGGAAGGGCCAAGTTCGCGGACGAGGGCGAGAGAGACGATGTCACCGGTGAGAGAGGCCTGGCCGAATCGAATGAACTGGGCGCCGGTTTGGAGAACCATGACCGCGCCGATGAAGAAGCCGGAGAGGAGGACGATGGGAAGCGAGCCGACGCCGATGATGTCCATCTGATCGAGGGTGTCCTGACCGTAGCGGGGGCCGCGAGCGAGATTGGTGAGGGAGTGGTAAGAGAGAATGGAGTAGTTCTGGATTTTGAGGATGTTGGTTTTGGCGAGGTCCTGAAGGACCTCCATGACGGAGGGGACTTCGGGAACGCGCACGTCTTGCGGTGCAACCTGGGGAGTGTCGGCCACGAGTTTCTCTGGGATGCTGCGAGGAAAGCGTAACCGGGGAGGGAGCGAGCGTCAAGGCAAAGAGTGGAGTGCGCTGACAAGCGAGCTTACGGAAGTTCGGAGATTCAGTTGGAGTCTTTGGGGGCGAAGACGGTGATGGACTTCAACATGCGGACCCAGCGGGCGGGACGCTTGTCGTGGGGAGCGACGAGGCGGAAAGGGCCGCGCTTTGTGTCGATAGGCGCACCGTCCACCGTGTCGGCAACGAGAATTTCGGAGTTCGTGATGCCCGAATCCAATTCAGCAAGGGCGAAGGCTACCTTGTATCCATCATCCGCTTCCGCAATGACGTAAGTGGTCATCAGTTTTCCACGAAGCTGGTCTCCTTGAGGGACGCCCGCCCTGCGGAGCAACTCTTCCAGGAGAACGCCCTCATACGTCTCCGTTTTACTCTCATGAGGATTCGTCACGTGAAGGACGGTTCGGGGCATGTTTTTCAGGTCGGTGGTAGTCAGGGTGAGCGGAGTGGAAACGGCGCCGCCAATTCTGAGTTGTGGACCGGGCGCCGTTGATTGAGCGATTGCCGTTTGGCGGGATGCGCAGACAAACAAAAGGGTCGAGCAAAAAATTGCGAGAATGACAGTTCGCCGGAGTGGACCAAGCATGGATGCTCCGAGTGAGAGGTGAAGCCGCTTCGCACTCATTACTTCTCGATCATAATCTCGGTGGACTTGATTACGGCCGAGACGGTGTCGCCGATCTTGAGATCCATTTCCACGGCGCTCCGCCGGGTGATCACGCTCTCGATGAGATTGTTTCCGACCTGGATGACCACATGGGCCATTACTCCGCCAAGTTGCAGCTCTGTGATTTTGCCTTGAAGACGATTGCGCGCTGAGAGTGTCATAAGAATTAGGATAGTAGCGTTCCCGATGCGGGTTCGTCCAGCCAAATGCGCGTTTCCGCACTACCCGGTGCGCGGGCGCACCTAACTATTTTGGGAAAGCGAAACTTTCAAGCGAGAGGGGGCGCGGGCGGAGCTGCTAGCCCTTCCAGACGTACTTGCCGCAGGGGCAGGGGACGGTTTCGGTGGGAAGTTTTTTGGCCATGGGATTCTTGCAAACCGGACAATTTTTCTGCCACATGATTACACCTGGTTCTCTTACAAGAGCGGCTTTCGAGGCTGCGAACTTGGCGCGGACTACCTGTGCCGGCTTAGTCAAATATCAGGTCTCACCTTGCTTTAGAGGCCGTAGGGATTGAGGCATCCGAACAAGTAGCCCGCAGGAAAAGTATGTGCAGATTTGGTACCAATTGAATGGACGGGAACTGGAGGGTAGAGGGGAGCCAAATCATACGAAGTAAAGAGCAAGCGGGTGAGCAGAAGATTTCAGCTGGGCGGCTGGCGAAAATTTGGTCAGCCTTGTGGAAAATACATTCCTAAAGTTCGCACGGAATTGGCAATGAGCGGGGACAGGCGGCGGTGCTGGTTGACACTCTCAGCGCGCAGTCGTCTTCAAGCGGGCTGGCGGGCTGCTTTTCAGATTTGGCCAATCCAGGATGGTTTTGAAACTTTTGACCAGGTTGACCGGATCACGCCGAAGAGGTCGCTGGGCAAGGGGCCTTCGGCCGCGTATCGGGCATTCTCCAGGAGATGGTCCGGGTTCGTGGTCCCGGGAATTACGGAGTGCGCTCCTGGGACGCTTAGAGTGAAGCGCAGCGCGATCTCGGAGGCACGATCTCCTTGCAGAAAATCGTAGCTGAGGTGTCGTAGGCGCTCCCAATATTCCTGGAGATGGGGATACAGGACTGGGTCGAAACGTTGGACACTTTTCCAGAGGGTGTTCGCCAACGGGCGTTTTGCGATCACTCCCATACCTTTCTGGGTGGCAAGGGGCAACACCGTTTCGATGCCATCCTGGTCCGCTATGTTCAGGGAGATCTCCACAGCTTGGAACTGGCCTGATTGTATGGCGAACAGCACAGCCGGTCTTTCTCCGCTATAACCGATGAAACGCACTTTTCCTGATTTGCGCGCCCGATACAGAACCTCAAGGACTTCCGTTTTTCGGAGAGTCTCTTCGGAACAACTGTGAAGAAACAGGACGTCAAGGTAGTCGGTCTTTAGGCGGTGCAGGCTGCGATGGATGCTCCATTCTAACGAGCGTGGGTGCCAGTCTAACGACTCGTACTCTTCCTCCAGCCCCAGGGAACGCTGGAACCTTCGTTGCAAACGCACAATCAATCCGTTCGGATTGCCTTTAGGCGGAAGACATCGTCCACATTTCGTGGCGACTAGGTACCTTTGTCTACGCCCGCGAAGAGAGCGGCCGATTTTCTCTTCGCTGTCGCCATACATGGCGGCTGTGTCAATCAGATTAACGCCAAGTTCGAGGGCTGCCCCGAACATACGATCGAGAGTTTTGTCTGAAATATCCGCAAATCCGATATTCGCGCCACCAAACCCCAACGCACTCACTTGTAATCCCGTATCACCAAACGGCCTGAGTTCCACGGGAGACAACCGGGTTTGCTGTGCGGAGCGAAATGCGAGCATGGCACGCCTCCCGTAAGGCAATTTAGGGGACTGAGAGCGTGGCGCTAGCCGGTAAGTATTGGCATTGTGACTCAGGTTTTCTTTCTAATGCTTAGGAAGGGGCAGCGCGCCACGGCACGCGCGTGGAGGCGATTTAGGGTTCGGGGACATTGGCGGAGAATTGTGCTTGGTTTTCGGTTTGGGCGAGTTGGCCGCGGAGAGTGGCGGACTCGGCGCGATCTTTTTGGGCTTGCAGGCGGTATTGAACGGAGCCGACCGCGCCGAGTGCGTTGAAGATTTTGCCCATGGCGTCGTTTTTCTTGCCGCTATGTTCGGCTTGATCTACGAAGTTGTCCTGTTCGGCTGCGTCGGCATCGAGTTCGTTGATGCGGCGGACAAGATCCTTGATGCGTTCCTGACGCTGGGCCTGGAGGATTGCGGGATCGGTGGAGGATTCGTTGGCGGCATCCCAGACGGAATCGTCGTACTGCTTTAGAATCGCGGTGAACGCGCGGAGATTGTTGATGCCGTTCTGGTTGCCTTGATTGGCGGAGAGGCGATACCAGGCGAGGGCTTTGCCGTTATCAGGCTGCACGCCCTGGCCGAACTGATACATCCAACCTAACTGATTTTCCGCGTTGCTGTTTCCCTGCCCTGCTGCTTTGTAAAACCAGGACATTGCCTGGCGATAGTCGGTTTGGACGCCGGTGCCGTGCTGGAAGAGGTAGCCGATGTTTTCCTGGGCGTCGGCGTTGCCGTGTTCGGCGGCCTTGTAATACCAGGAGAGGGCTTCGACGTAATCCTGAGGCTGGCCCCAGCCTTCTCCGGCCATGTAGCCGAGCTGGTTTTCGGCGTTGGAGTTTCCGTGCGCGGCGGCACGGCGATACCAGGAGATGGCTTGGGCGTAGTCGGGTTTGCCGACGAAGCCGCACTGGTAGAAATAGCCGATCTCCTGTTCGGCGTCGGGATAGTTTTGGTCGGCGGCTTTGCGATAGAGAGCGAGGGCCTGGCGGTAGTCGCGTCGGACACCGCGTGCGTTTTCGAGCATATTGGCGAGATTGAATTGGGCGAGGGCGTAGCCTTGGTCGGAGGCGGAGTGGTAGTAGGCTACGGCGCGGGCGTAGTTTGTTTTTACGCCGAAATTGTGTTCGTACATGTTGCCGAGCTGGTTTTGGGCGGGAGCGAAGCCCTGGTCGGCGGATTGGCGGTACCAGATTAGGGCTTGGGTGTAGTCTTGCGCGACGCCGCGGCCGCGGAAATAGAGATTGCCGAGGGCGAATTGGGATTGGGCGTCGCCGGCTTCGGCCTGTGCGCGGATAGAATAGAGATCGTTGTCGGGAGTGGCGGATGGGGCGGATTGCTGCGTTTGGGCGTGCATGGCGGAGAATGGCGCCAAGAGGAAGAGCGATGCGAGCGTGGCCCTAGTTAGAAAGTTCATGGGTGTGCCCCCGTCCCAGCGCGATTAGCGAGCAATAGTTAGAAGGCTGGCAGGGGGAGGCGCGTGGGACGATAGACCGCTAGTACCAAAGGCGGGGAATGTGCTTAGTTTTCCACTTCCCGGACGGGTGCTTGAACCGCTGATTGCTCTTATACACAGAGCCGAACAGCCAGTCATCATCAAATGTCGTGGGTCTCGATAGGCCAGGCCTGACCAGCAGCTTCCTTCAGATTTTGTGCCAGCGTCAAACTGACAACGAGAGGAATCCGTTCCTGGCGTCCCAGGAGTAATTTTCGCTTCTTGAAGATCAATCCTCGATCGCCACTAAACACCTGAATCTCTGACCAGGGGATAAAAAGCGGCGGGTGTCCGATACGAAAGATGGGGAGAACGGCCATGTAGAGTCCCCCATCATCCGCGCCGAAGTTCGCACAGTTGCTATAAGTCCCCAGCGGAGTTCTCATGCGCACGCTTTGAAACGGCCACTGATAGGAGAAGAATGCGCCACTAACCCGAAATCTACGGGAGAGGACGATCCAGCCGCTGAGCAACGCAATTGTGTAGCTGACCAGCGTCCATACTGCGATGAAATAAAGCGCAAAAAGTGGTGGATGATTGAACAGCCAATCCATCCAAGCGGGCGCGTTAGCTGGCGTCAAGGCTCTGCTGGCTCCATTGTCTGCAAAGCGACGGCGAGAATTTTCAGCCGTCGCGGCACTCTTCTTCTTATCACAACTCAGAGCTGCAACGCTTGCGTCGCATGGGCAGGGCCATGCTTATGGTTTTCCGTCGCCTGGGACGTTGGTGGAGAGGTGCTTGGAGAGGAATTCGCGCATTAAGTTGGTGCCGATTCGGCCGGCCAGGCCAACGGCGGCGTTGGTGAGGACGAGATTCGGGCCGCGATTTGCTTTGGGGTAGTAGAGATTGGAGAGCGCGCCTGCCGACAGATCGCCGAGAAAATAGGAAGAGTTGAAAACGGTATGGCCGGTATCGCTGCGCGTGAGAAATGCGGAGGTGACTGCGTGCGCGACGCGGGATTTCACGGAGCCAGAGCCCTGGTAGTAGTAGCGCGGGTCCTGGTGAAGGAGTGCGGGGAATACCGCATGGGTCAGGAGGTCGCTGGTGCGGCCGTCGGCAAACTTTGCGGCAAACCGTTTGCTGTACCCGGCGGCGCCTTGCCCGTAGCCAGCATAGGAGTTTGTGGCCTGCTCGATGCCGGCGGCCATGCCGACGCCGAGCATGGCAACCGGATCGAACGTGCCACGCATAGCGAGCGAGAATTTCTGTTTCGCGGTGAGTGGGGCGGCGTCATAAATGTAGCTGGTATAGAAATTTGGGAAGAAGCCGACGAGACGCTGCTTTTCTTCGGCCCGTATTTGTTCAGCGGCGATGAATTCGGTGGGACGGACCGTGACCTCTATGCTTGCCGAGGCGACGGATAAGGAGACGTCAGGGACCTCGTAGGCTTGCAGAATTGCTACGGCGAACACTGGGGAGGAAAACGGCGCAAAACCCTTTGCGTTGACGGTGACAAGGTAAGAACCGGCGGGAAGCTTTGCAAAATTGAATTCGCCGTTCGTCTCGGACATCATCGTGTGCGGTTGTGATCCGTCTCCATGGCTTAAGCGGACGTTGGCGCCGGAAATGGTGGCGCCGCTTGCGTCGAGCACCGTGCCTGCGACGCTGGCTGAGCCTTCCGCGGAGGGTGATTGCGGAGCAGAATTCTCGGGGTATGGATGCGGTAGAGGCGTGTCCGGGAGGGAGAAGTCGTTGATCCCTCGTGTGGGTATTTGTTGCTGAGCGAGCGCTCCAGCAGGAAGAATAGAACACAAAAGCAACACGCCGGCGAGAAGAGCTTGGAGAAAGGGGCTGGAGACAAATCTAAAAGCGAGCATCAGAGGTAAGGAGGAAGCCGCTGAGTGAGGTTGAGCGACACCGATGCGGGTTGTGCGGAGGCAAGTAGACGGAACCATGCGGAAGTCACCACGAGCAAGCTACGCTACGGTAGGGTAACTTGCCTGTTCAGAACGAGACACAGGACTTTGCACTAGAGGCCATCGCATAAATCGAGGGCGGGTCATTGCAAGGCTTTCTTCAGGGGCTAAAGCCCCAGTGACTCTTCGCTTTACGTCGGGGCTGAAGCCCCGACCTCCTAAAGAACTAAATGTGAGACAACTTCTAGCGCTTTTTGACTTCCTGGCGAACGCATATCAGAAAGTGAGCGGTTAGAGCTTGAATGGCGGCAAAAACGTGAGTGGCTGGACGGAAATGGGAGGGGTCGATAGACTGGTTGTTTATGCTTCGATTCTATACGGCGGGTGAGTCGCATGGGCAGGGGCTGCTGACGTTTTTGTCGGGGCTGCCGGCGGGATTGCGCGTGGATGCCGAGTTTATCAATCATGAGTTGCACCGGCGGCAGTTGGGATATGGGCGCGGCGGGCGGCAGAAGATTGAGAAGGATGCGGCGGACATTTTTGCGGGCGTGCGGCACGGGCAGACGATCGGGGCGCCGATTGCGCTGAGGATTGAGAACCGGGATTGGGCGAATTGGGAGAAGATTCTGCCCGTTGGGGCTTCGGACGCGGCGGAAACGCAATCGCGGAAATTGACGGCGCCGCGGCCGGGGCATGCGGATTTGGCGGGTTCGCAGAAATTCAATTTTCATGACGCGCGGTACGTGCTGGAGCGGGCATCGGCACGGGAGACGGCGGCGCGAGTGGCGGCGGGTGCGTTTGCGAAGCTGCTGCTGAAGGAGTTTGGGACGGAGATTGCGAGCCACGTGATTCAGGTGGGGCATGTGCGGGTGGAGCGGGCGGCGAAATGGGAAGAGATTCGCGCGGTGTGCGGGGATTTGGAATCGCCGCTGCGGTGCGTGGACGCGGCGGTGCAGGAAAAGATGAAGGCGGAAGTGGACGCGGCGCTGAAGGCTGGAGATACGGTGGGTGGCGTTTTTGAGATTGTGGCGCACAACGTGCCGGTGGGGCTGGGGTCGCACGCGCAGTGGAATGAAAAATTGGATGGACGGCTGGCGCAGGCTTTGATGAGCGTGCAGGCGGTGAAGGGCGTGGAGATTGGTGCGGGGATACTGGCGGCGGGGTCGTACGGCAGCGAAGTGCAGGATGAAATTTCGTACGACAAAGCGGGGAAGAGATTCCGGCGGTCGAGCAATCGAGCGGGCGGTTTGGAAGGCGGGATAACGAACGGCGAGGACGTGGTGATCCGCGGGTACCTGAAACCGATTTCAACGTTGCGGAAGGCGATGGGAACGGCGGACATGGTGACGAAAGAGCCGGTGCGGGCAGCGTATGAGCGTTCGGACTGGTGCGTGGTGCCGGCGGGAGGGGTGGCGGGCGAGGCGATGACGGCACTTGTGCTGGCGGAGGCTTTTCTGCAAAAATTTGGAGGAGATTCGCTGGCGGAGATGCGGCGGAATTTCGAGAGCTATGGCCGACAAATAGACGAGTTCTAAGGGAT
>Ga0210403_10003806_pt1 | contig 13147 bp, 10 predicted proteins | sample IncBWC19MmetaG_FD_150863 | JGI IMG/M metagenome (GOLD analysis project Ga0210403, IMG submission 150863) | Forest soil microbial communities from Barre Woods Harvard Forest LTER site, Petersham, Massachusetts, United States - Inc-BW-C-19-M | ecosystem: Environmental > Terrestrial > Soil >... | reverse complement strand
TCCCGATGTACTACCTCCATGTCACCTCGAACATCATGTCGCTCGGCGGTTTGGCGTTGGCGATTGGCGTCCTCGTGGACGCCGCTATCGTCATGGTCGAAAACGGATACCGGCAGCTTTCCGAGCGGCAATCCCCCGAGCCAGAGCCTCTTACCGAAACACAGAGACGGAAAATATTGCTGGATTCAGCCAAACAAGTTGGTCCGGCTATTTTCTTTTCACTGGTGATCATTGTGGTTTCCTTCCTGCCGGTATTTTTATTAGAGGCGCAGGAAGGGCGCATGTTTCGCCCGCTGGCGTGGACAAAGACGCTCGCCGTTGGCTTCTCCTCTGTCCTGGCAATCACGCTCGTGCCGGTGCTCATGATTCTATTCATTCGCGGGCGGCTGACTCCTGAATCGCGAAACCCCATTTCAAGAATCACTCAGGCTGTTTATCTTCCGGTTCTGCGCCTGTGCTTGCGTTTTCGCAAAACGACCTTGCTGCTCAATTTGGTGTTTCTCGTGGTCACTTTGCCGCTAGCACTTCACATCGGCAGCCAATTCATGCCTCCACTGTTTGAAGGCTCAGCCCTCTACATGCCGACCGCGTTGCCCGGAATTTCTATTGCGCAGGCGTCTCAGTTGCTTCAGGAACAGGACAGAATTATTCGCACATTCCCCGAGGTCGAGTCCGTTTTCGGTTCCATCGGGCGCTCCGACAGCGCGACCGATAATGCTCCTCTCGATATGTATGACACGACGGTGATGCTCAAGCCGCGTAGTCAATGGCGACCGGGAATGACCTACGAAAAGCTGATTCAAGCAATGGACGCGAAACTCCAATTTCCCGGCCTGTCCAATACATGGACCATGCCGGTCGAAAATCGCCTCGATATGGAATTAACGGGTATCAAGACTCCCCTCGGATTGAAGATTCAGGGGCCAACCCTGGAGGGTATTCAGCAAGTTGGCGCGCGTGTGCAACAGTTACTTTCTGCCATTCCTGAGATGCGCTCAATTTTTGCCGAGCGTGTTTCCCAAGGCTTTTATCTCAACATCGAAGTTAACCGGGCACAGGCCGCCCGTTACGGTCTAACCATTGGCGATGTTCAACAGGCGGTCAGCTCGGGAATTGGTGGCCAAATGGTCGCTGAAAACCTTGAGGGACGCGAACGCTACCCGGTCAACGTTCGCTACAACCGCGATTTTCGGGGCAACGTCGATGAATTGCGGCGAGTTCTGATTGGGACGCCCTCCGGCGCACAGATTCCGATCGCGGATGTGGCAAAACTCTCCTTCTCGCGGGGACCATCGATGATCCGCGATGAAGATGGGGCGTTGACGGGATACGTTTACCTTGATTTGAACACGAACGACTATGGCGGCTTCGTTGACCGCGCGAGCAAATTGCTCAAACAAAAACTCGCTCTGCCTCCTGGCTTCACCTACAAGTGGTCTGGCGAATACGAGTTTGAACTGCGGGCAAGGAAGCGATTGCAACTCATTCTTCCAATCGTATTTGTTGTTATCTTCGTGCTGCTATATATGGTGTTCCACTCTGTTGCCGAGGCCGCCGTTCTCATTTTTCCCACGATTTATGCTCTGACTGGCGGATTGATTCTTCAGCGGCTGCTTGGTTACAACTTCAGCGTCGCGGTGTGGGTAGGCTACATTGCTTTATTCGGAATCGCCGTTGAAACTGGCGTCGTGATGGTCGTCTATCTCCACGAAGCCTTGGACCATCGGCTCAAGTCGGGTGCTGTGCTGCGTCATGAAGACATCGAAGCAGCCGTAATCGAAGGGGCAGTCCAGCGCCTGAGGCCAAAACTGATGACGGTCTGTGTTGTTCTCGCTAGCCTGATTCCCATCTTGTGGGAAACAGGCGTCGGCTCAGATGTCATGAAACCAATTGCCGCTCCTATCGTCGGTGGCATGATTACATCGACGATTCATGTGCTGATTCTAGTGCCCGTGTTCTTTGCCCTGATGAAGGAGCGCGCGCTACGCCGAGGTACCTTACAAACGAGAGAACCACAATCGGGCAGAAAGTAAAACCGCCGGTGATCCTCCCCCGTTAGGGGTCGAAACCCGACCCCACGATTCTAAGTTTCGCGGGGCGAGATGCGGCGATGGACGAACGCTATCGTTCAACAACCAGCGCATCCATCTCCAGGAACTCCTGCACAATCGGTTCCGTGCATTTTTCCATCTCCGCGTAGGTGCCGAAGAAGAGCACTTTGGCTTCGTGCAAGAAGACGACCCGATTCGCCAGTTTCCTGGCCAAACGCATGTCGTGAGTTACCACTACGCTCGTGAGGCGTAGCTGTGTCTTTAAACGTTTGATAAGGTCGCCTAAAAGCTGCGCCATGAGTGGATCCACCATGGTTGTGGGTTCGTCATATAGAACACACTCGGGTTGGGCCGCCAGCGCGCGGGCGATCGCGACAGAGCGTTTCATCCCGGTGGAGAGATCGGACGGAAGCTGGTCTCCCATTTCCTTGACGCCGACCATTTCGAGCAAGCCGTCTACGATTTGAAAAATCTGCTCTTCGCTGACGCCTTTTCGCTCTCTCAGCGGAAATGCGATGTTCTCGCGCACGGTGAGCGAATCAAACAGCGCGCCATTTTGAAAGACCATGGTTACTTTCTTGCGGATTTGCTCCAATTCAACTTCAGTGAAATCAGTGATATCTTGCTGAGCGACAATTACGCGGCCGGAATCGGCTTTCAGAAATCCCATGATGATTTGCAGGGTCACCGATTTGCCGACGCCGCTGCGGCCGAGAATGCACACCGTTTCTCCCGGCATGACGTCGAAGGTCACGTGCTCGAGCACGTGATGATCGTTGAATGCCTTTGAGATATCCTTGAAGGCTATATAGGGGCTTGGTTGGTCTTTTGTGCTCATGTGGTTTGTACTTCTGATGTGCGCTTATCTCGTGATCAAAATTTGATTTGGGCTTCTTCCCACTCCTCTGGCGTGTTGAGGTTGCGAAACATTTCCGGGCAATAGCCTAATTGTTGCAGTTCGGTTTCCTCAATCACTCTGGTTTTGACTCTGGAAAATAGTAGATCGATTCTGTTTTGTCCGAGGATTAAGGATTGCTCCGCTAGCGCGGAAAACTCTTTGCGGTATATTGCGCATAAAGAATGCATGTGTCCGCCAGAGCGCGGCACAGTGACTATGGCCTTGCTACGGCGAGCTTCCGAAATCAGAAACTCCAAGAAATTACTTTCGACAAAAGGCGTGTCTACCGCGAGCATAAGGTTTAGCGCTGTCTTGGTACTGACCAGTGCCGCATGAATTCCGCCTAGCGGGCCGCGATCTGGATAAACGTCTTCGACTGCGGGACCTAACCCGGCAAATTTCGCGGCCTCACCAACTATTCTTACGTTCGGCGTCAATGACCTCGCCAAATTCAAGGCGCGCGAAATAAGCGTCCCATCTCCAAGCCGCAGAAACGCTTTGTCTTTGCCCATGCGGCTGCTTTTGCCGCCCGCCAATATGAAAGCAGTGACGTCGTCCACGGGCTGATGATACACGGCACCTGGCCGGGAGGGTTCGCGAATCTGCCTTCACTCCCACTCAATCGTTCCTGGCGGCTTCGAAGTTATGTCGTAAACGACCCGGTTCACGCCCTTCACTTCGTTGACGATTCGGCTGGAGATTGTTTTCAAGACTTCGTGCGGCAAGGGCACCCAATCTGCGGTCATGCCATCCTCTGAATGCACGGCGCGAACCGCGCAGGTATACGCATAAGTTCGCTGGTCGCCCATGACGCCGACGGACATTACCGGTAACAGAACCGCGAATGACTGCCAAATTTTGGTATAGAGACCGGCGCGGCGGATTTCAGTGACGACGATGTCATCGCATTCACGGAGGATCGCGAGCCGCTCAGGAGTTACTTCGCCGAGAATCCGCACGGCGAGGCCCGGGCCGGGAAACGGTTGCCGTTGAAGCACCTCATCGGGCATTCCAAGATCGCGGCCAATTTTTCGGACTTCATCTTTGAATAAGTCCTTTAACGGCTCGATGAGTTTGAGCTTCATCTTCTCGGGCAAGCCACCGACATTGTGATGCGACTTGATTACCTGCGACGGCCCTCGAACTGAGCGCGACTCGATTACGTCGGGATAGAGCGTGCCCTGCACCAGCCAATCGACTTCCCCTTCAAGCGCCTCGATCTTTCGAGCTTCTTCGTCGAATACGGCAATAAACTCCGAGCCGATGATCTTGCGCTTCGTTTCGGGGTCGGTGACTCCCGCAAGCTTGCTGAGAAAGCGCTCCGTCGCATCGACCGCGATCACATGCAATCCGAGTTTGTCGCGCAGGGTTTTTTGCACGGTTTCAAATTCATTTTTCCGAAGCGTGCCGCTATTCACGAATACACAGGTTAGCTTTGAAGTGCCGCTGTCATCTTTATCCCGGAGCGCCCGGTCTACGAGCGTGGCGGCAACTGCCGAATCTACACCGCCTGACAGCGCACAAATCGCCCGGCCTCTACCCACGGTCTGCCGCACATTTGCGATGGTTTCATCGATGAAGCGTTGCGGCGTCCAGTTGGGTTTTGCCCCACAAATATTGAGTACAAAGTTTCGCAGGATATCGGTTCCCAAAGGCGTGTGGTGAACTTCCGGGTGGAACTGCACCGCCCACATCCTCTTTGCCGAATTTTCGATCGCGGCAACCGCATTGCTCGACTTGGCGGTGAGCGCGAATCCGGCTGGAAGTTCTACTGCTTCGTCGCCATGCGACATCCAAACCGCGAGGACTTTGGGCAGGCTCTCGAAAAGTTTCGATCCATTTAGGATTTCGACCTCGGCATGGCCATATTCGCGCTTCTCGGCAGGATGCACCTTGCCTCCAAGCGCGTGCACCATGTACTGCAAGCCGTAGCAGATTCCAAGAATCGGAATACCGATGTCGAAGATTCGGGGGTCGGCGGTCGGCGCATCTTTGTCATAGACCGACGATGGACCGCCGGATAGGACGATGCCAACCGGAGAATTACTTTGAATCTCATCCAGTGGAGAATTGCACGGGAGCACGACGGAAAAGACGTTCTGTTCGCGGATGCGGCGCGCTATCAGTTGCGAATACTGCGCGCCAAAGTCGAGGACAACGATGGATTGGGTTTCCACTATTAAATGTCTCAGATTGAAGCGTTAGTGTAAAGGAAAACGACGGGCTACTTTGGAAGTAATGCGAAACCCAATAATCCTAGAGAAACAGCCAGCCATGAAAAGCAGTAAGCCCAGTAGTTTCTATCCTGACCATACAGAGCGCGGTATTCACGCACCAGTTGTTTCGACAAGAGGCGGAATGATTTTCCGGAACGGTTATAAACCAATCGCCTCATAGCGTTACTGACTCCGTTCGCGACGAAAAGACCAGCCATTGCCGCTACGAGACTAACTGTGGATACTTTGCTCATGCTCCTCTTCCGCCCTCCCTCTATCAAAGTAGCCCACTATGGAAAACGCAGCATTCGATTGCTGCGGAAAACTCAGTTGGAGCCTTCTGGGAGAATCGGAGTGTCGCTGAGAATGAGTTCATCCCGATCCATCCTCGCTATCGGAGCTGGCGGGTTTGAGGGATGATCACTGTTCGCAGGCGGTGGCGGACCCGGTGGCGGGATTGGTTCGAGAGGTGACTGGATCATTGCGACATACGCGGCCATTCTTCCGGCATAGAGAAAATCGGCTGCTGCGAAATAAAGCAGGACGACAAGCAGAACTCCCCCCAAAACAATCCCCGGAGGCAACATTCCGGCGAAGCCGAGGGGTACTGCGATTATTGAGCTGGCAATAACAAACACGAAAAAGTGCGCGAACCCGAACCACGTGCTGGCAGCCAGCACTGAGACCGAACGCACGCGCCAGAGATCCACCGCTTTCGAAATTGCGCTGAATGTGAGGCTGCCCTCGGCCACTGCAAAAATTGCGGCGAGGGAAAGAATCCAATTCAGAAACGACCACGCCAAAAAGATCCCCATGACCAGGGTAAGGAAAATTAGTGAGGCGCTGCCGGGCGCTGGATTGGTTGCGGGAGACGCGGCTCGCGCCAGAAGGAAAGCTCCAAAAACGCCCAACGTTGCGGCCGCTGCAATCGCAACACGCAGCAGGTTGAGTCCCAGCGGAGAGCGCGGACGATACTTCGGAATATCCGCCAACTCTGCTTTCTTGGCACGATCTTCGTGGAAATAGTCCACCAGAGCCGAGACCGTCATTAGGCGGCTCCATGAAGCGATAACAACCCAGGCGAGCGACAACAGCAAAAGCAAGAGGAACGCCGCTTTGGTTGCGCGCAATGCACTTCCTTGAAGAATATGCGCGATCGCACGCGAAACGAGTAGTGGATGTCCGGTCCGCAGCAAGAACAGGTCCCCGGGACCGACCGGCAGGGTGTTCAGATATTGAAGAACCGAGAATGTCAGCAGCGAGATCGCAGCAAGTCCGAAGGTCCATCGCCAGGCGATTTCAGCCAGGCCAAAACTTGGGCGGGTGAACATTATCCGGAAGCCTTCGAGAGTGGGCGAGCGCTGCTTCATCTTCAGTTCGATCTATCGAACCACAATATTGACCAGCTTGCCGGGGACGACGATTATCTTCGCAATCTGCCTTCCGCTTATCACGGCTTTAATTTTTTCGTCGGCCAGGGCGCGCTCGCGAAGTATTTCTTCCGGCGCATCAACGGGCACAACAATGAGGCTTCGGAGCTTTCCATTTACCTGCACCGGGATTTCAATCTCTTCTTCCTTCGCCAGCAGAGGATCATACTTCGGCCACGGCTCCTTCAATAGACTTCCCTTCTGGCCAAGCATCTCCCCCAATTCGTGCGCGAGATAGGGAGCGAAAGGAGCCAATAGCAGGACCAAATCGCGTTGGACTCCAGCCAAAATTTCTGCCGGGACAACTTTCGCGGGCGTCCGCCCCGCACTGTCTTCCATGGCGTAGAGTTCGTTCACTAGCTCCATGATTGCGGCGACGCAGGTATTGAAGTGCCAGCGTCCTTGGAAGTCGTCGGTTACGCGCTTGATGGTTTGATGGAGTTTGCGTTGGATCTGGCGAGCTTCGGGGGACAGAGGTTCGGTTCTTTGCAACGAAGGCTCTACTTTAGATTTGTCTGCGTGTTTGGCAACGTAACGGTACACACGACTGAGGAATCGTTGGATGCCTTCGACACCTTTGTCTTGCCAGTCCAAATCGCGATCTGGAGGCGCGGCGAACAGGCTATTCATTCGCGCGCTGTCGGCGCCGTAACGGGCGACCATCTCGTCGGGAGAGACGACATTGCCAAGGCTTTTCGACATCTTGGCTCCGTCTTTAATCACCATGCCCTGAGTGAATAGTCTCGCGATTGGCTCGTCGTTATTAACCAATCCCATATCGCGCATGAACTTGGTCCAGAAGCGCGAATAGATGAGATGAAGGATGGCGTGTTCGACACCGCCGATGTACTGATCGATTCCGCGATCTCCGAACCAATAACACGCAATCTTACGGTCAAACGGAGCCTTATCATTGTGCGGATCGGTGTAGCGATAGAAGTACCAGGACGAATCCACAAACGTGTCCATGGTGTCGGTCTCGCGGCGGGCAGGGCCGCCACACTTTGGGCAGACGGCGTTCACGAATTCTGGCACTCGGCTCAGCGGTGATCCGCCGGTAAGCGTGGTATCGATCTGGTCAGGTAACAATATCGGCAGATCTTTCTCTGGGACGGGAACAATACCGTCCTTTTCGCAATAGAGCATGGGGATGGGCGTGCCCCAATATCGTTGGCGAGAGATGCCCCAATCTTTCAGGCGATAGGTAACCGTTGCCTTTCCGAAGCCTTCTTTTTCCGCATGAGCAGACATCTTTTGAATCGCTTCTTCGCAACTGAGTCCGTTGAATCGGCCGGAGTTCACCAGGGTTCCATCTAACGTGGTAAACGGAAGTGGGGGTTCGGCGACCGTTTCTTCGGGATCGGTTGCTTGAGGCACAATCGCAATCCGGATTTCCAATTTATATTTCCTGGCAAAGTCGTAATCGCGCTCGTCATGCGCCGGAACGCTCATGATCGCTCCGGTTCCGTAGTCCATCACAATGTAGTTCGCCACCCAGATGGGAATTTTCTCGCCACTATATGGATTCACCGCAAAGCGGCCGGTGTTGACTCCATGCTTCTCGATCTCGCCGATGTCGCCGGTTTCTTTGGCTTTGCGCTGCTCGGCGATAAGTTGATCTACTTCTATCCGCAACTTTACATCTTTGGCGGAGAAGCTGACGATCAGCGGGTGTTGAGGTGCAAGTTGAATAGACGTCGCGCCGAAGATAGTGTCTACGCGGGTAGTAAAGACTGTAATTTTCGATTCCGCAACTCCGTCGACCTTAAAGTCGACCAAAGTGCCTTCGCTTCGTCCGATCCAGTTGCGCTGCATGGTTTTGACCTTGTCGGGCCAACCATCAAGTTTGTCGAGGTCACGCAGCAATTCGTCTGCATAGTTTGTGATTCGTAAGAACCATTGCTCCAACTCACGCTGCTCGACAATTGTGTCTTCGTGACGCCAGCAGCGCCCTCCTACAACCTGCTCATTCGCCAGGACAGTGGCGCACTGCGGACACCAGTTGACGATGCTCTTCTTTCGATACGCGAGCCCGCGCTCGTAAAGCTTAAGAAAGAACCACTGATTCCAGCGGTAATAGTCAGGCAAACAAGTTGTTACTTCGCGCGCCCAGTCGTAGGCGAACCCGAGACGCTTCATCTGCGCCTTCATGCTGGCGATGTTGCGCAGGGTCCACTCACGCGGCGGAGTGTTATTCGAAATCGCGGCGTTCTCTGCGGGAAGGCCGAAGGAATCCCAGCCCATAGGATGAAGCACGTTGTAACCGTTCATCCACATGTAGCGGGCAAGTGCATCGCCTATGGCGTAATTGCGCACGTGTCCCATGTGCAGCGCGCCGGAGGGATACGGCAGCATTTCGAGCACATAATATTTCGGCTTGGTGGAATTGGACTCAGCGGCATAGAGAGATTCGTCCTCTTGCCAGCGCTCGAACCATTTGGTCTCGATGCGCTGAGCGTCGTAGCGGACATCGGCGTCATCGCGGCTGCGATCGTGACGGACTGTCGTGGCGTTCTCTTCTGGCATGAACTTCTGATTTTACAATGATGTTAGGGAAGAACGTGCGCGGTAGGGCCTCGCCCGCGTAGTCAGCGATACACGGCCCTCGGTAGATTCATGTCGGGTTCGACCACTGCGACCCCTTGGGTAGAAATCCTCCCCTGTAGCAAAATAGATCAATGAGCTCCGTAAGAATGGACAAGTGGCTTTGGGCTGCCCGATTTTTCAAGACGCGAGCATTGGCCGCGCGAGCTTGTGGGTTGGGCAGAATTCAATCCAATGAACAACTTGCCAAGCCTGCACGGGATGTGCGGATTGGGGACATGTTGCGGGTGACTAGCGATGGGGGCGAGTTTCAAGTGGAAGTTCTGCTTCTTAGCGAAGTGCGCGGGCCGGCTTCGGTTGCGCAAACGCTTTACCGCGAGACGGAGGCTAGCCGGGAGATGCGCGCGAAGGTGACAGCGGAGCATAGGGCTATGAAGCAGTTTGAACAGTTGCCCGAGGGCAGGCCGTCGAAACGCAATCGGCGGGAGATCATTCGGTTTCGGGGCAGAGGATGACGCGACAACCAAACCCGCGCGGAGCCTTGCGCCGCCGGACAGCCGGGGCGGCTGTCCCTACGTGTTCATCTCTTGACCAGCTTCTTTAAGGCTTCTACGTTTCTTTTATCGTCTCCCGGTTCGTCGATTGGCGTCTCGGCTATGAATGCAGCGTGGGCCAGGCGCGGGTCGTTTAGCAGGCGGCGGAATGGTTCCAGGCCGATGGTCCCTCTTCCGATGTGCTGATGGCGGTCGAGCTTCGATCCACAAGCTGCTTTCGCGTCGTTGCAGTGCCATACCTGGACGTTCTTCAGACCTAGCGCCTCCTCCAATTGTTGCAACGTCTTTTGCATCCCCGCCTCGCTCACAATGTCATAGCCAGCCACGTGAGTGTGGCAAGTGTCGATACAGGCGGCTACCGGGACCAGGCCATGCAAGTGATCGAGCACTTCCGCCACTTGTTCGAAACTCGCCCCCAAGGAAAACTCTGCGCCGGCGGCATTTTCGATAAGGATCGTCAGGTTTCCATTGACTAAATCAAGTCCTTGCGTCGCGGCGGCGATTGCGGCTGCGGTCTGCATCAGTCCGGCTTCGCGATCGACTCCGCGGAAGGACCCGGGATGCAGCACCAAGTATTCCGCGCAGAGGGTTAGCGCACGCTCCACCTCTCCACGAAAAGCCTCGATTGATTTCTTTAGGAACAACGGCGTTGTGCTGGCCAGGTTAACCAGGTAGTTAGTGTGGATTACTAGCGGTTTCAAATCATATTTCTCGCGCAAGCGGCTCATTTCCGCGCACTGTGGAAGGCTGAGCTCGTATGGCGCCCACTGGCGAGGGCTCGACGAAAACATCTGAAACGTGTTGCACCCCAGCCGCCAGGCTCGCTCTGCCGCATTTTGGACGCCTCCGCCGCTTGAGGTATGAATGCCGACGCGGCGAGCAGTCAGTCTTGGAGACCGCCTCGGGGGTGGCATCTTCAAGATGTCTTGTTCCTGGGACATCGTTCGCGGCATAAGTTACATTTTCCCTCTGACTCCAAAGATTGCCGTACCTACTCGCACGCAGGTCGAGCCTTCTTCAATCGCGACCTCGAAATCATGAGACATGCCCATGGACAGGACATCCACGTTTAATGATGGCATCCGTTGTGAAGCGATCTGATCGCGTAAATCGAGTAGCTTCCGGAAATAAGGCCTGGCTTGTTGCGCGTCATCTGTGAAAGGGGGGACAGTCATCAGGCCACGAAAATCCAGGTGATCGAATTTCGGAGCAGCCTGCAGCAGTGCTTCGAATTCAGGCGAATCAGGTGGAACTCCGCTCTTCGCAGTGTCTCCTCCAACGTTAATCTCGATCAGAACAGATATCTTTTTTCCCGAAACCTGCGCGAAAGCGTTCAGCTTTTCTGCCAAGCGTAGGGAATCAAGGGAATCGATCGCGGAAAACATTTCGGCAGCTTTCGCCGCTTTGTTGTTTTGCAAATGTCCGATCATGTGCCAGTCGGCGTCTCTCAGATCTCGCAGCGTGTCATTCTTTGCCGCGAATTCCTGAACCCGGCTTTCACCGAATTGCCGGATTCCAGAGTTGTATGCCTCGTGGATTAGGCCCGGCTGAACCGTCTTGCTTACTGCCATCAAGGTGATTTCGGCGGGGTTGCGTCCGGCCCGCTGCGCGGCGGACGCGATGCGTTCTCGGACTAGTGCGATGTTTTCTGCGAGGGACACTTACAAAACAATAAACCACAAAGGACACGAAGGTTCACTAAGGAGAACCCCATAATGCGAATTGTTTCGGAGACTAACACTTCGTCGACGTCAAACAATCGCGGGCGAGGCGCCCGCGCCACACAGGCTTTCATCATTACGGGCTTTACATCATCGCTGTCGGGGGAGCGGGTTCGCTTGGGTCGCCTGCGCTCGTCAGCGGCAAGAGGATCATTAGGGCTGCTAGTGCTGCAAGCATGATCATTCCTCCCACGAGATAGGAGGGATTGGCAAAAATCTGGGCCTTGGTGATGCGAGCGGCGAGGGCTGCGGCGGACGCCATCCAAGGCTGTTGGGACAAAGAGATTGCGATTAGACCGGCCCAAAGAAGCCCAAAGATCGATTCCCCCGCAATCAGTCCAGATGCAACCAAAATTCCGGTGTTGTCCACACGCGTCAGTTGTGCGTCATTGAACCCTCCTCTCCTAGCTAGCCAATCTCCGAATGAACGGAACACCCCGCCGAGGAAAATAGCGAACGTGGTCTCAAAAGGTAAGTACATGCCGACCGCTACTAGCATTGGACTGCGTACCTGCATCATGATCAAAGCTATGCCAAAGAAAGCGCCGACTGCCACCAACGACCAGGGCATGTCTCCTCCGACAATGCCAATCGCCAACGTGGCCATCAAACCAGCCTGAGGAGCCGCTAATTGTCGGCTACCAAAACCGAAGGCAGTATTCAGCAGCATAAGAGGCCAGTACATTACGAGGCTGGCCACCACGACCGCGAGCAATTCCGCGATCTGAATTTTGCGCGGCGTACCACCCAGGATGTAGCCGACTTTGAAGTCTTGCAGCAACTCACCTGCGACAGAGGATGAAATGCAAACCACCGCGGCAACTCCGAGGACCACGGCTACGCCCTTAGTGCCGGAAACTCCTAGCGAGACCATTAGAAGCGCGGCAATCAGCAAGGTTGAGAGGGTCAGACCGGAAACAGGATTATTGGAAGAACCGATAAATCCGCACAAGCTTCCCGAGATCGTTGCGAAGAAAAATCCTACGATAAGCATTACCACTGCTGCGAGGATAGCCGGCCAAATCAGGCCTGAGATGCGGATGTAGAGAAAACACATGAGCACGAACATCAAAGCGATCAAGCTGAATACAACTTTCGAGCTCATGTACTGCTCGGTGCGCGACATCTTAGCCCGATCAGCCGCCGTTTGGCGCAAATCCGCAAGTGCCTTGCCTAATCCAACCGTCAGGCTCTTGCGCATTCCATAAAGCGTGTAAGCGGCGCCTACAAGCATGCCGCCGACCGCGATCGGACGAACGATGAACCGCCATACCGCGATTGCCATTGTGGCCCAGTCGTCTGGAGTATCCGCGGGGAGATAGTGTTTGAGCTGTGGACCCAGAAAGAAGATCAGCATCGGCACAAGCAATCCCCAGGCCAGAACCCCGCCGGCAAACTGAATCGACGCGAGACGAAGACCGATAATGTACCCAACCCCCAAATAGGCAGGACTTACGCTGGGGCCAGGAAATGTGCTGGTTCCACCTGCGGGTACGACGTTTGTATTTCCCGCTGCGCCCAGCCGAACCTGGCTACGACCGAGGGTGCCAACGGCAAAGTGGAGATCCTTGTCGGCTGCGAATAGTCCGAAGCGGCCAAGCATATAGACCAAACCGCCAACTCCGATGTTCCAGAAAAGATATTTTGCCGATTGGGCGCCCTGTCTTCCCGCCTTGTGGATCTCCGAAGCCGCAACGGATTCGGGGAATGGCAACTCTGGGTCTTCGACCATG
>Ga0210403_10003805_pt1 | contig 13147 bp, 9 predicted proteins | sample IncBWC19MmetaG_FD_150863 | JGI IMG/M metagenome (GOLD analysis project Ga0210403, IMG submission 150863) | Forest soil microbial communities from Barre Woods Harvard Forest LTER site, Petersham, Massachusetts, United States - Inc-BW-C-19-M | ecosystem: Environmental > Terrestrial > Soil >... | reverse complement strand
GCGTTTTCCCCCTGATGCTGCAATCCCACGTGCGCGGGCTTTCCCATCACCCGCACGCGCAGCGAAATCGCCCCGCGATTGGCATTCCACACCACGCCGCTGGTCGGCTCCCCCAACAGCATCCCCACTCCGCCTTGCACCAGCAATCCCTCCCGCGCCAGCCTCCCGGACCCGCGCTGTCCCCCGGTCTCTTCATCGGGCACCAGCATCAGTCTGATCCTCCCATTCAACACCAAACCGCATTCCCGAATCGCCAGCATTGCGTAGAGCATCGCCACGATCCCGCCCTTCATGTCGCAGGACCCGCGCCCAAACAGGAAATTCTCTTTGCGCACCGGCCGAAACTGTTCCGCCGATTGTGCCGGAACCACATCATAGTGCCCGTGAAAATAAAGCGTCCTCTCTCCACTCCCATAGCTCGCCAGTAGAGAAGCCGGAACATCCGCGCCAACGCCTCCCGTTGCAGGGGGAACGATGCACTGACACTGCATCCCCAATCCCCGGATGCGCGATTCCAGCAAGTCAGCGCAAGCCCGATAATTATTCCCTGGCGGATTCTCCGTAGGAATCGCCACCAGTTCCGCCACCAGCGCAGCCATCTCTTCCTTGCTCTCCCTCAACCAGCGAACAATGGCAGCGTGTGGGGACGAATCGGCAGGTAGATTGGCTCTCATCCAAGTATTCTTCGAAGCCCGCCAGGCTGAAACAAGCGCCATATTGGTACCGGCGGTGCAAAGCTGTACCGGAGTCGGTGCATACCACGACGACCACTCCAGGGAGTGAACCGCGAAGTACGCTCAAGAAAGAATTTGACAGGGCCGAGATTGTTGGAGATATCTGATTACCTTGCGGTTCATCACGAACGGAGTATCGCGTTGCATTCTCGTCGAAAATTCCTGACTCAAGCCGGGGCTCTGGCAGTTGGCGGAATTGGCGCGCCTTCACTTGCATCTGCGCCGGATGCTAACTCGCCGGACACGACCTCGCCAGACGCGGCGACTCTCTGCGGGGAATGGTCGTTCCGCACGGATCCCGGCAGCGTCGGCGAACAGCAGCGTTGGCACGCGCTACTTGAATCTACCAGTCCCTGGCGCACGGTGAGCGTGCCTCACACCTGGCAGGTCGACCCCGGATTTGTCGACTATCGAGGTGTCGCCTGGTATCGCCGAACCTTCGACGCTCCAAACGAATGGGAAGACTCCGCGGTGCGGCTCGAATTTGAAGCCGTCTTCCACACCGCCAAAGTCTGGGTGAACGGGCAATTGGCCGGGGAACATTCCCGCAAAGGCTATACTGCGTTCATCCTTGATATCACCCATCTCCTGCGCCCGGGAAGTCCCAACACCGTCGCCGTGCGCGTAGACAACGCTTTCGACGAGCACATGGTGCCGCGGGGACATTCCAGTGACTGGGCGCATGACGGAGGCATCTACCGCCCGGTGCAACTGCTCATCACCCCAAAAACTTTCGTAGCGCGCGTTGATGTCGAAGCCGTTCCCGATCTCGCAAGCGGAGACGCGAAGATTGCCATCACCGCCGATCTCCGAAACACGAGTTTGAAGGACTGGACGGGAAGAGTCGCCTTTCAAATTATCGACGAAGAAACCGGCTCGGCAGTGACGACCAGTGCCGATATCCCGAGACTCACCATCAAGGGCGGGGCGGTCCAGACCTCAACATTTGCAACCACAGTGCCCAAAGCGAAGTTGTGGCATTTCGATCATCCGAATCTCTATCGTCTTATTTTTTTCATCGCTGGCACGCAAGGAACGCATCGGCTCACGCAAACATTCGGGGTCCGGAAACTGGAGGTCAAAGGCAGGGCCTTCTATTTGAACGGCGAGCAAGTGAGGCTGATGGGAGTTGAGCGCATGGCGGGCAGCAATCCGGAATTTGGAATGGCGGAGCCCAGCCAATGGATCACCCACGATCACGACGACATGAAACACCTGAATTGCGTCTTCACGCGCGTTCATTGGCCCCAGGATAAAAGAGTTCTCGATTACTGCGATCGCCATGGCATTCTGATGCAAAGCGAAATCCCGGCCTGGGGCTACGACACATTTGCCGGCATGGCAGCAGAACCCAATACCGACATCCTTCAAAACGCCCTGGAACAATTGAGAGAAATGATCGCCCGCGACCGCAACCACCCCTCGATCGTGGCCTGGGGCCTTTGCAATGAAATTGGCGGGCAAAATCCTCCCGCGTATCAATTCGCCAAGCACATGTTGGAGGAGGCGAAGCGCCTCGATCCCAATCGACTCTGTTCCTATGCCTCGAACTCGCTGGACGAAACTCCGGAACGTGACGTAGCCAGATTGATGGACTTCATCGAAACAAACGAATATTTCGGAACCTGGGCGCCGGGAACTCCGGCGTCAGTGGCCAGGCATCTCGATAAACTTCACGCCGCGTTTCCCGGCAAGCCCGTGGTCATTTCCGAATACGGATACTGCGCCTGCACAGAAGATCGTCCCGAAGGGGACGCCCACAGGATTGATATTCTGCGATCACACGACGCCATTTTCCGCTCCACGAATTTCGTGGCCGGCGCCATTTTCTTTTGCTACAACGACTACCGCACACACGTCGGCTACAGTGGCGTTGGCGCGCTGAAGCAAAATGTTCATGGCGTAGTGAATCTCTTCGGCGCGCAAAAAGCGTCCTACGAAGTCTTGCGAAGGGAATCGAGTCCAATCGAATCCTTAACCGTGGAAAACAAATTAAACGCCTTCCAACTCCGGCTGAAGACGCGCCACGACGTTCCGATGTACAGTCTTCTGGGCTATCATCTCCGGGGAACTTTTTACGGCGAAGACGAAATCCCGGTCGAGCGCCAAGAGGTAGGACTTCCGGAACTCGCTTCCGGTGCGGAAACCACCATTGCGCTGACCTTCAGCCAGTCCGGTGTTCCACTGCATGTCAAATTTGATGTTTTGCGGCCCACTGGTTTTTCGGCCTATTCCTACCACTGGAAACCATGAGTCACACTGACTATGCGCAAACTCTTCGTTTGGTTTATTTGCTTTTTCCCTCTGCCACTTCATGCTGCCCGGCGAAACGACCTCACGGCCTGGTTCGTTGATTCGCTGGTGAAGGTTTTTCCTGACAGCCCAGCAATAGCGTCAAACTCTGAACTGGCGCTGGAATCGGCACGCAATGGACATACCAGTCTGCAGATTGCGTTGCGCTCCGACTCGCACCAGGTGCTCCAAGTGCGCGTCATCTCTCCACGTTTGGGGAGTGCGACGCTTAAGGTCCAGGTTTACCGAGTGGAAAATGTGAAGGTGATCTCTCACCCCGCCGACACACCACTGGACGAAGTGGTGCGTTCAGAATTAGGTTCTTATCCCGATCCTTTGTTCCCGCTAGAGAAAAATATCACCCTGGAGGCATCCCGCACCGAGACAGTTTGGCTTTCCGTCTTTACGCCGGAGGACACCCGCCCAGGTATTTACCGAGGCGTGGTCCAAATCAACGCCGGGAAGCAGAAATTAAGGCTGCTCTTCCACGTAGAAGTATTTGCAGCAACCGTGCCGAAAGAACAGAAGCTCTGGGTGACGAATTGGCTTTGGTTCGAGCACGAACGGATGGCGAAGCACTATCCCCAATTGCAGTCCGATCCGGATCGCTACTGGAAGATATTGGAAAACATCGGACGCACGATGGCGGACTACAAACAAAATGTTGTGTTTGTTCCGGTGCGGAATCTGGCTCAGGCGCAACTGGCGGATGGCGCCGTCCAATACGATTTCAGCCTAGTCGACCGGTGGATTGAAATCTTTGACAAGGCCGGCATGGCGCGCTTGATCGAAGGGGGCCACCTGAGCGCACGGCTCGGCGGCGGGTATGACTCGCCCTATGTGATCCCAACGGACCTGGTTGAAAACGGAAAGGTTGTAAGGAAGGATCTGCCTGCAGACGATCCGCGTGCGGAACAGAATCTCCGCGAGTTCTTGCGGCAACTTCGCACTCATTTGAAAGAGAAGGGCTGGCTCAGCCGTTATGTGCAGCACGTTCACGACGAGCCGCACGGAGCAGAGATGCCGATTTACCGGCTCTACGTCCATATTGTCAGCGAGGAACTGCCAGGGGTGCCAACGCTGGACGCCATAAGTCTTCACGAAGATATTCCCGCCGAGGAAGGAACCACGATTTGGGTGCCAAAGCTTGGCACATTCGATGATCGGCTGGATGCAATTGCAGCGCATAAAGCACGCGGAGGGCAAAGTTGGTATTACATTTGTCTGGATCCGCGCGGCAAATATCTTAATCGGTTTACCGACTATCCGACGCTTAAGGTGCGGCTCTTGCCCTGGGTCAACTATCGGTACGGGCTTACTGGCTACCTGCACTGGGGCGGGAATTACTGGACGGATAGGCCGTTCGAGAATGTCCAACCTGATTGGGGCGGAGGGTTTTTTCTTCCCGCCGGTGATAACGCCATCGTGTACCCCGACCCAGAACACGATGGGGTGTTCGTATCGCTACGTCTGGAAGTGATGCGAGAGGGCATCGAGGATTACGAACTGCTGATGGAAGCTGCTCGTCATCAGCCAGAACGCACCGACGACCTGGCCCGGACGCTGATGCCGGGATTCACAGATTACGTCCGCGATGTCACCGAGTTCCGCAAGTTCGAGCACGCTCTGCTTGTGTTGGCGACCGAGGCGCAGAGGGAGTGATGAGGTAGAAGACACTCCTGCCAGGACTGCTTCGCCGGGAAGGCCCAAGAAGTGAGTCACTGGACCGTGCGTCGCGGGCTGCTCGGTTTTATTTCTCTGCTGGTGTGATGATGATACTCCGATAGGCTACGTGCCCTTTTTCACTTCCTTGCAGATAGATGGGGCCTGGCAGTTCTTCGTGACTATCCAGGGCGCCGCCGCTGATGCCGGGGATTTCCTTGTGATCGATGATGGTTTGGCCATTTTGAACGACGGTGATCCACCGCCCGATCAGCGTGATATCAAAGCTCTGCCACTCTCCCGGTTTGCGGCGCAGTTCCGGTACAGGAGCCAGAAACCCGTACACTCCTCCTGTATGATGACTCGGTGGTTCGTCGGCAGAATCTGTTTCAATCTGAACTTCATACCGGCCGCGCAGGTATACGCCGCTGTTGGAATCGGCCTCGGCTTTGAATTCGACATGCAACTTGAAATCTTCAAACTTGGAATCGTTTATCAGTTCGGGTCCGTTACCGGGCGTAATTAAATTGCTGTTCTCGACCTTCCACACCGTCGTTCCCGGTCCTTTCATTTTCCATCCATTCAAATTCTTTCCGTTAAACAGCGGGATCGGCTTCCCCCACTTCGGTTCACTGCTGCTCTTCAAGGCGGACGCTCTTCGTCCGGTCCACTGCCAGGCCTTTCCGTCCGGTCCATTCACGGTTCCTGAGAGCGTCTTGCCAACGAGAGTGCCTTCGAAAACCATGTCGGCCGCGCTTGCTTCTTCCTCTTTGGGAGAAACGAAAGTCAGCCCATGTTTCGATACCTCAACCTTGGGCAGTGGTCTGGCGTTTCCCCAACGGCCCACCATTTCGGCCTTCAACTGCCCGCCGTCTCGCCGAATTTCCAGCCACGATGGATATTCGCGGTCCGGGCCCTCGAGCGTCAAATCCCAGCGGCCCAGAAAAACATTCCCGGACTCGTTAGAAGGCGGTGAGGATTTTTCCTCGGGTTTTCCTGCTTGAGCGTATGCCTTTCCGCCCATCAACAAACTGCCCAACACCAGGACGTTTACGATCCTTCTAAGCTTCATAGGCTTCTCCATGCCTCCTCTTCGTAGCAATCTATGGCAATCCGCCCTCCAGGACCTAGTGGTATCGCTTGCGAACTGAGATCCCAGTACATATAGCGCTTCCGGTAGTACGACTCAATTGTCATGTAGCCGGATGCCACACGTTCCGCTTTTTGGTACGTGGGGTGCTCAGGCTTTGTTTCAGATTCCGCATCCCCACAATCGGCATAGGGGGGACGGTTGCCCGTCCTCCCCTGCCACACCACCGTACATGCGGGTCCGCATACGGGGGTTCAGTGAGTTGAGCCCTGACGGGCCGTGAGGTTCGAGTCGTTGTTCGCCACGCTCGCTGCAGGTTTCCGTTTCGGCTTCACCGTCTTCTGAACCTGCAAGACTCAGCCGAAGCTATGAGTTCGACGAATTGGACTCAGTGCCATCTGGTAAACGCTAACCCGACGGGTGGGCACTGGGACGGCAGACGAGCAGCACGAGACCGGCGACGGAGGTTGGACCACAAACATCTGAGTCTGTCGAAAAATCAGGTGAATCGGAGAAGTAGGTTTTGTTGCGGAATTTTTCCCCAGCGCTTCTGTTTTCAGAGCTTAGATCTTGCCAACTGCTCCTGGTTTCAGAAGCGCTCCGCTAGTGCTGAGTTCTTGCGATCGCTTTTGATCAAGGTGCCGCACCAACCTCTTCAGATTTTGGGCCCCGGCCGCGAGGTAGGGACTTAGCCCGCCTTCCAAAGGCTGTTCACATTCATCGTTAAGAACTCGCGACATGCTAACACAAACCTTTTTAGCAATTTGGATCGGTAAGTTCTATTGTTTTTCCTTCGGCCCTGGGCTGAGCAGCGTTAAAGCATCCCCAGCATTGAACGGGAATTGGCGAACGGACTGTTGCCCTGTCGTGCTCAAGGTAATGTCCACGCGACGGTTTTGCGCCAGTGTCACCATCTTCAAGTTCTTCAGGATTTTGTCCTTCTGTTCCTGACTCAAGTTGGGATGTTCCTCCACCAACTGTTTTATCTGCTCGGGAGTCAGGTTGTCTTCTTCCCCGTACGCTTTGGTCGAAAGATTTGCTTCCGGTATGCCAAGTCCGACAAGGAAACGTTTCGTAATTTCGACTCGGCGCTCGGAAAGAGCTTGATTGTATTTCGGTTTTCCGCGGCGATCCGCATGGCCTTGCAGCTCGAGATGCGCATCGGGTTTGCTTGCGAGATATTCCTTGAAGTCGGTCGCTAACGAAGTGAGGGTCTGTCGCTGACTATCCTCCAAGCCCTTATCTGGTGCCGCGGGTGAAGGGAGGGCCGTCGGGAAATAGATGCTTCGGATGGCCAGTTTGGCTTGCACTGGCGGAGCTTCCAAAGTGAATTCGGTATGACAATCCGCGGCGCCGCCGTGTCCATCGCTGACGTGACCCGTCACAGTGTAGTGCGACGGTTCGACGTGTGTGGTGTCGAGGTCGACTTCCGAACCGGAGCCGACGATTTGCCCGCCGGTCGATTCCCAGGTATATGTCAGCTGATCGTTGTCAGGGTCACTTGCGACCGCAATGATGTGCACGTGACTGCCAGATGGTATAGAGCTTGGACTCGCGGAGCAACTCATTATTGGCGGCTGGTTGGGTCGTGGGTCCACTCGGACCTCCGCCACGCAACTCACATATCCGCCATGACCATCATCCACTCGCGCTGTGACAGAATGCGTACCCGGTGCCACACCTGCTGGGTTCCACCGCACCTGTGATCCTGTACCTTCAATGGCCCCACCCGTTGTTGTCCATGTATAGGTAAGCGCATCACTGTCCGGATCGCTGGCATCGGCTCGGACCAAAACGGTCTCGCCTCTCCCATCGATAACTTGGGTCGGATTAGCTGAACAAGTCGCCACGGGCGGACGATTAGGAAGAGGCGGAGGAGGAGCACCGCCCGCTGACCTGTTGGTGGGTGACTTGCCGTTTAGTACCGAAAGCAGTTCGAGCGCGGACAATGGCGGCGACACTGCACCCTCGAGCACAATTGCTTTCGCGCTCACATCTTTTCCATAAAGCTTTCTGTTCGCCCTGTTGTCGGGCCGTAGCGTGGAGCCTTCAAGTGACACCCCAGCAAAGAGTCCTCGAGCGTGTGAGTACGAAAGTATCTCTGCGCGTAGGAATGCATCCGTGGCGGCAGTTGATTCACGTCCAACGGGCCCGCCTGCAGCCGACGCAGTAGCGCCGAGCTTCACTTTGCTCTTGAGGATGCTGCTCGCAGCGCGTTGATTCATCAATAGAAGAACAAAGTCCGTGGCCTGTCCGCCGATCTGGAAGCCAAAGCTGCCTCCCCCGAGCGCGATCATTGACGGAGCGCCCCACGGCCCTTGAAAGTCGCGACCTCCGCGGCAAGTCATTACTCCACGCCCGTAGCTTCCACCAACTCCAACAGCGAACTTCAGGGTTGAAGGCACAACGATCACGCATTCTGCCTTCTGTAGCACGGCCGCGGGTATGCCACTGCGCAGCTGCAGGACATCCCTCATCACCATGCCAGAATTTGCGACTCGGTCGTCCTCTTTGCCGTGGGCTTGGATTGTAGCCACAGTAACTGCGACTCCCGACCCGGCATCATCCGTCACTCCGTTGAACGTCGCGGTCACATGGTACGTTGCCGCCAAGCTTCCCGCCGTATAAAGACCATTTGCCGAGACCGAGCCGCAGGCCGGAGCCGGACTACAGACCCAGTTCGCAATGCGAGTTACATCCAAGCTCGTGCCGTCGCTCCAATAGCTGAAGGCTGTCATCTCCAGTGTGCTTGATGCTTCGATCGTATAACCTGCGGAAGTTTTGATTGTGTAGCCTCCTGCCGTAACGCAGACGGCGCTTCCGCATGGGCCCGCGCCCGTTAAACCCGCCGGCGTGATCGTGAACGTGGTTGCCGCGGTCCCTCCCCTTGCATCTGTTACAGTTATTGTGGCCTGCGCGCCAGATATCCCTGTGGGGGTCCCGCTGATCAAGCCACCGCCCAAACCAGTGGACATCGACAGCCCGGTTGGCAAACCTCCCGCAAACGCATAGCTGTATGGTTGCGTACCTCCAGTCGGCGTGATTTGGCAGTTCACGGCGAAGTTTTGCTTAATTTGGGAGAAGCAAGGCGGAGCGGTAACGCTCAGAGGATTCGACTCCATCCTTGAACCACCACCATTAGTTTGGCCAAAGCAAGTCGCCGGGAGCCACAGAAGCAAAACTAATTTCAGCCGACTAGATTGACGCCACATCATGGTCGCACCTCCAACTTTCTTCGGGCAACTCCAGTGCTTCGACTCGGGAAAGCACTCGGCCAGTTTAGGGCACAAAATTTACCGTCGAGCCTAAGGAAGATTACAGCCTGCAATTGACTTCGCCGGTTATCGCATTTATCAGGCGGCCGCTCGTTTTATGCGTGCGCATTCGCGATCGTTTCGGAATATGAATAGATGCCGAAAAGGGACAAAATTGGCCACGAAAATATATTCTGCAAGTCGTAACCTTCCGTCCAAACGCCTAATCTGACATTCCCCGTGCTTCCCCTCTCGACTTATGAAAGGCAAACCATTGGCGTCAAAGTATACAAGTTGACCTCCTAAAAGGAAGGCGTCAACGGTGAACTGCCTTATGTTTGTTTCCGAGATTCCGAACAAATGCAAGGCATTCGGATTTGCGGCAACAAATTGGCGGTCAAGGTTCGTCACAACAATTGCGTTGGGGGAGCTTGCCAGTAACTCTCGCAAATCATTCTCCCTTGCACGGCGTGCTTCCTGTAGTCTTCTGGTTTTCTCGAAGGCACTGTTTCGCAGCTCCCTGAGGGTATTCAGTTTCCCCCGAAGATATACCGTCACTTGTTCCAAAGCAGCAAAAAGTCGCGAATTGAATTTGGAGATTTTACCACTCGTTACAACGATCGCATCGAGAGAGCTTGCCAGTAACTCTCGCAAACCATTCGCCTTTGCGCGACCTGCTTCGTGTAGTCTTTGGGTTCTCTCGAGGGCACTCCTCCCCAGATCCGTGAGCGTGTTCTGCGCCCGCCGAAGATGTACCGTCACTTGTTCCAAAGCGGCAAAAAGTTGCGAACTGAATTTGGTGATTTCCATAGCCCAGCCCCTCGCGAAATTCGACCTAAATCTCAGAAATCCAGCATTCCAACCTCCTCCTTTCTCGAACCATCCTAAGCTCGGGCCTTCACGCGAGCGAATCTTGGTACGACCAAAACAATAATTAGCCCCAGTACTCCCAGACCGACGTACGAGAGAAAACTCCCCGTCGTCGGATTCGTATTCACGGGAGCTGCAGGCGCTTCCGTGGTTGTAGGTGTGTCGGTGCAGATGTGGCGTCTCTCTCAACGATCAGAATAGGAGTATCGGCTGGCGGAGCTGGCGGAGGTGTCGGCATGATGCCGCTTACACCCTTCTGCTGCGATAGGACCGACACTGGCACTTCTACGATCGTTGTCGCTGTGACCACCATCCCTTTCTTCAGTTCAAACGCATCTACCATCTGTCTATTCACCTTAAATTTCTGATCCTTCGGGATCTTGAACGACTGATTCGTGCCGTTTTCCAGAGTCAAGATCACGGGGAGTGGTGGAGTGACATGTTCCGCTCACCGTCGCAACGGTTGTAGCGATCCGAGGAGTGGTTGTCGCGGTTATGGTGCGCTGAAGCTTCATGCCAGGTTTCAGGTCGTGAATTCCCAGCTGTTTTCCTTCAACGGTAGCCTTGGCGCTCTCCGGGATGTTCTCAAAATGTTGGATCGAGCCGTCTTCCATTCTCACGATCAAATCGTTACCTTCCACCGCAAGAACTTCGCCCCGAGCAACCCGAACTACTTGGCTACTCTGGCTCGGATACTCGTTGTCGTCTGTACTTGTGCCCCGGTGCTCAGAGCAAAACAATACAGACTGTCCCAATAGCGAGCACGAGTCCGCCTCTCGTCCAACAGTTGCTTGACTTCATGTTCTGTTCTCCTTTGTTGAATTCCACAAAAGATTGACTATCTAATAGAACCGGGGCCAAAGGCACGAAATGACGGCCCGACACTAAAACCGGAAGCCGTAGTGTAGCCGGTCGCAATCAAGACACCGGTATGGTCGAACGGCCAGCATGAGAGTCAAAACTGCGAGCCCTCTGCGTTTCTCCCTATAGACATTTCCATGACAGTAGGGGCATCTCCTGTGTCGGTGAGTCGTGAGTGCAAAGGGCATTCCCGAAACGGAATGTTCTGGGCTTGGGATGGATGACTTTTGTTGCATGACGTCTTACCTCTCGATAACTTGGGTGCCCTTTAGTCCGGCCGAACCAACTCGATCATCCGCACAAACTCCACCCTTATGAGCAGACGATGTTTTAGTAGTTCCTTCGCAAAGTCACGCAAGAGGAGATTCAATTCATTCAATTCGCCGTGTGCTTCTATCTCCTCTTGCGTCTTCCGCACAAAGGAGATCAATTCAGCATCTGAAGCCTTGTGATCAACTCCCGCCTTATCCTGCATTACCGTTACCTCGCACATCACTCTCTTCAGGCCGTATACCCGCGTACCTTGTTGAATTCTTGTTGCGTTTCAATTGTCTCGCTTCCTCTTTCCTAGGTACTTTTTGCTAAGCCACCGCGAGCGCGGCGGCGATAATCTTGAATCTCATGGGAAGGTTCCTCCTTAAGTGAAGCGCACAACCCTGGAGGTCAGGCAGTTTCTTGCTTAGGCGGGACCGATACTGAAATCCTACTTCGCACGTACCCCTAAAAGAAACTAGGGTTTTCCCTAGTGTGGCAAATGGCTCCCGGTCCGCGATTTCCGGTAAGCAGGACTAACCAGACAGGAATGAGATTAGGGGATTTGGAGGGGCGTCAAGTCCCGCTTCCAGTCTGCATCTGAGCAGGACGGCAAGATGACTGATACCGTTCAGCCCCGCCCAGAGACCAAGCCAGTATTGCTCTTCCGTCGCACGGAGGCAGAGACTATCTGATGTGGTCGGCCAGATAGTACACGAAAAGCATGACCATCACGCCAATCATAAAACCGGCGAGAGAAACTGTCGCCGGGGTTGTCCGTGCCATCACAGTAATCCCACTTCGCCACATATCTTGTCCGAGGTAGAGTCTCATCGGTGCCACCTAAAGAGGCCGCATTTCATAGACCCTTCTCCTTGCCATTCCTGCGGCTAGTCTTGTGATACCAGCCTTAACTGGCCATGTCGATTGGGTAAAGTACCAATAGGAGGGACAGCCCCTGCGATGAGCCAACCCAAGTGAGTCAACTCCTGGAAGTCGCGCTCCGTACTATTGCTTCACCGGTTAGCGTTTGCCATGCGCCAACTCCTGGTCAGGCCGCTTACGGATAACTTGCGTACCTTAAACAACTTCGCTAAGCGCCAGAGGGTAACCGCCATTGCTTTAAGGCGTGAGATGAGATAATAGTTGGTCTATCCCCGCAGCACTTCGCGACACGATGACCTTGCCTGAATCGTTTTTCTAGGCTCAGGGACTCAGAGGGCCGCGTGTTAAGCACGACCGCGGGAGAGCAACCGTTGTCACCAATTCGCATCCTAGTAGTGGATGATTTCGAAGGTTGGCGATACCAAGTCCGTTTGCTATTTCAGGCACGACCGCAATGGCAAATCATCGCGGAGGTGTCGGATGGCTCAGAAGCCGTTCAGAAGGTTGCAGACCTGAAGCCGGACTTGATTGTGCTGGACATCAGTCTCCCCAAGTTGAATGGCATCGAAGCTGCCCGGCGGATACGACAACTCTCTCCCAGCTCCAAGATAATCTTCCTAAGCCAGAACAATGATCTCGACATTGTGCAGGCAGCTTTGAGCACAGGCGCCGTGGGTTACGTTCATAAGAGGGACGTCCGAAGCGATCTTTTGCCTGCTATCGAAGCTGTTCTGCAGGGTAGGGAATTTGTAAGCAGCAGCATAAAAAGCTACAAGCCTGCACACGTCCTAGCAACGAAAGCCCCTCACCGCCATGAGGTCCTATTCTATCCTGATGATGCGGTTTTTCTGGACAGCTGCACCCGTTTTGTTGCTGCCGCTCTAGGTGCTGGTAATGTGGTAGCCGTTGTTGCCACCGAATCACACCGGGATAGTCTTTTTCAGAGATTGAAGGCAGAGGGTTTGGATGTTGATGCAGAAATTAAACGCGGAAGATACATTTCGTTGGATGTTGCCAAAACTCTCTCCACCTTTATGGTCAATGACATGCCCGACTGGGAACGTTTTTTCGAGGTTGTGGGTGGTCTTGTCAGTGGAGCTGCTAAGGCAGGGAAAGGAGAGCATTCCCGGGTTGCAATGTGGGGAGAATGTGGGCCTTTGTTGTGGGCGGAAGCGAAAGTGGACGCAGCGATCCGGCTTGAACAACTCTTGAACCAGCTAGCTAGAATCTACGAGTTTGATCTTCTT
>Ga0210403_10003803_pt1 | contig 13151 bp, 9 predicted proteins | sample IncBWC19MmetaG_FD_150863 | JGI IMG/M metagenome (GOLD analysis project Ga0210403, IMG submission 150863) | Forest soil microbial communities from Barre Woods Harvard Forest LTER site, Petersham, Massachusetts, United States - Inc-BW-C-19-M | ecosystem: Environmental > Terrestrial > Soil >... | reverse complement strand
GCGACGATGTGAGTGACCATAATTTCACCGGCGTCATTCCTTTTGCCGGGGAAGTCTCCTTGAACGACTTCGCGTTCGGAGGCGTGGCGCCTTCGAATACCGGAGTAGGGAATCTGGTGGCTCAGAACTTCCCGGTCAAGACGAATGTACCGATAGCGCTCTATCAACTCGGATGGTACGCGTCAGACGAGCTCAAGGTCACTTCGAACCTGAAACTGACGCTGAGCATGCGGTTTGATCACTTGTCGAATCCAGTCTGCCAAACCAATTGCTTCCAAAGCTTTTCCGGACCGTTTCAGGATCTGAATGGCACGGCGCCCGTGAATCAAGCCTTGAGGACAGGTTTGAACACTGCATTCCCCTCTGTAACGTCGGTCGTATACGAGCCGAAGGTCGGCTTCGCTTGGTCCCCTTTCGGAGCCAAAAACACAGTCATCCGCGGCGGATTCGGTATCTTCAGCGACGCTATTCCTACCGGTGCGATTGATGACATTCTTACCAATGCACCGAATGATCCGTCGTTCGTTCTTTTTAACGGCGCGCTCTCACCGGCGGCGCCGGGAAACCTGAATGGGCAAGCTACAGCGGCCAATGCCGCTTTTATCTCTAATTTTGCCAACGGCGGCACGGTTCCCGCGTTCAATTTTTTCAACCCCGGCAAAGTGCAGATCCCACGCTATGACGAGTGGGACCTTGAAATACAGCAGGCTCTGGGTTGGCACACCACGCTGAGCGTGAAATATGTGGGCAATCATGGTGAGCATGAAGAGATCACGAATCCAGCCCTGAACGCTTTCAGCCCGGGGGGCGTTGCATTTGGAAGTCTTCCGATTACCCAGCCAGACGCGCGATTCGGAGTGGTTGCACAGACGCAAAACGTTGGCAACTCAAACTACAACGGCGTCACGGTGACTGCCGCGCACAACGTTAACGGAGGCTTCCAATTCCAAGCGTCCTATACCTATAGCCATGCTCTGGATGAAATCTCCAACAGCTCTTTGAATCCCTTCGGCTTGAATGCCAACGGCAACGTCGATGTTGTCACGCCGCTGAATCCATTCAATATCCGGCAGCTTAACTATGGAAGTGCCGACTACGACGTGAGGCAGTCGTTCGTTATGAATTATGTTTGGAGTGACGCTTTCCGTCACCTGACGAAATGGGGCCCGAACGCACTGGTCAAAGGTTGGACGTTCTCCGGAACAATCTTTAAACACACCGGGTTCCCTTACTCGATCTGGAGCAGTAACGCGACGGCGACTTTACAAGGAAGTCTGTTCGGCAGCACGAGTCCTGCCACCACCACAGCGGTTCTTGCCAACGTCGTCGGTTCTGCGAACGTCAACTGCGGTGGCTCAGCCGCGCAGTTGGTGAACGGGTTGCCTAATCCGTGCTACAGTTCCGCCAATTTCGCCGACCCAACAAATAATTTTGGAAGCCAGCGTCGTAATCAGTTTCGCGGCCCAGGTTACTTCGACACTGACTTCGACGTGGAAAAGTCGTTTGCCATTCCGAGATGGGAGAGTGCTCACTTCTCAATTGGCGCAAGGTTCTTTAATCTCTTCAATCATCCAAACTTTGCCTTCCCAAACACCAACGTCGACAGCAACCAGTTCGGACAAATCACGCAAACCGTCAGTCAGCCGACGACAATCTACGGCTCTGGTCTGGGTGCGGATGCATCTCCACGGGTGATCGAATTGCAAGCGAAGTTCGTTTTCTAATCTCACGCTGGCGATGGAGGCGGCCTCACTTTGGCCGCCTCATAATGTCGGCTCCCAGATGTGCCAAGTGTTCCTGAAGGAACGTATCGTCATGACGCATATGGGATGACGACTCTGTCATGACACTCAAGTCCATGGAAACATGATGCTCGATCTCTAGTGACCTGTGGTGACGGACGTGTAAATCCCGGCGAATCTGCCCTCTCGTCGTTCAGGCTGCCCAGGCGAAGAATTGCTCCAGGGCTCATGTTGCCCTCCGCTGGCCCGGCAAACCCAGGACCGCAATTCCGCCCAGCAACGCGATTCCCACGAGGACCAAGCAACTCTCGCGGTAGTCTCCAGTGGAGTCGCGTAGGCGGCCGATCAACCAGGGCGCAACGGCATCGGCAATGCCGCCCGCGGTCAGGATCACGCCCAGCAATCTTCCCAGGACTTCAATCCCAAAGATTTCCGCGGTGATTAGCGGGATGATCATGTAATCGCCACCCAGACCAATACCAAAAATCGCAGCGGAGGTGTAGAGCGTTAGCCGCGTAGTCCCGAGGAACAGCAGAGGGATTCCCGCGGCGACCAGCAGATAGGTCAACAGCATGACGTACTTCTTGGAGAAACGGTCCGCCAGCCAACCGATGAGTAACCGGCCAGCAATGCTGAAGGCCAACACCAGCGATAACACACTTGCGGCATCCCGCTGGGTGAAGTGCCGGTCGAGACTCAAGAAAAGTTTGAGATTCTGCTGCGTGCCGCTGACTGCGGCAATCGAGCACATACTCCCCAGGGAAAGCAGATAGAACGATGATCGCTTGAATGCCGCCATTGGACTCGCAGACTTGACCGGGCCGGTCGTTCCAGTTTTGGGGAGTTCTTTCAACCGGAATTCTTTCAAGCGGAGAACCAAGGGCAATGACACGACCACGATCAAGAAACCGAGAATCCGCAAAGAGGACTGCCATCCGAAATGCTGGACGAGCACGTGTGATATCCACGGGACGGTTGCGCCTCCAATGCCGATGCCGAGATAGGCGAACCCCATCGCCTTTCCGCGCGATCGATCGAACCACTCCGTTAAGAGGACCTGGTTGGGAAGCGGGCCGCCGCAAACGTAGCCCAGCGCGTTAAACAAGTAAAAGAAGTAAAACATGCCAAGGCTTGAGACCGAGCCCAGTCCGATCAAGGCTCCCCCGGCCATCAATATCCCGATCATCATTAAGCGACGGGGTCCAAAGCGGTCGACAACCCAGCCGGCGAGGAACCCGAAGATGGGGCCCACGACGAGTTTGCTCAGCGCGTTGCCTGACGTCACTTGCGCGCGCGTCCAAGCGAACTGTTGGACCATGAAGTCGTAGTAGAAAGGCAGTCCCCAGAGGGAAATTCCGACAATGCAGAAAAGCACTACAAAAGCTGTGGCCGCCGCCTGGTAGGCCTGGCGTCGATCCGCCGGAGATTGAGTGGCAGTTGGGCCGAGGCTTCTTGACAGCTCGCCGATCGATGCAGCAGCGCCTTCGCTTCCCGGTCCTGTCATGGGCTGTCAGTGTAACGTAGAGGGGATTGATCGGGCGGAGATTTTGAGGTCTTCAGTTGGTACGGGATGCTTTTCTTGAAGCGGCAGGAATGAAGACTGTTCCACTCCTGCCGCCCTGATGACAGTTCCTGATTCAGATCACTGCACGGTTACGGGCACCGTGGCGGTGGTGCGCCCGAATTGATTGGTTGAATCCAGAGTGTAGGTGGTCGAAGCCGACGGCGTGACGACGACACTGGTGCCTCGCACGGGTCCAACCTGCGGATCAATGATGTTGTAGGTGCTGTTCGTGACGCTCCAGCTTAGGGTTGTCGACTGGCCGGCCGTCACCGTCGATGGATTGGCGGTGAAGCTGCTGATCGTGGGCGACGCACCAGTGGGGACGTTTGCAGGCGTATAGATGGTGCCAGTCTGCACCACTTCGAAATTCGAAGCGGTAATCTGCTTCAAGAGATCCAAGTCGGTATTGTTCCAGCGATTGTCGGGTGCTCCGCTAATGAAGATTCCGCTGCCATTGTCGGCCAGGATCAACCCGTACTTCTTCATAGCGGTCAGAATTACCTGATCGTCCGCGGGATAACTGGAAATATCGAAGGCTGCTTTGAGGCGAAGGCGAAGGCCCATGGGCGGAGCATTCGTGTCCGTGGTGGTGGATGCCCAGTGAGTGGCGGGAAGGACGAACGCCTTCTGGGATGTGGGTATGGTGAATCGCAGGGCATGGTTAATGGCGCCCGCGGCGACCTCGTCATAGCGGGCGAGTCCGACGAAGACCGGCAAGCCCGCCGCATCGGCCGATGTCCAGGTGTAGGGACGCTGCTCATTAATCGTCATGTCCCAGATGGCGGTAGAATTGGCGCTCCACTGGCCGCTTTTCAGAGTGGCATTGTAGAGTTCATACAGCCAGCAGCCATCTTTTTCGAGCACCAGCACGTGGCGATCACCGTTGCCGGGTTTGGGATAGCCTTCGATGAGCGCGTTGGAAGGAATTGGCTCGGGCCCGGGATCGCTTTCGCTGGCGAACGTTCCCAGGGTTACCGTGACTTTCGCTTGAGTTCCCGCCACAACTTGATAGGGAATGCCAATCGTCTGGTTGTGAAAAGTGCCAGCCCCAAAATCGGGATGGAGGGTTACGGTGCTTCCGATGAAGTTGATGTAATTCGCCGAATTGGGATCGACCGGCGAGGCGGATATGTCGGTATTCCACAAACTACTGGACGGGAAGGGTACAAAGCCGTTCAGGCTGGTGAGTTGGCCCACGGTCATGCCGGCGCAGGTTCCGGCTTGAGAAAATGCGGCACCGCAAAGCAAAACGATGGCGGTGATAGTGAGAGCGAACGACCGATGCAGGTGGTGTCTCATGACGTCTCCTTCAAGAGCTGCTGAGCAGCAGTTTGGGATTGAAGTTTGCGCTCCCAGTAAGTCGGGATCGCGAGAACGACGAGCTGGCGCACCAGGAGAAAAACAACCGGTTCCGCTGCCGGCATAAGCACAGATTAGGCAGTTTATCATCGAAAACCGACGATTACTTATTTTTATTTGCTATTCGTCGATTGATGTCTTATAAAACGACGATATGCGAAGGTGAGCACAACCAGGGACGGTAGCTTGCGGAGGTTTCCCGGACGTGCTTAAACGGCCACGTCCCATATAATTCGGCTGCGTTCGCGAACCGGTTTGGACGACCCGAACTTTCTTTCCCTTTTCTCAGCGACGAATGAAAGGCGTGCTCATCCTCGGATTATGTGCCGCAAGCGCTTCCTGGGCTGCGGCTGCGGATGAACCTCCCGCCGACGCCTTCCGCATATTTCCGCCGGCTGTAAAGGAAGCCCCCGTCATAACCCCATATCTGCAATACCAGACCGAGATGGCATGGCGGCAAGATGATGAGCGCCGTAAGGAGTGGAGGGGAATAGAAACCGAGCAGGACTTGCTGGCCGTGCAACGACGTGCGGAAGAGCATCTGGTCGCCATGTTGGGTGGGCTTCCGAGTGAACGAACGCCACTTCATCCCCGCATCACGGGGAAGATTCAGATGGATGGTTTTCGAATCGAGAAGCTGATTTTTGAAAGTCTTCCGGGAGTCTATGTTTCCGCGCTGGTCTATGTGCCCGAAGATGGGAACGAGAAACGTCCTGCGATCCTGGTGCCTGCGGGCCATGCCGAGAACGGGAAGGTGCACTACCAGGCCCTATGCCAGCGGTTGGTGCAGCGAGGATACGTCGTCATCGCGTGGGATCCGGTGGGGCAGGGCGAGCGCAGCCAGTTCTGGGACGCAAAAGCTCGTAAGAGCCGATACAACCTGATCTGCGCCGAGCATGCGGTGCTGGGGAACGTGGCGTATCTTGCCGGGACGAACCTGGCCCGCTGGGAGATCTGGGACGGCATTCGCGCGGTAGATTATTTACTGACGCGGCCCGAAGTCGATGCGGAGCGCATCAGTATCACCGGCACGAGCGGCGGCGGGTTTCAGGCGGCACACATTGCTGCGTTGGACCACCGAATTAAGGTGGCGGCGATTTCGTGTTACATCACCGCTCTACCCATGCGCGTGTACAACCGCATTTTTCAGGATCCCGACAGCGACCCCGAGCAGGACCTCTATGGCATGATCTCGAATCATGTGGACAATGCCGGGCTTCTACTGATGATGTATCCGCGGCCGGTGTTTGTGGCCGCGGCAGTGCTCGACTTTTTTCCCATCGAGGGCGCCCACAAAACGGTTCGTGAAGTGACCGAACTCTACAGCAAGTTTCAGCATGCAGACCGCATTGGAATGGCGGAGGGATACCATGGCCACGAGTTTTCCGTCGAAAATCAGGAAGCAGCGCTAAATTTCCTGGACCACTTCAATGGTTTGCCCGCGCGGCGAGGGCTTCCGCCGGTGAAAGAACTCGACCAGAAAACCTTGCAGTGCACGCGCACCGGCCAGGTCATGCTCGAGTTCGAGGACGCGCGCTCGCTGATGGATGTGATCCGCGAATACTACGTGCAGCATAAGGACCAGCCCACCAGGACCCTCAGTCAACTTTATTATTCCGATCTCTACCCACGAATCAACTCGTGGTCTGTAGGTGAATTCGAGGGGGAGATTCCGGGACGGGAAGAAATCCGATGGGAAGCTCGAGGCAGTTCTCAGTTCGAAGGAGTCACCATCGATAAGTACGTGCTGCATCACAGCATATATCTCGAACTGCCGCTGCTCTATTTCCACAAGGCGGATGGGGTGCAGCGTCGGGTGGTGTTGTGGCTGGGGAAAAATGGGAAAGCCACCGCGCAGGACTGGACCAGCCTGAGGAAATATCTGGATGCCGGCTATGACGTCATCTCTGTTGATCCGCGTGGATTGGGCGAAACGCGAATGGCGTACAAGGCAGCATCGCCCGACGATCCTGCGCTGGCCCAATTGGATTTCGACCACGCGTATGTGAGTCCGGTCTCGGGGGTTCTGGCGGATTATGTCTACAACTCGATTCTGACCGGTCGGCCCTATTTTCTGCAGATGATCGAGGACGCCGAAATTGCCACTCGTTTTTTCCGGGCACAGTTTAACCTTCGGGCCGAAATTGCGGTCGCGGGTTCGAATGATAGTTTCACGCTGGCCAGCGCGATCTCGGAAACGCTCCCGAATATCCGGGTACTCTCTGAGCCTGATGGGCATGTGATGCCGTGGTCGGAATTGGTGAACCAGAAGGCCGAGCTATGGCCGATTGAATACCTGCTCCCAAGCGGAGCCTACATTCACTAAAAGCGGTGGGCCCGGTTGCGATTCACAGCTTACGCATGAATCGATGTTTCTATGTGCAGCTCAACGCTCGCTGCCCACCAGTTTAAGCAAGCCAAATTTGTCGGGAACGTGAAATGTCTTGCTCATGGGTGGTTGCCAGGTTATTTCCTGCAGATGCTCGGGAGGGCCCTGGCTGCGGAACAGGTTTAAGCGCAATGTATTTTCTGGCGCCGGCGGCCGCGTATCGATTGCCGCCAGAGGGATCCGCATCGCGGCGTACCAGATATGCTTTTGCTGATCGATGCTGGCGATCGCTTCGAACCCTGAATTCCACGTCCACCCATCCTCGTGGTGAGGGTTATGGAGATTCACGTCCAGGTCGATCCATTCGCCTTGCGGCGAAACTTCGAATTCCTTGTAGTGCTTTATGTCCGCGAAGTCCGAACCGAGAAATACTTCCGCTACGTCCCAATTCCAGAGTTGATTGGTTTCCTGGCGAGTGTTCGGCTCGGGCTTAAGGTGGAGATGCTCGTAGGGGCAAATAAATAAGAAGTAGAGATTTTCTTTTGTCCAGCGCGAGCGAACTTCCGTGCGATATCGAGGGACAGCTTTTCCGAACGAGTCTTTCTCCATGAAGACGGGTCGCGCGGCACTCCAGAAGGGCAGAGCCGGATCGAGTTGCAGAGACGCATCCTGGTTCGCGAAGGTGCTCTCGAAGACCGCTTGACCCGCGACCAGCGTGGGGCCGCTAAGAAGCGCAACGACAAGAGTTCTAGCGAAGCCATTCATCCAGGTGCTCCTTTACGAAGGCATCATCCTGCAAGTGCGGATACGATCTGCACACGCGGTCGATTTCTTCGATCTGGCCGGGGGAGAGTTCCTCGTGTGGCTCAAGACACCATCGACCTTCCAGCAGACCTTGACGCCGCAGGATCTCATGGATGCCCGGAATGCATCCACGAAACTGGTGAGAGGGATCGAAGATCGCCGCGTTCGCGTCGGTAATCTGCTGGGCCAGTGTGAGTTGTTCGCTGGGGATCGTGTCGGAATTGTTTTTTGCTATCGCCAGGTGAGAGACCGCGGTCTTCGTCCACACCGCCCAATGTCCCAGCAAGCCGCCGACGATTCGAATCCGTTGGTTCGCGAAAGCAAAAGGTGTCAGCAGGTCGTTCAAGATGTTGTCGTCGTTGCCGGTATACAGCGAGACTTCGTGGCTGCGGCCTGATTCAGCCAGCGCACGTACGACGTCAATGGTCTGATAGCGATTAAAGGGCGCGATCTTGATCGCGACCACGTTGTCGATCTCGATGAACTGGCGCCAGAACTCATAGGGGAGTACGCGGCCTCCGACCGCAGGCTGCAAATAGAAGCCGATGACCGGAATCACGGACGCAATGGTTTGAGCGTGTTCGAGAAGTTCGGGAATGCTCTCATCCCTCAAAGCCGCCAGACTCAACAGCGCGGCATCGTAGCCCAACTCTTTCGCCAGTTGCGCCTCGGCTGTGGCTTGATCGCGTTTGCCGCAAACCCCGGCAATCTTGACGACGTCACGGCCGCGAGTTTCTTCCGTGGCGAGGCTCAGGACCGGTTGCAGCAATCCAAACTGCGGACTGCGAATCGCGAATTGGGTGGTATGAACCCCCACGGCAATGCCTCCCGCGCTGGCAGCCAGATAATATCGAGTGAGAGCGCGTTGGCGGCGTTCGTCCAGCTTTCGGTTGGCGTTGAGAGCGAGAGGATGGGCTGGAATCACAAGACCCGATCGGAGTTTCTCGCGCAGCCGCATCAGAATTTTCCGTCCCGCGTTTGGAAATGTGTGGGCTTATTCAGCATTGCACCACCGTGGCGAATCCAATCGGCGATCCATCCAATCATTTCCGTGGGAGTTGCCGTGGGGCGGCCGAAAAGTGTTCCGGCTTTGGCGGCGTTGTTGAGCAGTGAGGTGGAACCTTCGAGCTCCGGGAGGAATATGGGTTCGATTCCGAAGTGCTGGCCAAATTCGATTGCGAGTTCGCGCACGGATAGAGTTTCGGGACCGGTGACGTTCAATACAAACGGCGGGGACTGACAGTGAGCAAAGGAACGCAGGCACCAGGAGTTGGCGTCCCTCTGCCAGATTACATTCACGTAGGGCATGGCTAAAGAAATTGGACGGCGCTCGAACACGGCGCGTCCGATATCCACTAGAACGCCGTAGCGCAATTCGACGGCATAGTTCAGACGCAGAATAGCTGCGCGTGTTCTCCATCGCTGCGAGCCGTTCTCGAACATGCGTTCGCGTCCCAGAGCGGATTGCGCATACTCGCCCACGGGGGCGACGGGAGTCGACTCGACGGCTCCGCCCTCCGACACCGAACGTAAGGGATATACGTTGCCGGTCGAAAAGGCCACGATGCGGGAGTTGCGATAGCGCTCTGCGACGAGGCCGGGCAAGAAAGTATTCATCGCCCAGGTCAAGTGTTCCGAGCCGGAGGTCTCGAATTTCCGCGCAGCCATGAAGATGACGTTGGGAATCTCGGGCAGGCTGGACAAGGCTCCAGGTTCGAGCAAGTCGCAGGTGATGGGTTCAATTCCTTGCGCCGCCAGCTGCGCGGCCAGGCTGGCGTTGCTGAAACGAGCTACGGCGACGATGCGAACGTGAGCGCCGGCAAGGACGGCGGCGCGGCGCGCCAGACGAGCCAAGCTCGGCCCCATTTTGCCTCCGACGCCGAGAATCAAGAGGTCGCCGTCCAAGGCTGACATGGCTGCAGCATCGGCCTCAGTGGGTCGCGAGAGGTGATCTTCTAATTCTTCGATATTATTGATCGTCATTTTTAGATAGCCGTCACTTAGCCCAGCTCAAATCCTGCGATCGCATAGATCGAATCGTTGTTCGCGTGCAGATCTTTTCCGCGCACCATGCGCTGCAGGCGTCTGGTCGGCGTGAATGCAAGATCGCGCGCCATCGCGGCCGCGCTGGAGTTCGCAGGAAACAGATCCCATGAACAGTCTCGATTACCTGCAGTCGGCAGCGCTCGCTCGATCAGTGCGCGCGCAGTCGTGGGAGCATTGCACACCGACGGACCCAGGTAATGCGAATAGCGCCCAGGGCGCGTCAAGCAGTAAGAACCGTCGATAACAAAAGGAGCCTGCCCGCGCCGCGCCAGCCTCTCCAACAGGTCGGAGCGGTCGGCTCCGAACGCGCGATGGTCTTGCGTTCGCCAATTCTCTCTTTCTGTGGCGCGCTCCGTGAACCGCTCGCCGACGGGGTCCGTCGTTCCGGTTGTACCTCCAGTCCCCGGCCTGGTCCAGCGTTCCACAGCTTGTTCGCTGCGGAAGCCCATCGTTTCGTAGAGTGGCTGGCCTTGATCGGTCGCGTCGAGCTTCACTGTTTCAATCGCCATCTGATCGGCCAGGCTCAGCGCCTGCGTCAGCAAACGCCGGGCATATCCGCGTCCGCGATAGGATTTCCTGGTGAGAACCATTCCGATCCACGCCAGACGCCGACCGTAACACAATAGGGTCGTCGTCGCGGCCAGCTCGCCCTCGACTTCGATGGCGAGACAGCCTTCCGGAGCCAGGTCGATCAGCATGCGCCAATCATCGGCGGTCTGATTCCAGCCGGCTTGTTCCGACAATTCCAGCGCTGCGGGAAGGTCGGATTCGGTCAGTCTGCGCAATTTCGCGCCCCCGCAATCATTCATGTTTCCCAATTCTCCCGGAACCAGCGTACGAAGTGGGGCAGCGCAATGTTGGCATCGGCGAGCTCAGGATGCCATTTCTTTTCCCACTCAAACGAAGCGAAGCGGTTGTAGTCAAGTTGGCGAAGCGACGATCGAACTTCTTGCAAAGGAAAATTTCCCTCACCGGTGAGGACGGGTTTCCAACCATCGGAATTCTGACGCACGTCTTTGATGTGCACGTGGCGAATTCGTGAACTCAGAACAGATGCGCCTTCCTGCGGCCGCTCTCTCGACTCGAGGAAACAGTTTGCCGGATCCCACACCGCTCCCATGTTCAGCGATCTGGATTCCGTCAGGATTTCCGCCGTCGCGGATGCACTTGCAAAGTCTCCGTGAGTTTCCATCCAGACTTCAATTCCGCTGGCTGCGATCCGTTCACCAAGCGTACGGATGGAATCCGCAATCCAGGCGCGAGTCGAGGATCGGTCAGCGCCCGGCTGGATCTTCTCGCCGAAGACTCGGATGCCGGGCGCATTCAAGGAAGCCGCCAAGTCCGCCATGCGCTCGCCTTCCTCCAGCCACCGCGCGCGTTCTTGTGCGTCAGGGGAGTGAAACCGGCAACTGGTGTCCACGCAGGAGATTGCCAGCCCGTGATCGGACAAGGCTTGCTTCGTGGACGCCAATTGCGCTCGGCGAAATGCCGGCAACTTCCACAACGAATCTTCATTCTCCACAAATCGCAATTCGACGCCGTCATAGCCCGCGGTCGAGGCGATCGCAATGATCTGCGGCATTGACCAGTCGGGGCAGGCGAGCGTAGAGAAGGACAATTTCACGATTAGGTCATCCGCTCGAGCATGGCGCGAGTTACGCGGTTTTCGACTCCATGCCCCTTGAAAAATCGTTCGAGGTCGTTCATCACGGTGTCGGCGATGTCGTGGCGAACGCGGCGATTGCTGGCCGCGATGTGCGGCGTCACGATGGCTCCCGGCAGAGTGCGCAGGGAGTGGCCGATGGGCAACGGCTCCAAAGGATCGGTGACATCGAGCGCACAACGGAGCCGGCCGCTTCTTACTTCGTTCGTCAGTGCGGCCAGGTCGATCAGGCCGCCGCGGGCAATGTTGATTACGACGCTGCCGTCGGGCAAGCGCGCGAGACGATCCCGGCTTAGAAGGCCACGCGTTTTGTCCGTCAAGGCCGCAGTCAGCACCAGTAGGTGCGCGTGACGCAAGAGAGAATCAAGATTGGTTAAACGAACGGGATAATTTCTGGTGAGCGATCTCGGCACGAAAGGGTCATAGACCAGCCATTGCAGATCGAAGCCGCGCAGCAGGTCCACTAACGCACGCCCGATTCGTCCGAAACCGATCATGGCAACTTCGCGTCCGACCATTGATTCGGTGGAACCATGCAAATGCAGGTCGTCGTAAATACGATTGGAGCGCTGGCGCATCTGGTCTCGATAGAAATCAAGATTCCGGGCGCTGTAGACGAGCAATGCGGCACCGAGTTCCGCGGTGGCGCGGGCCATGGGCTTGGGCGCGGCCGTGATGGTCAAGTCATCGAAGAGGGAAGACCCGAATCTTGATTTCACCTCACCACCGCAGTGAGCGATGATCCGGAGCTTCGGCGCCAATTGCGCCAAGTCGTCCGAAAAGTGCGGTGAGTCCCAGGTGGTGATCAGCGCGTCTTCTGTCGTCAACTTGCGCCTTAAACCGGGGGTTAGAGTTCGGGATCCATCCCGGCTCCAGCGAAACAGGCGCGACAATCGTCTCTGTTGCTCGGGGAGAAAAAAAGATGCGAACAAGTCCTCCCCGGCGCAGACGATCAGTTGCGGACGCGGCATGACGCACAGTCTAACATCGGTCCGCCTGACCTCGGTCTGCGATTCATTTCGTTTGGTATCTATTAACTTCTCTTTTTTCGCGGAACAAAGTATAAGGGCTGGGCGGAGCATCAATCGAGATGAGCAGCGTAAACGCGGTGGATTACGTCGTGATTGCTCTTTACGCGCTGCTCATGGTGCTGGTGGGGCTGTATGTGGTGCGCTTCAATCGCAGTGCAGCGGAATACTTTCGCGGAGGCAGCCGAGTTCCCTGGTTGGTCGCGGGCCTGAGTTGCTTCATGTCAGGCTTCAGTGCGTGGACGTTTACCGGTGCGGCGGGCGTGGCTTACCGCGCGGGGATAGCGGCCACGGGACTTTACATTGGCAACGCGCTGAGCTTCCTGCTGGGCTATTTCATATTTGCCCAACTCTGGCGGCGCAGCCGGATCACCACAGTGATGGAATACTTGTCCGGCCGCTTCAACCTGGCCACTCATCAGACTTTCTCATGGACCACGATCGCGTTTCAGCTTTTCACCAGTGCCAGCACATTGTATGGTCTGAGCCTGTTCGTTTCTTCCGCGTGTGGATTTCCGGTAACCTGGACAATCGTCGGGGCAGGTGCCCTCATTATTTTTTATTGCGTGTTGGGCGGCCTTTGGGCGGTGGTGGTCAGCGATTTCCTGCAAGCGTC
>Ga0210403_10003802_pt1 | contig 13154 bp, 14 predicted proteins | sample IncBWC19MmetaG_FD_150863 | JGI IMG/M metagenome (GOLD analysis project Ga0210403, IMG submission 150863) | Forest soil microbial communities from Barre Woods Harvard Forest LTER site, Petersham, Massachusetts, United States - Inc-BW-C-19-M | ecosystem: Environmental > Terrestrial > Soil >... | reverse complement strand
ATCCACGATGCCAGCCTTCTCCGACACCGACAGCAGCGCCCTGCGGGTGCGCACCTCGCCCGCCACCGCGGGCTCGATGCCCGCGCCGCCGGAGGTGATCAGCTCGCCGTTGGAGGCCATCTCAGCAGAGCCTATCCCTCGCCGGCCGGTCCGCCGCTGCTCGCCTCGCCCCGCACGATCGTCCTTCGCGGGTTCTCGGGGTCGTGCGCGATCGCGCCGCGCGAGAGCAGCGCCACAGCCTGCGGCAACAGCGTGTGCTCGAGCTGGCGCAGCGCCGCCAGCACCTCATCGGGGTCGCGCGCGTCCGGCAGCTCCACGGCGCGCTGGAGGATCACGGGGCCCGTGTCCATGCCCTCGTCCACGAAGTGCACTGTCACCCCAAATACCTTCACCCCATACGCGAGCGCCTGCTCGATCGCGCGCACGCCCGGGAACGCGGGGAGCAGGGAGGGATGCACGTTGATCACGGCCCCGGGGAAGCGCTCCAGGAAGGAGCCGCCGAGCAGCTCCATGTAGCCCGCCAGCACGATCAGCCGGGCGCCGCGCTCGGTCAGCCAGTCGCCCATCGCCCGGTCGCGGGCCTCGCGGTCGGGATGGTCCTTGCGAGAGAAGGCACGGCAGGCCACCCCCGCCGCCTGGGCGCGCGCCAGCGCGGGGGCTTCCGGCGCGCTCGAGGCCACCGCCACGATGTCCGCCTCGCGGCCGTGCACCGTGTCGAGCAGCGCCTGCAGGTTGGTGCCGCCTCCTGACACAAGCACGGCGATTGGCAGCGGGGCTGGCACGTGGCCGCACGATAGCTGTGACGCAACTCACAGAGATCCGCGGTGACCTGCACGAGACTCCTATGCAGGGAAGGCGAGGGTGACCACGCAGATCGAAGCTCTTTCGATCGCTGACTCACAGGACACCCCAATGCTTCTAGCGATTCTCATATCACTGTTCTTCATCGCGGCCCTCGGCTACTCGATGCAGTCTGAGCGCAACCGCGGCCTGATCTCAGAGCACAGCTACAACAACCGCCACAGCGACGCCGCGGGCGCGCGCGAAGACCACCTGGGCTGACGGCGCGGGCGGCGAGGCTAGCTGGCTAGGCGCGCACGAGCGGCAGCGTAGGCGGCTCGTCGGACTCGGGCCGGCCATCGGCCGTGCCCTCCTCCAGCGAGTACTTGCCGGCCGCGCCGTCGCTGCCCGCAAGCGGGTACTCGCCGCTGAAGCACGCGTCGCAGTGGGTGGAGCGCGTTGAGCGGATCGCCTCGTATACGCCCGCGAGCGAGAGGTAGTGCAGCGAGTCGCAGCCCAGCTCTGCTGCGACCTCCTCGGTGGTACGCCCGTGGGCGATCATCTCCTCGCGAGTGGACATGTCGATGCCGTAGTGGCACGGGTTCTTGATCGGCGGCGCCGATATCCGCATGTGCACCTCGGCGGCGCCCGCGTCGCGCAGCATCTGCACGATCTGGCGCGTGGTGTTGCCGCGCACGATCGAGTCGTCCACAACCACCAGGCGCTGGCCGGCGATCACCTCCGGCAGGGGGTTGAACTTCAAACGCAGCCCGTGCTTGCGCAGCTCCTGGCCAGGTTGGATGAACGTGCGCGCCACGTAGCGGTTCTTGACGAAGCCGTCGTCCTGGGGCAGGCCGGCCGCTCGCGCCAGCCCGCGGGCGGCGGGGTTGCCGGAGTCGGGCACCGCGATCACGAGATCCGCCTCCACGGGCGCCTCGTGCCACAGCAGCTCGCCCATGCGCCCCCTCGCCACCTGCAGCACCTGGTCGTTCATGCGCGAGTCGGGGCGGGCGAAGTAGATGTACTCGAACACGCAGAAGGCCTTGCGCTGCCCGGGCGCCACCACGCGGCTCTGCAGGCCCTCCTCGCCCAGGGTCACGAGCTCTCCCGGCTCCACTTCGCGCAGGTACTTGGCGCCGATGATGTCGAACGCACAGGACTCGCTGGCCACGCAGTACTGCGGGCCCGCCGCGCCCGCGCGTCCCTCGCCGGTGGGCGGATCGAGCACGCCGATCGACAGCGGCCGCAGGCCGTGAGGATCGCGGAAGGCAACCACGCGGTCCTTGGTCATGGCCACGATCGAGAACGCCCCCCGCAGCCGCGGCAGCACGTCGGCGATGGCGTCCTCGACGCTGTCGGCCGAGTGGGTGGCGATCATCGCGGCGATGATCTCCGAGTCGGAGGTGGAGCTGAAGGTCACGCCGCGCTCCAGCAGCTCCGCGTGCAGCTCGAGCGCGTTGATCAGGTTGCCGTTGTGCGCCAGCGCCACCTCGCGGCGCGAGCCGTTGGTGCCCTGCGAGCGCTGCACCGGCTGGGAGTTCTCCCAGGCGTTTGAGCCGGTGGTGGAGTAGCGCACGTGGCCGATCGCCAGCTCGCCGGCGAGCGTGCGCAGGTCGTTCTCGGTGAACACCTGGCTGACCAGGCCGAGCTCGCGGCGGGTGATGATCTGCCCGCCTCGGTCGGCGGCGGCGATGCCCGCAGACTCCTGCCCGCGATGCTGGAGCGCGTAGAGGGCGAAGTACGACAGGCGCGACACCTCGTGACCGGGCGCATACAGACCGAACACTCCGCACTCATCGCGCGGTCCATCACGCATCGTGCTCCCAAAGCTAGCAGGCCCTTCCGCGCCGGCCGCTGGGCCAGGCCGGGGTGCTCGCGTATCGATGGGAGGCTGCATCGCGGCCATGTCTATGGAAAGCAACCCGCGAGGCCGCCCGCATGCACTGCATCCAGCTCGTGGAGCTCCACGCTCGCCACGGGCCGCCCGGGCGCGCCCGCGAGCGCGATCTCCAGGGCGGTCCCACCCACGGCGCCGATCCGCACCAGCGGCGCCCCTTGCGCGAGCTCGCTCAGCGCCTGCGCGGGCCCGCTGACGATGAACCCGCCCGAGGCCTCGCCGAACAGCGCTGCCCACGACCCGCTTGGCGCTGGCAGCTCCACGCGCGCGCCGAGCCCGCCGGCCAGGCAGCACTCCGCGATCGCCGCCGCCGCGCCGCCCTCGGCGATGTCGTGCGCGCTCGACAGCACGCCCGCGCGCACCGCGGCGCGCACCGCTGCCTGCGCCGCGATGGTCGCCGCGAGGTCGATCTCGGGGAGCTCCTGCGGCAGCGGCTCGCCCCGCAGCTTGGCGAGCTCGGACGCCTCGAGCGACGGCGTAAACGCCCCCACCAGCGCTATCTCATCGCCCTCGCGGGCGAAGCCGAGTAGTCCGGCGCGTCGGGCGTCGGGGAGACGGCCCACCATGCCGATCACGGGCGTGGGGTAGATCGGCCCGGCGGCGCCCTCGTTGTAGAGCGACACGTTGCCGCCCACGATCGGCGCCGCCAGCGCGCGGCAGGCCTCGCCCAGGCCGCGCACCGCTTCGGTGAGCTGCCAGGCGATGTGCGGCTTCTCGGGGTTGCCGAAGTTGAGGTTGTTGGTGGTGCCCAGCGGCTCCGCGCCCACACAGGCGAGGTTGGCAGCACACTCGAGCACGGCTGCCACCGTGCCGCGGTAGGGGTCGGCCGCAACGCGCCTGCCGTTGCCGTCGATGCTCACCGCGAGCGCGCTGCCGTCGGGCAGCGCGAGCACGGCGGCGTCGGCCTGCTCGGGCCGTCTGACCGTGCGCGACTGCACAATCGCGTCGTACTGCTCGAACAGCGGTCGCCGCGAGGCGATGTTGGAGCTTGCCAGCAGCGCGAGCAGCGCCTGGGCGAGCGTGGCGTCGGCCGCGAGTGTGGCTGCGGGCGCCGGATAGAGCTGCCGCGCTGGCCGCTGGGGCGCCAGGTCGTACAGCGGGCAGTCGTCCACCAGCGCCCGCACCGGCATCTCGCCCACGAGCTCGCCGCCGCTGAGCACCCGCATCAGGCCGCTGTCGGTGACCGTGCCGATGGCCGAGCCGCCGACCTCCCACTTCTCGCAGAGGTCGAGCACCGCCTGCACGTTGGCCGGCTCGACCACGCACAGCATCCGCTCCTGGGACTCGCTGACCATCACCTCGAACGGCTCCATGTCGGGCTCGCGCAGCGGCACAGAGGCCACGTCGATGTCGATTCCCACGCCACCCTTGGAGGCCATCTCCGAGGCCGAGGAGGTCAATCCCGCCGCACCGAGGTCCTGCAGCGAGACCAGCAGGCCCTGCTGCAGCAGCTCGAGCGAGCACTCCAGCAGCTTCTTCTCCTCGAAGGGGTCGCCCACCTGCACGGTGGGACGCTTGTCCGCAGCCCCCTCGCCCTCGCCGTCGAGCTCGGCGGAGGCCAGCACGGAGGCGCCGCCGATGCCGTCGCGGCCGGTGGAGGCGCCGAACAGCACGAGCGCGTTGCCGGGCCCCGAGGCGGCGCTGCGCACCAGCTGCTCCTGGCGAGCTAGGCCCAGCGCCATCGCGTTGACCAGGCAGTTCTGCTCATACGGCGCCTCGAAGTACACCTCGCCACCCACGGTGGGCACGCCGATCGAGTTGCCGTAGTGCCCGATCCCCGATACGGCGCCGTCGAGCAGGTAGCGCGCGCGCTGGGACCGCTCGCCGTCCACCTCGCCAAAGCGCAGTGAGTCGAGCACCGCGATTGGGCGCGCGCCGATCGCGAAGATGTCGCGCAGGATGCCGCCCACGCCGGTGGCGGCGCCCTGGAAGGGCTCCACCGCGCTCGGGTGGTTGTGGGACTCCACCTTGAACGCACATACGAGGCCCCCGCCCACGTCCACCGCGCCTGCGTTCTCGCCGGGCCCCATCACCACGTGCTCGCCCTCGGTGGGCAGCGTGCGCAGCAGCTTCTTTGAGTGCTTGTAGGCGCAGTGCTCGCTCCACAGCAGCGAGTACATGGCCAGCTCCACCTGGTTGGGTGGGCGGCCCTGCTTGGCGCATACGAGCTCGTACTCCGCCCGCGTGAGTCCGAGCGCCATCGCGTCTTCGACGGTGGGGGTGTGAGTCTCTCTTTGTGAAGGCTGTATCACCATGGCAATACAGCCTCCGCGATTGTGTCGGCCGGCGTGGGAAGCGTGGCGCTCTCAGACACGCGCGCCCTCCACCGCCAGGCGCATGGACTCGAAGATCTTCAGCCCGTCGGCCGAGCCGCCGACCAACTCGTCCACCGCGTGCTCCGGATGTGGCATCAGGCCGAACACGTTGCCGCGCTCGTTGCACACGCCTGCGATGTCATGCGCCGAGCCGTTGAAGTTCTCGCCCGGCGCGTAGCGCAGCACCAACTGGCCCGAGCGGTCCATCGCCGCGAGCGTCTCGCCGTCCGCGTAGTAGCGCCCCCAGGCGTGCTTGGCCGGGATGCTCAGCCGTTCTCCGAGGCGGCAGTCGCGGGTGAATGCGCCACCGCTGTTGAGAACCTCCAGCTCGACCTGCCTGAAGGTGAAGCGCAGGTTGGTGTTGGACAGCAGCGCGCCGGGCAGCAGACGCGCCTCGCAGAGCACCTGAAAGCCGTTGCAGATCCCGAGCACCAAGCCGCCGGCTGCGGCGAAGGCGATCACCGATTCCATCGCCGGGGAGAAGCGCGCGATCGCGCCCGCGCGCAGGTAGTCGCCGTAGGAGAAGCCGCCGGGCACCACGATCGCATCGGCGCCGCGCAGGTCGCGGTCGCCATGCCAGATCAGCTCGGCGTCGCCCACGCGCCGGGCGGCTTCGAGCGCGTCCACCTCATCGCAGCTGCCCGGGAACTGGAGGACGCCGAACTTCATCGCAGTGACGCCACCGCGGCGGCATCGGCAGGGTCGATGCGCTCGAGCCCGGGGACGCTGTCGAAGTCGCGGTCGGGGCTGAGGATTGCATCGATGTCCCGATTGAGCGCCTGCGCGGCGAAGAGCGCGTCGCGCATGTCCAAGCGCTCGTGCTCACTCCAGACATCGAGCGCTCGGCCGATGTCGGCGCGCTCGACGGCATGCAGCAGGAATGAACGGACGATCGCTTGTGCCGAGCGAACCGCCTCGGCGCGATTCCCGACCTGCCGCAGGCGAACGTAGGCGAACTCGTGGATCAACTCGACGCTCGCCTCGGCCGCCAAGCGCTTGGCCTGCACGTCTTGCAAGATCGCTCGACACGGCTCGCGGTAGGGATGCGAGCTACCCATCGCGTAGATGAACACGCCCGTGTCGAAGAGGAAGCGACGCATCGCGCGGTCACTCGTAGGTTTCGAGGATGCTCGTCCCGCCGGCGTTCATGTCGCCGAGCATCTGTCGCTTCATCGCCGGCCAGTCCTCGACCGGCATCGGCTCGGCGTCGAGCAGTTCCTGGATCGCCTGGGAGCGAGCGTCTTGGGCGCGAGAGAGCTTTTCCTCGATCGCCTCGCGGACGAGCGCGCCGAGCGAGATGCCGCGCTCGGCGGCGATCTGTCGCAGGCGAACGTGAAGCTCATCGTCCAGCAGGATCTGGGTGCGCCTCGTCAACGACACATACACACCGTAGCATGTGCATGTGTGTGCCCGGCGTCAGCCGGTCTCCCCGAGCATCTGCACCTCGTAGTCCTCCACCAGCGGGTTCGCGAGCAGCTTCTCGCACATCGGGCGCAGCTGCGAGGGGTCCTCCACGTCGAGCTCCACCAGGCGCCCAATATGCACGTTCTCCACGCCTGCGAAGCCGAGCGCAGGCAAAGCGCGCTCCACGGCCACGCCCTGGGGATCGAGGATGCCCGCCTTGGGGCGGATCAGCACGCGCGCCCTCACGTAGCCGCCTGGGCGCCGGTGCGCTCGAGCCAGGCCTTGAAGGGCTCGCCGGTGATGCGCTCGTAGGCCTCGATGTAGCGCTCGCGCGTGCCCGCCACGACCTCCGCGGGGATCTCGGGGGCAGGCGGCTTGCGGTCCCAGCCGCTGGCCGTGGCCCAGTCGCGCACGTACTGCTTGTCGAAGCTCGGCTGGCCGTGACCCACCTCATAGCCGTCGGCGGGCCAGTAGCGGGAGGAGTCGGGCGTGAGCACCTCATCGCCCACAACCAGCACACCGTGCTCGTCCAGGCCGAACTCGAACTTGGTGTCGGCCAGGATCACGCCGCGCTCGCGCGCATGCTCGGCGGCGAAGGAGTACAGCTCGACCGCCACCTCCGCCACCTGCGCCATCAGCTCGCGGTCACCCACGAGCTCGGCGGCGCGCTCGAAGTCGATCGCCTCGTCGTGGCCCACCTCCGCCTTGGTGCTGGGCGTGAAGATCGGCCGGGGCAGCTGCTCGGACTCGCGCAGCCCGCTCGGCAGCTCGATCCCCGAAACACTGCCGCTGGCCTGGTAGTCCTTCCAGCCCGAGCCGGTGATGTAGCCGCGCACAACGCACTCCACGGGGAGCATTGAGAGCTTGCGCACCACGAGCGCGCGCCCGCGCTCGGACGGCGGCACGCCCTCGGTGGCGGAGACCATGTGGTTGGCCACTATGTGGCCGGTCCTCGCAAACCAGAACGCGGAGAGCCCGGTGAGCACCCGGCCCTTGTCGGGTATCGGCGTGGGATGGACCGCGTCGTAGGTGGAGATGCGGTCGCTGGCGACCATCAGCAGGCGGGGCTCGGCGGCCCCGGAGCCGCCCTCCAGCGAGTACATCTCGCGCACCTTCCCGCTGGCGATGAGGGGGAGGTCGGCGAGCGTGGTCACGTGGTCCGATGCTACCAACGGCTCAGGCGATCTCGTCCATGCGCGAGAGGATCTCGCCGGCGTGGCGGACGTAGTGGGAGTAGTCGAAGATCTCATCGAGGTCGAGGCCGCCGGCGCGCTCGTCGCCGGCCAGCAGCTCGCGCAGGGGGATGCCCTCGTCCCAGGCGCGCTGGGCGAGCTCCTGCGCGATCCGATAGGCCTCATCGCGCGAGCGCCCCCCCTCCACCAGCGCGAGCAGCACGCGCTGGGAGAACAGCGCCCCGTGGGTGAGCTCGAGGTTTGAGCGCATCCGCTGCACATCCACCGTCATGCCCTCCACCAGCGCGATCGTGCGCTGCTGCAGATAGTCGATCAGGATGGTGGAGTCGGGCAGGATCACGCGCTCCACCGAGGAGTGGGAGATGTCGCGCTCGTGCCACAGCGCCACATCCTCGAGCGCTGCCTGGGCGTTGCCGCGCAGCACGCGCGCGAGGCCGGAGATCTGCTCGCTCTTGATGGGGTTGCGCTTGTGTGGCATCGCCGATGAGCCCTTCTGACCGGCGCGGAACGGCTCCTGCGCCTCGCGCACCTCGGTGCGCTGGAGGTGGCGGATCTCGGTGGCGAAGCGCTCGAGGCCCGCGCCCGCGAGCGCGATCGCGCTGAGCAGCTCGGCGTGGCGGTCGCGCGGCACCACCTGCGTTGACACGCGCTCGGGCGCGAGACCCAGGCGCGCGAGCACGCGCGCCTCGAACTCGGGGCTGGTGGCCGCGTAGGTGCCCACCGCGCCCGACAGCGCGCCCACCGCGACCTGGTCGAAGGCCCGCTGCAGGCGCGCTGCGTTGCGGTGCGCCTCGAAGGCGAAGCCCGCGAGCTTGATGCCGAAGGTTGTGGGCTCTGCGTGCACGCCGTGGGTGCGACCCACGCACAGCGTGCTCGCGTGCTCGCGCGCGCGCGCTCTCAGCGCGAGTGCAAGCGAGCGCGCGCCGGCCGTGATCACCTCGCCGGCCGCACGGAGCTGCAGCGCGAGCGCGGTGTCGAGCACGTCGGAGGAGGTGAGGCCGTAGTGGATCCAGCGACCGGCCTCGCCTGCGGAGCCGGCGAGCACGTCTACGAACGCGGCCACGTCGTGCTCGGTCACGCGCTCGCGCTCATCGACGGCGGCGACGGTGAACGACGCCTCGCGGATCGCCTGCAGCTCCGCTGCCGTGGGGCCGTCCTCACCGAGCAGCGCGGGCAGCTCCTCACATGCCGCGACCTCCACCTCGCGCCAGCTCTCCATACGCGCCTCGTCGGTCCACAGGCGGCCGAGCTCGGGGCGGGTGTAGCGCGCGATCACTTCCGGGGATTATCCCATCGCGCTGGTCGTCACCCGATGCGGGTCACCCCGCTGCGCTCAGCAGGCAAGTATCTGTGCGGCCAGGATCGCTGCGTTGCGGGCGTTGTCGAGGCCCACGCACGCAACTGGCACGCCGGGTGGCATCTGCACGATCGAGAGGATCGCGTCGAGCCCTCCCGCCGCGGTCAGTCGGCCCGACAGCGGCACGCCGATCACCGGCAGGTCGGTGTGCGCGGCGACCGCTCCGGGCAGCGCTGCGGAGATGCCCGCGCCGGCGATGATCACGCGCAGCCCGCGCATGCGCGCGTTCTTGGCGTAGTCGGCCACCATGTCGGGCTCGCGGTGCGCGGACATCACGCGCATCTCGTGCAGGATCCCGCGCCCTTCGAGCTCCTTTGCGGCCTTCTCCATCGCCTCCATGTCGCTCTTTGAGCCCATCACGATGCCGACGCGCGGCGCGTCCACGTCGATGTCGTCGAGCTCGGCCTGCACCTCGGCCTCATCCATCGGCTTGGGCACGAGTGATATTCCCGACGCGCCCGCGGGCCGGCCCTCCTGCGAGGTGGGGTCCCCGCCTTCCCGCTCGGAGCCTGCAGGGGTCATCTCATCCACATCGTTGCTGTTCGCGGGTGGCGGCGATGGCGCGAATGCTAGAGGGAGGCGATGAAGTCGTCTATCGGGATCGCCGACAGCGTCTCGTAGCGACCGGTGCCGCGTGAGCCCAGCTCCAGCGACACGCGCGCCATCGTGCCCTCGTCGGGCGCCTCGATCACCGAGATGAAGTCCACGTGGCCGAGCGTGGCCCACTGCGCCTTCACGGATGCGCCCAGCTGTTCGACCTCCTTGTTCACCTCGAGGATGCGCTGCGGGTTGTTCTTCACCGTCTGCACGCCCTCGGGGGTGAGGGTGGAAAGCATGATGTAGGTGGGCATCGGCCGTCTCCTGAGCTCGGTTGCACCCGGGAGCATAAAGCGCGCGCGCCCGGGCTCTCAGGCGGCTGTGGGCTCCGCCCGCGCGACCGGCTCCAACACGAGCTGCCCGTCGGCGCCATCCACGCGCACGGCGTCCCCCGCGCGGATCTCGCCGCTGAGCAGCGCCAGCGCGAGGCGGTCGGTGAGCTGCTTCTGGATCACGCGGCGCAGCGGGCGGGCGCCGTAGGCGGGGTCGTAGCCGAGGTTGCCGAGCAGCGTGCGGGCGTCGTCGGTGAGCGTCACCTGCACGCCGCGCTCGGCCACGCGCTCGATCACTTTCTGGACCTGCAGGTCCACGATCTCTGCGATCTGCTCGCGGCTGAGCGCGTCGAAGCGCACGATGTCGTCCAGGCGGTTGATGAACTCGGGCTTGAAGTGGTCGAGCAGCGCGCCGCGGATCTGGTTCTCGTCTGAGCCGGCGGGCACCGGAATGTTTGAGGTCATGATCAGCACTGCGTTCTTGAAGTCCACGGTGCGGCCCTGGCCGTCGGTGAGGCGACCGTCGTCCATCACCTGCAGCAGCGTGTTGAACACGTCGGGGTGCGCCTTCTCGATCTCATCGAGCAGCACCACCGCGTAGGGGCGGCGGCGAACCGCCTCGGTGAGCTGGCCCCCCTCTTCATAGCCCACGTATCCGGGAGGCGCGCCCACGAGGCGTGAGACCGAGTGCTTCTCCATGTACTCGGACATGTCGATGCGGATCATGGCCTCCTGGGAGTCGAACATGAACTCCGCCAGCGCGCGCGCCAGCTCGGTCTTGCCCACGCCGGTGGGGCCGAGGAACAGGAACGAGCCGATCGGCCGGTCGGGATCCTGCAGGCCCGCGCGCGAGCGCCGCAGCGCTGTGGCCACCGCCTCGATGGCCTCGTCCTGGCCGACCACCCGCTCGTGCAGGCGCTCCTCCATGTGGATCAGCTTCTCGGTCTCGCCCTCGAGCAGGCGACTGACGGGGATGCCGGTCCAGCGCGCCACAACCTCTGCCACGTCGTCGGCGTCCACCTCCTCTTTGAGGAACACCGTGCCGGCCCGCGCGTCCTGCTCGCGCTCGTTCGATTCGCGCTCGACGAGCTGGCGTTCGAGCTCGGGGATGTCCTGGTAGAGCAGCTTCGACGCGCGCTCCAGGTCCGCCTCGCGCTGCGCGCGCTCAGCCTCAGCGCGTGCCTGCTCGAGCTGCTCGGTCAGCTCTGAGATGCCCTTCAGCGCGTCCTTCTCGCTCTGCCACTGCGCCTTCATGGCGGCTGAGCGCTCCTTCAGCTCGGCCAGCTCGCGCTCGATCGCCTGGCGACGCTCCGCAGAGGCGGCGTCGGTCTCCTGGCCCAGTGAGGTGAGCTCGATCTGCAGCTGCATCACGCGCCTGTCCACCTCATCGATCTCGGTGGGCACGGAGTCGATCTCGATGCGCAGTCGGGAGGCCGCCTCGTCGATCAGGTCGATGGCCTTGTCGGGCATGAAGCGGTCGGCTATGTAGCGATCCGACAGGGTGGCGGCTGCGATCAGCGCGTTGTCCTGGATGCGCACGCCGTGGTGAACTTCGTAGCGCTCCTTCAGGCCGCGCAGGATGGCGATGGTGTCCGCCACCGACGGCTCCCCCACCATCACCGGCTGGAAGCGGCGCTCCAGCGCGGCGTCCTTCTCGATGTGCTTGCGGTACTCGTCCAGCGTGGTCGCCCCGACGCAGCGCAGTTCCCCGCGCGCGAGCATCGGCTTGAGCAGGTTGGCGGCGTCCACGGCCCCTTCGGCTGCGCCCGCGCCCACGATGGTGTGCAGCTCGTCCAGGAACAGGATCACGTTGCCCTGGGCCTCTGAGACCTCGCCCAGCACCGACTTCAGCCGGTCCTCGAACTCGCCGCGGTACTTGGCGCCGGCGATCAGCGCGCCCATGTCGAGTGAGATCACGCGCCGCTCGCGCAGGGACTCGGGCACGTCGCCGGAGACGATCCGCTGGGCCAGGCCCTCCACGATCGCGGTCTTGCCCACCCCGGGCTCGCCGATCAGAACCGGGTTGTTCTTGGTCCTGCGCGAGAGCACTTGGATCACCCGGCGGATCTCCTCGTCGCGACCGATCACCGGATCGAGCTTGCCCTGCTCGGCCGCCTGCGTGAGGTCGGTGCCGAAGCGCTCGAGCGCCTCGTATTTCTCCTCCGGGGACTGGTCGGTGACGTGGTGGGAGCCGCGCACCTCCGCGAGCGCCTGAACGAGCCGCTCGGGCGTGACGCCCACGCGACGCAGCTCGTCGGCGGCGCGGGTGGGTGGGCTTCCATCGCCGGCGAGCGCGATCAGCAGGTGCTCGGTGGAGACGTACTGGTCGCCCAGCTTGCCCGCTTCGCGCTCGGCGGCGCGCAGCACGCCGATCAGTTCCGCTCCGGGCTGCGCCACCGCGTCGCTGGTGGAGCCCGACCCCGCCACGGGCAGCTCGCCGAGCGCGCGCTCCACGCCCGCGCGCAGCCCGTCCACCTCCGTGCCGAGCTTGGCGAGCACTCCCAGCACAACGCCACCCGCGCTGTCCGCGCTCGCGCCCGCGCCACTCCCGGATGCAGGGCGCAGCAGCACAGAGAGCAGGTGAACCGGCGTGACCTGCGGGTTGCGGCGCTCCTCGGCCAGCCGGCCGGCAGCCGCAAGCGCCTCCTGGGACTTGAGGGTGAAGCGATCCGCCTGCATCGCCTAGGTCCTCTTGGGCGGCCTGTTGAACGGCGAGCGTGCGTCCGCGGCGCGGACCAGCCCGACGCCGCCGCGGTAGGGCACGGTGAGCTCCGCGCGGAAGGAGCGGCGCACCTCCTCGATCTCCTGGGCGAGGCGTACCTGCGCCTGCAGCGCTTCGAGCTCGATCTGCTCGATCCGGGCGTGCATGCCTTCGAGCTCCTCCTCAAGGCGCAGCACGCGCTCAACGCCCGCGAGGTTGAGGCCGAGCTCGGCCGTCATCTGCTGGATGCGCCTGAGCTTCTCCACGTCCTCCTGGGAGTAGAGCCGCGTCCCCTTGGGCGAGCGCTGGGGCTCGATCAGCCCGCGCGCCTCGTATACGCGCAGCGTCTGCGGATGCATGTTGGCGAGCTCCGCTGCCACCGAGATCATGAACACGCCACGATCGGTCTCCACCTCCACGCGCCGCACTGTGGGGGGCCTGCGGCGAGGAGGCACGGGACTGCCGTCGCTGTGCGCGCGCACCATCACTGCTCACCCGCCTTGGCAGCATCCTGTTGCTGAGCCGCGGAGTGCTCGGAGGTGGCGCCGGCGTCGGCGGTGCCGTTGGCGAACAGGCCCGCGCGGGGATCGCCCATCGTCTTGGACAGAGCCTCCACGGCCTGCTGCTGCTCCTCGCTC
>Ga0210403_10003801_pt1 | contig 13157 bp, 15 predicted proteins | sample IncBWC19MmetaG_FD_150863 | JGI IMG/M metagenome (GOLD analysis project Ga0210403, IMG submission 150863) | Forest soil microbial communities from Barre Woods Harvard Forest LTER site, Petersham, Massachusetts, United States - Inc-BW-C-19-M | ecosystem: Environmental > Terrestrial > Soil >... | reverse complement strand
GTCATCACATCGCTCTTCGAGCCAGTCATATCGCTACAGATAAGCTGCGCGCACGCAACATCCACCCGATTCCGGCAGATCGCCGAAGCGAAACTCACTTTCAGGATTGCACCGCTTCCTGATCGGCGCGCATGGCGATGCGCAGCGGCTTGGGGATCGGCCGCGCCCGGCCGCCGCTGATGAAGGCGACGCGTACGCTCGCCTCGACCAGAAGTTCCTCGCCCCGATTGACGCGCTGATGCAGGGTGATCGAGGCGCCTTTCACCACTTCGGGCTCAGTGACAATCTCGAGCACATCGTCCATGCGCGCGGGCCTGAGAAAATCGAGCGTCATCGAACGCACGACGAAGGCAAATCCCGGCGCCTCCCGTTCGGTCGCCTCGAACAGCGCGCGATGGTCGGCGCCGATGAGCCGCAGATAATTGGTGCGGCCGCGCTCCATGTAGCGCAGGTAGTTGGCGTGATAAACGATGCCGGTGAAGTCGGTGTCCTCGTAGTAGACGCGCACGGCGAGGAAGTGACGGCCGTCGCGGATTTCACCGTCGAGGGGAGCGCGGCTGGCATCAGTCATCGTTTGAATTCTCTTCGGCTCATGGTCCATTACCCTGAGGGGCTCGGCGCCATAGCAGGCGCGACCTGCGTACACTTGGCCGCGACGCGCCGAGCCTCGAAGGACGACGGCTGCAGCGCTTCGGCATGCATCCTTCGAGCGCGCCTGCGGCGCGCACCTCAGGATGACGACGATCGACAAACGCGATCACGATCTCCACGGCACCTCTTCCGCGATCGCGTGCTCCCAATTGTGGCCATCGAAACGGTGCGGCTTGAGAACGGCGGGGTCGACGCCGTCGAGGCAACGGACGTTGACGTCGATCTTATCCGGATCGGAGCGGGGGACGTAGAAGGGATGGATGCCGCAGGTGGTGCAGAACGTGTGCTTCGCCGTGCCGGTGTTGAACCGATAAGTGGTCAGCGCATCCTTGCCGCTGATGAGTTCGAACGCGTCGGGCGCGACGATGAGATGCAAAAAGCCTTTCTTGCTGCACATCGAGCAATTGCATTCGGTCACGCGCGCAAGATCGCCGGTCACGCGAAAGCGCACGCGCCCGCAATGACAGCCTCCTTCGTAGTCTTGCAACGGCATTTGTCGCCCATCATGACCGCGCTTGTCCCGGTCATCGACGTCCTCTTTAGGTTCGACCGATGCAGCAATGGATAGCGGCACAAGGCCAAACGTGACGAACTCTAATCGCCATTACCCTCGCCAAACAACCCGAACTGCGCCGGATCGCGCGCCGGCTCCGGCAGCCCGAGATGGCGGAAGGCGTGACCGGTGATCAACCGGCCGCGCGGCGTGCGCTGCAGGAAGCCACACTGGATCAGGTAGGGCTCGATGATGTCTTCGATGGCGTCGCGCGGCTCGGACAAGGCGGCCGCGAGCGTCTCGACCCCGACCGGGCCGCCGCCGTAATTCGACGCGATCGTCATGAGATAGCGGCGGTCCATGGCGTCGAGGCCGGCGGCATCGACCTCGAGCGCGGCCAGCGCCTTGTCGGCGAGCGCACGGTCGATCGCGGCGGCGCCGGCGACGGAGGCGAAATCGCGCAGCCGGCGCAGCAGCCGTCCGGCGATGCGCGGCGTGCCGCGCGCACGGCGCGCGATCTCGTTGGCGCCGTCGGCGGTCACGGCGATGCCGAGCACGCGCGCACCGCGATTGACGATCGCTTCAAGCTCGGACGCGGAATAGAAGTTCAGCCGCACCGGGATGCCGAAGCGGTCGCGCAGCGGATTGGTGAGGAGCCCGGCGCGGGTGGTCGCGCCCACGAGCGTGAACTTGGCGAGATCGATCTTGACCGAGCGCGCCGCCGGTCCCTGGCCGATGATCAGGTCGAGTTGGAAATCCTCCATGGCCGGATAGAGGATTTCCTCGACCGCCGGATTGAGCCGGTGAATCTCGTCGATGAACAGCACGTCGCGCTCCTCGAGATTGGTGAGGAGCGCGGCGAGGTCGCCGGCCCGGGCGATGACTGGCCCCGACGTGGCGCGGAAGTTGACGCCGAGCTCGCGCGCCACGATCTGGGCGAGCGTGGTCTTGCCGAGCCCGGGCGGGCCGACGAACAGCACGTGGTCGAGCGCTTCCTTGCGTGCGCGCGCCGCCGTGATGAACACGCCGAGATTGGCGCGCGCCTGGCTTTGGCCGATGAACTCGTCGAGGCGCTGCGGGCGCAGCGACCCTTCCGCCGCGTCCTCCTCGCCGCGCTCGGGCGTCACCAGTTTGCGTCCAGGATTGCCGCTCACCGTTCCGGCCCCCGGCTGTATTTGTTGGGAAGGAGTTCCCCGATCGGCACCACCGCCGCCGAAGCCCCGTTCGGCACGATCACGCGCGCCTGCTGATCGTAGTCAAAGATGAGCTCACGGCAGGCGCCGCACGGCGACACCACGGCTATCCGCTGATCCTTTTCATCGGGGGCGGGATGACGTACCGCGACGATCATGTCGATGCCCGCATTGCCGAGATCGACGAAGGCGCGCCCGAGCGCGACTGCTTCGGCGCAGACCGCCATGCGGCCGAGATAGGCGTCGAGATTGACGCCGGTAAAAATCTCGCCGGAACGGGTGCGCAGCGCCGCGCCGACCTCCTGCCAGTCATAACGGTAGCGCTGCTTGATCGCCGCGGTCGCCGCTTCAATCAATTCATGATCCGCTTTGCTCAAGCGTGTGCGACGTTTCACTTCGCCAGTTCCTTCAGCCCGAGCCGGATCAGCGTTTTCGCCTCCGCCCCATCGCCTGCTCCCCTGACCGCGGCGGCGATGGCGGCGGCCGCCTGCGGCAGCGCATAGCCGAGATTGACCAGCGCCGAGACCGCATCGCTGACCGGCTGCGGCGCGCGCCGTTCGTCGAGCGCGCCGGAGAGCCGCACCAGCGCCGGATCGACGTTAGTGTAGGCCGGCGCCTTGTCCTTGAGTTCGGTGACGATGCGCTCGGCGACCTTGGGGCCGACGCCCGGCGTGCGCGCCACCATCGCCTTGTCGCGCGTGGCAATGGCGGAGGCGAGATCGGCGGGCTTGAGCGTGCCGAGGACCGCAAGCGCGACCTTGGCGCCGACGCCCTGCACCGTTTGCAGCAGCCGGAACCATTCGCGCTCGGCGTCGGTCATGAAACCGAACAGGCGGATCTGATCCTCGCGTACGTAGGTTTCGATGGCGAGCGTCGCCGGCTCGCCCACGCGCGGCAGTTCCTGCAACGTCCGCCCTGAGCAATGAACGAGATAGCCGACGCCGTTGACGTCCAGGATGACGGAATCCCCGCCATAGCTTTCGATCACGCCCTTGAGCTTGCCGATCATCGCGCCGCCACCTTGAGGATCACGCTCTGCCGGTGGTGCGCGTGCGTCACGGCGACGGCGAGAGCGTCGGCCGCGTCGTCCGAGGACGGGTCGGCCTTTGGCAGCAGCACGCCGATCATCATGCGCACCTGCGCCTTGTCGCCATGACCGGCGCCGACGATGCTCTTCTTCACCAGGTTGGGCGCGTATTCGGCGACCGGTACGCCGGCGCGCGCCGGCACCACCATGGCGATCCCGCGCGCCTGGCCGAGCTTGAGCGTCGCCTTTGCGTCCTTGTTCACGAACGTCGCCTCGACCGCGGCCTCATCCGGACGGAATTCGTCGAGAACCCGGAGCAGCCCGTCATGAATGGCGAGAAGCCGTGCCGCAAGCGCATCCTCGTCCCGCGTCGTCACCGAGCCGCAGCCGAGAAAGCCAAGCCGGTTGCCGGCAACCTCCACCATGCCCCACCCGGTGCGGCGGAGGCCCGGATCGATGCCGAGAATGCGAATCGGGCGCGTCATGCAGCCTTGGTGATAGACCCGTCATCGTCCGCGGGCAAAGCATGGCACAAGCAGCCCGTCGACGGGCCCCACGAATGTGATGAAGAAGCAGACTTAGTGGGGTATGGCCTTCACGCGCTCATTCTTTGCACCAGGGCGTCCGACACCTCGAAATTGGCATAGACGTTCTGCACATCGTCGTGCTCGTTCAAGTTCTCGATCAGCTTTAGGAGCTTCTCGCCTTGCTCGTCGTCGAGCGTCACGGTGTTCTGCGGACGCCAGACGAGCGAAGCCTTGCGCGGCTCGCCGAATTTTTGCTCCAGCACCTTGGCGACCGAGCCGAACCGCTCCTGGGCGACGTAGACCTCATGGCCGTGTTCGCTCGACACCACGTCGTCGGCGCCGGCTTCAAGGGCGGCTTCGAACATCGCCTCGGCACTCGCCGCCTTGGCGTCGTACTCAATGACGCCGACGTGGTTGAACATGAACGAGACCGCACCGATCTCGGCGAGACTGCCGCCGCTCTTGGTGAAGGTCGAGCGTACCTCGCCGGCGGTGCGGTTGCGATTGTCGGTCAAGACCTCGACGATCACCGCGACCCCGCCCGGCCCGTACCCCTCGTAGCGGATCTCCTCGTAGTTCTCGCCCTCGCCGCCCGCCGCCTTCTTGATGGCGCGCTCGATGTTGTCCTTGGGCATGTTCTCCGCGCGCGCCGCGATGATCGCCGCGCGCAGCCGTGGATTCATCCCCGGATCGGGCAGGCCGAGCTTGGCGGAAACGGTGATTTCGCGCGCGAGCTTGCCGAACAGCTTCGATTTTACCGCGTCCTGCCGACCCTTGCGGTACATGATGTTCTTGAACTGCGAATGTCCGGCCATGGCTCTTCTCTGCGCCCGCTCGCGCCCGCAACGTGGGAATGAATTGATGCCTTAAGTCTATAGGGTGGCGGAGCGAGGAAATAAAGACGCGCGGCGCCGGGAACTCAAGCCCAGAAGGCGGGAACGGCCTGCTCGAGGCAGCCGCCGAGCCGCACGGCGGCGACGCGGGCGGCGAGGCCGGTGGCCGAGTCGGTTTCGAGCGCAATCGCGCACAGCGTCGCCGGGCCCGAAGCCGCTTCGAAGCGCCCGGATGAGATGCGCCGCAGGAACCGCGTGAGCGGTTCGTCCTTGGCCATGCCGATCACGGAATCGTAGTCGCCGGTCATGCCGACGTCGCTCATGAAGGCGGTGCCGCCGGAAAGCACGCGCAGGTCCGAGGTCGGGCAATGAGTGTGGGTGCCGACCACGAGGCTCGCGCGGCCGTCGCAGAAATAGCCCATCGACTGCTTCTCGCTCGTTGCCTCGGCGTGCATGTCGACGAGGACAGCGTCGGCGCCCGCGCGCAGCGGACAGGCAGCGATTTCGCGATCGACGGCGGCGAACGGATCGTCGAGCGGGTCCATGAAGATGCGGCCCATGGCGTTGACCACGAGGACCCGCGCGCCGTTCTTGGCCTCGACCAGCGCCGCGCCGCGGCCCGGCGTGCCGGCGGGGTAGTTGAGCGGTCGCACCAGGCGGGGCGCGCGCTCGATGAAGACCAACGCCTCCTTCTGGTCCCAGGCATGATTGCCGAGCGTGACAGCGTCGGCGCCGGCATCGATGAACTCGGTGTAGATCGCCTCGGTGATGCCGAACCCGCCGGCTGCGTTCTCGCCGTTGATGGCCACGAAATCGAGCTTCCAGTCGCGGATCAGGCCTGGCAGGCGCTCGGTGACGATGGTCCGCCCGCTGCGGCCGACCACGTCGCCGACGAACAGGATGCGCATGCTCAGATGCCCATCTTGGAAAGGTCGAGGTAGCGGGCGAAGATTTTCTCCAAATTCGGGCTCTCGGCCTCGACCAGCTTGAGGTATTGATCCTCTTCGTCGAAAAGTTCGCCGAGCGCGGTCTCGTCCTTGGCCCGGGCCTGCTTGCTGCGCGCCAAATCGGCGCGCATCGACAGATCGATCAGGCTCTTGAAGAACTTTCGCGCTTCGCCATCAAACAAGAACTCGGCTCCCCGGACATTGCGGCGAAATTCAACAAGATCGGCCGACGAAACCTGACCGTTGATGGCGATCTTGTCGATCAGCAATTTTGTCGCTTCATACATCGAATAACGCCGATCGAACATCTCCAGCCGCAATTTCTGCCTGCCGTTGCGCAATTGGCGCAGCCCGATAAAGGCGATGAAGAGACCGACTACGAAGGCGATCGCCGTTGGACCCCATGCCTGAATACCTTGAATGAGTTCGGCAATTTGATCGGGCTGTATTTCCAACCATTTCGGAAGCGGCGGCATTTCAACCATCTCGAAAATCGATGACCTCGCGCTCGGTTAGCACAAGATCGAGCGGAGCGTCGCGCGGCGTCACCGGCACAGTGAAGACCTCCTGAACTGCAAACGCTATGCCGACGGCGACAATGGTCTTACGCCCGCGCAGTTGGGCAATTGTGAGATCGTAGTAGCCGCCGCCGTAGCCGAGACGATGGCGGGCGCGGTCAAAGGCGAGGAGCGGCGCCAGAACAATGTCTGGATCGACAGCGGGCGCCTGCGCCAGCGGCTCGCGAATGCCCCAGACGCCGGCGGCGAGCGGCTCGCCCCATGTCCATTCGCGCATGACGAGCGGCTGGCGGCGGCCGGCGACGACCGGAAGCGCGAGCCGTGCGCCCTCTCCCGCGAGCTTGCGCAGCAGCGGCAGCGGGTTGATCTCGATCTTGAGCGGCATGAAGCCGGAGACGATCGTGCCGGTTCGTATCGGCAACGGGAACGGCCGCGCGGCGATCGCCTCCGCCGCGGCCTGGCGTTGATCGGCGGACAGCGCGTCGCGGCGCGTCATCGCCTCGGCGCGGAGCCGGCTCTTTTCGGTCGCGGACGCTTCGGTCATGTCGCAGTCAATTTCCGGCGGGGCGCCGGGCAGGCGCATCTAAAAGTCCAGCCAACCTAAAGATGCGCGAGGCCGGAGCAAGCCCCGGCCTTGACCATTCGCGACCGTAGATGTGAGCCGGGAAGTGCGGAGCCGCGCCGGCCGTTGGAGCGCTCGATCCCGGGTTCCCTACGAAAAGTAGGTGGGCGCCATATGTCCGAGCCCACGAGCCCGGCCAGGGACAGCTCCCGTCAGGATCGATAAGGCCCCGGGGATTTGGCTCCTGACGCACCAGGCAGCTCCGCAGGGCCAATGTAACGCGCGCCGGCGGCCGAAGCTACTTCATCTCGGCGGTACCCACCGCCCGTCCTGGGATCTGTCTCTCCGTCCGGCGGGGGCGGGTGTGTGGCTGCGTTCCACGGCGTCTCTCCCGCAGGCGGGAACGCGAAGTCAGCCGAGCGCGCCGCTGCCGCCGATGGTCCGGTTGAGTTTCCGGGTGACGTTTTCGACACGCTCGGCGGCCGCGGCGAGCGCTGCGGCGACCGCCGCCTGCGCGGTCTTGCCGCGATCCGCTGCGCTAACCCGCGCATCCTGCAGGGCCGCCAGCTCCTGCTCCAGCCGTTTGACGCGCAGCCCCATCCCGGCAAGCTCGTCGGCAACGGTGAGCGCCGCCATGACGGTGAGTCGGGTGTCGCCGATCTCGCCGAACTTGGCGCGCAAGCCCTCGATTCGGGCGTCGAGATCGCGAGCGAGATCGGTAACGTGATCCTCCTGGCCGTCCTCGCAGGCCATGCGGAACTGCCGGCCGTTGATGGTGACGTTGACCTGGGACATCTGCCTCCCTCGGCTCACGCTTGCGCAACCCCGCGCCCGGCTCAATCCTCGTCGGCCAGGACGCGCCTGATCGTTTCGATCGCGTGAGTAATGCGTTGCACCACTTCCCGGTTGGCGGCTTCAAGCCCGTGCGAGCGCGCCGTTGCGTGGTCGAGTTCGCTGGCAAGGCGCGCGCGATCGATGTCCAGGGCCTGGATCTGCGCCGAGAGCGCGTCCCCGCCGCGGCCGGCCTCGCGCTGGCGCTCGGCCGCTTCGTCCAGCGCCTCAAGTGCCAAGGAAAGCCGCCGGCTCGCTATCTCGATCGAATCTGTCTCGCTCATTTCGGCCATCCGCCAAGGCCATTGCCGCTGCCGCACCGCTCGTGAAAGTTATGCGACAGCAATTATTTATAGAAAGAACCTTACGTCGCGTGGAGCAAGAGCGTCAACGCCTAAAGCCGGCCGCGCCCACGGCCTGTGCACACCCCGCCGAGGGCGCGGCGCGCATTGACTCAAGGGTCCCCCATGCTATCTGTGCGCCGGCTTTTCCCATCACTGCGGCGCGTCAGCATAAGCGCCGCCTGGCCCGTTTCATGACGATCCCGGACGGTCTTCACGCGGCGGGCGCAGCCCTCGCTCAAGCCTCCCATCTTCCCAGCGCCGGCCCGGCCGCGCGCGCCGAGCACGACCGCATGGCGAACGCGATCCGCGCCCTGGCGATGGATGCGGTCGAGCAGGCGAAGTCAGGTCATCCGGGCCTGCCGATGGGCGCCGCCGACGTCGCCACCGTCCTGTTCACCCGCTTCCTCAAGTTCGATCCAACCGATCCCGCCTGGCCAGACCGTGATCGCTTCGTGCTCTCGGCCGGCCACGGCTCGATGCTGCTGTACGCGGTGCTTCATCTTCTCGGCTACGAGAAGATGACGATCAGAGAAATCAGACGCTTCCGCCAACTCGGCTCGCTCACGCCCGGTCACCCGGAACACAGGCAAGCGTCCGGAATCGAGACCACGACCGGGCCGCTCGGGCAGGGCCTTGCCAACGCCGTCGGCATGGCCATCGCCGAACGCCATCTCGCCGCGCTGTTCGGGAGCGCCATCGTCGATCACAAGACCTACGTGCTCGTCTCCGACGGTGACCTGATGGAAGGCATCAGCCAGGAGGCAATAGCGCTCGCCGGCCACCTGAAGCTGAGAAAGCTTATCGTTCTGCTCGACGACAACGGTATCTCGATCGACGGTCCCACCGCCCTTGCCGATTCCGTCGACCAGGTGCAGCGCTTCAAGTCTGCCGGCTGGGCGGCGACGCGCATCGACGGTCAGGATCCTGCTGCCATTGCCGCGGCGCTCGACGCTGCACAGGAATCCGACCGGCCATCGCTCATTGCGTGCCGCACGACGATCGGCTTCGGCGCGCCGACGAAGGGCGGGACCGAGAAGGCTCACGGCGCCCCGCTCGGCGCGGACGAGATCGCCGCCGCGCGCGCAAGGCTCGGCTGGAGCGCGCCGGCCTTCGAGATTCCCGCGAGCATCCGCGACGCATGGCGCGCCGCCGGCGCGCGCGGGCGCCCGGCGCGTCTCGCCTGGGCCGAGCGCCTTGCCGCGCTCGACGCGGAAAAGCGCGCCGAGTTCGAACGGCGCACGCACGGCGAACTCACCTGCTTGCTCGCCGCCGCAGTACGCGATGTGAAGGAAAAGCTCAGCGTTTCGCCAAAGGAGATCGCTACCCGCGTCGCGTCTGAAATGGCGCTAGACGCCTTGACCGTAGCGTTGCCGGAGATGGTCGGCGGTTCGGCCGACCTCACCGGCTCCAACAATACGCGGCCGAAAGCGATGAAAGTGCTGAGCCCCGGCGACTATGCCGGCCGCTTCATCCACTACGGCGTGCGCGAGCACGGTATGGCCGCTGCGATGAATGGCATGGCGCTGCATGGCGGCATCGTTCCCTATTCCGGCACATTCCTGGTCTTCTCCGACTATTGCCGGCCGGCGATCCGCCTTGCCGCGCTGATGGGCCAGCGCGTCATTCACGTGATGACGCATGATTCGATCGGACTGGGCGAGGACGGGCCGACGCATCAGCCGGTCGAGCACCTGGCTGCCTTGCGCGCCATCCCGAACCTCAAGGTGTTTCGGCCGTGCGACGCAGTCGAAACGATCGAGTGCTGGCAGCTTGCGCTCGAGACGACGGGCGGACCGAGCGTGCTGGCGTTGACGCGACAGAACGTGCCGCAAATCCGGCAAGGCTTCGACGAGGCCAATCGCTGCGCGCGCGGCGCCTATGAGCTGATCGCGGCGCCCTCTCCTTCCCCGCGCGCTGGCGATGCGGCGCCCGCCGACGTGTCGCTGTTCGCCTCGGGCTCCGAAGTCGCCGTCGCGGCTGCGGCGCGGGAACTTCTCGCCGCACGCGGGATCTCCGCCCGGGTCGTCTCGGTGCCGTGCTTTGAGCACTTCCTCGCCGCATCGGAGGCGGAGCGTGCCGCCGTTATCGGCGAGGCGAAGGTCAATGTCGCCATCGAAGCCGGCATTCGCGACGGCTGGGATGCGATCATCGGTTCCGATGGAGCGTTCGTGGGAATGACCGGTTTTGGAGCCAGCGCTCCCTACAAGGACCTCTATCGCCACTTCGGCGTTACGCCCGAGAAGGTCGCGGACGCCGCGCTCGCCAAGCTCAAAGGCCGCGACCACTAAGATGGTACCGCCCGCAAGGGCACGAACTCTGACCCTGCCCCCAGCGGCCCGCGCCCTCTCAAGAGGAGGGAGGCAAAGCCGGTCGGTCGTTCTGATCTCGACAGGGGAACACCGCGGGCTTCGGCGCTTTTCTAGTTTGAGAATGAGAGACCGCGTGGGCGGTCTGTGGGCGAGCAGACAGGCCCCGTCGAGTTCGGCCTGGACTGAGCGGCAATCGGACGGCGGGGGCGAATTGCGCCGCGGGCGCGGTTGTGACTCGTATCGAACGGCCGTAAAAGGGCGCCGAATTGCCCGAGACTTAGCCGGAGGAACGCATGTCGGTTCGCGTAGCCATTAACGGCTTCGGCCGCATCGGCCGCAATATCCTGCGCGCCGTGGTCGAGGCTGGGCGCACGGATATCGAGGTCATCGCCGTCAACGATCTCGCCCCGGTCGAAACCAATGCGCATCTGTTGCGCTACGACTCCGTGCATGGCCGCTTCCCCGGCGAGGTGACGGTCAAGGGCGATACGATCAATTGCGGCAACGGCGCAATCAAGGTGACCGCCGTCAAGGATCCGGCGCAACTGCCGTGGAAAGAACTCGGCGTCGACGTCGCGCTCGAGTGCACCGGCATCTTCGCGTCGAAGGAGAAGGCGGCGCTCCACCTTACGGCCGGCGCCAAGCGCGTGCTGATCTCCGCGCCGGCGGACGGCGTCGACCTCACCGTCGTCTACGGCGTCAACCACGACAAGCTGACCAAGGCGCACGCGGTCGTTTCCAATGCTTCGTGCACGACCAATTGCCTGGCCCCGGTCGCCAAGGTGCTCAACGACGCCGTCGGTATCGACAAAGGCTTTATGACCACGATTCATGCCTACACCAACGACCAGCCCACGCTCGATCAGGTGCATAAGGACCTTTATCGGGCGCGCGCCGCCGCGCTGAACATGATCCCCACCTCGACCGGCGCGGCCAAGGCTGTCGGCCTGGTGCTGCCGGAGCTTGCCGGCCGTCTTGACGGTGTTGCCATCCGCGTCCCGACCCCGAACGTCTCGGTCGTGGACTTCAAGTTCGTCGCCAAGCGCGCGACCTCCAAGGAGGAGGTCAACGCCGCGGTCAAACGCGCTGCCGAACAGCAGCTCAAGGGTATCCTCAGCTTCACCGAGGCGCCCAATGTCTCCACCGACTTCAACCATGATCCGCATTCATCGGTCTTCCACATGGATCAGACCAAGGTGATCGACGGCACGCTGGTGCGCGTCATGTCGTGGTACGACAACGAATGGGGTTTCTCCAATCGCATGATCGACACCACGGTGGCGATGGGCAAGCTGATCTGAGGCGCATGCCGAGACGGCGGCGCCTCGCTGAACAACATCTAGCGCAAGAGCGTGATCGGCCGAGCTTGTAGATGGCTTCCTTTCGCAGCCTCGATGAAGCCGACGTAAAGGACAAGCGCGTGCTCGTGCGCGTCGACTTCAACGTGCCGATGGAGAACGGCGAGGTGACGGATTCGACGCGCATCGAGCGCGCCGCACCGACGATCCGCGAGATCGCCGACAAAGGCGGCAAGGTCATCCTGCTGTCGCATTTCGGCCGGCCGAAGGACCGCGAGCCGCGCTATTCGCTCGAACCGGTCGCGGCCGCGGCGGCGGGCGTGATCGGCCGACCGGTCGCTTTCGCCGCCGACTGCGTCGGCGAGGTCGCCGAAAAGGCGGTCGCTGCCATGCAGCCGGGCGAAATTCTGTGCCTGGAGAACACGCGCTTCCACGACGGCGAGGAAAAGAACGATCGTGACTTCGCGGCCAAGCTCGCGCGGCTCGGCGACCTCTATGTGGACGACGCCTTCTCCGCCGCGCACCGCGCGCACGCTTCGGTCGAAGCCGTGGCGCACCTCCTCCCCGCGTATGCGGGCCGCGCCATGCAGGCCGAACTCGAGGCGTTGCAGAAGGCATTGGGGGCGCCGCAGCGGCCGGTCGCGGCGATCGTGGGCGGCGCCAAGATCTCGACCAAGCTCGAACTGCTCGGCAATCTCCTTGCGAAAGTCGAGACGCTGATCATCGGCGGCGGCATGGCCAACGCCTTTCTAGCCGCACAAGGCAAGACCGTGGGCCGATCGCTCTGCGAAAGCGACCTCATCCCGACGGCGCGCGATATCCTCGTCAAGGCACAGGCGGCCGGGCGCGACATCGTGCTGCCCGTTGACGCCGTGGTGGCGCAAAAGTTTGCCGCGCATGTTCCCTCGCGCGTCGTGTCCGTCGATGATGTCGGCGCGACCGACATGATCCGCGATATCGGGCCGCGCACGGTCGAGCGCGTCGTCTCGATCCTCGCTCGCACCAGGACGTTGCTTTGGAACGGCCCGTTGGGCGCCTTCGAGTATGAACCCTTCGACAACGGCACCGTCGAGGTCGCGGAGGCGGCGGCGGAACTCACGGTCGCCGGCAAGCTTGTCACCATTGCCGGCGGCGGCGACACGGTGGCGGCGCTCAATACCGCCGGCGTCACCGCCCGCTTCACCTACGCCTCGACCGCGGGCGGCGCGTTCCTTGAATGGCTCGAAGGCAAGACGCTGCCCGGCGTCGAGGTGCTGAAGATCGGCAGGTGATGCGTCATGCGAGCGCAGCGAAGCATTCCAGCAGCGCTGGCGAACCGCTGATTGCTTCGTCGCTGCGCCCCTCGCGATGACGCGCTATAATGTTCAAAACGATCCGGATCATATAGGAGGACACCATGGACCTCACCGAATTGAACAAAGTCGCGGAAGCGATGGTCGCTCCGGGCCGCGGCATCCTCGCCGCCGATGAATCGTCGGGCACCATCAAGAAGCGCTTCGATGTCATCGGGGTGCAGTCGACCGCCGACGCCCGCCGCGACTATCGCGAAATGCTGTTCCGCAGCGCGGACGCGATGACGAAGTACATTTCCGGGGTCATCCTTTACGACGAGACGATCCGGCAG
>Ga0210403_10003800_pt1 | contig 13159 bp, 21 predicted proteins | sample IncBWC19MmetaG_FD_150863 | JGI IMG/M metagenome (GOLD analysis project Ga0210403, IMG submission 150863) | Forest soil microbial communities from Barre Woods Harvard Forest LTER site, Petersham, Massachusetts, United States - Inc-BW-C-19-M | ecosystem: Environmental > Terrestrial > Soil >... | reverse complement strand
CTTAAAGAGCCACTCCCTACTCGGTACGAGCGAACCAAACATTTACAGCCGTCAATCTAAAAGATTGATTGTCGTCGATGCAACTTCTGCGCTATATTCGCGTCAGAACGATGCGCAACACCGTCGAAAGTGTTGCGCAACACGCAACAGGGAGACAGCCCTTCATGACGGACACGTATGTCGTTCTCTGGAGCGGCACGAAGGACACGGAGTTCCAAAAATCCCAGCAGCGGCCAGCCACAGAGCTTCCGCTCGATGCACGACAGCACATTGGAAACGCTGGGGTTGCACGCAAGCGCAGGCGGCATGCGACCGCCGACGATGCGCAGGCAGCGCAGATCCGAGAGCAATGGCACCGCGAGAATCAAACCGATCTCGACCTCGGGGTTACCACGCGGTGAGCCCGTCAGAAGGTGATGGTGCAACATGACGCAACAGTTGCAACAATCCGAACCGCAGCGCAAACGAGGGCGAGATCTGCCACATGATGGGCCCGCTCCACGAAAGAAGGCGAAGCCCGCACCGCAGATTCCGCAGCTCGTTTTATTCCAGGACCAGCAGGCGGCGAGTTGATGGCTGCGACCTGCTCGATCTGCCGGCACAGCTCGCGCGCTGCGATCGAAGAGGCGCACGTCCAAGGTGCCAGTCTGCGCGCGATCGCGAAACAATTTGCGGGCGTCTCTGCCTGGGCCGTGCGACGGCATTTTCGGAATTGCCTGCCTGGCATTATCCAGAAAGTCACCGCGCACCAAGACCAGCAGAACCGAGCGACAGCGAAACTTCCCGGCCGGGTCGAGGTCCTGATCGCAGAACTAGAGCGGTTCACGGCGAACGCACTGAGGCGCAAAGATTATTCGTCTGCGCTGCGAGCGATCGCAGGTCGGCTGCAATGCCTCAAAACGCTCGGCGAGTTGAGTGGCGAGTTACGACCTGGTGGGCTGGGAGAATTTATTCCTGGTACCGGCGTGACGACCGCCGTGCAGGTCAATTTGAACACTCCTGCTGCGCCCGCAGAAGACGAAGAGGAAGCGCGTGCGCGGTTGATGCAGCGGATAGCGCAGATCTACAACATCGCTTGGCCGCGCAAGTCGCGCGTGCCGGACGACACGGTGCATTGATGGCCGAAACTTATCAAGTTGTCTGGAGCCAGAGTCGAGCGACGGAGCACGCGAAGAGTCAGACGCGGCCGGCGCCGACGTGCACGCAAGACGCGCAGCTCGATCTGCGCAAGTTTGCCTTGGATGATATTCGCTGGAGACGCACGCAGCCCACGACCTCGTGCCTGCCGCGCGGACGGCGACCGAATGGGACTGCGGTGTGAAACCGAGTTCGCGCTGCCAACAGCGCGAAGAACAGCGCCAGAGTTCGCCGGTGAGCGGACCAACCGACCCGGCAGGCAGGAGCGGGAGGCAAACCAGCCCTCCGCTCTTTTCCTTTGTGGGAATGTAGGAAACCGACTGACGCGGAGCAGAAAGTATCTGCGCCTTCCGAATCCGTCCACCGGTGGACAGATTCGCTGTGCACTGAAATCGCCGTCTTGTGCACTGAGCGCCCGCCAAGCTGTTGATTTTGAGCGATCTGGTTATATTGCGGACCTAACCACTTGGGGATGAGGTACACTGATCGACCGAAAGGACGGGTCTCCCATGACTGAAAGGATGACCGCGCAGCAGTTGATTGAGGCGTTCGAGAAAGCCCGACAGCCGCGAGGCCAGTTCATTTACCTCGCCTTGCTGTTCCTGCTGCCCAGCGGATGCATCGAGCGCATAAACGGCTGCTGGGATTGGCGCAAGATAAATGCTCTGATCGAGGAGGCAGTCACGAAGAATTATGAGCCAATGGGCATCATGGGGATACGAGAGGACCTCACAAACCCGTTTACCGAACCATTCACCCAAGAAGATCGAGTTTCGGGCTACATCCGCGAGGAGATCGAGCACGTAGAAGGGCAGATCAGGACCAAGACGTTGCGGCAGCTCAAGCTATGATCTATCCGCGCCCCCGCGGAGCATGAGTCAGCGCGTGCCGTTCCGAACACCGCACCAGTTGCGGCATTCCAGCAGCAGCGCGAGGTCGATGTCTGCCAAATGACGATTAACTCGTCGTAATCAGAAGTGAAAAACTGAACGCAATTTTGTGCTTGATTGCGCGCGTTCATTCTGGTAAGTCTTGAGCTGCGAGTTTGGTTGAGCCCGGCGCTTACGTCGCTCTTGGTCGGGTTCCGTGACCCGGGCCTCAACCTGAAATTCGAACCCGACCCATGACACTCATAAACAAATCCGAGTCGCCATTGAGCCGGGAGAACATCCGCGAGCGAGATGGAAGGGTGCCAGTGGTAGGCGCCAGTATTTAATCCCATACCTCGACGATCGGAACCGGGCCCTGATCCTTCAGCGAGAAGGACGTCTTTCCCACTAGAGGCCCACCACCAGGAAAGTGCTCCCCATGCTTAGGGGCATGCAACTCTCTGGAGGTGGTGCGTGCCCGAAGCAGCAAGAGCAGCAACTTTTTTCCAAGGTCCCGTAGGACCGCTTAACTCGGTTGTTTTGAGGAGCGGTTCTATGTCGGCATCCGGGCTTTCGTCGTCACCCCCAAGAAAAGATCGAACTGAGAACGACCCGAGCGGTCGAGGCCTCCGCGTGTGCAGACGCGTCGAGGCCTCGTCGCTTTTGTGGCGCATGCGGCGCGGGCACGTTGACGCGGTGCGCCTTGTCGAAAGGTGATGAGCATGGCTGCACGTCCAGTCCGATTGCTGGAGAGATCACAGGATGGAATCCCGGATTTGCAATGGATCAAGAAACACGTACCGATTTCCGCCGTTGCTAGATTGCTGGGCGTCCGCGTTGAGAACGATCGGGCAGCACACTGCTGGCGAAGTGGCCATCAGAACGGCGACCGAACCCCCTCGATGTGGTTCAGCAAGAGAAGTAACCGCGGCCAGTGCAAGGTGTGCGATCGCCACACGTTTTCGAACGTTGATCTGGTTCAGATGCGGCAGGAGATCGACGGACGTCCGATGACGACGGCCGAAGCCATTCAGTGGATCGCAGGATATTTCCCCGTGCCTAACATCAAGAAGAAACATCTCGGCAAAAAGGATCAGCCCTTTCGAGTCGGATGCGGTTCGCGTCTTGAAGGACTAATCCGCTCCGGGCTCTGGGGGCAGCTCAGTCATCCCGAAGGAAAGATCCTCATGGTGTTGACTGAGTTCGAAGGCCAGGCGCTGTCCTATAAGGCGATCAGCCGCTATGCCGGAGTCAGTACATCGCAGATCGGGCCAGCGCTGCAGCATTTCGGTCGGATGGGTCTTTTGAAAGTGATCGCAGGCACCGCGAAGAAGGGGGTCTTGCCGGACAGCAGCAAATACACGGTGACCTGGGACAGTGAACAATTCGAGAAGCTGCTGCACGAAACCTTCGAGACGACTAAGGAAGAGGTCGCTGCCCAGAAGGAACTCAGAGCCCTTGCCAGGAAGGAAAGGGCCGCCCAGCTACATACCAAGGTAAACCTCTACTCGCCTAGCGAGTCGGTGAAGAGATTAGCCGACTCGCTGGGCGGTGCGGCAAATCGAAAAGAACGGGAAGGCACGGCATGAAAAATCAGAAAACAGGAGCGTTGAAAGCAGTGCAGCCGGAACCAAAGACGGTGCAGGAGTGGATTCGACTGCGCAGGATCGAACTGCGAAAGGCTGGGAGGTCGAAGGAAATGAAGGCGGCGCCGATGCCAGCGCGGTTGTTTCTTGTGAAGCGATCCAAACCAGCGCAACAGATGGAGTTCACATTCGAACGACCGGAGGCAGTTGCAGTAAAGCCGAAGGTGGGCTAAATCGTCACCGCCTCGACATTGACGGTTTCGATGGCGGCGAAACGCTTACTGGGCACGGGTTTCGGAGTGACCGAAAGTGAGCCATGCCCGGCGAGAGCATGGAACGCACAGAGGAGCACGGCAATGTTGAACGAGAGTTTAGGGCGGTGTCCGCTTTGTGGGAAAGACTGCAAGGCCGACGAAGAACTAACCCAGATCGATGGCGGCCCGCATGGAATATGCCATGTCGACTGCATCCAGGAAGCGGCCGAGGCGCAGGTTGATTTCGAGAAGCAGATCGAGAGGCGCGCGTCATGAGGATTGAGGTTTTCGCTTCCGGGCGCTGCGTGCCGTCGCAGGGCGGCATCGGAATTTTTGGTTGCGTATTGAAAGTCGATGGCCGAGTCGTTTGGACCGAGTCCGGGTGTTCGGGACGAACAGGACAGACCATCCTGTCGGCGAAGTTCGCAGGCGCAATCGTTGCGCTGCGCAAGTTGACCGACGAGCACGCAGAGCATCCCGAAGCGGCGCTCGCTTTATTCGTCGACGACCGGCAAACGAAGCTGCAGCTCGATGGGACGTGGCCGGCTGGCCAGAACGATTGCCACTTTCCGTTGTGGAAGGAAGCCCACGAACTGTATTTCGTGCTGAACGAGTACCGCGAATTTTATCTAGGCTGGATGAACAACAACCTGGCCGCGGAGCTTGTCGCGCAGACGATGAAGCGGCACGGGATTGCGGAAGGGAGGACGGTGCGGCGATGAGTCCTCTGCACGGAACGACGGCCGAGCAGCTCCGGTACCTCGAAGCCGCGGAGATCATTCATCGCGCGAGAAAAAACGCAGGCGTCAAACTGCCTCCGTACAGTCGCCATCAATGGAACGTTGACCAGCAGCTGATGCGCGATTCGGCAAACCGCAAAAAGGCGCTACGACGTGAAGAGCGCGAACGGCTGGAGATGTTGGATGGCTGCAGCACGGAGTGAAGCTAGAAACGGAGACCTTGTGAAAGCCAAAACGGAGTACACGACTGAATTGCGACTAGAGGATCACGAATCGATGGTTGCCGATCTGTCGCCGGCAGAGCCCGAGCCCACACGTGTAACGCGGCTGCAGTCTCGCGGCGGCCGGTCAGAGCGGGAGTGCGGATTGTCGTCGACGCTGGGTCACACGATCGAGGAGTACTCGCCACGCGCGCAGCAATTCGCAGACGCGCGGAGTCGCGAAGTGCTGCGAGCACTGGATCTGGAGAAGGATCTGGCTACAGCGCGGCGCAGCGTCACTCAACGGCCACGGGCCGATCCGATCCGGGATTCCGTCCGGGACTTTGCGGCTCGGCATCCGGAGCTGAAAGGGCGCGCGCTCGGGCGGGCGATCGCGTTCCATTTAGACAACGAGGGCTTCAGTTCCTTGCTTCGCTGGAAAAACGCGACGGGGAAACGGTTGTGGCGTGATCTCTGGGACTGCAAACACCTGAAAACCCGCGCCGCCGTCCGGAAGTTCATCTACTCGAGGTTGTTACCGGTTGATACCAGTAACAATTTGCCGCACATGCTGAAAGGTGCATAAACAGCGGCGATTCTCGGTAATTGCTTGTTACCGGCGGCAAATAAATGTGACAACGGGCGGAGCCCGGCGTGAGGATGGCGATGAGAGCGCAAGGCACGGCACGAAATATGAGAAAAGCAAATGGCCGAGGGCTACATCGCGGACGACAGCCAGGAGCAGCGCATCTTGCGGCTGTTGGAATCTCGCGGCGGCGATGGTTGGACTCCAGCTCCGGAGTTGGCCAGAATTTCGTTGCAATACTGCTCGCGAGTCAATGGCCTGCGGAAAGCAGGGCATCGGATCCAGAACCGAATCGAGACGGTCGACGGTGTGCGTCACGGCTTTTACAGGTTGGAGCGGGAGGTCGAGCAGGTTCCGTTGATTCCCGAGATGACCGTGCAGCGGTGGGCCGACCCGGAGGAACGCGCGTAATCGTCAACTGGTCAACATCGCCATCGGGGCGAACGCTGAAAGCCACAGTGGGCGCGGGTTTCGAGTCATAGCGATTTCAGTCATGCCTCGATGAGGCATGGATCAGGAGGACACGTGGCAGGAGCTGTTGCAGAAATTCGGCGACCGACAAACGAGCAGCCTGCGATCGAGTACCTCGACGCGCGAGGACTGGGGCAGCGCTTGAACGTGCCGCCGACGTGGCTCTTGGAAAACACGCGCAGTCGGGCGACGGATCCAGTCCCGTGCTTGCGATTTGGAAAATACGTGCGATTTGCTTGGGGCTCGCGCGAGCTGAACGAATGGCTGAGCCGGCGCGCGTCCGGCAAGAAATAGGGAGGTTCAAATGCAAATCACGACCGATCACCTTGAGAAAGTCCGCGCATTGCTGGGCGCGGCCAGCGAGCAGCTCGCCGTGCAGTCGAAGGCCGCGAAAGAAGCGGAGGAAGCGCGCCTGGCGCTCGACGCGCGATGGCGAGCGCTGCAAGGCAGTTTCGACACTCTCGCCGCTGCATATGCCGGCGACGTGGAACCGAGCGAGGCACAGCTTATCGGATTGCCGGCTGACGTGCAGAGCGCGCTGGGGTACGTGAAACCAAAACCCGCAGCGTAAATCACATGCTCACCATCCGCCAAACAGTCGCCGCGTCGACACCGGAACAATTCCGGGCGTTGCTGGTCGAGCAGTGCGAACTGGCCTTGGCGCAAGTCGCAGATGCGCACGGGATGGGTGAACTTGCTTGGTCGGACGTCGAAGTAATCGCTGAGAATTTGTTCGAGTTCACGCTCGAGGATGTAACCGGCAAACAGGTCCGCGCCAGCATTGAGCTGACGCCGGTGGTCGTGCAGTGATCAACCAAGGAGGGAAGGTTATGTCACAGGATTATTCGGCTCCGATGCCGCAGAAATTGGATCAGAGCCGCAGGACGACAAGCACGATCGGCCACCAGGTTGCCGACACAAGGCGCCGCGGAAATGCGCCCAGCATCAAGACGGGCATCGTCGACCAGCATGGCAAGAGTGTCGACGGCATGACGCTGCAGCCGGGCCCGACGAACTCGCCGACTTTGCCGAGCGAACAAAATGGCTTCCAAGGTGAAACGTTGCCGGCGGACCCGGAAGACGCTCAGTCGCAGCAGACCACGGCCCCGCCTATTGCGGCCGAGACAGAACCCGCAGAAGTGCCGGAGACGACCGCGAAGCCGAGCAGTGGCGGCGAGAGCGATCCGATCATCGAAGGCGAGAACGCTCCGACGGGAGGCCTGGAAGAGGCTCGATATCCGAGTTTGATTCCATCGGCGACGCCTGTCGGCTATCCGTCCGACTGAATGCACTAGGACGTAGAGAGCGGCGCACAGCGTGACGCAGGACGAAGAGAAAGTCAGGGAGACCATCATCATGCAGCAAAAAAACGCTTACACGCTGAACGGACTGCTCTGCAGCTTGCAAGTCTCGCTCTCTCCGGCGCAGCTGCGTGCGTTGCCCACCGCTCCGCTCACGGTCATTGGCAATCCCGGCGTGGGCTATGCGACTTTGATTCGCACGGTCGTGGCCTCGCTGACATTCGGCTCAACGCCGTTCGTTGCGGCCCCCGGGAGTCTCGCCGCATTTTTTTATGGTGGCCCCTCTCGTTTTGGAATCCTTGGCGGTGCCTCACCACAAGGGCCAGGCGGGCCATTCGTCGTACCGAACACGGACGGGCCCTATGTAGCCTTCAAGATTGTTAGCGTTGCAGCGGCGGTCGGCGGCGTCACGACGTACACCATTTCGAGTTCGAACTTAGCAGTGAACGCGCTGGTCGGGTTGCCGGCCAGTCCTGGCGGTTGCACGAACGCAGCCAACAACGCAAGCGCGCCTGGCGGCTGGACGGTGACGGCGAATACCGCGAGCACGATCACGATTTCCAATCCCAGCGGCGTTCTCGAATCGTCGCCTCCGGCTGCAGCAAATATGTCGATCGGCGCGCCCGTATCTACGGTCGGAGGACTAGGTTCCACGATCGACTTGACGCCATTGCTTACATCGGCGCAGGCCTCTGCTGTCCAGGCGTGGACGATCGGCGGCTGGCAATTTCCCAGAAACGAAATCGAAAATGCCCCGATCTTCCTGGGCACGTTTGCCTGGGCCGGGCTTGCGGCGCCGCAGAATTTTTCAGCGGGCGACAGCAATCTGACGCTCACTCTGGAATATCTACAGGTGCAGTTGTGAGCGCTGTTAATCGACATGAGATCAACATGTCGGCGGGCGCGGTCTGAAAAGCCTTGAGTGGCGCGGGTTTGGAGGCCGAATGGTCAGACCCATGCTGCCGGCGAGCAGAGTTCGAGGACGTAAGGCACGGGACGGCACGTTAATTTCCGAGGAGGCACCATGGCAAAACTGAGCAAGACCGAGCGCCAAGCATGGGAAAAAGATTTGGCGACTCTGCGCGCCGCCGTCGAGCAGTGCCTGCAAGTTTTGAAGGCGGACGATGAGGCCACAAAAGCCGCGGAGGCAGAGAGCGACGCTGCAGTTGTGAAGAAAGCTGTAGATGGCGGCACAGGCGACGCGCGCACGGCGACCGCTCGGGGCGTGTTTACTATCCGTGAGCAAGGTGGCCATCGGATCTCCGACGCGGTGTACGGCGGCGACCGCGAGAAGTAAAAAGTCGTCGACCATCTTCGAAGGCGGAGGGCACTTCATGAACCAGGGGCGAGTGTTCCAAGTGAGCGAGCAAACGTTGCGACAGGATGCAGCGAAAGCTGCGCGTGCGAACCGCGAGGCGACGAGGGCGGCACTCAAGTCGCGCGCCTCGACGCTCGAGGTAATGGCCGCGCTCGAGGATTTCATTCCCGGAAAGTTAACGCCGGAAGAAGAAGAATGGGCGTCGAGTGATCCCGAGCTGGCAAAATTTCTAAGCATGTGCAGCGAGAAAGAGTTGGTGCGCATGCGAGAAGAGCGCGGCGCATACAAAAGGCGCGCGGCATAGCGATGAAATTCACGTTTGACATCTTCAGGAGAAAGAGACCGATGACACCGATCGAGATAGTAAAGCCAGTGGAGCCGGACCGCGACGAACTCGAGGAATTGCAGACGGCGATTACGCTCCACCAGGGCCGGCTGAACATGATGGAAGAAGAGGCTGCGCATCTGGATTCCCAGATGAGCCGAATTGGCGTGCTGGCCAGCGCGTTGAAAATCAGAATCAGCGAGCATGACGCCGGCGCCGCCGACCAGCTCGACAGCCTCGAGCGAGAGCAGCAGGAAATTGCTCGAAGGCGCGAAGGCTTGCGCCTCAGGATCGTGAGCCTGCAGTCGGAACTGGTGCCGATGACGCGCGAAGCGAGTGCGCTCGCCAGCCAGCGTGATCTCGCGCGCCAGGACGCGCTTGTGAAAAAGTGCGAGGTCGAGAAGGATGCGCTGATTGAGGAGATCTTGTCGAACTGGACGCGGTGCTGCGAAGCCGCATTTGATCTCATGGTTATGTTGGATGGCGGGATGGGCGGCCAGCTGCAGCTCGATGCGGAGCACAAGCGACAGTTATTTGCGATGAACACCGACGTGGGTGAGCGCTTGCAAAGTGCCGCGCTTGTTCATGTAAACGGACAGCATCAGTTTGTGTTCGCGCGGTCGGAAGTGTTCGCGCGCATGAAGATCATTCCGGCACGCAGGAAAGAACAGAGTCAGCGCGCCGGGTAACAGTTCGCCGGTTTTACTCCACAGTTTTTCCGGCGAAGGCTGCGTTTCATCTGGCTTAGGCCGCGCTCCTCCTCCGGAGCGTCCAGTAAATGGCGCAGCATCCGAGAGGCAACGGGCGGTCGTGGTTTGCTGAATCCCACGGCTGCCCGCCTTGGAGGACATCGGCAGTGCACGACGAACCCGAATTGGCAGCGACGAACATCTTGGCCCACATAAAGCAAGTGTGGATCATGGGCTGCCCCTGTCTGGTGTGTCAGCGAGTGGACGAGCGAAAAACGCACATCGCAGCGCGAAGCCTCGAGGAGCGGCCGCGTCCTCCCGGAGGGTTTCGAGCCGCGCTGCGAGCCCACCGGAGGGAGCAAGATGCGCGGAAGTCCCCAGACTCCGCGACAGGGCGCAACGGGAAACGGGAGCGGTGCAGGACCGGCTTGACCGTCCAGGTGCGTCGAAACCGGAGGGGCTGAGTCTCGTTCTGGGAGGTCAGCCTTTCCGGTCGAATCTGTCCACCGGTGGACGGATTGGGGACAGGCAAGCCACGCCCGCCGCGGGCATGAGTCGGACAGAACGCGCAGAAAAGAAAGTGCTTAGGGTGAGCGATGGTGAAGAAATGATGATTTAAGTGCGGAGCGCCGGATCCCGTGCTATAGTGCAAGCGCGTCGAGCCGGTGCTTTCAACACTGGCCCGACGCTAACCAACGTCGCCTAAACGGAGGCAACATGGCTGATCAAATCCTACCTGATTTTCTCTCCCAGATTTCCTCTGTTGGCGGCCAAAAACGGAGGAAAATACATGCAACGCAAGCGAGAACAAACAGGCACCACCGTGCCGATCGGCGGTTATTGGGTTTGCCGTTACGCTGATTGGCGAATCGAGGATGGCGTCCGCATTCGCAAGCAAGGTCTCTGTCACAAACTAACGCCGATCCAGGAGCAGCACGCCCGACTCCGACGTCCGCCCAAGTACGTCAAGGAACTCCAGGCTGAGTTCATGAAGACGGTCAATGCCAGTGCTGCTCGCCCTGAAATGTGCAGCACGATCGGGCAGTTCGTCGAGTCGAATTGGCTGCCCTTCATTGAAGAGCACCGCTCGTCATCCACGGTCACCGGCTACAAATTTTATTGGAAGGTCTTGCTGAAACCCTACCTGGTGAACCAGCTCGTGCGCGACTACACCACGGCGCAAGCGGAGCGGATGCTCCACGAGATCGGCCGTCTGCACCCGACGATGAAGAAAGCGACCCTGCACAAGCTGAGGAGTATCCTTTCAGGAATCTTCAAGCGTGCGATCGGTCAAGGCCTGCGTCCCGGGCACAATCCCATTCGAGAAGTGACTCCTCCGGAGGGCCTGCCTTCGGCCGAGACATACGCTTACACTCTGCAGGAGATCCGGCAGATGTTGGGAGCGATCACAGACGAGACTACGCGGGTGATCGTCGCGCTCGCAGGCTACTGCGGCCTGTCGAAAAGCGAAATCCAGGGCCTTTGCTGGGAGAACTACGATGCGACCAAAGGCGAGATCGCAGTCGTCTCGTCGGTCGTCGCCGGCAAACGCGGCAACACGAAAACGAAGGCGCGCGCAGCCAGCGTGCCACTGATCGCGTCAGTGCGTGAACTGCTCGACCTGTACCGGCTGCGGCTTGGCGATCCGACAACGGGCGAGCTTCCGAAAACCGGCGTCATGTTCGCGACGGAGGTCAACACTCCGTTGGACCTGCACAACGTCTTCACTCGCCAGATTGAGCCCGTTCTCAATGGGTGTGCGGAGTGCGGCGAGAGCGAGAAGGAACACGGGGAAGCCGCGGAGCACGAGTACCGTCGTCGCGACCTCCCGACCTGGCACGGCTGGCACGCATTTCGACGAGGCCTGGCAACGAACCTCAACGATCTCGGCGTGCTCGATCTGACGATCCAGCGCATTCTGCGTCACAGCGATGTGACCACGACACGGAAGGCGTACATCAAGCCGCTCGACCATCAGGTGACCGCAGGTATGGAGCGGATGGAGGAGGAAATCCGGAGGGTCGAAGCTGCGACGGGAAGAGTCAACTAGGGCCTTTTTCGAGGCCGATTTTCCTTAATAAACATTGACTCTCTTAATCAACATCAACCCAAAGTTTGCAAGTCATTGAAAACTTTGGTGAGCGCGGCAGGACTCGAACCTGCGACCCATGCCTTAAAAGGGCATTGCTCTACCAACTGAGCTACGCGCCCCACTGACATTCAAATGTAACACACTAAAATACCCCTTCCCTAAGCCGTCCGACCGCCTTCGCCCTCCATCTTTGACCATGGTGGCAGTTGGGCGGGCGCTCGACTCGCCTCCCTCCTACGCTGTCAACGCTGGCGAGCTAACTTCACTTCGAATTGCAGGACCCGACCCTGCGCTCACGCCATCCATCCGCTTTCCCGCCTGGCAATGCCCTTCACGGTTTCTTCAGAACTTCTTCAGAGAACCCTAAGTACCCCACACTCGATTCTGGGAGATTCTCCTCGTCGAAGGGCCGAGGGTGCGGCTCAACCTTGGAAGTGGTTGGGCCTGATTCGCAACCTTCGCCGGAAAAACCATATAAATCTTTGATTTTCAAGGAGAACCCCTATGAACTCGCCAAAATTCACGTCGCTCACCGAAATGCCGTCGAGCAGCCACGCCGATTTCTGCCGAACCGGATCATCCTCTTCCCGATGCGCCGGATCGATTTCCACCAGCCGGAGGACGGCTAAAATCAGCGTCTGGCCCGTTCTCGTCCTCCTATGCCTGTTGGCCACCCTACGAGCCCCAGCCTCAGCCCAGGGCCCCACCCAGGAAACCTGGACCGGCGCTGCTGGCGACGGCCTGTGGAGCGATGGCGATAACTGGAGCCCCACGACGAAGCCGGGAGGCCCCAATGGAAACTTCAACGTTTCCATCCCGCACATCAACGGCGACGGGGTTGAAATGGACGTGAGTGCCAGCATCGTCAACCTGCAAATCGCGGCCAGCGCGACTGTGAACGTCACCAACGGAAGCCAACTCACCGTTACGGGCACAAGCATCTCCAACGATGGCCAGCTGCAGATTGACAACAACGGTGGGGGAAGCTCGGGCAGGCTCAACATTTCCAACACCGTAACCCTTTCCGGCACCGGCAACGTGTTCATGGGCGCCAACGTGGCCGCCATTTCGGGAGGCGGAACCCTCATCAGCCAGCAGCTCATTCAGGGCGTGGGCACGATTTCCGTAGCGCTGCAGAACCAAGGTCCGAACGGACAAATTACCGGGGGAACGCCGACAAATCCGCTATTTCTCACCGGGGCGGTCACCAATTCCGGACTGATCTCTGGCCTGGGTTTCACGACAGTCGTGTTCCTCAACAACACAGTCCAAAATGGCGGAGGCACCATCAGCGGAGGCCCCGGGCAAGTTCTGCTGAATGGCTGCACCATCATTGGAGGCACCGTGGGCGACGCCACTGCGGTTCCGATCGCCGTCCCGGGCGGCGCCGCGCTTGAGGGAAGAGCTTCTGCCCGCCGAAGCCAAGCCTCCGTCACACCTCTTACGACACCTCCAATTACTACACCTCCCAGTGGCACACCAACCCTCAACGGCGTCACCATAGTCGGGCAGTACTCCGTGGCCAGCGATATGACCCACACCAACGGGACCATCCTGGCGGGTGACATCACCAACAACGGGACGATCGTGG
>Ga0210403_10003799_pt1 | contig 13160 bp, 17 predicted proteins | sample IncBWC19MmetaG_FD_150863 | JGI IMG/M metagenome (GOLD analysis project Ga0210403, IMG submission 150863) | Forest soil microbial communities from Barre Woods Harvard Forest LTER site, Petersham, Massachusetts, United States - Inc-BW-C-19-M | ecosystem: Environmental > Terrestrial > Soil >... | reverse complement strand
AGGATCGTTTCCGGGAAGATTGTCGCGCTATAGGGTCGAACCGCCATCCGTCCGAGAGCAGCGGAGTTCACGCCGGTCTGACCCCCGAGTGATCCCCAAGGAAGCGGCGGAGTTCGTGATCAACTGGTTCGAGAAGAACCCCAATGGACTGCTCCGCTTCAACGTCGTGCAGCGGGCGATCGGGATGGAGGGCACTAGTAACTTCCGGCGCGACGTGCGGCAGCATCCGGACTTTAGGGCAGCTCTCGACAACCACGACATCGCAGAAGCCCAGATGCTCAGTGACAGCCGGCGCCCTGAAACCCAATTTTGTCTAGGCGCTGTCGGTGGAGTGACGGAGACCAGGCGCTGGTTGCATGCCCGGCGCCGATGTCCCCGGACGTACTGCAGCTGCCTTGGCTTGTGCTCTTCCACCAGTCAGCGTTTGGCCGAGGATGGAGATCGGGTTGTGAGACGGCTTCTCTTTGCGATCCCAGTGCTGGCCTTGATGGCTGCGCTTCCGGCTGGCGCCGAGATGTTTGGGCCGGACTACCAGTTTTGCGGGGATCGAACTTCCACGCTCGCCATCGTCGAGTGCCTACAGGCAAGAACCAAGGCGTCGGACCAGCGATCGAATGCAGCCTACAAGGCACTGCTAGCCCGCATCTATGCTGCTCAACGTCGACGCTACTGGCGGCACAACGCTGGTGGTCCAGTACAGGGACGCCAATTGCGGCTTTTACGGAGCTCAGGAAGGATCAATCCGGCAGATACAGGCAGTGCATTCGGTCAATGACGGACCCGACGCGCGAATTCGAAAAAGCGATGAAATCCTAGTAGGTGGGGGGTGCCAGGATTACCCCACCGATCAGCCGAATTCCTGCTCTTTCCGGATCGGGCGGAGAGGCGCTGGAGCGGTCGAATGGGGAGGTCTCCAAATTCTCGCGTCATCGTCCCATCCTGTCCGCTCTAATACGTAAACGTGGATTTTTCGTACCCCTCCGGCGAAGGCCACCTTTCGCACGTCGGATTTGATCTGGCGTGATTGCGCTGCGGTGCAAACATCGGTGCAAGAGACGGTGCGATGGCGACCGTCGAGGTGCTCGCCGGTCCTGCGCGGCGTCGCCTAAGGAGCGTCGAGCAGAAGCAGGCGATTGTGGCGGCGGCGTTCCGGCCCAGTGCAGCGGTGCGGAACGTGGCGCGTCAGGCCGACGAGCAGCCGACTTTTTTTTAATCTACCGCTGGCGGCGGGATCTTGCGGCTGCGGCGCGAGGAGCGGCTTGAGCTTCGCGACCAGCCCCTTCTCGATGCGCTGGTCGAAAAAGACGAGGTCTTCCTGTCTTTCGTTCAGTAACGCCGCGAAGGTGTATTTCAGCAATGCTTCCGCCGCTGCTGCATTGTCCGAGAGGTCGGCGAAGGCGATCTCCAGCTCGATCATCCAGAACTCAGCGAGGTGGCGGCTGGTATTTCGAGTTCTGCGCTCGGCAGGGCGGCCCGAAGGTGTAGACCTTGGTCAGCGCGAGGCAATAGGCCTCGACATTGAGCTGCCCCGAGACCGTCAGGAACCCCTCGCGGCCGAAGAAATCCTGCGCGAAATCAAACTTGCCCTCAGGCGTGCGCGGCAGGTTGGCGAGATCCAACGTCGACACCCGGAACAGCGCCCCCGCCCCTCCGCGTCGGGGCGGTGATGATTGGCGTATTGACCCAGAAAACCCCGTTCTCGTCGAAGAACCGGTGGATCGCCTTCGCCAGGCTGTGGCGGACCCGCGGCGCCGCGCCGATCACATTCGTGCGCGGGCTGCAGATGCGCCACCTCGCGTAGGTCCTCCATAGATGCGGCTTTGGCTGGATCGGATAGGTGTCCGGGTCCTCGACCCAGCCGAGCACGTTGATGGCACTCGCCTGCATCTCGAAGGGCTGCCCCTTGGCCGGCGATGGCACGATCGTCCCCGTCGCCTCCACCGCGCAGCCGGTCGTGAGCTTCAGGACTTCATCGGTGAAATTAGGCAATGTGTTGGGCGCCACAACCTGCAGCGGATGGAACGATGATCCGTCGAAGACGTGCACGAACGAAATGCTCCCCTGGGGCCGCGCCGGGTGCGCACCCGCCCTTCGACTGTGACCGGGGCTTCATCGGGAGCCTCGCCGGTCAGTATCTCGCGCTCGCTGAGCGCTCTCATGTCCATCGATCGAGAGGTATTCAGGAGACCGACCTTTGTCCAGTAATCCAACGAAGCGACGAACCTTGTTCATCGATCTGAACGCGTGCCCCGCATGCACGCGACTTCGCTGCGATGCGCGGCTGGTTCGGAGGTTTCGGGGCTGGGTGCGGATGGTGGCGGGTTGCTTCGATCCTCTCGAAGAACGACCTCTTTAGGACCGAGAACGGCTTTCATGGTACATATCAAGGAGACATTTCGCTTGCGTAAGCGCTTGCGATAATGGCTGTAGCATCATTTGGAGGTTCTTTGCCTCTGCTACCTTGATCGTTTCTGTATATACGGTTATAGCTTCTTCGAAACGTGTCGGGCCATCCTCGCGCTGCCCGAGCATCAACAGCGCGCTCCCCAGGTTTATTTGGCCCATGGCCCACTGCAGCGGAAGGTTCTCCGGCGTCCATTCTTGAAGCGCCAAGCGGTACGCGGTCACGGCCTCATCGAGGTATACCGTGCCACTCTCACGCTCCCCGAGTCTCAACAGCGCATTCCCTAAGTTCATCTGGCTAATTGCCCATTGCTGCGGTACCCGCTCACGCGGACGTTGCTGCAGGGCCAAGCCGTGGGCCGCGATCGCCTCCTCCAGTCGAGACGTGCCCTTTTCTCGCTCCCCCAGCCTCAGTAGCGCATTGCCTAGGCCGGTTTGGATCATCGACCACTGGGGCGGCATCTGCTCGCGCCTCACCTCCTGCAGCGCTAAGCGGTAGGCGGCAATGGCCTCCTCTAGCCGTTTCGTCCCGCTCTCCCTCTCCCCAAGCACACGTAGTGCCGTCCCGAGATTTGCCTGGGTCATTGCCCAATCGAGCGGCAATCGCTCGCGCGGATATTCCTGCAGCGCTAGGCGGTAGGCAGCGGCGGCTTCCGCCAAAGGACCCATGCGGCCCGCCCTCTCGCCGAGCACCCGTAAGACATTTCCCAGATCATTCTGGCTCGCCGCCCAGCGAAGGGGCGCATGTTCGCGGGAAATCTCCTGTAGGGCCAAGCGCAATGCGGTGACAGCCTCGTCCAGGCGCGCAGTACCGCTCTCCCGTTCCCCCAGTCGCCATAGCGCATTACCTAGGCAACCCTGTGTTCCCGCCCATTCAAACGGAGTACGCTCGCGCGTCCTCTCCGCCAACGCTAAACGAAACGCGGCCACGGCGTCCTCGAGCCGTGCGGTCCCGACTTCCCGTTCCCCCAACTGGGACAACGCAATCCCCAGATTCGCTTGCGCCTTGGCCCACTGCAGCGGTGCCCGCTCGCGGGTCCACTCCTGCAGCGCCATGCGCAAGACGCTTACGGCCTCATTTAGCCGAGCTGTCCCTGCCTCTCGGTCTGCGAGCTCACGCAGCGTATTTCCGAGGTTGTTCTGCACCATAGCCCAATAGAGCGGCACTCGCTCGCGGGTATATTCGAGGAGGGCCGCGCGGTATGCTGCAATAGACTCCTCCAGTCGTACTGTGCTACCCGCGCGTTCCCCGAGCCGCGACAGCACCGCGCCCAGGTTCACCTGCACCATCGCCCAATGCAGCGGGGCTCGTGTGCGGGTCCACTTCTGCAACGCGAGTCGCAAGGCGGTGAGGGCCTCCTCAAGTTGTGCTGTGCCGACCTCTCGCTCGCCAAGCGCTCGTAGCGCATTGCCAAGGTTATTCTGAGTCAGCGCCCATAGGTCCGGCGCCTTGTCTCTGTCCAACGCCTGTATTGCTAAGCGATAGGCCGCCACGGCCTGCTCGAGCTGTGTGGTCTCGTTCTCTCGTTCCCCAAGCCGTGACAGAGTATTTCCCAAATTGTTTTGGATTACCGCCCACGACTCGGGATCCTGCTCACGCGGCGTTAGGCTAAGCGCCGACTGGTAGATTGCAACGGCTTGTTTCAGGGCGGCGCTGTCGCCATGTTCGTCACCCTCCCGAAAAAGAGCACCAGCCTGCCGGGACAAGGCTTCTTTCTTCTTACCAAAGTTGTCAGCCGGAACGATGTGTGAAGCCAGTTGGAAATGATCCGCCGCTTCGCGGTAGTGAAACTTTGCTAACGCGACGTCGCCACGACGCAGCCGCGTTTCCACTGCGCCCATCTGCCATTCGTTGGCTGCTTCCGTCGCTTGCCGTGCAAACTTGCGAGCTCGCTCGGCCGCGCTGACTTGCGCCTCTTCGGCCTGTCGCAGATTCTCTTCCGCAGCGTCGAGCAGGCCGTCATTCAGGAAGGATACTGCTTTATCCACCAGTTTCCGGATGGTCGCGTCGCGGGTCTGTAGACTGGCGAGGCTCGCGCGCGTGCTATCCACTTGACTGACGATCTCAGCCCACTTGACTGACGATCTCAGCGAATTTTCGCGGTAGGTCCGCAATCGGTACTTCTTCGTGGCCAAGTTTTTTTAAGAAATTTATGACCGCTGTTTTGGTAAAGTTCAGATCCTTGGCGATCTTGGCCGCCTTTACTTCTGCTGCAATGAGGAGCTCGGTGTTCGCTTCAAGATGTTCTGAAAACGTTCTAGCTAATACTTGTAGGACCACTGGGTCTTGGTTGAAAATTTTTGTCTTGTACTGGTCACGGCCGATAACGTCGCCGCCACCAGTGTCCAGAACGCTATCATGAAAATTAAAGCCGCCCGACTGACTACCGTCAGAAGGGGCCGGATCCATGCCGAATCCTCCGCTCCGATCCCAGACGGCTATGCTCTGTACAATAATGCGGGTTTTACTTACCCCTGGATCTTATCGAGAACAAATTTGGTTGCTGAGCCTGCAACTCCGGATAGAATCGGACTGCCAAAGGCAGCTACCACTGCGCTCACAGCCCCAGGAACGAGGCTGACGAGTCCGTCTACTAGCCTTGCAACCACGCCGTCATCGGCATCTTCTCCCTTGGCAGCCTCGCGCTTGAGTTCGTCGAGCTTTGCCTCAGCCTCTGCTTGCTTCTCGCTCGGCGCAGAACGAATTGCCTCGGCGACTGGCCTCAACGCGTTATCGAGCTCGGGCGGCGGAGCGAAATTGATGGTTTTCGTCTGATCTCCACCGACGACATCGCCTTTGATATCCGGTTTGCCACCAAAAAAATTGACGCCTCCGCTCTGGTTGGCCGTCGTTCTCTCTGGCATGTTGCCCTTGTCCGTCGTTCTCTCTGGCATGCTGTCCTCCTCTGTAAACGCTCATTGCACCGATGCTGCATTGCAGGACACGAAACGTTCACTCCTGCACCCAACGCGGCATTATCATTTCTTGATCATTGCCTGGTTACCGCCCGCGGCAGAAGCTAAACCTTCGCGACCGGCCGCGCAAGGCCGCATTAACAAAACATTGACGCGGCGACATCAACGTGCACGAAAGCTTAACGCGAGGTCAGGTCCTGAGCTTGCTGGAAGAAACGGTTGGGGTGCGGTCTCGCCTGATTGGCAATCGATCGCGTGATGGAGGGCGAAATAAGCGTAGGCCAGAGGATAAACCCGCGGCCGGGCGCCCAAGCGCAGTCCCCGCTTCCCCTTGAGCCATTGCGGTGCCAAAATCTTACGCGGCGGACCTTGGGTGGAGGGCAGCGTGGGGGAGAACGTAACGAGGAACCAAAGCGGGGGCATCAATATCTTTGGCGGGTTGGTTCAGCCCGATAATATGGTTGGCCGCGATCTGATATCTATCAGAGAACTGTAGATGTGACACAACCAGAAGGAGTTATGCCCAAATAGAGCTTGTTGGACGATTACAAATTCGAGTATGAACGGACGCACCATTATATGCTTGCACACACCTATCGGCCATCAAACGAACATGACCAAAAGTATGAAGTAATGATTTTTGTCCTGAGGCATGCCCGTGGCGACAGAGATTCACCGTATGTGAAAAATCCTAACATAGAATCGGCCATATTTCAGTTTGGACCGGGGTGGAAGAATCTAGAAATCACAACTTCAGGAAAGGATGGGGTGTTCAGCGTCCGAGTGCATGCTTGGGGCACTTTTCTCGTTGCATGCCGTCTGCTCCCTAAGGGCGAACGGCAAAAACCCATTACACTTTACCGGTTCATCGATTTCTCGATGGACGGTATCAAGCGCCCTTAGCCCTGATCGCAGACGCCCAGCAGAGCAAGATCGCCCGGATCGGATTTTTGGAACCCTTCTCCTATGTACCATTACGGAGAGCACAAAGGGGCGGAGGCTTCTGGGCCAGCCTGCGCGGGTTGGGCCACGCCGAGGGCAACAATATCTTCATCTGGCCGAACTTCCGAGACAGGTCTAGCCGCCACAGACAGCGAACGCAAACGCGGGAGCCGAGGCAGGATACATCAATACCTTGCGTTGCCGGGGGTTGGCGGAACGGGATCGCGTCGCGCACATCGGCAAGGCCGGTTACGTAGGCGAGGGTGCGCTCGAAGCCGAGGCCCAAACCGGCATGCGGCCCCGTGCCGTAGCGACGCGGATCGCGGTGCCAGGCTTAGTGCTCCCGGTCGATGCCGCGGCTCCGCCATGCTCCTGTCCAGCGCCTCGCTGGCCAAGCTCAGGCGGGAGCCAGTGTGCAGCCCTTGCCGCCGTCCAAGATTTATGCGCCACCACGAGCGTCCGAATGAGAAGGCGCCACACCGGCCGCTCAACCCACCCAGTGGACCAGCAACCGAGAATGGTGCGCTAGAGCTTCCCGCCTGCGCGGCCGAAAGGAGCACCCGTCATTAATTTCCGCTTGAGGGGCGCCGGTTCCCGCAGGGGCGCTGTCTCATCCTTGCGTCTCACTTCTTCGAGTTCACCGGCACGAAATCGCCGAAATCGAAGTGGAAATTCACGAAGTCGAGAGAGGACTGGTTCTGCTTCGCCGGCCTGTGACGCCCCATGCTCGACGGCGCCGGCGAGGCCTTCATACTCCTGACGACCGAACCCGGACGCGATGTGGCGCCTATTCACGATCGACAGATGGTCGTCCTCGACCGATCGGGCTGGCTGGCTTGGCATGATCTCACCCGGCTAGAGGCGGAGCTACTTCGCCCGCTTCCCGACAGAAACTTGACCGTCAACCAGGTCCGCTGATGCGAATGTATCGAACGAGCGGTGACCGGTCCCAGGGAAGCGGAGCCCGATCCCCAGAACCAGATGCGCTATCCTCTAGCGGAGCAACGAGGCTTTTGCGCGACACAATACGGAATCCCGCTTCCGCCAGAGCGGCGACGATGTGGCTGGCCAGGGCGTCGAGATCGACAGACGCTGTTTCCAGTGTCGTGTTCGCGATGATCCGCTAGACCGCTATAAAAGCGGTGGCGGTAATAAACCAAGCGCAGGAGACGCCTTCATGAACCGGTTCGGCTTGATCGCAGTGCTGCTGCCGGCTGCCGCGATTGCTGATGACCAACAAGTAATTGCGCAACCGGACAGCCTCAAATGGACCGCCGCGCCGCCGGTACTCCCGAAGGGGGCACAGATCCGAGTGGAGCAACGAGGACACGGTAATCCAGCTGAGCGGTGTGGGACCGGCCGGAATGACCTACCTCAACCCGGCCGACGATCCGCGCAAGACCCAGTAAGCCTGCTTTTACAGCCACCCGGGATGGACCCGACCCAATCGTCCCTGCGGTTCCGGCAGGAAAAGAGGGAGGAAGGTCGAAAGGGGAGTCGGTGCCGCTAACCTCTCACCTCGCCGGAGGTTGGCTCACCTTGGCCATGATGTCTCCGTTCCGTCACGGAACTGATCATGCGGCCATTTTCCGTGACGGATTCCAAGTGGGCTATCACGTCACGTCTCGGTTACATGACCAAACCCGTGACGGGGGCCACACTCCTTAGCTGCCGACCCCCCGGCGCGCCTGCGGCGGTACGCAGCTATCGCGCGGTTTCTTAGCACATAATAGCATTCGACCCAGCGTTCGATCTTGAGTCTCTGCGCTCTCTATGTTACCTGATAGGTAACCTCTTGGCCGACACCGAGATTACCCCTAGGGAAACAGATGGAGATATACGTCAGGGACAATCGACTCAGGGCGGCGCTTGACGATGAATCAGTCTGCAAACGACGCTACGGGTCCGACATGGCCAAGAAACTGAAGGTGCGGCTCGCCGCACTTCGCGCCGCCGAGTCGCTGGCAGACTTTTGGCCGCCGATGTCCGGTCCAGAACGGTGCCACGAGTTGAAAGCCGATCTGGCCGGCAAGTTCTCGGTAGACCTCAAGCAACCGCATCGACTCCTCTTTGTGCCGATGGAAGAAGACGGGAGGCCCGATCGTTCAGATGAACGGCAACGCTGGGCTTCCATCACCGTAATCGAAATTCTGGAAATAGAGGATACTCATGCCTAGCGAAGAGCGAGCAAGGATCCCGTTCACTGCCGAGGCGGTCCATCCGGGGGAAATCGTCACTGAATACCTCGACTTTCGCGGATGGGCGCAGCGCGACCTCGCGCGGCGTACGGGGCTAACCCCAAAGACTATCAGTGAGATCTGCAACGGAAAGGCTCCGCTGACGCCAACGACCGCCCTTGCGCTTGAAAGAGTGCTCCAGCGTCCAGCACATTTCTGGCTGAACTTGCAACGGCAATTCGATGAGGCTGAGGCGCGGAATCGCGAACTCGCTAGATCCGCTCAGTGGGTGGACTGGGCGCGGAGATTTCCATTGAGAGACATGAAGCGGCTGAAATTCTCTCTACCTTCCGGGAGATCTGATGTGGATGCTCTCCTGAATTTCCTGGGTGTCTCCTCACCAGTAAGCTGGGATGCTGTATGGGGCGCATCCAACGTGGCGTATCGGCAGACTCGCAGGTTTACGCAGAGCGTCGAGGCAATCTCAGCGTGAGTACGTGAAACGGAGCTTCTGGCTGAGAAGATCGATACAGCAGCGTTTGATGAACAGCTTCTACGCTCGTCTATAGGAAAGCTCCGGCTTCTCACTAGAGAACGAGCGGCCAAAATTATGGACCCGGTCCAAACGACTTGTGCCGCGTTTGGTGTGGCTGTCGTTTTGGTCCCTGAACTGCCAGATTGTGGAATTAGCGGCTGCGCCCGCTGGATTTCAGATAAAAAAGCTCTCATCGGCCTGACCCTTCGATATAAGACCGATGATCAGCTATGGTTCACATTTTTCCATGAACTGGGTCACATACTGATCCATAGAAAGAAGCGGTCATTCATTGTCGATAATGCTGCAGACGATTTGACCGACAGGGTCGTCGACCCCGAAATGCAAGGGTACGAGGCTGAAGCCAACCAATTTGCAGCTGACACACTAATCCCACCGAGCCCTTTAAGTGAGTTCCTCCGTGCTGGGAATATCACCAACGAGTCCGTCCATGACTTCGCTGAAGCCATCGGAGTGGGTCCTGGAATAGTAGTCGGACGCCTTCAGTTTGAGGGAATTTTAAGGCGCCATCAGGGTAATGCACTTAAACAGAAACTGAACTGGAGGTTCGCGGAAGACATCTAGCTTTTCCCGAGGAGAAGGTAAAATGATCGGTAAAATATTCATAACAAGTAGCGGATATGATCCGCAACTTGGCAAGTATATCAAGGACCCATATCTAGGCCCAAACCCAAGCCTTGGCGCTTGTCGGCCAGACATACGTGAGCGGATCAAAATTGGCGATCAGCTTTTTGTTATCTCTGGCAAGCTACCTAACGTTAGCCAATTTGTGATGGGCGGGTTTGAGGTAGCGGCGAAGATCGACGCGCGAGAAGCGTTTCTCAGTTTTCCGGAGCAACGGCTCCATCTTCGAGAAGACGGGCAATTAGGGGGGAACATCATCGTTGATGCCGATGGGGCACAGCATCCGCTCGATAATCATAATTCATTCCCACGACGTATCTCGCAATATGTCGTCGGGACAAATGGCATATCCATAGAAACTCCAGAGGAGATCGCTCTCGCGCGTGAGCAGACGCTAGACATGTTGCGGGAGGTCCTTGGTAAAAAGGGCGGATCGGCCTGGCAGGTAGTTGGACGTTGGGGCTCAGACCTGACCGACGCGCAAGTTCTTCGGTTACGAGAATGGCTGTTATCCCTAAAGAAACATATGTGAGGCTCAAGGAATAGGAACGGAGACTTATGAACATGGGAGCTCCTATTTTTCGGCAGCTTGAATTGCTACCGATGCAAGCCCAAGCTCTCCTCAATAGTTCTGCCTGCCACATAACCGCGGTTGGTCGACGCCGTGACGGTCGCATGCGATACTGGTGCCTTGCGCACAAGGCTAATGCTACGGGTAAGTATGGGGGGCGATTGAAGATTTGCCGCGGAGCGAATATTCGGCCTATTTCCGCTGAGGAAACACTGGCGCTGAACATCGATCAATATGGCGGTGGCGTTGCGCTCTGGGGGGCTGTCCCACCAATTTACGATACCACTCGTCTCCCGCTCGACCGCGGCATCCACGTCCGTGCTCGGGAGATATCGGGTGGCGACAAAATCCACGATGGCACGTTTCGGGCTGTAAAGCTGAACGGAGGACAAATCCCAGAGGATGGAATTACTATCTCCGAAACCGATGCTGAGCAGTGTATTCGGCTTTAAGGTAACGCACATTCAATGTTCATTGTGCGGAGATCCCCATCTAGATAAAGATTGGTTTAGTGTGCACCCACACCGGCGCCATCTCTGTGCGGGCTGCGGTAGGCACTTTCGGGATACAGCTCCCGGTATCGGAAATCCTATTTGTCAGGTTCAAGCTCTGACCGGGCTCATTCGCCGGAGGCCCACGACGGCCCAAAGGCCGTTGTTGTGTATACGGCAAGGGGAGTATCCCGGAGGAATACAGATTTGGGGGTCGAACCCTGCCATTATCTGGTCCGCCCAGAAGAATGAGGAGGAAGGGGTTCACATCCATACCTTCAATGAAGAAGGTGGGCCGGTTGTGCTAGACGACACATTTTCAGCGGTCAGAATAGACGACGTAACTCTAAATCCCCTTATGGTGCGAACGCTAATGGCTCAGAATGCACTGCCGCACATTGAGCACCGGGTGCAATCAATGAAATGCATGGAGTGTGGCCAGCCAGCATTCCATACCGGCGAGCAGGCATTCACGCCAGCGACTGGCCGTAAGTGCTTCAAATGTGGCGGAACTCTTCGTGGCTCAGGAAGGCTACGGAAGACAATCGGAAATCCCTTAGTCGAGATTCTGGATCGCCTCTCCGCCAACGCTGCTAGATACCCCCAAAAACACTCCCTCGGGTTTCTGCCCGAGACTTTGTGATCCTGCTACTTTCCTGAAGCGAGTTGCAGGTAGCCCATCAGTACGCCGCCGCTTCTATCGTGTTCGCACAGAAACTCTAGTGAGGCGCAATCGCGCCGGGTTATCACCAGCGGCAGGCCTCATAGTGGGACTGGCGCTATGGAACGCAGCTAATGCTGCACCGCCAGGGTACCGAGCGTATGATTTGGCGGGACATAGCTACTCCGCACACATCGAGGCCCGGACGTCGATCAGGCGGCCAAGGCCATGCTGGATGAGGAGATGCTGGCGGACATCGAGGACTTCATCGAAGGCTTCAATCAGCCCACCTACCGCGGCATGCGGATCAACGGCCAGCGGGTAGCTACGTGGTCATCCCAGCACGGGTGGTCGGGCGATAGCCGCCCCGAGGCCGAGTGGTTACAGTGACCAGCCATGTGGATAATCGGGAAACGTGTGGAACGCGGGGATAACCTGTGATAAACCTTGGTGGCGTCCTTAGGTGAGGCTATGTGGGCTCGATAGCGCGTTTCTTTAGGATCGAAGCCACCATGAACCTCCCTCTCGACATTCCGCCGCTACGTGATCTTGCTTGCTCTGCTGGCAGCTATCGCCGAACTGATCCGCGCATTACGGAAGCGATGACCGGAACCCGACGCTAACCTCGCCTCCGATACCGTCCCATGCTCGGAGGCTCGTAATGCCGTCGCGGGGGCAGCGGCTCTCCGGCCGCATCATCCCAAGGATCTCCTTCAGCGCCACGATACGGGACTGAGGGGGTGGACGATGTTCACCAACTTTCGTTCAAGAGCGGCGGCTTGGTCATCACCCACGATAGCGCACATTGGCAAAGCTGAAGACCAGCCTGATGACCCCGCGATCGGATGTTCGACCCAGGGGGGCCGTCCGCCAGTCCGTCACGAGCTAACCATATGCACCGCCTGACCCGTTGGATCATGCCAAACGATTTTACTGCCCTTTTCCAAATTTTGAGGAAAAATCACCAATATCTTCCTCGACGGAATTGCTGGCGAACGAGCCAGGAACCCTTCCAACCCCATTCTGAAAATTGCTTCACCTAATGCCTGGGTAGGCGCTACCCGCGGCGCGTAATGCTTCCAGTCTCCCGTCAATTCTTGAGTACTGAATTCTATTTCTTCAGCATTCGTTTCGTCGAAAAGATCTAGGATGTGTTGCAGAACAACATTCACCCTTAATACAATCATGACAAGCTGTGGATGCGGGACATGGCCGCCGGGTACGTCGGGTCTGCCAAGCATAGCACCGCTCTCAAACATAGCCGTTATTGGGTCCTCGACGAGATACAAGGATTCAAATTGTTCATCAACAGCGTGTAAATTACCTGGGTTGAATCGACTTGCGGTTACCTTAGTATGTGCGGTACTCAAGGCCGTAGCTATGTATTTCGGGTTCACTGATCGATACCAATCCCCATTCTCTGATTGTGGTGGCAACCTGGCCAAAGCATCATAAAGCTGACCAGTTGGATGATGCTTAGATAACAGACCAAGGCTGCGTTTGTTTCGATGCCGCGCTAATGCCGACCGATTTGGTTTCGGCGAATCAGCAGCCGGGCGTTCGGTTAATTGCCTTGATAATTCAACTATAGATGCTACACACCAGACGGCAAGCTCATCTATGCGGGCCGCTGCACAGTGCAATAATTGTGGCTGATTTTAACGGACGAATTTTCCAATGGCTCGACCGGTTTGGACCCCTACTGACGCGCAGCGGCGGCAAGCCGAGACGATGGCCGCCTACGGCATTCCCGAAGCGGACATTGCGCGCGTGCTCGGCGTCTCGAAGCCGACCTTGCGCAAGCATTGCGGTACCGAGC
>Ga0210403_10003797_pt1 | contig 13171 bp, 10 predicted proteins | sample IncBWC19MmetaG_FD_150863 | JGI IMG/M metagenome (GOLD analysis project Ga0210403, IMG submission 150863) | Forest soil microbial communities from Barre Woods Harvard Forest LTER site, Petersham, Massachusetts, United States - Inc-BW-C-19-M | ecosystem: Environmental > Terrestrial > Soil >... | reverse complement strand
GCGTCTCAACCCAGCGGGCCAGATGCGTCAGCGGAGCGAAGGCAATGTCTTCATCACGGCCGGGCAGCGGGCCGGGATCAGGCCGGCTCCAGACAAACCGGTCATGCTGTGGTCCGGCGCTCGTGCCGGGAAGGACCGGGTCCCATCGCGACCAGGGCGACACCGAAGGCTCAAGCGACACCTTGCGCGGTCCCGTGCGCCGCTCATGAAAAGGAGCCATCGCGCGGCGCCAGCTACCGGCGGCCTGGGCGAGATCGGCAGGCGTCATTTCCACGTCCGCCAGCTTTGCGGCCTCGGCAAAAGTACTGGCTGAAACCTCGGGGCCCACCGGGGTGGCAGTCCCATACGTGGGTGGCGCACCCGGAGTCTGGCCAACCGGACTCTGACCTTCACTGCCCCGGGAAGCTACCGCCGCACCCAACACGCCCGCTGTAGCCTGGACCAGAAACTTCCTGCGCGATTTCAACATGCGTTCCTCCGCGAAGGATTATACGGGAAAAACAAAAGCTCACCACGGAGGCACGGAGAGAATAAAGATTGGTAATCGGGTAATTTGTAATCGGGCAATTGAAACCCGTACAACCTTGAGTCTTCCCTGACTTCACACCATCCGGGCATCAATCCAAAGCAGCGAGATGCAGAATCCTGGGTTTTCAATTACCCGATTACAAATTACCCGATTACTAATCTTTTGTTCTTCTCCCCGATTCCATGGTGGGTATACTGCCTGATGTGAACCCTGAATCCATCCTCACACGCAAGCCGCCGGCGCCTGACCGGCGCGTGGCTTATGGTTCCGATCCCAATCAGTTTGTGGAAATCCGCAAGCCTGCCGGTCCGGGACCGCATCCTGTGGTGTTCTTTATTCACGGCGGATACTGGCGCGCCAAATACGATCTCGCCTACGCCGGAGACCTGTGTGCCGCGCTCGCCCAGCACGGTATCGCTACATGGAATGTCGAATACCGGCGGGTCGGCCAGCCCGGTGGCGGATGGCCGGGGACCTTCGAGGATGTCCGCAGCGCGTGGCGGCTGCTGCTTAGCCCGGAATCAGGGAAGGAATTCGATCGCCGCCGCGTCTGTGTGGCTGGGCATTCCGCCGGAGGCCACCTGGCGTTGTGCCTGGCGGCCTTTGAAGAGCCGGTCAAACGCGTGCTCTCGCTGGCCGGAGTGCTCGACCTGCGCCGCGCCTGGGAGCTGCACCTCAGCAACGATGCGGCCGCGGAATTCATGGGTGGAACGCCCACCGATGTGCCTGAGCACTATCGTGAAGCCTCGCCCGCCGAACGCCCTATTCATGCGCTGCAGAAGGTCGTCCACGGCACCGCCGACACAGCCGTACCCTACGAGATCGGCAAGAGCTATGCCGAAGTGAAAAAGAAAGCCGGAGAAAAAGTCGAACTCATCACCCTGCCGGGGACAGGACACTTTGAAATCGTCAATCCGGAATCGGAAATCTGGCCGAAAATACAGGCGGAGTTTCTGGCGCTGACCGGGGCTTAAGAGCGGTTCACCGCAAAGGACGCTAAGGGCGCAAAGGAAAACAGGGGATTGATTTGTTGATAGATCTAGCCTTTAGATAACCCTTCCAGCCAATCCATCGCATGTTCGATCACTCCTTGAGGAAGTTACCTGGAGTTAACTTAGATTGCCGTGAATCTTTTGTCTATGTTATGGGAAGTAACGGTGTACCTTACTCATTATCGGACTTTAGTAACGCCTACCAACCCCAACCCCTTGGCAATGAACGTCATCGACTCTTCCAGATGCTGGGACACATACTCTACGCTGTGACTACCCGGATAAATATGGATGGTATGGGCGACTTTTCTTGCTGTCAGCAGCTTGTCGAGCTCCCGCGTTCCGGCGTCAAAGCCGAAATCGTCGCGGTCGCCGCAGTCCGCGTAGATCTTCATTCCCTGCAAGCCGGCGGTGCGGGCGAAGACAAACGGACTATTCGCCTTCCAGAAGGCTTCGTCGATGGGCGTGCCAAATGCGCCGCCCAGGAATCCATTCAAGCCGGCATTGGCCGAGCCACGGGGCAGGTCTTCGAGCAGCGCCGGCATGTGAACTGCCACCACCGAAAACATCTGCGGATACTTAAAAGCAAAACGCAGCGCTCCGTAGCCACCCATGGAAACGCCGGCAATTGCACGGCCCTTGCGTGTGCCCAGGCCATGAAAGCGTTTTTCCATCTGGGGGATGAACTCGCGTATGAAGAAGTCGTCATAGCGGGCGCGGCCGTCTTTGGAATTGATGTAGAACGATCTTCCCGCCTGGGGCGTAATGACTACGAACTCGCCCAAGTGCTTGCGCTCCCAGCCGTCGGCGACAACGTTCCATGCACCGCTGGAAACCATGAAGGTCTGGTCGCCGCCCAGCCCGTGCAGGAAATACACGACTGGATACTTCTTTTCCGGATGAGCAGCGAAGCCCGGCGGCAGCACCGCGCAATATCCAATCGGGTACGGCAAGAGCTTGGTTTTAATGGAGCCGCAATCTGTGCGCTCGGCGCCCGAGGCGGCCACCGTCAGAATCAGCGGCCACAGGAGCCGCAGGCCTCTAATCATGCCGCAGCGCCTTCACCGGATCGAGCTTCGCCGCTCGCGACGCCGGATAAAGCCCGGCGCCCAGGCTTACTACCACCGCGAAGCCCATGGCGGCCAGCACCAGCCACAATGGGACATACCAGAAATTTTCCGGCTTGATATCCAGGCGGCGCAGATAAATGTTGGTGCCGAAGTTGATGACGCGTCCGATGCCCCATCCGATGGCTATGCCCAGCGCACCGCCGAGAATGCCCATGGTCCCGGCCTCAAAGAAGAAGATGCGCTTCACGTCACCGTCGCTCGCGCCCAAGGCCTTCATGATGCCGATCTCGCGCCGCCTTTCCAGAATGGCCATGACCAGCGTATTGATGATGCCCAGCGAAGCCACGGCCAGCGCTAGGCTGCCAAACACTCCCAGAAACATATCTAGGATGGTAAAGAAGATCGTCACGTTGCGCGAAGCATCGAGCAGTGAAAACGAACTAAAGCCCTGCTGGCGTATCTTCTCTTCCACGGCCTGAACGTCTTTGCTCTTGGCCACCCGCACCAGCAGCGCGGAATAGTTCTTGCCCTGCCCCGGACGCATGATGTTGCGCAGATCGCCGGGCTGCATTATGTTGAGCCCTTCGGCGAAGGCCAGCGGCAGAAAGACCGATGTCGAGCCGCTGCGCAATCCGCGGTAGGGTTCGCTATTCAGAATGCCAACGATCTTCACCTTCTGCTCACGCCGCACCACGCTGAACGCCGAACTTGCGCCAAGCGTTTCATCGGCCGGCTGTGCGCCGCCTTTCTGTCCTGGGCCCACTGATGGGGCCGGCGTTGGGGCCGCCGTGCTATCGCTCGCTTCGCGCTCCGCGTAGCGGAACGTGAGCTGCTTGCCCAGAAGCTGGGCTGCCTGCTCCGGCTTCAGCGATTGCTCGTTGAGCCGTGGCTCCGCCGGAAGGCCGAGGAGCTCGCGGGCAAAGTCGGAAAGAATCAGGACTTCCGGTTGGTCCTCGCCGGAAAAATATGATCCTTGCAGCTCGTCGAAGGCTTCGCCGGCGCGCGCCGAAGGCGGCAGCGCCCCCACCACTGTAAAATGCGCATCTTCCGGACGGGCCTCGGTACGGAACTCGCCGGTAGCGCTGATGATCGGATAGACTTCCAGGACTTCCGGCATCGCCGCAAAGCCCTTGCGTGCGGCGTCATCCAGAGATTTAGGCGCGCCGGTGATGACCGGCGCCTGCGCAATGCGCCGGCCCGCTCCCTGGCGCGAAGTAACAAAGATGGAATCGAAGAGTCCTGAGCGGCCCAGTTGGCGGTTCACCAGCTTCTGCAGGCCGATGCCCAGCGACAGCATGGCCACCAGCGAAGCCACGCCCACACCGATGCCCAGCGTGGTGAGCGAATTGCGCAATACGGCTTCGCGCAGGTTACGGGCGGCGAGTTCGACCAGATCATAGGCCTTCATTTCGCTGCTCCTGTTTTAGTTCCCTGCTCGCCGATTTTCTGTTCACCTAGTACTTTTCCGTCGCCCAGAAAAACCAGGCGCGTGGCGTAGCGCTCGGCCAGAGGACGCTCATGGGTCACCATAATCACGGTCATTGCCAGGGTGCGGTTGAGGTCTTTAATAAGATCCATGATCTCTGTGCCGGTCTTGCTGTCAAGGTTGCCGGTTGGCTCATCGGCCAGCAGAATCTTCGGACGGTTCACCAGCGCCCGCGCCAGCGCCGCCCGCTGCTGCTCGCCGCCCGACATCTCACTGGGACGATGCCCGAAGCGCGCCGACAGCCCGACTTTTTCCAGAGCTTCCTGCACACGCGCCCGCCGGTCGCGGCGGCGCACCTCGGCAAACCGCATCGGCAGTTCCACGTTTTCCTGCAAGGTCATGGTGTTCACCAGATTGAATGATTGGAACACCATGCCCACGATGTGGCGGCGGTATTGCGCCAGTTCCAAGGAAGTCAGGACAGAGAGGTTTTGTCCTTCGACCACGATGGCCCCGGAATCAGGACGGTCGAGACCGGCGATCAGGTTGAGCAGAGTGGACTTGCCCGAGCCGGAAGCGCCCAGCAGTGCGATGAACTCTCCCCGGTGCGCGGTGAGGCTCACTCCGTCAACGGCCGGAATGATGGAGCGGCCCAGCTTATAATGCCGGACCAGGGAAACGGTGGTGACTGCCTCGGGGTTAGCGGTCAATAGGGAATCTCTCCTCGATGCCGAAAGCGAAAAGTCATTCAACTGATGTTACTACGCGTTGGGCCTGCATGTAAGTTACCTGCGTACGATTTCGAGGACGCCCATTCACATCGCAACGTGGCCGCAACCAATGGCAAGAGCTTGACCAGGAAGGCACGGAGAAAGCAGGCAGTTGGCAATTCGTATTTGGCACTTGTGGCCCGTCACGGACGTCGCTCCATTTATAATTGAAACGGAGTTCGATTTTAGAAGAGGCGGTTGTCTCCATGCCCATTTTTGAGTACGTCTGCCAGGAATGCGATCACGAGTTCGAGGCCATCGTGCAGGGCTCGCAAAAGGCCCGTTGCCCAAAGTGCGAAAGCAGAAAGCTGGAACAACAGATATCCAGGTTCGGCGTAAGCGGCCAGCAATCGACATCCTCGGACGCCCCGGCCTGCGGCAGTTGAGGCGATCCCCGCGGGCCGGGCGCCTGCTCTACAAATTAAACGAAAATCACGGCCGTAGAGACGGTGCTACGCACCGTCTCGGCGCCTGAGCGTCCAAGCTCAGGCACCAAGCTTGTGCAGGAGTGAACGTAACTCATTCGGCGCAGGCATTCGACGCTCTATATTCCATTCCGAAGCCGTTCTAAAAGCGAGCCCCGCTGGAGGCCGTATTTTCATCCGACTGTCAGTTCAATTGAAATAGGCCTCAATCCGCGAATCCGCGCATATCGTTGAAAACTCAAGAAAAACTCGTTGCCGATATTGTTGCCCATGCGATTTTCGTTGCGCGACAGACGGCTTTAGCCGATTTTCGGATTGGCGTCGAGTACACTATATCCCTTGATCTTCGGGCAATCATCCGAGAACCGGACTCTGGCCCGAGCCGTGGCGCCCTCGCGCCGGGGCGAGTACGCTCATTTGCTTCAGGCGCCAGAAACCGGATCTTGCAGCTATTCAGTTGTCAAAGAACAAGTAAAGCAAGTATCCTCACGCCGGCAAAGCGGCTTCAAGCTACTCGCTACTGAGGACTCAGCCTTTTCATGTTGAGTGTGATCGCAGGCGGTATATGAGTCAAGACGTTGATGTCGCTTTGGCATCGCTTAACTGTCAGCGTGACAGCATCCATGTGCGGCCCACCAATTCATCAGTCTACCCTTAGCCAAACGCGCACTCCTGTGAGCTCGTGCCGCTACGGCCTAGAAGATACAGCGGCAGGAAAGGCAAGAGGTAAGCGTACGCTCAAGCCATCATCACCCCAAGGTTCCAATGCGTGAAATACCAAGCGCTGATGGAAGCACAGCAGCGATATCGGGGAATTCCGCCGCATTGTAGGATTGTGCTGGTGCTTGGCGGGGAACTGCCTAAAAAACTCCTGCCGCTGAAGCACCTGTTGGGAATTGAAGTAATAGAGGGAATTGGAAAGCCGATCAAGCGGGGATTCCGTGGTGTGCTCCCCAGTTGGTCAAGCGTAGCCATGTCCTTTTCCAGACCACGAGGCGATGGTGCGTTACCGCTGCTGCAAATTAACGTTTGGGGGTATATCCAAGCATTAGGAATTAGGACGGTACGCACCGCGAATATTCCTTCGGCTGTGATTACGTCCGCCGGCCTTTAGACGTAACAGAGTTACGTCTCTACGCATTGGTTCGTGGATGCAATCCTGCGTTAACGTTTGATCCCTGCCCATTCCTCTAACAGCATGATGGTGGCGGCGTAGTCCAGGTTGTCATAACCGGCTTTGCTGGCGGCTTCGTAGATTTCGTCGATCTTTTCGAGGCCTGGAAGTTTTGTGCCGCTTTCGCGGGCGGCGTCCATCATCAGGTGCATGTCTTTGTGCATGAGGCGCAGGGGGAAGTTGGGGGAGTAATCGCGCTTCAAAATGAACGGAGCTTTATAGTCAGCCACGCCCGAGCGGATCATCGATGCCTGCACCAGTTCGATCAGCTTTTCCTGGGACACACCCAGCTTGGTGGCCAGCGTCAGTCCTTCGGCCAGCCCTTCGTAGATGAAAGCGATCTGCAGATTCTGGCACAGCTTGGCCGCCAGTCCTTTGCCGTTGTCGCCCATGTGAATGATCTTCTTGCCCATGGCAAGAAACAAGATCTGCACGCTCTGGATGGTGGCCGCGGGGCCGCCCACAATAAAAATCAAGGTGCCCGCTTCCGCGCCGTTCTTGGAGCCGGTCACGGGAGCATCCAGGAATTCGCCGCCCTGGGCGCGAATCCTCGCCGCGAACTGTGCGCTCGCCGAAGGAGAGATGGTGCTGGAATCGACCACTACCGCGCCCGGTTGCAACGTCTTGGCTGCCCCGTTGGCGCCGAACAATACCGACTCCACGGCCTGGGTATCGGAAACACAGATCCACACGACTTCCTTGCCGTCTGTAGCTTCCGCCGGTGTGGCTGCCGTCTTCGCGCCCACCAACTCCACCGGTTGAGTGCGGTTCCAGATCGTGACTTCGTGCCCCGCCGTAACCAGATTGGCGGCCATCGGACGTCCCATGATCCCCATTCCAAGAAAAGCAATTTTCATAAGAGTGCGATTAGAAATTCTTGAGCACTACGGAGTCAAGAGGCGCGACCGCGATTGTGCAACACGCAAGAACAAATCCACCGCAAAGGATACATGAAGTTTTCAATCGCCGGCTATCGTTGGGCAACGCGGCCCAAAACCGCTTATAATATCGGGGCGCATTTCAACGAACGAGCGCAGGAGATTTTTCGCATGAAAAAACTATTAGCAGCCGTTGCTTGTTTGATGTTGGCCTCCACTGCGGCCTTGGCCGAAAAGTGGACTGGGTATATCTCTGACGCACAGTGTGCCGCCAGCGGCTCTAAGGCCAAGAAAGCCGCCGACTGGATCAACCCCGATGCCTTTGAAGCATGCGCCCAGAAGTGCGCGAAGAACGGCTCCCCGCTGGTCTTCGTCACCGAAGACAATCAAGTCCTCCAACTGGATGCGGATTCCACCAAGAAAGCCTTGACCCACCTCGGTCATCGCGTCTCCCTTAGCGGCAAGGTCGAAAACGGTGTCCTGAAGGTCAACTCCATCAGCAACATTAAAATGACCACCCGTCCCAAGTCGGATAAGGATGATGTGGAAAGCCACATGCACGACAAGCGCTAGTATTCAGGAAGGATTTTCCATGCCTCAAACATTAGAGTCCATCTCCAAGACCCCGCCGCCACTGGTCGCACTGACCGAGGATGAAATCCTGTTTCGCGAGAATGTGCGCCAGTTTGCCCATGACAGTATCCGCCCGAGAGTCCGTGAGATGGACGAAAAAGGCGTGTTCGATCCTTCCATCATTGAGCAGTTCTTCAAGCTGGGGCTGATGGGAATTGAAATTCCTGAATCCTATGGCGGCGCGGGCGGAACATTCTTCGAGTCGATTTTGGCCGTGGAAGAGGTTTCCAAGGTCGACCCTTCGGCGGGTGTAATCGTCGATGTGCAGAATACCCTGGTCAATAACGCCCTGATGCGCTGGACCAACGATGAGCAGAAAAAACGCTATCTGCCGAAGATGGCCAGCAACACCGTGGGGGCCTACGCGTTGAGCGAAGCCTCCTCCGGTTCCGATGCCTTCGCCCTGCAGACCCGCGCGGAGTTAAAAGGCAGCGAGTATGTCCTGAACGGACATAAGCTGTGGATCACCAACAGCAAAGAGGCGGGCATCTTCATTCTGCTGGCCACCGTGGATCCCTCCGCCGGCTACAAGGGGGTTACCGCGTTCATCGTTGAGAAGAACTTTCCCGGCTTCAGCATTGGGAAGAAAGAAGACAAGCTGGGCATCCGCGCTTCCAGCACCTGCGAGCTGATTCTCGAGGACTGCCGCGTACCCAAAGCCAACCTGCTGGGTGAGCCGGGCAAAGGATACAAAGTCGCCATCGAGACACTGAATGAAGGCCGCATCGGCATCGGCGCGCAGATGATCGGGCTGGCCCAGGGCGCATTCGGGCACGCGCTTCGCTATGCGCAGGAACGCAAGCAGTTTGGTAAAAATATCTCGGAATTCCAGGGCGTGCAGTTTCAACTGGCGCAGATGGCCACCGAGATCGAGGCGGCCCGCATGATGGTCTATAACGCCGCCCGCATGAAAGACGCAGGCATGAACTTCGTGAAGGAAGCAGCCATGGTGAAACTGTTCAGCTCCCAGGTGGCCGAGCGCGTGGCTTCGCTGGCAGTGGAAATCTATGGCGGCTACGGCTTTACTAAGGACTATCCGGTGGAGAAATATTACCGCGACGCCAAGATCGGCAAAATCTATGAAGGCACATCGAACATGCAGTTGCAGACCATTGCCAAACTGTTGATGGGCGGCAAGTCCTGACGGGGCGTTGTGTCATGTAAGAGTTTGCCAATCTTGTGACCCGGTACGGGAGCAGAATCCCATGAATACGTGGTTTCGTGTTAACTTATTCGATGCCCGCTACAGCCAAGGGGCGCCCAGATTTTACATATAAGTGCTTTAAAATTAAATACTTACATGGCGTGACCTTGGTTTCGCGGAAGGGATTTGTCGAGAGATGGCCTGAAGGGTTACACTGACTATCAAGAATTCACTTCCCCTTGCATCATAATTAGCTCAGGAGTCAAACGTGGGACAGCAGTCCCAAGATCAGTTGCGCGACCTCGTTGAAGTTCAGATGTTTTACGTGTCTCTTCTTGAGAAGCATCTGGGCCATGGCCTTCCCATGCCTGCGGAGGTCATGCAGGCCGTCAAGTTCCAGACCACCGCCCCGGAAGAGCATCTCGACCTAAACCTTGCGCTGCTCGACATGAAGCTGTGGCTGAACCTGCTCGATATGGCGATTACGCCGCCCATGGTGCGCGATGACCTGAAGCGCAGCCAGTCAACGGCCATCGCCCATCCGCTGCTGCGCTACTACGTCATCAAGAGTTCGCCCCGGTCGAACGATCGCGACAAGACCGACTGTGTGGCCACTTATATGTTCCGTAATCCGGCCGCCGATGCTCCGCACCCATGGAACCGGCCGGAACCCGACGCCAGTTATTTTGCCATCACCCAAGCGGCCGCCGCTTTTGAGGTGGAGCTGCGCCGCGCCCTGCAGACCGTGGAATGCGAGCCGGTCCCGCCGGAACACGCTGCCCTGCTGCGCGAGTTCGAATATTTCCATCAGGAACTGGAAGAATTCAGGAATTTCGATCAGATCACCGATTCGGTCATCGTGCAACGGGTGCGTGAGCTCAAGCAGTCTCTGAAGAAATCGCTCTACAATCCCACGACTCTGGCCACCATTGCCGTCTGGAACGACGTCTTCGGACGGAAGTTCGATGACCTGTTCCACGATGCCACCCGCCAGATCAAGACCTTTGCCGATCATGTGCAGCGTGAAGGCGGCAGCATCATGGCCCGCGTCACGGAAGACGTCACCGTCAAGGAACTGGCGGATGTCGAAGCCATGCAGATCCTCACCGAGGACTACCATAGCTCGCAGGACCAGTTCCGCAAGGTTTCCAAGTACAAGAAGGCCGTGGATAGCAAGCTCTCTGTGCGCTCGCACGTCCCCGTGCCGCGCTTCACTTCCGAGCCGCCGGTACCGCCGGCGATCAAGCCCGAGATCGTGCCAGGCACTCCTCCAGCGCCGTCGCCCTTCCAGCGCCCCCTGAATCCGTCATTCCAGGAGAGGACGCAATCCTCTGGGTCAAACCAGCATGCCGAAGTGCTGGCGGTGCCGCCCTCCCCGGCAGTACAGAACGCCGTGCAGGAAGGCAAGATTCACAGCGCCAAAGAGGCCATCCGGACCTATGTTCGGAACACGGAATCCAAGCTGGCCCACATTGTTCCGATCAAGAACGCCAAGATCACCCTCAGCGTGGCCGAGGTGGAAGCGTTCAAATCCGACTTCGATGGCGAAAAGAGCTTCCGCGCCGATTACGTCAATATCCTGATGACCATGGTCTGCTATCTGTCGCGCATGATCGTGGAAGTCGACGAGTACAACCAAAAAGCCAAATCCGCGTATCTGTGGAAGCCACACGCCGACGCACTGAGCTACCTGCTGAACACCTTGAACCGCATCGGCATGGAAGCCGAACAGTTGCGGGCCATCGCCCGGCAGCGCGGCCTGCAAGACAAGGCCACAGCCCTCGAAACCTCCCTCCACAAACTCAAAGCCTTCGGACACACTGTGGCCCAGACGCTGCAATCGGTCGAGCACCGGCACACCAGTTAAGAGCCAGATTTTTGAATTTGAAATGCCTGTGAAACTGATCTACGACTGTTCTCTGCGCCCGTCTGCACAAAAAGCCGTCACTCAGATGCACCCCGAGTTTCCCGGAATCATTATCGTGCAGAGCGATGGTGAGATGGACGAACCGCTCACGGAATTGATTGTCTCCAGTATGCTTTCGAGTTTAGGCACCAAAGCCCAGCATGTGAGTGCGCTATTTTTTCTTCCCGTGACATATTCAATTCCTAGCCGCTGGGCGATGTTTAATGCTTTTTCAGTTAGCAATCCAAAAGCAGCTCACGTACCTGAAGAGGTGCAAGCGTTCCAAGACCTTTCAGACAGCCTCTTGAAACATAAGATGCCCACGCCGGGGGGGATTAAATCCAATACAGTTCACTTAGGAAATGAATGTACATCCATCGTCAATATTCTCGTGTGATTGGAAGAACTTTTCCAGCCGTCAGCAAAGAGCATCTTTCAAGGCGCTCCGCTTCGCTGCGCGCGAGCCCTGCGGGCGGCAAGGAAGGACATATCCCGTTCCTCACCCAGCGCTTAGCAGCTTCGTCCCGCTAAGGACGCGGAACGAAGCTGCACGCGCTGGGCTAAATTATTCCGCGCCGCTGGCGCTGGTGCATTGTCCTGTCTTGCGGCCCGACTCCCTTAAGTGAACAGTATTGCATCTAAATCCCACTTCTTTTTTTCATACATCAGCGCTCGTCTTCACCGCCTCCAACCTGCTATCCTTTGCAGTTTGCCATTGCCTGCTGAAGGACATCACCCCATGAAAAAGCTCGCCCTGCTGATCGCATTATGCTCACTGAGCACGTTAAGCCTTCATTCCCAGCAAACCAGCCACTTTGACGGTACGACGTGGTGGGGATACGTGAAAGTGCTGGCCGATGACAATATGGAAGGCCGCGAAACCGGCAGCCCCGGATTGCAGCGCGCCGAAGCCTACGTCATCGAACAGCTTAAGAAAAACGGACTGGAGCCGGCCGGCGCCGGAGGCTTCTACCAGCCGGTCAAGTTCGAATCGCGCGAGATCGTCGAAAAGGAATGCAGCCTCGCCCTGGTGAAAAACGGCAAGCGTGAAACCCTGGTGCTGGGCGAAGATGCGATTTTCAGCACCCGCATCGACCCCGCTCCCTCGGTGGAAGCGCCACTGGTCTTTGTGGGCTACGGCATGAATGTTCCGGAGGCGAACTATAACGATTTCACAGGTCTGGACCTCAAGGGCAAGATCGCCGTGGTGCTCGCGGGATCGCCGTCCGCCATCCCCGGCCCGCTCGCATCGCATTACCAGACGGCCGGTGAGCGATGGAAGACCCTGCAATCGGTGGGCGCCATTGGCATGGTCACCATCCTGAACCCGTCCTCCATGGATATCCCATGGTCGCGCATTTCCGCCAACCGCACGCACCCCAGCATGTCGCTGGTAGGCCGCGAGTTTGACGAAACCGCCGGACAGAAACTTTCAGTCACCATCAATCCGGCGCAGGCGGAAAAGCTCTTTGCCGGCTCGGGGCACAAGTTCAGCGAACTGCTGGAAGCGGCCAAAGACCGCCAGCAACTGCCGCGCTTCCCGCTGGCCGTGAGCATGGCGGCGAAAACCAAAATGATCAAGCAGCCGGTAGAATCCGCGAACATCGTGGCCCGGCTGGCGGGCTCCGATCCGGCGCTGAAAGACCAGTACGTCGTGCTCTCCGCCCATATCGATCACGCCGGCATCGGTGCGCCCATCGACGGTGACAGCATCTATAACGGCGCCATGGACAACGCATCCGGCTCCGCTGTGCTGCTCGACGTGGCCGCCTCACTGAAGAAATCGCCGGAGGCCCTGAAGCGTTCCCTGCTCTTTGTCTTTGTGACCGGCGAAGAAAAGGGGCTGCTCGGCTCACGGTATTTCACGCAGCATCCGACGGTCAAAGCCGGCGCCATGGTCGCCAACATCAACATCGATATGTTTCTGCCCATCGTGCCGCTCAAGGTGCTGACGGTCCACGGACTGAATGAATCCGACGTGGGCGATATGGCCCGCGCGACCGCCGAATCCCTGGGCGTGAAGGTGCAAGTCGATCCGGAACCGCAGAGAAACTCGTTCATCCGCAGCGACCAGTACAACTTCATCCGCCACGGAATTCCCGCGGTCGCCATGGCCGTGGGATACATCAAAGACTCGAGCGAACAGTCGCTGTTCAAAGAGTGGCGGACCAAACGATACCACGCGCCTTCCGACGACCTGAACCAGCCCGTGGAACTCTCAGCC